>Ga0307372_10005519_pt1 | contig 18954 bp, 31 predicted proteins | sample OX1MG_FD_202533 | JGI IMG/M metagenome (GOLD analysis project Ga0307372, IMG submission 202533) | Soil microbial communities from Risofladan, Vaasa, Finland - OX-1 | ecosystem: Environmental > Terrestrial > Soil > Coastal area > Acid sulfate soil | place: Finland: Risofladan, Vaasa | collected...
CGCGGCACCTGCTCGCCGACGGCAGCGCAGGCTTCTACGGTGTGGAAGGGACGCGCCTGCTGGCCGGGCACCTGCGGCCAGCAGGCGTCTACACACTGTGGTCCAACGACCCGCCCGACGACGCCTACCTCGCGGTCCTCGCGGAGGTGTTCGTCGACGTCGCCGCGGAGGTTGTCAGCTTCCCCAACCCACTCCAAAACCGTAGCGCCACCAACACGGTTTACCTGGCCACCAAGCCGACCTGACCCCTGGGACAACTCCGCCGACTACGCGGCCGCAGGTGCGGGCTCGTGAACGGCGATCCAGCCGGACGTGCCGACCGGCACGCGCGCATGCCCGCACCGGACTGGAACGGTGTGAGGGTCCAAAACCCCGGTTACGGTCGCTGAGCTGGCGAAACGTCGCGGCTGGCGAGCTTCCACCCCGGCTGGCGATCGTCGCAGAAAGGCTATCCGAATCGAATCTTGGTGGGTGCCAGGGGTCGCACGCCGGTGCCTCTCCGCCGCGGACCCTGGAAGACCGGCAATCCGCACGGTCAAGTTGAGGTCGATGGTCGGCCCGGGCAGGCCGCCCATCCGGACATCCGGGCGCACCCGACCCCGGCTCAAGGCGTCGACTCGAGCCAGTGTCTCGCCCGAGCACTCGACTCGGCGGGGTGCGTGGCAAACGGCACCCGCAAGCTCCGCTGGGTGGCGCCCTACCGCGACAGCCGACTCGGTCGAGGCTGAATCGGGGTTTCGGACCCGTTCAGCCACCAGCGTTAACGCGCGGCTTGGCTGGCCCGCTGGTTCGTCCAGCCATTTCGAGCTAACTCGCCGGTGGTGACCGATTTGAACGCCAGCGGACGGGTTAGGGTTCTGCCGGTTTCGTGCCCGACACAACTCGGTCGGACGCTGGTGTCCGGTTCAGCCGACGGGGGGTTTTGGAGCACATTCTCCCCCGCGAAACAAGCCGAGGCTCGCTTGAGGATCTCGACTTCCATCTCTAGTACCCGGTTCTTGCGCTGTAGCTCGGCGAGCTCCTTGCGCTCGTCGGTACTCAGCCCTTGCTTGTGACCGTCCTCAACGTCCGCCTGGTCCATCCAGCGGCGCAGACACGACTCACTGATCTGCAGATCCTTCGAGATCGCAGCGATCGGCTTCTCCCGCAGCCGGGCAAACTCAACCGCCCTCCGCCGCGTCGTCGACACGCCGGAACTCCGGCGACTTCGGTGCTGGCACCCCAGGACTCCTCTCCCGGCACGATCGTCGCGCCAGATGAGGTGTCCGGAGAACCGTGGCCAGGTCAGCCCCGGAGAAACCGGATCAAGAACACTTACCGTATGACGAGCAGGCCTTGTGGTTGCCCTCCTTGCAATGCGCACACTTGTTGCCCTGTCCCCTGTCCTTCTCGCATGCACATGCCATTGCCAGCCTCCCAGGTTCTCAAGAGTGCACCGCCTTGAGTCTCGTGCCATCTCGCGACGGCGGGCTATCCCGACTCATCTTCAAGGTGACACATGGCGCCAGTGCCCGTCAACGGGACTCCAAGCGAGCGTACTGCGCCTGGCTCGCCAGCCCGGTCAGCGACCGGGACTGGGCGGACGCGCATCTGATCAACACCGCGTTCGACGTGCACCTACTTCAGGGCACGTGGCGCTCGAGAACCTCAAAATCCAACATGGTGGGCTCCTCTTTCAGACCCCGGGTAGACGGTTGATCTACCGTTAACACGTTCGTGCGTTCGGCGGTGCTTGTCCTTGAGATCGACGAAGCATCCGACACGACAGACAAGCGATGCCAGGACCTCGCCAACCTCGGTGAACCGCCAATTGGTCTCCACCGTCACACGGCGGTATCGCTACCAATGCGCGCAGGCACTGTCGTCAGGACTCGAGCCTCAGGGTCGCAGGTCTCCACCAGCATCTCGTCGGATGCGACATCGAAGTGGTCGTGGAGGAGCGTGATGCCAAAGCGCTTAATGGCCCCTGACGGACGAGGACGTCGCGGAACTCCTCAAGACACGCCCTGTCGCGAATTCCCAGACATTCGACCTCGTCGACGTCCGGACATCGGCCGACAATTCCTGCCAAGATATCTTGTTGCCCGACCCCCTGCTTCTTCACAGTCAGAGTACATTCCTTCCAAGATCTTGATACCTGGCGTTTTCACGCGGTCGTCGCAACACCAGTGTTGTCAAGCTGCGTTGGACAGTAGTGCGGCGAGGGCTTCAGCGGGGGTTCTCCAGTCAAGTGTCTTGCGGGGTCGTCCGTTGAGCGCCGCGGCGACAAGTGTGAGGTCCTCTGCGCTGTGCACGGACAGGTCGGTGCCCTTCGGGAAGTACTGCCGCAACAGGCCGTTGGTGTTCTCGTTGGTGCCGCGTTGCCAGGGATTGTGCGGGTCGCAGAAGAAAACGGGCAGGTCGGCTTCGATGGTGAGCCGGAGATGCTCGGCGAGCTCGATGCCCTGGTCCCAGGTCAGCGAGCGGCGTAGCGCGGCGGGCAGGGTGGCGATGGTCGTGGTGATCGCGTCGCGGACCGCGGTGGCGCCGTGATTGTCGGGCAGGTGCAGCAGCATGGTGAACCGGGTGGTTCGTTCGACCAGGGTGCCGATCGCTGAGCCGTTCTCCGTGCCGGTGATCAGGTCGCCTTCCCAGTGGCCCGGGACCGCACGGTCGGCGACCTCAGCGGGTCGGTCGGCGATCATGACCTTGTCTTTGATCCGTTCCCGGCGCTGATCGACCCGACGTCGGGGCTTACGCAGCGCACGGCCGGTGCGTAGGCACGCGGTGAGTTCCCCTCGTAGGGCACCGCGGCCCTGGACGTAGAGGGCTTGGTAGATGGCTTCGTGGCTGATCCGCATCTGCTCATCGTGAGGGAAGTCGGCCCTGATCCGTCGGGAGATCTGCTCCGGGCTCCAGTGCTTGCTGCCACCGAGCTTGCCGGCGACGTAGTCGTGCAGCGCCGGATGCGCTGCCAGCTTGGCGGTCTTGGGCCGCCGCGCACGACGATCCGCTTCCGCCTGCGCCACGGTGGCCCGGTAGCGGGCCGGGTCGCCATGAGTCGCGTTACGCCGCAACTCCCGGCTGATCGTGGACGGTGCACGGCCCAGTCGCTGGGCGATCTCGCGCACGCTGAGCTGGGCCCGCAGCACGGCGATCTCCTCCCGCTCAGTCATCGACAGATAGCGCCCGGTCGGCTCGGTCAGGTCCAGGGTCGGCATCCCGCCACCGTCGCGGAACCAGCGGTCGCCGGCCGCCATCGACACGCCGACGGCCGCTGCCGCATCCTCGGTACTCAGCCCGACGGCGACCTTCCGCCAGAACTCCCGCTCCACCCGCCGCGGGATCCTCGGTCGTCCACGTCCTGCCATGACACCCCAATCAGATCGGGGTGTTGCGACGAGTCCTTGAACTCAAGCCTCCCATCTAAATTAAATTAAATTTGTGGCGGAGCGGTGCCTTGAGTCTAGTCTCCGCGGCGGGCAGAGTCTTCTCCATCGCGAAGGGGCTGGCCCTCATCGGCGAATTTAGGGTGAGACACATGACGTTCTCTTCGAACGGCACGGAGATTCCGTTGCATCCCGGCGAGCATCTGCTAGGTCTGGTCGCCGCAGACGGCTTCCACGCGAGCAAACATGGCGCGACTGCCTCGACTCCTCAAGTCGCCCTAACGGATCAACGCTTCGTTCTCATCGAGACTCGCGGAATGTTCTGGAAGAAGCGCCTAGAGGAAATCGTGAGCTGGCCACTCGCAAGCTTCACGGAACGATTGAACACGAGTGAAGGCGCAGCTCTCGGTGCCGGGAGATATGTCGTAACTCTTTTCGCGAAGGACGGAGAGACTGTCTCCACCGGCTTCCGGGACTCGCGCGCGCGTGACGCATTCAAGGAGTTGGTGGTGGAGGCGCTCGGTCCGCTCCTTTCGTAGCCTCCATCCAGTCGGATCCGTTCCACAACGCCGCACGGTGACGCTAGCGTGCGTGCTCGGACGATCGTGGAAGTCGCAGGGAAGAACTCCCCCTCCGGCGCGCTGCTTCGTCGAGGACTACCCCAAAGACGACGAGCAGCGCCACGTGCAGATCGACCTAGACACCGCAGCGATGAGCTCACCGACCGCAGGCCGGTTTCGATGGCGGGCAGCACCATCGTCCGGTAGCGGGCGGGGATGGTCGCGAGGATCGCGTCGAACTGGGCGACTGTGATGATCCGTTTCCGCTGGAGGATCACCTTCGGCAGCTCGGTGTGCGCGCACGGGTTCGCCGGTACGACCCCGTCGATGACCGAGAGGGCGAAGATCTTGTGCAGCAGCGCGTGATACTTCACCACCGACCTGGCGGCCAGCTCGCCCGCCGCGACGTCGTGACCCGGGCCCGCCGGGGAGGGCTGATATGTCGCATGCACAGGTCGCCGAACGTGGGCAGGAAGTGTTTGTCCAAGTAGTAGCGGTGCGCCGCACGCGTCGACATTTCGAGGTGCGACGAGGACGAAGCTTGAGCCCCGAACACCGGGAGCTATGGGCTTAGAGTTTGATCACGGTTCCGCCGGCGTCACACACGAGCACCTTCAACCGGTCGCACGCGGTCTTGCCGATCGATACGACGAGGTCATCGGGTCCGATCGTCGCGACATCGCGCATGATACGGACGTAGGGAATGTCCCGGTAGGCGTACGAACCCCACATCGCGTGGCCACCTCCGACCAAAGAAACGATGAGTCGGTGAGCCGTCAGCGCGGCTATCCCGGAGAAGTTCGGTTGAACGGCATAGACGTCGGCGCGCGCCGCGAAGATCACCGATTCGGTCGGCTCTAACTTCTGTAAAACAGAGGTGATCTGCAACCCGAACCTCCTTGCCTCCCGCGGCTTGAGAAACTTGCTGATCGAGTCTGACGTCTCCACCCCGCGCTCCTTGGCTTCTAGATACTGTCTCGACTGCCATGTGAAGGACGATGTTGGCTGCCACGCTCGATGAGGACGGTGTTCACCATCACCATCACCGCCGCCGCGAACGCCGAACAGATCGCCTACGACGCCGCGACCGACGGCTGCTTCCCGCTGACCTCCAGCGCCGACAAGCTGATCCCCGCCGAAGTACTCAAGGCCTACCGCTACCAGCCCAAGAAATGTTCGATGCCCTTCTTATCCCGATTGCGACTCACGACCATCAGGAGTCGGATTGCCGTGACGACGAAGTCACTAGGGAACGCGATCGTCCCGCCGCTGACGCGACCCTCTCGGTACTTGTATTTGGCATCGAAGATCTTCCAGCGTGGCTCCTGTGGTGACCTCGGCTGGATCTTGAGGGAACGTCCAGCCTGCTCTCGAACAACTGAACAGCCAAGGTGTCCAGGTCTCCGGAGAGAGTCTTCAGGCCCATCCGGAATGTGCCAGACGTGATCAGCATCTGCTGGCTCCAGTAGCCGGGACCACGGGGCTTGGTCCAGGCGTATTGAAGTGGCGAAGGCTGGCCGTGCGCAGGTTAGCGTCGGCGACCTGGATCGTCCTTCCTAGTTTCAAGAAACACGATCCTCGTCTCCCGACCCACCGGAGCGTCTCAAGAACAGTCACGTTCGCCCCCTCCGGACCGGTACGCTGAAGACGTACTGTAGCGAAGGAGCTGGTGTCGGGCAGGCCGTTTCTCTGTGATGCTCGCCGGCCGGAGGGAGTGATCATGGCCAAGTCCGCCTGCTGCGGGGCACCGATCGAGCGGCGAAACGACGGCAAGCCTTACTGCTCAGAGTGCGGCAAGCAGCAAGGTCGCTAACGGATCGCCCTGATCTGCTCCCTGCGCGAGCGCTGCCTGTCCCCCGCCGAATCGCGGCACATCCACCGCCACTTCATCGGCGCCTCAGCCCGAGTCGAGATCACCCCCCGTCCGGGCGGATTCGCGCCTAGCCTGGATGCCCACGTTAGCTGTGGGAGTTAACACCACGGGGGTCCCGGGACTCAGCCGAAGGTGAGTTTGAGGTGGCGGCCGCCCCACCAGGGGATGGGGGTGGTGGTGTCGGCGAGCCCGGCGGCGAGTAGGTAGGGGTGGTGTAGGCGCCGCCGAGGCGGGTGCCGAGGAGCCTGTAGAGGCTGGAGGCCATCAGGGTCAGCTGCAGGTCGCAGTTGATCTTCATGGGGACGGTGGAGGACAGCGCGTCCATGTGGAAGAAGTCGACGCTGTCGGAGATCGTGTTCTCGATCAGCTCCGGTGGGCGTAGTCCTCGATCAGCCCGACGGCGCCGCGGCGGAGCTGGTTGGTCAGCGCCAGGGTGGGTTGTTCGTGGCCGAGGTCTTTGATCGCGATCTGGCGGATCGGTCCGGTGTAGTCGCGTAGTTCGATCTTCTGGTCGAGGATGCGTGGGGTTCGGTAGGCGCGGCTGACGCTTTTCAGTTCGATTCGCCGCCAGGCCGAGGGTGGGGCGGCGTCGATGTCGGCGAGCAGTTTCGCACCGCGGCGGCGCAGGGTGATAAATCGGATGCCAAGGGTGTTGAGGGTGCCCAGGTTGGCGTAGGTGGTGAGTTTCGAGTCGAAGATCAGCTCGTCGGGGTAGTCGCCGGTACGGGTCTTCCAGAACTCCACGAACCGCAGGATCTCATCGTCTTGGTCGGCTTTGGCGATCTCGGCGTTGGCGTAGCAAAACACCCGACGGCCGACGTCTTGGGCCAGGAACGCCAGGACGCCTTTTTGCCGGCGGCTGCGTTTGGACACGTAGTGCTTTTCTACCAGCGCGTTGTCGCCGTGGAACGGGATGGTGTGGAAGTCCAGGTGGAAGCTGGCACCCCGGTCCAGGCCGCATCAGCTGGCCGCGTCGAACCAGGCGCGTTGCAGCTTGGGGTAGACGGCCGGTGGGATCCGGCAGGAGTACTCGGTCAGAAACGACCGTTTCGGGATGGCGATGCCCGTCTGCCCGCCTCTCGTATCTGTCGTCACCGGCAACCCTGGGCGCCTTCTGCCATACGCGGCAACCAGCCTGTGAGGGTCCAAAACCCGGTTACGGTCGCTGAGCTGGCAAAACGTCGCGGCTGGCGAGCTTCCACCCCGGCTGGCGATCCTCGCAGAAAGGCTATCCGAATCGAATCTTGGTGAGTGCCAGGGGTCGCACGCCGGTGCCTCTCCGCCGCGGACCCTGGAAGACCGGCAATCCGCACCGTCAAGTTGAGGTCGATGGTCGGCCCGGGCAGGCCGCCCATCCGGACATCCGGGCGCACCCGACCCCGGCTCAAGGCGTCGACTCGAGCCAGTGTCTCGCCCGAGCACTCGACTCGGCAGGGTGCGTGGCAATCGACACCCGCAAGCTCCGCTGGGTGGCGCCCTACCGCGACAGCCGACTCGGTCGAGGCTGAATCGGGGTTTCGGACCCCTTCCTGGGTAACCGAGCCGGTCTCTCTGCCCGCAGAGTAGCTGCGCCAGCGCATCGACGGCTGCCTGCCGGCGTCCTGGGCTCATCGCCACGGTGCGCCCAACGTCCAGCTGGATCGGCCGCCGGCCGGGGCTGGCCGGCGCCCGGACCGCGCGGGCTCACGGCGCCGCTCGGGCCGACACGGGCGCCGTGCACCGGCCGGCCGCGCCACCGCCGGGCAGTTGGGCAGTTGATCTTCTCCGCGGGCCGAGGTAGGTGTGGTCGTCGCCGCAGAGCGAGGGAGGCGAGGCCATGACCAGCTACCTGGTGTCCGGTGACGTGACCGCGGAGGTAATCCTGTCGCCCGTCGCGGAAGAACGGCTGCACGCCGTCAGCGGCGGCAAGCGCCGCCGCCGGCACACCGCGCTGGTCGACCTGATCCGCTGGGCCGGCCCGCGCACTGACCCGCCGCCGGGCCGGGACTGGTGGGCGGGCCTGCCAGCCGACGCGGTGCGCTTCGACGCGGTGGTTTGGGAGCCTTCCCCGGACGCCAAGCTGGTGGACCTGGCAGACGGCGACCCGCCGGCCCCGGCAAGCCCGCGCTGAGCCACCCTGTGCCGTGCCAGAATCGCCGCGCAAGCCTCGAGGCCTCGGGGTAACCGACGGCGCCGTGCGTTTCACGCTGAAGGACGGGCCCTGATGGCGTCCGGACTAGCCTCAGCCCGGATCAGAACGCCGCCAGTCGTGACCCGAACCGCGCCTCAGCGGTCGCCCACCGGACTTGATCGCGCACCGGATCCGGGTCGACGGCGAGAATCTGGGGCGGGAGGATCGTGAGGTGCGGATCGAGGGTTGGAACTGGGTTCCCGCGGCGACGGGCTCGCCTGGGACCTCTCCCCGGCGCCTTGGTGGCTACGGCTCTGGTTCGTCACCCCATTCCTTGATCGATTCGCCTACCCCGTAGTCATCCGCCGCGGCTACGCGTGGCTCGTGCCTCACCCGGGCTGGTTCGGCGATCACGACAAGGCCCCCGCCGGCTGGATCGTCCGGCAGGAGGAGCCCGAAGCGCATGCGCTGTCCGCCCGGAACTCTCGGACGTGGACACCCCGATCCCGGTTGCTCCGGCACTTCCGGTCGCCGCACGCGCTGAGGTTGCCTGGGGGGGTCGCGTCGAGCGCCACGCGCACCTGTTCTGGCGGATCCGGATACCGCTGTGGGTGGCACTCGCTGGATCCGGTGCCGTGCTGCTGGGCTGGGGCGGTCTCCTGCTCGGGTCCGCCACCGCCCTGCTGGTGGAAACGGCGTTCAGCTACCGCCCACCACTACCGGGCCAAGCCCGCCCGCAGGCCCAGCCCGACGGTCGGCGCTAGCTAGCTCCCCGGGGCTCCGCACGGTCGGTGGCGCGACGCTGGCCCGCAGGAGCGCAAAGTACGTCCTGGTTCTGCTACCGCGCGACGGCTTCCGTGACCGCAGTACCAGAAGGAGCGATGTAGACGAACTCCTCCAACTCGTTGCCGTCCGGAAAGCGAGCCGTCACCCGCCCCGCACAAACCCAGCCGCAGGATTCATACAGTTGGATCGCTGCACAGAACCGAACCGAGACGTCAAGAACAGGCCACAGCCCCCGCCCGAAGGCCTCCCCCGCCGCAACCGTCAGCAGCGCGCGCCCGATCCCACGGCCCCGGAAACCAGGATCCACGAGCAGCCGAGCCACGACGCCAAGTCGATGAGCCGGCTCACCCCTCGCCTTGCTCGCGACCGCCATCACCGCGTCAGAGCTGCGTTGGTGCAGCGCGACATGCCCGGCGACACCGTGGGCATGGTCGGCCACCCAGGCTCCGAGGGCATCGGACGAGACGAGGAAGGCCCGCAGGTCGTCAGCGGGCCAGTAGGTCGGGTAACCGTCGAGAGCCCGACCTGCTCAGCCAGTCGTACACACGCATCGAGATCAGCCTCGCTACGAGGACGGATCCGCATGCCCGAAAGTATGACTGCCCGCAACCGCTCGCGCTCGCGCCGGTCGCGGGCACGACGGCGGTGTCAACAGCCCGAGACGCGACGGCCAATCCGGGGGCGACTGGTCGAAACCAGATCCGAACTCCCCGCCGCCCGCGCTCATGCGACAAGGCATATGACGCGACCGCGGTGGTCGCTCGGCAACTCAGCGACCGTCCTGGCCCGTCACGCTCGTCGTGACGACCGCCTCGTCGAGTCGGCGCATGAGCATGCTCGCGAATGCCAACCTCTCGAGCCCCTCCTCCTCGTCGAGAGGCTTGAACTGCTCGTGCGCATCGGGGTTGCGAAGGCCTTGCACCGCCCCCTTGAACATCAAGTGCAGCCCTTGTTGCACGTCGCGACCAGTCCGCGTCGAGAGGTCGGCGAACCTGAGCCTCGGGTTCGCGACACCCAGGACTTCGTCCATGAGCTTGCTACCGTCGAGGTCGAGCCCGGTCATCGCCTTGACTCGGTTGTTGATCGCCTTGAAGGCTTCGAAGATAGCGACGTCGAGATGATGGTCCACGAATCGCTCGGTGACCTGACAGATGTCAGCGTGCAACGCCGCGAGGCGAGCATCGCGTCCGAGCGGGGTCACCGTGCCAGGTTCCGCGTACACCCGCTCACCGATGACGAGACGGCCGTCATGAACGTGCCACCCCTGTTGCCCGAGCAGTGCGACGATGCGTTTGCGGACAGCAGCCGGCGGCGGTACATGGTGTCGTCCGTCGAGCCAGCCGCCGATGAACTCGCGGAGGGAGCGTCGCGCGGCAGAACCACCGTCGTGAAGTGCCGACAGAATGTCGTGCACGTACGACCATTTGTCACCTGTCACCGAGGGCGGCATCACGGCCTCAGCAGGCAGGCCAGAGTCGCGAAGGTACCTGGGAAGCTGCGTCGCTGTGTACGTGTCGCCGATCGGCCGAGCGATCTCCTCCAAGGTCAGGCCGGTGATGATGCGGCCGTCGTCCTCGTCAGCATCGGGAAGTTCCGTCTGGATTAAGCGTCCACGGGCTCGGTCCCGCCCGTCGAGCGTGAGTTTGATGTCGTCGATCGTCTGGAGCCACATGTTTGGATCGTTCGTCGGGCTCGAATGACCAACCCACTGCGCGCCTCGATCCGTCCACGTCATGTAGCCCGCATCGTGAGCCAGTGCCAACTCGATCGCGAACCCCTGCATCTCCTCGTACGGTGGGATACCCAGACGCTGCGCGAGTTGCTGGAGCAGGTTTAGCCCATTGCCGATGTATTGGTTGGCATGCTCCGTCTCATCGATCCATCGTAGGAGCTGGAGATCATCCCATCGCATGCCATCACTTTGACACGGGGAGCGGTCCTCCCACGGGTCGTCGAGGATCCGTTCCATGATCGCGGCGGCCGGCCATCGCCAGCCGAAGCGGACCCGCGGTACACGTCGGCTTGGAGGGCAAGGCGCGTGGTGAGTGGGCTCCGAACATCTGGTCATCCGCGCCGAGTGCGACGACCGCGGTGTGTCGACCGCGCACAGCCGACGTGACCCGGCGGCCATCGCGATTCTGGACATCCGACGAAAATCCTGTTCGCCACCGTCAACGAGATCGGGGCAAACAGCGACCGTGATTGTGGTGTCCGGTGCTCCGGGTACACCTTGGCGGGCACAAGCCGTTCCGCCACGTCCTTAACGTCTCTTGGGAGAAGCGATGGCAGATAAGAGGGCGTCCCGGGGAGTGGCAATTGGTGACGCCGCACGACGCCTGCCGGCCCGGCCGGCGCGGGCGAGATCCGGTGCTACCGTGCACCCGTGAGAACTCGGCGCGACGAGGAGGTCACACTGCTCACGGCAGTTGACGCGGAAGCGGCCCGACGCCCGCAGATTGGGCCACGCGTGCGTCGGACGGAGACGTTGCGAACGATCACGGTGCTGCTGCAAGCGACCTCACGTGACGATGCAGCGGCTGCGCGGCAGACGCGTCCGGGGCAGATCCGTCACCTCGTCAGGACACTTGGTCTCCTCGATCCTGCCCGAACCGCACGCGGCGCGGGCGACCCGCGGTGATTGCGGTCAAGCGAGTACGGGCGGATGGCTAGTGCCTGGGCTCCCGTTCCCTCGCATTCGCGAGACACTGAATCTGCTGGCAGGAGAGGGGTCGCCTTATTACGCCATCCAAAAAGTGATCGACGAGGACGACACCTGGCTTGCAACGTTCTCCAGCGAGTCCCTTTATGTGATCGTGCAGGCTGCGATAGCGGCGCCAGAGCTAGACCGCTCGCTGATCGACGTACATGCAGGAGGTGCCTACGCCATGCACGCATCTGGCGAGCTCTTCGAGGCGATCAGCATAGCTACATGGCGCTTCGATTACGGCGGACCCTGGGCGAGGGTGAGGGCAGATGGCGCTACCTTCGGTTGGCGTTCCCGCCTTCCCTCCGAGATGTTTTGCGAAGCTAACGTGTCCGATGCTTTTGGGTTCGTCCTTGGGATGGTCGACGCGTTCGGGATGGCCGCCGGCACGCTCGCGGAAGAACTGATCCCAAGGTTTGGCGGGAAGCCCTCACGCAGTGACGATCCGCAAGCCTGGCCTGCCCTTATGTCGGGTCTGTTGCCTCCGCAATGACGAGTGCACCACATCCCGAGCCTGTCGGCAGCACGCGCTCTGAACCGTCCCGGGTGGCTGGGTAGCCCGGACACCCACCGGCTGGTCTGAGCGCAGGCGTGAAGGCCACTGACACGGGGATGCCGGACGAGGATCATGGCTGGGGTGCAGCGACACGAGGCCGTCACGGTCGAGATTGCCTACGTGGTGCTACCCCGTAGGATGCGGAAACATGATCGTCGTGTTGACCAGGGCCAACGTAGCCAGAGCCGATCTTGCCTCGGCAAGTTGATCTTGGAGGAAGTGTATTCCATTCCCCTGAAGGATTTGCGCCGAACGGGTGAATGGCGCGAGCGATTGGTGCTAGTGCGCGGCAGGCTGGGTGGTCAGGCGGCGACGAGGTAGGCGTTGGGGAGGTCGCGGTCGTGAACGTCGACGATCGCGGTCATCAGCGCGAGACCGGCTCGGGTGGGCCGGTAGCGGCGCCGGTGCGGGATCGTGCGGACGAGCCCGTGGCCGCGGAGTTTGGCGATCAGCCGGCTGGTGGCCGCGCAGCGTTTCGCGTCGGCCGGGTTGGCCGGTGGGTGCGGATGCAGCCGTCGGGCGAGGTCGTGGTTGGCGAAGCCGGTGAGGGTGTGTTCGCCGGCGAGCACGGCCCGGAAGATCGCGAGGTCGCGGGCGGAGAGCGGGGAGAACGCGCCGTGGCGGCGCGTCCCGCGGTAGCGGGGTCGGCACAGGCCGTCGATGCGGCTGACGGCTTCGCCGTGGTCGGCCGCGGCGGCGAGCGCGCCAGGTGCGCTCGTTGGCGGCTTTGCCGGCCTGGAAGATGACGCGCAGGTTGGCGACCCCCTTGCGGACCGGGACGAGCTCCCGGCTGCGCAGGATCCGACGCCGCCGGCCGCGGCCGACGACACGTTCGGTGCTCCGCCAGCGGCGGAGTTGGGCGGGGTCGTTGGTGGTGGTCTCCACGCGCAGGCAGCTGCCCTTGTCGTAGACCTTGATCGAGTTGCGTCCCAGCCGGTGCTTGACCCGCCAGCCCTCTTCGCGGCGGCGGGTGGAGGTGCCCACCTCGGCGGCCAGTGCCGGGTGTGGTTTGCGGCCGAGGAAGCGCAGCACGTCCTCGGCGGCGAAGGTGCGGGTGGCGTGGTCGAACAGGGGCGGCGCGATGGCTTCGACCGCTGCCCGGCCGCGGAAGAGGATGTCGGTGGAGGTCTCGGCCTGGTCGACGACCCAGTGGTAGCCGCCGAACCCGGCCGCTTCGATGACCGCGGCCATCGGGTTGACCCGCGCCGCGTAGTTGTTCAGCAGCCCGGCCCAGGATCGTTCCGCGAGGGCCTCGGCGAGCCGCTGCGCTCGCGACAGGTCGTCGATCCGGGTGAAGCAGTTGCCGTCCATCTGGTAGCCGACGCCGCGGGCGTCCAGCGCCTGGGCCAGGGCGGCATGCCCGTTGACCCACACCTGACACTCGAACGGGAACCAGCCGGCCACCCGGACATGGATCAGCCCGAGCCGCGGGTCGAGGTAGTAGCAGTAGAAGTGCAGGCACTGGTATGGAACGGTCTGTCGAGTTCGGCAGACGGGTCGTTGGGCTGCCGCTTGTTGCTTGTCGTCGAGCGCGGCGAAGGCTTGGCCTTCGTCGCGTAGCTGCTCTTGAGCAGGCGGCGGGGCCCCCGGGGTCAAGACGCAGCGCCCTGTCAGCGCGCAGCGCGAGGACGTACGGTCTTGACGCCGGGGTGGCGTCTACTACCTGGCGGTGGCCGCGGGTGTCGGGCACGTCGTGTCGAGGTGGCGTGGGTCGGTGGACCGCCACACTGGTATGCGCGGGTTGGGACCGCAAGTCGCGGATGCGCAGGAGGGTGCCCCTGACTTCCGGCGCCCGTGCCGGCGGAACCGGTGGGCGAAGTGCCTCCGGGGATCAGTCCTGCGACGGCGGTACCCCGACACGTCGTGGTCATGGGCGGACAGCCGTCATCGTGGTGGGTCTAGCTGGTCATCTCGGCCCACCGAAACCCAGCGAGTTCGCGGGCAACCGCAGTGGTGACGAGCTTCGGGTTCTTGCCGCGGGCGGCGAGCCGACGGTAGCGGGTGGATAGCCGCCGGTGCGCGACGGTGGCCCGGGCCACCGTGTCCGGGCCGACGTGAGACTGGCGCTCCTTCAACGGACGGCCAGGTGCGGCGTTGTGCCGGTAATGCCAAGCCGACTCGATCAGCTGCGTGCGCACGACCACATTCCCGGTCTTGGTCACCGAGCCCTGCCAGCGTCTCCCGCCGGAGGAGTACTCCGAGGGGACCAGCCCAGTGAACGCCATGAACGCCGGCGCGGAAGCGAACCGGCGCCACTCGCCGACCTCGACCGCGATCGACAGGCCGCCGAGGTAGCCGACAGCGTGGTAGGCGGCGAGCCGGTGCGCGGCGTCGGCGAAGGGTTCCCGATCCACCCAACCGCGGACCTCTCGGTCGATCGCGGCGAGCTCGGCCTCCCGCACCTTCACCACGGACAGGTAATAGCCGAACGTCGCCCGGGGCGCCGGATCCTCGAAGAATTGTTTCGCCAGCCAGGCGTGGTGCGCGACTGTCCAGGTCGACCCCGACCGGTAGACCCGACCCTGGCGCAACAGGAACGCCAGAAGCCGCCGGCACACCCGCTTGAGATCATCGTCGAGGTCATGCCGCGCCCGGCACAAGTCCCGCACCGCCTCGGTCGCTTCGTCCGGCACGTGGATCGCGGTGAGCAGTCCGGCTCGGTGCAACTACGCCAGGCTCGCAGCATCGCGTCGGTCTTGATCCGCTCCCCGGATCCCTTCGGGATCAGCGACGGGGCGATCACCTCGCAGGAGATCCCCCAGCACGCGATTGTGCGGGCCAGGTGGAACCCGGTCGGCCCGGCCTCGTAACAGACCTTCAACGCGGACCGCTCCGGGAACTTCTCCACCAGATGCCGCACCGCATCCACGTCCGGACCCAGACGTTGCAGCACCGGGACGTCGGCCCGCTGCGAGCTCCCCGAGCCCGCCCGGTTCTTCGACTTCACGATGCCCGGGAACAGCTGATCCACGCTCGTCACCGGGCCCGGTAGTAACACGAGCCCCACGAGCTGTTTCGACGTTTCCGCAGGTCACACGGCATATCCGGCCCGGTGTGTGCTCATGATCTTCGGAAGTCCGGACAGAATTGGCCAGCCGCAAGCGCAGTGCGCCGGAAGAGCTGAGGATGACCAATTCGCCCTCGCGCGGCCGGCCGGACCGCGAGCCATAGACCTCGGGTCGAAAAAATTACCCTGGTTGAGCGCTTGGGAGGCAACGCAGCAGCGCTATCCGAGCGACCCTGCTTGGTCAACGGTTGGCTGAGTCTAGTCAGCCCGCGAGAACGTCCGTCTTGAGGTGAGGGCCTGCTCGTCCCCTTGTCGACCGAGGCTCCGGCCCAGGTTACTTCTTGCCCGACGCCCCCTTGATCGCGGTGCGACCGAGCCCGCGGACGGTGCTGTCGTTGACCTGCTTCTTCGGCGACCACTCAGGTTTCTTTTCGACCCCGGGCTTTCCACCCTTTTCTGGACTCGAAGCCATAGCCCCTCCTGTTCCCCTGCGAGCCCCCATGCGACGGTACCCGCTGCAGTCGACGACTCGCTCACGCTAGCGGGGCCCGAAGGTGCAGGTCAATCAACCGGGCCAAGCCCGGCCGGCTTATGTGCGCGCGTCCTTCGACAGCCAAGGGGTCCGACCGCGGCGCCCAGCTTGGGGCTCCGCAGCAAGGGGGTCACCCACGCCCCGTCGGCGGAGGCGTCGCGGCCTCTGCGCCCAGAGTGGCTAGCCGTGAGGCGCAAGCCGCAGGTCCACGGGTCAAACCGGCGCCGGGCTCAGCGCGGGGCCGGTCAGCGCCTGCAGTGCAACGACGCCAAGAGGGCGCTCCGGCGGGGGGACTGAACAGGCAGATGAATTCTTGGAAGAGGGCCCATTCCGGCCACGAAAACTGGAAAACTGAGCGCTTATCCGCCCGTGGAGCTGCCCTGGCGTGCCGGAGCGACGAGCCTAGCGGGATCTTTCCGGTTGCTTGGGTGCGGCCAATTGGGCTGTTCGCTCACGGAGACTTCCCGTCTCCGGCCCGCCCAGCGACATCGTCGATCGGATGACCGCGTTCGGCCGCCATGAGTGGTACGGGCTGCCTCGGGCATAGACGGAGCGTCAGTATGGCTCGCATCACGGTCTCGCGCAGGCGTCGGCTTCGAAAGCAACACCCCCGGGCGGCCCGCGTCCCCCGGGGCTGCCATGGAAACGACAACTAGGGAACGAGGAATGCTCCAAAGTCGGCACAGCGCTGAGCGTTGACTGCTAGCGTGGCCGCGCTCTATGTCGACCCCGACACGCTGCGGATGCGCTACGACGAACGCGGGAGACCAGCATGGGACTCTTTTCAAAGAGCAAATTCAGGAGCGCCATACCGCCAAACGTGCTCACGGGCCTCGGGGCCTACGGGCAAGCCTGCCTCGAAGCCCGCATCTCCGGGCGTGGAGTCGACCCCGCGTTCGGCTGGGACTTCGTAGGCCCAGTCGTCACTGGGATGAACAGCACGGATCGGGACCGCATCATCCAGGAGATCTACGACGCCGCCATCGTGGCGGCCGATCGGGATCACGCGATCTTTGGCGCCGTAAACCTTCTGTCCGAGGCCGAGCCCCCCGCGAGGGACTCCCGTTACGTCGAACTGCTCGACGCTTCCCTCGCTTATATGCACAAGCGACGCTTCTCCAGCGGGCATTTGACCGGCTACGAGGCGAAGCGCTGGATCGAGGTCCATGGCGACCTCCGGTCCAGCTTCGATCACATCGTCGACGTCGAAGTGCCCGAACCCGGGAACACCCCAACGGTCGAGGCGCTCCAACTCGGCGAGAGCAAGCTCCTAGCCCTGACCGGGCCGCTGCCCGACGGCAACGCCTTCTACGCGGAGCGGGGCCAGGACGGTCGCTACATCGCCTTTTCAGAGCGGCCTCGAAACTCCGACGACCCCACACGGGTGCGGTCGGACGAGAGCTACCTCGGCACCTTCGATGACCTGGAGGGTGTGCTCAGGGCGCTCGGTCGGATGTTCGGGACCGCACCGTACTGGGCGGACGACACCCTGCAGCCATACTTCCCGAGTCGTCGGGAGTAGCGGAGCAGCCGATCGCTCGCACAGACCGACCGAGTTCGAGGGAGAATGATGGAAACCGTCAAGCAACTAGCGGCGGCGGCACCGGTCAACTTCGACAACTCAACGCCAGATTGGGCGGGTGTCGAGGAGGTTCTGCGCCTGACCGGGGTCGCTCCGGCGGACGTGCTCGCCGCCACTTGGTGCCAGCTGAGCCACGCGAACATCGAGGCCCTGGTCGACTCGCCCCAGCTCGTTCTCATCCACCCAGGGGGGGTTCTCGCGACAGTTGGCAAGAAGAAGATGCTCGGTGGTGGCATGAAGTTCGAAGGCGTCAATTTTGGCCAAGTTCGCCAGTTTGGGCCTACCGAATACACGGATGAACGCGGCTTTGGCAAGTTCTGTGTCGAGTTCGCGGCCGCGGGCAGCATGCTTCTTGGCAGGCTTCAGTGGGCATGGCGTGGTAAGAGATTCCGCAACAATCGGGATGAGGTCATTGCCGTCGCCGAAGAGCGGGATCGGATACTCGGCGTAGTGTCATCTGTTCTCAACTAGTTTTCCGGGCGAGGAGCTCTTAACCAGCAAATGCTGCAGGCAGCGAGCCAAAGTCAGGAACGGGAATGGCCACGCATCTCAAAGTCGCGACCAGCGCCGATCAGGCTACCGTTATCGACGCATTCCAAGAGAGCTTCTTCAGTCGGCCGAGCCTGACGGAGAGGCTGTTCGCCTTCACCCCCACGAGGGCGCAGCGGAAATTCCTAACATGGGAGCCGACGAGCTACGACGGCGCGGTTGTTGCGGCGCAGGTCGTCCGCGCTACAGGAGCTCGAGAGGCGATGGCGCGTAAGAGCGGCCGCTCGCAAGTAGGAGTCACATTTGCGCTCGCGTTCGAGCCGTCCCGCAACGGCAATGTCGTCCAGATCTGGTTGGCCAGAGGGCACGATGCCTTCCTGGGGTTCGGGAACGCGGAGAGCGACATTTTGAAGGTTTACGTCAAGAACTTGTCTCGCCGCCTGAATGCGGCTGGACACCAAGCCAGCGTCGCTAAAGTGTAGTTCGAGCGAGGGTTGGACGGAAGCCAGGAATGGCCAAGCCGTCTTGTTGCGGTGCTCTGATCGGGCGACGGAATACGGCCCTCTCTCTTCACGAATTCGGCCTCCGTTGGGGGCAGCATCACCTGCGCGAAATCAACCGATGGATCAGGGCTAAGTGAAGTACATTCACGCCCAGGGCGATCCCATGACTTGAGAAGGGCCGCGCGATGGGACTGTTCAGCAAGAAACCGAAGAGCGTCACGCTGCCACAACCCATGGGTACGAGCGAAGACCCCTACGCTCGGGCGCTTCGGACGAATTACGAGCAAATGATTGAGCCGGATGTTCAAGGGCAGCGGCGTGGGGTGCTGAGATTGGTAACCGGCGGCCCCCTTGCACTAAACCCGGCCTATAGATGCTGTTTCGTGGAAGTCGGATAACGACTCTGGGGAAACGTACCGCGGTAACCCAAACTTCAACAGCCCTGCGATGGCTGATGCGGAGGCTCAGAAAGCATTCGAGCATTTCGATACGGAGGTGTCACGTCTCCTCCGTGAGGGGTGGCGGCTCATCGGCATCGATGGACGCAACCTGCTCTTCGAACGGAGCTAGCGAAGGTGGTGAACTCCAGGGCCGCTGACGAACAAAGCGAGGAGTTACTCGGAGAGGCCCAACCTCGCGGTCAATGTCCAGCCGTGTTTCGGCAGTCCTCAAGGCCTGCGCCACGGACAACTGCCGCGAACTCACAGCGGCCCACGACGCCTCCTTCGCGAAGACGGAGTGTGGGCGCGAACCGTGTGGTTAGCGCGGATTTCCACGCAACTGGTTCGGGGCAACGGGTCAGGTGATTTCGTAGCGCAGGGTGCGGTTTCCCCACCAGGGGACGGTGGTGTTGTTGGGCAGGTCGGCTTGGCGGAGTACGGGTG
>Ga0307372_10005522_pt1 | contig 18948 bp, 15 predicted proteins | sample OX1MG_FD_202533 | JGI IMG/M metagenome (GOLD analysis project Ga0307372, IMG submission 202533) | Soil microbial communities from Risofladan, Vaasa, Finland - OX-1 | ecosystem: Environmental > Terrestrial > Soil > Coastal area > Acid sulfate soil | place: Finland: Risofladan, Vaasa | collected...
TTCGACGCGCGCGGTCGCATGGTGGCGCAGGCGGCGCACATCCCCGTGCACCTGGGCGCCATGCCCGAATCGGTGCGCGCCGTGATGGCGTGCGCTCCGCAACCGGGCGACGTGTTCATTCTGAACGATCCCTATCGCGGCGGGTCGCACCTGCCCGACCTCACCCTGGTCGAGGCCATCGCGCAGGACGGTGCGACCGTGGGGTTCGCCGCCGTGCGCGCCCACCATGCCGACGTGGGTGGTATGAGCCCGGGCAGCATGCCGCAGGGCGCCACCGAGTTGGTGCAGGAGGGCCTGATCATTCCGCCGGTGCGGTTGGTGGCCCGCGGCGTGCTCGATGAGATGATCCTCGACTTCATCCTCGCCAACGTGCGTACGCCGTCGGAGCGTCGGGGAGATCTGCGGGCGCAGTTGGCGGCGTGTGCCGCCGGGGCATCCGGTTGGCGGGTGCTGCTCGCGCGGGAGGGCCCGGCGCGCGTAGCGGCGGCCGTGGATGCCGTGCTGGACTACACCGAGCGGCGCGCGCGCGCCCGGATCGCAGCGCTGGGCGCGCTCGACAGTTCTGCGCGCGACGCGCTCGAGGGCGACGGGATCAGCGACGACCCGGTGCCGGTGGTCGTGCGCGTCCGGACCGTGGGCGATACGCTGCAGCTCGATTTCACGGGGAGTTCGCCCGTGGTGCGGGGCAACGTGAACTGTCCCATCGCCGTGACGCGGGCGGCGGCCGTGTTCGTGTTACGCACGCTGCTCGACGACGACGTCCCCACCAACGAGGGAATCGCGCGGGCCATCGAATTGCGCGTGCCCGACGACTGCGCGTTGAACGCGCAGTGGCCCGCAGCGGTGGCGGGGGGCAACGTGGAGATGTCGCAGCGGATCACGGACACGCTGATGCTCGCGCTGGCGAACGCCGGAGTGCCGGTGGCGGCCCAGGGCCAGGGAACGATGAACAACATCACCTTCGGCGGGGCGGGCTGGACGTTCTACGAAACGTTGGGGGGCGGGCAGGGGGCGAGCGCGCGCGCCGACGGGCCGGACGCCGTACACGTGGGGATGAGCAATACGCTCAACACGCCGGTCGAGGCATTAGAAAATATATATCCCCTGCGGATCGAGGAATACGCCGTGCGGCGGGGCTCCGGGGGCGTGGGCCTCCATCGGGGCGGCCACGGGGTGGTGCGGCGCTACCGGGCGCTGGAGCGGTGCACGGTCACGCTGATCACCGAGCGTCGCAAGACGGCGCCGCGCGGCGCGGCGGGCGGGGGCGACGGGCGGCACGGGTGGAACGCGCTCAACGGCGAGACGATTCCAGCCAAATGCCGGATCGAACTCGAGCCCGGGGATGTGGTGACGATCGAGACCCCGGGGGGTGGGGGGTACGGGCGGAAGTAGCGGCGCGCTCGTCGCCGCCCAACTGCAGGCTGAGAGGCGTGGGCTGATCGCTTCCAGCCTCCAGCAAGCGCGCCGGGACGCACCGGCTGTTGTGCTCAGGTGTTCGCGTCTTCCGTTTCCGTAAGTGCCTGGCGCAGTCGCCGGGCTACGAGCGCCCGTCGGAACTGGGTGTTGCGCTGCATCAACCAGTTGAGGGCGCCGCCGCCAAGTCCGATCGCAAGTTGGCTGCAGATGAGCGCGAAACCCGACCAGGAGATCAACGAGTGTACCCCGCGCTCGAGAACGTGACCGATCATGATTGGCACCGAAATGAGCGCGGTGAATTGCAGCACGTGCTTTCGGCGAATGGGCCGGCGCGCGTCGGCCCACCACTCCAACTCCTTCGGTGTCGGTTCGTTTTCGAGCGGCTGCAACGTGGAGTCCACCGTCAACCGAAGTTTCATCGCCCGGCGCTCCGCTTGAGTGCATCGTGCGCCCGACGAACGTCCGGAGCGATGAACATATCGTCGGCGATCCCCGCGATTTTCTCCGCCATCTCCCACTCGTCAGCCAGTGCCTGGAGCTCCCCGTCAAGGGCCCGGCGCTCGGTGTCTTCGTGCAGCGCCATCTCGAGTGCCAGCGAGACGTCTGGCGGATACCAGAACACGCTCGTCGCTCCGGCTGGACGCGTGGCACGGGCAACGCGATCGACGAACTGATCAGGTGAGCGACTCCGTTCCAGGAGCGAGACCGCGTCCCTGATGCCAGCCGGCCGCGCGCCCTGGAAATTCCGTATGGTGAGCAGGCCGCGCAGGGCCCGTCGGGCCTCGGCGCCGTTCGCGATCCCGGCCTGTTCGCCATCGTTCCAACGCAGCGCCCATCCGCCCTCGTCCGCGGCCTCGAGCCCGGCATACAGGGGCTTCGTGGCGGTAAGCGTCCGCACCCGGCCGTCGGGCATCACGACGCGGGCGCGGCCGCTCCTGCGGATCACGGTGACGCCACCAACGGTCAGTATTGCCATGCTGCCGAACGCCACCGCGGAGCTGACCAATTGCGCCGTGGACAGGATGTTGAGCCCGAGCAGCGTCCCGATGCCGCCCAGCAACGGCAGCCCCCGCGTCTTCCAGCGCTTGCCGAACTCCCGCGCATACCGCCACGCCGCCATCTCGGGACGTTGCGGCGCGCCGATACGCACCAGTTCCAACCCCTCGCGGGTCTTCGCCAGCCCGATATTGTCGGTCGATGTCCGCCGTCGCGTGTCCCGGAACTCGCGCTCGCACTGCTCGATCGCCTCCCACCGTTCCTCGATCGGGCTCAGGTTCCACCGGCGGCACTTGGGGCACACGACCCACAGCCGTCCCTTCGCGCCGTCGAACGCCAGACGGCGTCCCACGGGGAAGGCCTCGATCACTTCGTTGGTGCCGAGGTGGGCGTTGCAGTGCAGGCAGGTGGAATACACGGCGGAGGATGAGGCAGTCGGCAGCCAATACCTGACTACTGATAGACCCCGGCGTGAATCGCCGCAAGACCTGCAGGCGCACCGCCGGTGGTGCGCGGCGGCGCTCGTTCAGACTTCCGGCTTCTCCACCCTGCGAAACACCCCGGCCGCGATGAACGTCTGCAGCAGCTCGCCGTCCAGCATCCCCTCGCTGGCCTCCCGGCCGAGGATATCCAGTGCCCGCTCGTGCGTCACCGCTCGCTTGTACGGGCGGTCGGTGGCCGTCAGCGCGTCGAAGATGTCCGCGATCGTCATCATCCGCGTCTGCACCGGGATCGCGTCGGCCTTGATCCGCCGCGGATAGCCCCGCCCGTCGAGCTTCTCGTGGTGTCCGTAGGCGATGGCCGGGATCCCTGCCAGCTCCCGCGTCCACGGGATCTGCCCCAGGAAGCGGTACGTATGCGTGACGTGCGATTCGATCTCGCGGCGCTCGCGCTCGTCCAGATTGCCTTTGCGGATCAACAGGAACTGCAATTCGTCGTCGTGCAGAAGCGGCCGCTCGGCGCCGTCGAAATCCCGGTAGGTGCGCCGATTGATCTCGTACAGCTCCTCGAAAGCCCCCTCGGACACGATGGTCGGTTCGTTGGCCGAGACAATGGCGTCCATGAATCGCTCGAGCTCGGCGCGTGTGGCCCGCCGCGCCGCGTCGAGCCGCCCCACCGCGTGGTCGTACATCGCCGTGCCGTTCTCCAGCAGGTAGTCGGCCCGCTCGCGCTCGAACTGGAGCTCGGCCCGCTGCAGCAAGAAGGCGAAGCGGTGACGGATGACGCCGAGGTCCGCCCCGTACAGCTTCTTCTGCTTCACCAGGACCTGCTCGCGCACGCCGACCTTGCCGAAATCGTGCAGCAACCCGGCGTACCGGATCTCGCGAATCTGCTCGGGGCTGAACCGCAGGGCCTTGTACCGGCCCTCGCCGCCGCGATCCACCGCCTCGGCCAGCCCCACGGTGAGCGTGGCCACACGCCCCGAATGGCCCGACGTGGTCGGGTCGCGCGACTCGATGGCCGTGACCGCCGCGGTGACGAACCCCTCGAACAGCTTCTCGATGTCCTCGTAGAGCAGGCTGTTCTCGATGGCCACGCCGGCCTGTGCCGCGAGCGCCGTGACCAGTTCCAGGTCGTGCGCCTGGTACGGCAGCACCTCGCACTCGCCCACCTCGGGCTGCGTGAGCGTGGCGTCGAACCGCCGCTTGCGGTTGATGAGTTGCAGCACCCCGATCACTTCTTCGCGGTGCGTCTTCATCGGCAGCACGAGCATGGATCTGGTGCGGTACCCGAACTTCTCGTCGAAACTGCGGTTCTGCTTATACGGCGCGTCTTCTGGCAGGCGATACACGTCTTCGATGGCCATCACCGTGCCGGTCGCGGCGGAGTAGCCGGCCAGGCTCGTGTGATCGATGGGGACCGTGAACTCACGCAACGGGATGTCGGGCACCGAATGATTCTGCGACAGCATGAAGCGCAGGGTCGTGCTCGGCGTGCCGTCGGCGCGCCGTTCCACGAGGTAGAGCGACGCGGCGTCGCTCCACGTGATGCGTCGCGCGTGGCTGAGGATCATCTCGAGCAACGTGGTGAGGTTGCGCTCGGTGCTGAGCGCGACGCCTACCCGCGTAAGGTCGGTGAGTTCGCGCCGACTCCGCTCCTCGCGATAGCGCGCGCCGTTGACCGCGACGATCGACGCGGCATGCCGGAACGCTCCGCGCAGCTGTGCGGCGACCATCGCCGACGGCGCGTCGGCGGGAATGAAGCTCGTCGCCAGATCCGTCGGGAAATCGGCGCCCGGCCCGGGCTCGCCCACGGCCACCAGGACCGCGCGGGCGCCGATCGCGGAAAGCCCGCCGTCCGCGCAGGCGCTCGTGGCGGCCAACGCGCGATCGAGCAGCACGACGGTGGGGCGGGTGGGGTCGAGGGTCGCGGCCGCGGGAAGGGTCCGCACGCGGCGTACCTCGACCGCGCGGTCGGCAACGAGCGAGGCGGCGCCGAGGCAGGGCACCTCGGACACGATCAACAGCGGCTTCATGCGGGCCCTTCGCGTGGGAAAACCCGGAGTCGTCGGCGGGCCGCCTCGTCGTGGGCCGCCGGTGGCTCGAGGGTACCATCTACTCCATCAATTGCCGGACTTGATGACTCTTGCCAGATGCTGCTCGGCGGGCGGGTAGTGGGGGAACTTGTCCAGTACCTGGTGGAACAACTCCGCTGCCCGTGCCCGATCGCCCGTGTCCTCGGCGTCCAGCCCTTTGGCGAACAGCATCGCCGTCCGCAGATCCATCTTGGCGGGCTTGGCGCCGCCATCGCGCGTGCCGGTGCCATGATCCAGGGCCGGCAGTTTCATGTCGTTCGACACCTTCGCCGACAGCTGCGCGATCATGCCCAGCACGTCGTCGGTCTTGGCCTGCACGCGCTGCGGGTTCGCTACGGCCGTGGTCTGCACGTTGATCGAGCGCGCCGTGAGCACCATGTCGCCGCGCCCGTCGCTCATGAACCCACCCGTGATCATGTACTGGGCGCCGAGCAGCTTGCCGAGTCGCACCGCGGTTCCGGGATCGACCTGCCCGCTGCGCACCAGGTCCTGCTCCCGGAGCACCTCCCGAATGTGTGCGCGGTCCACGACGACGACGTTCGGATTCTTCGCGAGTTCCGTGATCAGCATCTCGGCGATGGCCGTGCCGATGCCGTTGTAGTCGGACGCGTCCTTCCCGATCGAGTTGTTGTCGAAACCCAATATCGCCACCACCGGCCGGTTGGCCTCCTGGGCCACGGCCGTCGCCGGCGGGAATGCCGCACCAGCCAGAACCAGCGCCCATGCCGTGCGAGCGAAACGCTTCATGATCTCCTCCCGAGACACGCACATCCGAACTCGCCTACACCATCAGCGTCATTCCCTCGGCAGCCGCGACGACATCCAGTCGCGCCCCCCGTTCTTCCACCATCGCCCGACACTCGGCGACCCGCTGGTCCACCTCGTCGTCGGTGCGCTCCGGCCGGTGATGGAAGAGCACGAGCTGCTCCACCCCCGCCTCGAGGGCCAACAGAACGGCGTCGCCGTTCGTCGAGTGTCCCCAGCCGCGGTACTGCTCGTACTCGCCCGCGGTGTAGGTCGTGTCGTGCACCAACACCCTGGCGCCGCGCGCGAACGCCACCAGGCCGTCGCGCCAGCCGTCGAGGGCGTCGTAATCGCCTCCCACTCCCAACTCATTGTCCGAGATGTACACCAGGGCATGCGCGCCCGGGCGCGATTCCAGAAAGCGATACCCGAGGGCCCCGCCGGGATGCCTGACGGGATATGCCGAAACTTCGTATCCGTGCCGCCTCCGCGTCTCCTGCGCGATCTCCGAGAATTCGATCTGCGCTTCCATCTCCTCGAACGTCACGGGGAACACCACGGGCGACATCTGATCCCGGACCACCCGGTCGATGCTCGTCTCCAGCGTCTTGGCTCCCCAGATCGTGAAATGGTTTCCTCTCTGGAACAACGGTGCGAAGAATGGGATGCCCTGAATGTGATCCCAGTGCGCGTGCGTGAGAAAAATGTCGCCGATGATCGGCGCCCCGTTGGCCCGCGCGATGAGCGACCGCCCCAGTTCGCGCAGTCCCGTGCCGGCATCGAGAATGATCAGCCATCCGTCGGACGTGCGTACTTCCACGGAGGGCGTGTTGCCCCCGTAACGCACCGTCTGTAAACCAGGGCTCGGAATCGATCCTCGCGTGCCCCAGAACTGAAGTCGCAGGCTCATATCCGCTGGTCTCGGTGCGTCAGGACAAGAATTGGCTGCGCGCGCCGGTTGCGGCTAGGCGGGTCGTCACTGCCGCATGGTGACGGCGGTCACATGCGCACGCGAGCGCGGCGCTCGAGGGCGGCCCGGTCGACCACGGTGATGCGCCGCCGCTCCACGGCAACCCAGCCGGAATCCTGGAATTCCTTCATGGCGCGCGACACGGTCTCGCGGCTCGCGCCGATCATCTGCGCGATGGTCTGGTGCGTGAGCGACTTCTCGATCACGGCGCTGCCGCTCTCCTCGGCGAGATCGAGCAGGAGGCGGGCAATCCGACCCGGCACATCGAGCAGCACGAGCCCGCCGATCTTGTCGTCGGCCCGCCGCAGCCGCCGCGACAGTTCGGTGAGGAGCGACCAGGCCACGGTGGGGCTGGATTCCACGCGGGCCCGGAAGTCGTCGCGCCGGAGCACGAGCAGTTTGGAATCCTCCATGGCGATCACGTGGGCGGAGCGGGGGCGGTCGTCGATCAGCGCCAGCTCGCCGAAGTGCTCGCCCACGCCGAGCACGCCGAGGATCACCTCCCGGCCGTCCTCGCCGATGAGCACCACCTTCACCCGCCCCGTGCGGACCACGAAAAGCGAGTCCCCCGGGTCGTCCTCGAACAGGATCACGCTGCCCCGTGGATAGGCCTTCTCGCGGGTCAACTCGCCAAACCGCTCGAGTTCTTGGCGGTTCAGGCCGCTCAGCAGCGGCACCGTGGCGAGGAAGTCGGCTGTCGTCTGGTTCATACGAGACCGGGCCGGCTGCGGACAGGGGATGGGAGGGCAGACCTGGCCGCCCCCGGCGGATGGCCGCGAAGTTATGCCGCTCACGGAGCGAAGTCAATTCGGCAACCCGTGGTACTGGCTCAGTTTATGACGTTACAAATGGGCTGAATAGTGCCCTCTTTGTTCCAGTCGTTTGCGCGCGCATTCTGCCGCGTCAATCCCCCTCATACCTTTGTCCTGGTGATTAACGGCTATTGGGATGAGAGCGGTCAGCACACGGACCCGAGCACGTCCCACGTCGGTGCGGGCGGCCTGTCGGCCGATGCCGACGCTTGGCATGAGTTCGCTCTCAACTGGGAGTGCATTCTGGAGGAGTATGGGCTGTCGCAGGTCGGATTCCACGCCTCCCCCTGCTACGCGGGATCTGAGGAGTACGATCCGCTCGGCGGTGAGCGCTGGAGGCCGTACCGGCGCGTCTCGCTCATTGAGGAACTCGCAGAGGTCATGCGATGGACGTGCCCACAAATCACTGCCGCTGTCATTTCCCTTGAAACGTGGAACTCCCTGCCGGAGTCATTTCGCATCGCGGTCGGGGGCAACCCCTATTTTCTCTGGCTTCAAGACTCTGTCCAGGCCGCGAGCTTGCATCTAGAGATCACTGGTGACGACGACCCAATTCTCGTTCTTGACGAGCAACTGGAGTCAAAGGCAGAAGCGTTGCGCCCGTGGGATGCCATGCGCGATGTGTCCGGTTGGGTCGGGGCGCACCGGCTGGGCGTCGATGACCGCCCCACAACGTGGGGCACCGACGAGTATAGGTGCCAACCCAAACGACTGCACGTCGTCCTAGAAGATCGTCCTCTGGCCGGGAACGATATCAATCGTCACCGTCGCAGGCCGCGGCTGGCTGCCGGTGGTGCCTGAACCTGGGCTCGCCGTGTAGTGCGTCATCTTCGACTGGTCTTTCGTGACTCGCTTGACCAGCTGGGCGACGGCGTCGTGCAGGGCTTTGCCGATCAGTGATTGGTCGAACGAGTTGCCGCCGGTCGCAAGGTCTCCCAGGCTGGTGCTGACATTGGCGCCCAGCCCCTTTTCGGAGGCGTTGCCCGTGACGCGAATGCTTTCAATCTGCCGTCCGGAGGTCACGTCATACAGGTCACCTTGGAGCGTCACCGCACCGCTTACAATGTGCGCCGAGCCACCCAGCGTGATACCGTGAAACGTGGGGCCATTGACGCTCTGATTGGATCCCTTGGACGAAGCTTCGAGTACCGTGCCCACCATCACCACGTCCACCCCGTCCGCGCGGCCCATGGCCACTGCTTGGGGTGCATCCACTGCCGTAGCTTTCACGCCGGAGTCCAGCGCGATGACGCGCCCCTGCAGTCGAGTCGAGTGGGCGATTTCGGCCTGCACGGCCCGCGAAAGCGCAGCGCCAAGGTCCGTCCCGCCGGAGCCCGTGTTGTCCACAAAGGGCAACACGCCGATCTTGAATACCGTGTCGGCTTGCTGTGCACGGGCCTTGCCGGCCAGGGTAATAAGACCAAGGACGCCGGCCATCAAACCTGCGCGCTTGAAGCTCATGATGTGTTTCCGCACGATGGTCTCCTTCCTCTGGCCTGAGCGGCGGCCGTTCGAGGGTAGCTGAGTATGGCGCTCTTTCGGGCGCGGCGGTCGTTGCGAGCTGACATTCATGCGGCAGCCCGCACATAAGCGCACAAATGCAAACGGGGGACACGTCCACACTGGGCGCTACTGCGTATCGGCGCACTGGCCGCAGCGAGGCTCCCGGTGAGGCTCGCTCCCATGCCCGGCTTAGACTGTTCTGCGTGACGACCCGCGGCGACCCGCGCCGCCATCCCGCCCCCCATTCGGGGGTAGCCCATGCGCAGGACGAGCCTGGTGCTCTTGGCAATCTAGGTCCGCGCATCGGCAATGAGCGCATCGCTTTCGGCGTGCCCGGTGTACATCGCCGCCGATACACCACCGACGGATTCATCGCCAACGTGCTGGCACGAGTAACCCTTGGTCGTGGCGAGATTCTCCTTGAGCGAGCATGTTCTGCGCAGTCATCGAGCTTCGCTTCCATACCCAGCCGGGATCACGAGCAGGGTGAACGCGGCGATCAGGAATGGCGCGATGGGAAGACGGCGTGACGTGGGGTTCCTCCGATTGTGGGATGGGGTGTAGGCGGCTTCGGTCGGTCACTGTACCGCCGCGAAAATCTTGTTGCAGAGCGCGCCGATCTTCCGCTGCTGATCGGCCACGGAACCGCTGAAGTCTCCGCCGGTGCCCGTGACCTGGATGTCGCACAGCAGATTGTTCTTCTCCGCGACCACCTCATGGAGCGGGTCCACCCAGGCGGCCTCGTCACCGACGCCGGCCAGTGGGGCCGCGGCCACCGGCATACGACCGCTCGTCCAGGTGTCCACGGTCGTCTTACCCAGCCCGGGCCGCAACGTTACGCTGATCGACGGGAAACTCCCCGTGGTGAACTGGCAGGTCTGCGGGTCTCCCGGAATGGGTTTGGTGCCGACGATCGGCGCGGTCAGAATGCCGGCGACGTCGGCCGCCGTCAGCAGCTTCCGGTCGCACGCGTTGCCAGTGGCGGTTTGCGCGGCGCCGGCCTTCGCACTACCGGAAGCCACTGCGGCTCCCTTGGCGGAGCCGTTCGAACAGCCCGCGGCGACGGCCACCAGACACGCTGCGGCGAGTACCACTACCGATTGACGAGACATGACCGCTCCTTGTGTGAAACGTGAGCCGTGCGCAGGCCGGCGTTCGCTGCTACGGGCATGCCGGATTGCATGCCTTGAGGTTGATGGTGTAGGTCGCGAGGTTCCCCTTCCCCGGGAAGTCCTTGCTGGCGTTCTTCACGATGAGCATGGACATGCCGCTCCGATGCACCGTGTAGGTGTCCTTCACGACGTGGTCGAGGATGAAGTGCGCGTTCGTGTAGGGGAGCGTGAAGTGGCCGAGTACGGGGAGCATGAGCGTGGTGGGGGCGATGACCACGTAGAAAGTGTGGCCCCTGGTATAGCTCTCGCTGAAGTCCGTCCTCGCATTGCCCATCACGATCGTGATCTGGCCGTTGGCGTACTGGCCCGTGACCGGGATGTAGAACGAAGTGGGAGATGTGAGGGCGTTCACCATTCCGCCGGCTCCGTTATCGGTGGCTGCAGGCGCGACGTCCTTCAGGTACACCGTTCCGCCCTTGGCCATCGAGCCGTACAGGTCGGTGCTGAACACGTTCTCTTTGTAAGTGAAGCGTGTCGCCCCGCCCTCGATCTGCCCGCTCAGCGCGACCGCCTTGCCCGTTGCCTCCTTGGGGTAGCGGAGCACGAGCGTGCCCTTGATGGCGGTGGAGTAGGTCCACCATTCGGTTGGCTTCCCTTCGCCGTTGGGTTTACTGTAGAAGTGCGCGAGCATGGTGGCCGTGAAGCTGCCCTGGAACTTCTCGCAGTACTGCGCGAACAGCCGTTCGTTGGCGTACGCCACGAGGTCTCCCGCCAGCGACGTCGCCTTGTCCAGGAGGTCGAGCGGACCCTTGGTGCCCTCCACGACGCTGGGCACGAACTTCTTGGTCTCGGTGACGGCGAACGCGTACCCCGGCGTGGCGCGAACCGATTCGGGAATGTTCTCCACCAGCTTCTCGGCGATCTCGCTCTCCGATCCCATCTCGAGTTCGTTCTCGGCCAGGCTCTCCGTCGGCTTGCCGGCGGCGGTCGGAAGGTTCTTCACGAGGCTGCCCACGGCCTGCGCGCCCGGACCGGCCGAGGCCGGTAGTTCCGATTGCGCCATGTTCGTGCCGAAGGCCGCCGCGAACTGCCACGGCTTCTTGGCGATTTCGATCATGTCCGGCACGGCTCTCAACGCTTGCGTCGCCTGATCGATCGCGTCGCAGGTCTTCACCCCGTTCTTGCTCTGGGCGATCTGCTTGGCGTACGTCTCCTTGGCCTGCTGGGCCTGTATGTCCAACTGCGCCAGGTGGTCGAAGAAGGGCTGCAGCGAAGGCTCGGCATCCGGACGCTGCTGCACCAGGGTCTTGTATGGCTGGAGCACATTGGGTAAGTGCGCCGTGTTCGACGTCGCCGTCTTGATCGCCTCGTCCAGCTCGTCGAGCTTTGTCTCCATCTGGCTCTTGGCCGGCGAGTCCGGCACGTTGTCCACCTGCTGCTTGACTCCCTTCACGATCCCGGCCGACTCGTCGAGCAGCGCCTTGTTGTCGGCGACGTCGTCATCGATGTCGATGAGCGATTGCATAACCGTGAACTGCCCGTACGCCGGCACGCCCTTCTTCCCGGCCTGCGCGCGCACCCGGTACATGCCGTTGCTCGCGGTGCGCGAGAAGTTCACTTGATAACGGCCGCCGGTGTCCGGCGTCGCGGTTAAGACGGTGGGAGCGCCGCCCGGGGGCGTGATCGTCACGAGCACCTGGACCCCGGGCTGCGGGTAGGTGAGGCCCGACACGGTGATCGTACCGTTGGGCGGCGTCGTAGATGGGGACACGTCCAGCGTTACCGTCGGGTCGTTGGAGTTGGGTGGCGGCGCCTGCGCCAGTGCCGGTGCCCCGAGCAGGCTGGCGAACAGGCACAGCGCGATCTGCAATTTGAAAGTTCCGTTCATGGGCGCACCGTCCGCGACATGGTAACTTGTGTGGGTTCCCCCGGCCGGGCGATGACCATCACCGATCGCGCGCTATGGGTACTGTCGGCATTGTCGTATGGGGCCGACCAGCCCGCGAACTCCAAACCGGCGGCCGCACCGGTGTCGGCCTGGGCCGCTGTGTCGGACGTGTCGCCCGACATCAGCATCTTCATGATGTTCTCCGGAGAGAGCTTGGCCGCGGTCTGCTGCAGGTTGGCCGTAGACGTTTCGTGCCATCCCGGGGGCACGCGCTGGTGATACCACGCGGCGACGGTCTGGAACGAGTCGTGCGTCTCGAGGGCACAACCCGTGGCGGTGTCGGCGGGCACGTCGGTCCTGACGGCGATGCTACTCATGACTCGGGTCACCCCGTTCGGGTAGCGCGGCAAGCCGGTCCCGTCGAGGCTGAAATCGTTCGCGACGCGCACCGTGACGTTCTGGTCCACCGCGCTGTCCGACATGCGCTTGCCGGTGTTGTCCTGATCCTCTGCCAACCGCGCGACGTAGTTACCGAACAGGGAATCACTCTCGCGTGGAGTCTTCTTGAATACGCCGGAACCGCCGGGCATCACGCCTGATCCACCACCGTTACCGGCATCAGCGCCGCCGCCGCCGCCGGCTGCGCCGCCGCCGTTGGCGGTGTCGACACCCCCGTCGATGTTGCCGGACGTCCCGCCCGTGCTCGACGCGGCTCCCTCTCCCGTGCCGAGCTTGATGTGCGAGCGCGCGGACTGGGAGGGGTCGCCTTTCGCGACCACTCTCGTGTTGCCCATGCCGCTGGCGCCGGCCGAGTCCCGCACGCATCTCCGGCGCGCCAACAGGTAGCCGAGAATGAACGCCAGGATGACTGATGCGGTCCAGAGCAGGCGCCGAGACCGTGTGCTCATCTGAAAGTCCCTCCGATGCACGTTGTGCTCACAGTCGCGAGCAGATGGCTGCCAGGAGCGCCTTCGCCTTGTTGTAGTCCGCCGACTGGAGACTCATGGCGACCATAACGTCGCGCCGCACGGCCATGAGCTGCGTGCCGTGGAGGAGCGCCGCGTGGTCCCACGGCCCGACGAGTGCGGTGTCCGTCCGCATCCCCACCGTCGCGGTCGCGCCCGGCGCCGCTGCGGCGCCATGCGGGCTGGATGAGCCGCCGACCATCTTCATCATGGCGCCCATCATCGTCTTCATTTGCGGCGATTGGTGCATGGTGTCGAGCGGTGAACTCACGGGCATGCCCATTATGCCACCCATCGTCGACATCCCGTGCGTTTGCGCGGCGTACGCCTTCTGGCCGTTCTGCCACCCGTACGAAACGGCGTACGTGCGTTCGCCCTGCGTCGTGTGCACGCGATACGTGCATGTCGTTTCAGGCGAATCGGAAGTCGGCGCGCCATCGAGTGGGCCGATGGCGGCCACGACCTCGGAAACCGGAATGAAATCGCACGCGTGCGCGGGATGGGCGACCGGCTTCGGCGCGAGCGCCACGGCCTTGGCGCCATCGTAGTTGAGCGGATGAGCCAGACGCGGGACCGCGATCCTGGCCAGCGTCAGCGCGTCCCTTTCCTGGCCGCTCGATCCGGTCACGTCGATGATGGCGGTTGCGTCGCCCTTCGTGGCGAGCACCGAGCCGCCGGGTATCCAGGTCGCGCGATCCCACGGACCGGTCGCCTCGGACTTCATGACGCGGTGGGCCATGGTGTCCATGCCCGTCGCGCCTGACTTGGCCATTCCGCTGCCCACCGTGTTGGGCACGTCCTGGGTGACCTTGCTGGCCGCCGCTCCGCCGCTCCAACTGGCCTCGACGGTCACCACGCGCCCGTCCTTGCCGCGATACACGCACTGGTCGCCGTGCACGTCCGGCACGCCGTCACTCGTCCGGTACGGCGGCGAGGAGAGCGGGCCCACAAAGGGTGCGGCTTCGCTGGCCGAGAGCAGCGTGCACGGATCCCCGGGGGCGAGAACCGCGCCGCGGGCAATTGCAGGGCCCATTAAATGAAGGGGCCCGGAACTTCCGCCCCACCCCACGAGGCCGGCCCACCCGACGACGGCGAGTCCGAACCCCATCCGGATCCCGGAACGAACGATAGACATGGTTACCCCCTGGCTGGCGTTGAACGGTCGAATTCCCGGGCAACGTACGGTGGCTGCGTCGCTCCGCCGTGGCGTGGCTGTTTGTTGCCGGGCGACGCGGCGAGACCTACATTCGACCGCCCATGATCGAGCTCAGTCTGCTGGGGCTCCACGCCCTCCGCGGGTCGGACGGACGAGAGATCACGTCGTTGCCGGCCCAGCCCAAGCGGTTCGCGCTGCTGGCTTACCTTGCGGTCAGCGGCGGCGGCGGGTACCACCGCCGCGACACCCTGGCCGCGATGTTCTGGCCCGATCTGGACCAGTTCGCGGCCCGGCGAGCGCTCCGGAATACGCTCTACCATCTGCGCGATGCGCTCGGTGAGGGGGCGATCATCACCCGCGGCGACGACGCGGTGTCCATCGACCCGGCGCGGCTGACCTGCGACGTGACCAGGCTCCAGGATGCGGTCCAGGCAGGCCGATACGAAGAGGCGGTGGATTGGTACCACGGCGAGCTGCTTCCCGGGATCCATTTCGCCAGCGCCGGCGAGGAGTTCGAGGAGTGGTTGTCGCGCGAGCGGCTCCGGGTGGCCGAACTCGTCACGCGGGCCATCCGGGCGCTGGTCGAGCGTGAAGAACAGGCCGGCAACGTGGCCGGCGCTGCGTACTGGGCGCAGCGCGCGTGTGCGCTGGCTCCCGGCGACGAGGGTTGGCTGCGGCGAGCGATGACGCTATTCGATGCGGGCAGCGATCCAGGAAGCGCCCTTCGCCTGTATGATGCGTTTACGCGTCGCCTGGCTACCGACTTCGACGCAAAACCGAGCGCAGAGGCCAAGGCACTCGCCGCGCGAATTCGCGACGGAAGCCGCCAGCCAGCGGCTCGTCCCGGCCTCGCGGCACCGCCGACCCAGGATTCGGTCACGGGGGATGGCGAGGTCCACGCCGCCGCCGCCGACGGCCCCAGCGCACCGGCTGCCGCCCTCATCGATTCGGCCGCTGCTTCGACGAAGCCACGGACGACACGCGTGCGCCGCGCCGTGGTCTGGGGAGTTCTGGCGTGCGCCGCCGCGGCGGTCGTCCTGCTCGTGGTGCGCGCCAAGAACGCGCGGCAGTCAGGCGCCGCCGATACCCGCAAGCGCGCACTCGTGGCGGTGTTCGACAATCGTACGGGGGACTCGTCGCTCCAGTCTCTCGGGCGCATGACGCAGGACTGGATCGCGGAGGGACTCCTGCGCACGCGCCTCGTCGATGTGGTGGATCCGCATGCGGTGTTCGTGCAGAGCCGCACGGGTGCGGGCGCACCGGTCGACCCGATCACGGTGGCGCATCGCACCGGGGCCGACATGCTCGTCTCGGGCAGCTATTATCGCACCGGCGATACGCTGTTCCTGCAGGCGGCTGTCACGGATGTTGGCACGGGGCGCATCGTGCGCGCGGTAGGGCCGATCTTCGCCAACGTGCGCACGCCGGTCGCCGCGCTCGACGAATTGCGGTCCCGCGTGATGACGGCCCTCGCGTCCGCGGTGGACTCGCACTCCATTCTGGATCCCGGCGAGGGCGAGGTTCCACCGTTCGACGCGTACCAGGCCTATGTGGAGGGTTGGGACACGTATTGGCACGGCGACGGCCGGCACGCCGAAGCGCTGTTCCTCCAGGCAGCGCACCGGGACACCGGCTTTGTGGCGGCGGCCATAGCCGCCGCCACGACGGGGGCGAGCGTCAATGACTGCGCGCTGGTCGATTCGGTGGCGCGCGCTCTCGACGCGCGGTCGCAGCCCCTGGGCCGTATACATGGCCTGTCTCTGCAGATCGCAGTGGCGCGCTGTCACGGCCGCAACGACGAGATGCTGCGGCTCGCTCTCGAGCGCGCCGACCTCGAGCCGCGCTCGTCTGACGTACAGCTCTCAGCCGCCGCGGCGGCGTTGTGGGCCGACCGTCCGCAACGGGCCCTGGACCTCCTCGAGCGGATCAATCCCCAGACCGACCTCGGCTGGAGCACGGATACCACGCACTTCGACTATTGGAGCGACCTCACCGAGGCGCTGCATCTCCTGGGCCGCCACGACGAAGAGCTCGCGGCGACCGGTCGCATACCGGCCAGCGCGCCATTGAGCCGCGCGTGGATGCGGGGGCGTGCGCTCGCCGCGCTCTCGCGTCCGACGGCGGCGCTGGCTGTGATTGACAGCGCGCTTACGCTGCCCGTGGAGATGACGAACCTCGGACTTGCGCCGTATACCGACGGCCGGCCGCAGTACACCGCGACGCCGGGCTGGGTGGCCAACTGGATCGCGCGCGAGTTGGCCGTGCACGGCGACGCGGTGGCTGCACATCAGGCGGCGGCGCGCGCCATTGCGTGGTACCGGAGTCGTCCGCTCGACGAGCGCTCGACCCCCGAGGAACGTCTCGTCGCCAGCTGGTCGCTGGAGATGCTCGGCGCGTATCCCGAGGCCATACGCATGGCCAGGCAACTGGTCGCGGAAGACTCCACTAACGTGGATTATCGGGGAGAGCTTGCAGGGCTTGCCGCCGAGACCGGCGATTTGGCGCTCGCCGAATCGCTCGACCGATGGCTCGCGGCGCAACCGGTGTCACGCGTCGGCTGGACCGCAAGCCTGTACCGCGCACGGGTGGCGGCGCTGCTCGGCCACGGGGATGTCGCGGTGGCCCGCGTGCGCGACGCGATCGACGAGGGGGCGTGGCCGCTGTGGATCCACTTCGATCCCGGCCTTGCGTCATTGCGCGGCCGTGCGGACTTCATCGAATTGACCGCGCCGCACGATTGAAACTGGCGGCTCGTCAGCCCGGCGCCGGCTTGGTCAGCCGGAGGAGACACCACGAGCATGGCCAGGACGAGGAGCGCCTCGGTCAGGTAGCGCAGCAGCCTCTGCGTCTCTCGCGGTAGTGCGTGGGCGGCTTTGATAAGGAAGTACGCGGTGAGGAGCAGCCCGATGGTGTACGGCAGGACGGTCGTGTGATACGTGCCGTAGAAGCTCAGCCCCAGATGGCCGTTGGCGCCGCGCGGCACGAGCGCGAAATCTCCGTACGTCAACGCTTCCGATGGGCGATGCACCCCATGATCGGACACACTATGTTTGTCATATCGCAACCCTTTGCCGGCTTGTCTTTTACGGGCGGAACCGGCTATATTTTCTAGCTTGGTAGTTTGCCCTTCAAGAGGTCCAGGTCCATGAAAGCCGACATCCATCCTGCGTACGCCACGGCCACGGTCAAGTGTGCCTGCGGCAATACATTCGAAACCCGGTCCACCCAGGCCGAGATCCACACCGACGTCTGCTCGCAGTGCCACCCGTTCTATACCGGCAAGCAGCGCCTCGTGGATACCGCCGGCCGCGTCGAGCGGTTCCGCCAGAAGTTCGGGAAGAAGGCCTGAGCCTCCGCGACCGACTTGCCGATACCCTGGCCCGCGCGGCCGACGTCGAGCGTGCGCTGTCCGATCCCGGGGCTCTGCGCGATTCGCGCAAGCTGGCCGAACTGGGACGCGAGCACCGTCGCCTGACCCCGCTGGTCGAGCTGGCCGCTCGGCTCCGCAAGCAAGAGAACGAGCTCGCGCAGGCCCGCGAGCTCGTTTCCGTTGACGACCCCGAGATGGCGGCCGAGGCGACGGCCGAGGTCGAACGGCTGGAGGCGTCCATCGCCGGGATGGAGGAGCGGCTCAAGCCGATGCTCGTGCCCCACGACCCGCTCGATGACCGGAACGCGATCGTCGAGATCCGGGCCGGCACGGGTGGCGACGAAGCGGCGTTGTTCGCCGCCGACCTCTACCGCATGTACACCCGCTACTGCGAGCGGCGCGGCTGGAAGCTCGAGGTCATGTCGTACTCCGAAGGCACGCTCGGTGGGATTAAAGAAGTCATATTCAAGGTGGCCGGCGAGGGCCCCTTCGGCGCCATGCGCTGGGAATCGGGCGTGCACCGCGTGCAGCGCGTGCCCGCCACCGAGAACCAGGGCCGCATCCACACCTCGGCCGCTACCGTGGCGGTACTCCCCGAGGCCGAAGAGGTGGACGTGAAGATCGACGAGAAGGAGCTGCGCATCGACGTCTTCCGCGCCTCGGGCCCGGGCGGCCAGGGGGTGAATACCACCGATTCCGCCGTCCGCATCACGCACCTGCCCACCGGGATCGTGATCAGCCAACAGGACCAGCGCTCGCAGATCCAGAACAAGGCGCGCGCCATGGACGTGCTGCGGGCCCGCCTGCTCGACCTCCGCCTGGCCGAGCGCGAAGCGGAGCGGGCCCGCATGCGCAAGACGCAGGTGGGCACGGGCGACCGCTCGGCCAAGATTCGCACCTACAACTTTCCGCAGAGCCGGATCACCGACCACCGCATCGGCTACACCACCCACAATCTGCCGGGCGTACTCGACGGCGATATCGGCGGACTGATCGAAGCCCTGCGTATGGCCGATGTCGAGGAGCGGCTGAGTGTTGCCTGACCGGCCGCTACCGGACGACACGCGGGGGCTGCCACGGGTCGTGGGCCTCGGCGCGCTCACGGTCGGGGCGGTCGTGCAGCAGGTGGCCGACGGATGCGCGGCCCCCAGCCCGGCGGCCGCCACGGCGCAGGCCCGCGAGATCGTGGGCGCGCTGCTCGACGTGGGGCGCCACTGGCCGGCCCTGCACGCCGACGCTCCCGTGGATGCGATGCTTCTGGCCCGCGCCCTCGAGGCGGCGCACCGGCTGAAGCGGGGGATGCCCTTTGCGTACGCGGTGAGACGCGCGGCGTTCCGGTCCCTCATGCTCGACGTGGACGAGCGCGTGCTGATCCCGCGTCCGGAAACGGAGATGCTGGTGGAGCTGGTGCTCGACGCGACGCGCGCGACGCGCGGCGGGCTGGCGATCGATGTCGGCACGGGATCGGGGGCGATCGCGC
>Ga0307372_10005523_pt1 | contig 18942 bp, 15 predicted proteins | sample OX1MG_FD_202533 | JGI IMG/M metagenome (GOLD analysis project Ga0307372, IMG submission 202533) | Soil microbial communities from Risofladan, Vaasa, Finland - OX-1 | ecosystem: Environmental > Terrestrial > Soil > Coastal area > Acid sulfate soil | place: Finland: Risofladan, Vaasa | collected...
CAGAGCCGGTGGACCCAGGAGCCGATGGTCCATATCCTTCCGCATTGGACCTGGAAAGGGGCGGAAGGGAAACCGATTTTTGTCTGGTGCTACACGAATTGTGAGACGGTCGAACTCTTCTTGAACGGGCACTCGCTGGGAACCCAGCATACCAGCGCTACTCCTGCCTACCATTTGATGTGGCAGGTCGCTTATCAGCCCGGAACCCTTCGGGCCGTTGGCCGGAATGGCAGGCAGCAGGTCTGCGAACAGGAAATTCATACAGCCGGCAAGCCCGCCAAGGTCGTCCTGAAGAGTGATCGGGACTGGATCAGGGCCGACAGGCGCGACCTCGCCCATGTCACCGCTTCTGTTACCGACGAGGATGGCAACCTGGTTCCCGGCGCCGGTCAGCGGGTGCGCTTCGAGATTGCAGGCGGCGGGAAAATTGTGGGGGTCGATAACGGCGACCCGCTCAGCCACGATAGTTTCAAGGCCAGTGAGAGGAACGTGTTCAACGGGCTATGCCTGGCGATGGTGCAATCAACCGGCAGGCAAGGCCAGATTCAGGTGACCGCAACGTCGGAGGGCCTGGCAACAGGCACTTTGACCATCGAGTCCCGCAGTTGATGTCCCGTAATCTCGTGGACCGGTCCCCGCGCTCGGTGCGGCTGGCCGTGCCGTGCATGAGGGGCTGCCACGGGCATAATACTTTAGCCGTTATAATACCTTTTCGGGAGGAAACATGGACCGTCGTAAATTCCTGAGCGTAACTTCCGCCAGCCTGGCAGCGGCAGGCATTCCGGGATCACGCAAAGCTGAAGGCAAAGAAATCAAGGCCGAGGATGCGCCGCTGCAATTCATCGAAGAGAAGACGGGAAAGAATCCTTTTCGCGTCTCCCAAACGCGGGGAAAATTACCGAATATTTTTGTGATCACGATGGACATGGTCAGCCCTGACTTCTACCAGCCTTCGCGGCCGCTTTCGCATGAATTGCACCTCCCTACCCTACGTGCGCTGATGCACGACGGCGTTTTCTTTAAGAACGCGTTTGTCACGGTTCCCTTGTGCGCCCCATCCCGGGCGTCTTATTTAACAGGGCGATACACGTATGTTCTCGGCAACGGTGAGCGTGCTCCTGACGGCCTTGACACGGAGCTTCGGCCGGACGATGTCATCTTCCCGGAGTATCTGAAAACGATCGGTTATGTCACGAAGCATTGTGGAAAGTGCCATGTGGGTACGGCAAAGTTCATCGACGCCTTTGGGGATAACGACAATCCCTGGAACCAATGGTCACCGCCCATCTACCAGGACGAAATCTACCTGGAATATCAACGCCGGCTGGGCGTCAAGCCTCAGAAATACTCCAAAGAAATCGTGCTTCTGCAGCGTGACCGCAAGACGCCGGGCAACTCCCTTGGAGGCTGGATCGTTCAGGCGGACGGGAAACCTTTTCCATCGGAAGCCCAATACAGTTCCTATCTTGTGCATCGAGCGATCAACAAGCTCGAGGATGCCTTGACCAGCCCTGCAACGCGCGGCCGCCCGATCTACATGCAACTCGACATCTTTGATCCTCATCAGCCGCTGAGCGTGCCCGAGGGATTCGAGGAACGCGAAAAAGAACTGCGCGCGGTGATGACCTTGCCGGAAACGTACAAAAAAGTCCAGGCCCGCCACTGGAAGCCGTTTCCCAACCAGCCCGAGATTTATGACCTTTATCGCGACTACTGGGGTCTGTACAATCCCCAATCGCTGATGGACTATCGCGTGGGCTACGCGCTGCAAATGGAAGTGGTGGACCAGGCGCTTTCCAACCTGATCCGGACTCTGAAGGAAAAGGATCTTTACGATGAGTCCCTCATTGTGGTGATGAGCGATCACGGAGAAATGAACGGGCGATGGGGCATCGTCGACAAAGGGGTCTATCTCTATCCCGACGTCGTGCGCACGCCGCTGGTGGTCAAGATGCCGGCCTCTATGGGCATCCAGTCGCACACCGTCGATGCTCCGGTTTCCCTGCTCGACGTGGCCCCAACGCTTTTGTCCGTCGCCGGCGTTGAACCGGAAGCCAGGATGGATGGCCAGTCTCTCCTTCCGCACCTTCAGGGGGCGGCAAGACCTGCCGATCGCGATCTGATCTTTTCCTGCGGATGGCACGTGGGAGTGAACTTTGCGTGCGGAATTCAGCGGTGGGACGGGAAAGGAAACCACCACCTTTACTCCTATAACGCCTCTTCCAAGATTGATGAGCTTTATGACCTGAATGCGGTGGAGGCGGAAAACCTTGCCCAGGAACCCGAACACGCCGCGCTGAGAAAGGAAATGATTGACCGTCTCGGCGCTTTGCTTCAGGCCGACGAGCGGTGGGGCGGTTACTGGTCACCCTACCGCGTCCAGGAGTTCTTCGAATTGCCGAAAATTTCAGGCGGCATGCAACTGCTCAAGGGCTGAGCGGAAATCTTGGGACGCGGCGGCAAGACGACCGATCCCAATCTGCCGGTGACCGTTACTAAGGGCAGGACCCGGACGGGTACAAGATGCTGGTTCGCGAGCCAGGCACTTATACGGTGATTGCCTTCGACCCGGACGGCGGGTATCGCCGGGCGTGGAAGGGGATGAAGGCCCGCAAGGTGTAGTTTACGATGGAGCACCTATGTTATCAGGAGGGTAGCGATGGAGAAATTGACGCGAAGGAAATTCCTGCAGGATAGCGCAGCCTTGACGACCGCGAGCCTGTTAAAACCCGGAATCTCAAGAGGCCAGGCGGCCGGGCAGCCATCGGGCGAGCGGCCGAATATTCTGATTTTTATGCCCGACCAGCAGCAGGGTACAACGGTGCTGCCGGAGCATCCCTGTCTGAAACCTCATCTCAGCCGCTTCGCTTCCGAAGGAATTATTTTCCCTCGCGCCTATTGCCCCGCGCCGCACTGCTGTCCCTCGCGGGCGAGCTTCCAGACCGGCCTGTATCCGAGCGAGCATGGCGTGTTCAACAACGTCACGACGGACACGGCCATCCACGCGAACCCCTATCCGGGCCTTCCCTTCTTCAGCCAGAAACTGCGGGACTCGGGCTACGACCTGGCCTATTCGGGCAAGTGGCACGTGGCGCGAGATCATTTCCCGCAAGAATATGGATGGACCAACCTCAATCCGTCCCACAAAGATGACGAAGCTGGAACCTATACCCCGGCGCGCATACGATGGTCGAGCTCGTGGCAAAAGAAGCGTTGGGAAGTGGCGAGAGAAGAGCTGGCTGAAAGCGGACCGCGCAAGCCGGGTGAAGTGCTGCGGCCAGGCTGGGGAAACACGCAGTTATATGGTTCTTTTCCTCCGAAAGGCCCGCACGGTTATGAAGGCCTGCCGGACTACGAAATCGTTCGCCGTGGCGTGGAAGGAATGCAGACCCTGGCGAAGGACGGCAAGCCCTGGTGTCTGATGGTTTCCAACCTCGGCGGGCATGATCTCTACCATGCGCCGCAAAACTTTGTGGACATGTACCACGAGGATTCCATTCCCATCCCGCCGAGTTTTCGCGACACGCTGGAGGACAAGCCGCGCATCTATCAGCGGATGCGTTATGAATACTGGCAGCAGTTGAGCGACCGGGAAGTTCGCCAGGCGATCCTTCACTACTGGGCCAAACTCACCATGCAGGACGCGCTGTTCGGCCTGCTGCTCGACGCGCTGGACAAAACGGGCCAGGCGGAAAACACCATTGTCGTCTATACCTCCGACCACGGAGACTACGCCGGGGCGCACGGTTTATGGGCGAAGGGGGTTCCGAGTTTTCATGAGGGATACAACATTCCGTGCGTGATCCGTTGGCCGCGGGGGATTGCCAGGCCCGGCCGGCGAGTGAACAACTTTGTTTCTACGACGGATTTCGCTCCCACGTTCCTGGATGTGGCGGGGATACCGGTAGCGGAGGCGGGGATGTCAGGCCACAGCCTGCTTCCGTGGCTGCACGGGGAAACGCCATCCAACTGGCCGGAGGCCGCTTTTGAGCAGCTCAACGGCGTGGAGCTTTATTACACGCAGCGGATCGTCATGACCGACAACTACAAGTACGTTTACAACGGTTTTGATTATGACGAGCTCTATGATCTGAAGCAGGATCCGCATGAAATGGTGAATCTTGCGTTTCCGGATGTAAAACAGGCGCGGGCCAGAGTGGAGGAAGGCCGAGGGCTCGAAAGCCGCCGGGACGTGCCGTGGCCGCCGCTCTCGCCCAATCTGGAAGAGGCGCGGCGCGACCTGCTGAAACGAATGTGGAAATTCGCGCAGGAGCACAAGGACCAGATCTTCAATCCCTACATCACCGTCGCCATGTCGCCGCTTGGCCCCGGCGTGGAAATTTGATTCAGCGCTCTCAGAGAGATCAGAGTAGCCCCTACGGTTACGAAATTCGCGACGTGGCGGCCCTGCTTACCTCGACGGCGGGATTGAATTCCGCGCGCTACCCCAAACCTTATTCGGCGTAGGGCCCATGTTGAAGACCAGCGTCCCGCCGCTCGTTATATCCGCGTGGGTGAACCACGGCCGCCTGAGCGGTTTCCCGTTCAACATCGCCGACTGAATATAAATATTCTTCTCTGAATTGTGGTTGGCCACAATGACGAACGCTTTTCCGTTGGGCTGCTGGAGGGTCACCTTGGAGAAAAGCGGGCTGCCGATGGCATAAGTGGCGATCCCCGGGCAGACGGGATAGAAGCCCATCGCGCTCAAAATGTACCAGGCTGACATCTGGCCGGAATCGTCGTTCCCCGGCAATCCCCCGGGGCTGTCATTGTACTGCGACAAAACCTCTCTAACATGCTGCTGGGTTTTCCACGCTGCGCCAGCGTAGTCGTAAAGATAGGGAATGTGATGGCTCGGCTCGTTTCCCTGGTTGTCAAGATTGTGGGCGAAAAGGCCGTCGAGCTTGGCGATGAACCTGTCACGTCCGCCAAGCACAGCGATGAGGCCCGGCACATTTTGCGGCACGTAGAAGGTGTATTGCCACGGGACTCCTTCCGTGATGTACCTTGCCGGCTGAGTGGGGTCAAACGGTTCTACCCAGCTTCCATCGCTGTGTCTGCCCCGCGCAAATCCGTCGTCAGGATCGATCACGTTGCGCCAATACTCTGACCTCTTCTGCATCATCGCCGCGTCAGCAGTCTTTCCCAGTCGCTTGGCCAGCACGCCCACCACAAAGTCGTCGTATGCATACTCCAGGGTACGAGAGACTTGTTCGTTACGGTGAAAGGCGTAAGGCACCGGATCTTCCAACGGGATGAAGCCATATTTCAGATAGGATTGGAGAGAACGTCGGCCCCGTCCCAGCTTGTATTGCTCAAGGGGTGGCGTGACGGTCGCATTTTTCAGCACCAGCCGGTAGGCTTCGGCAACATCGAAATGAGTTAGCCCTTTAACATAGGCATCGGTGATCACCGCCACCGTGTGATCGCCGACCATCTCTGCCGTATAGCTGTTCCATAAGGGAAAGGTAGGGAGAAAATCACCCTGCTCGCCTTTCAGCACGAGGGATTGGACCATCTCCTGGTCACGTTCCGGGTCGATGATTGTGAGCAGTGGATGAAGGGCGCGGAATGTATCCCAAATCGAGAAATCGCCGTAGTACGCACCGCTCGTAACCTTGTGCAGTTTTCCTTGCTGAGCGAAGCCATTGTAGGTCCCATCGGCGTCGCTGGCGATCCTGGGCACAAGAGAAGCGTGGTAGAGAGCGGAGTAAAAAGTTCGGCGCTGATCCGGCGTGCCTCCTTGAATTTCAATGCGGTTTAAGCGTTGCTTCCAGGCTGCCTCGGTCTTTTGCTCGACGCCGGTGAAATTCCATCCACTCTCCTCAGCGTCGAGATTCCGGGCCGCCTCTTCGAGGCTTGTGAATGACGTACCGATTTTGACCAGCAGAGGAGTCTTCGTTGCAGCAAACGTCGCGTAGGCTCCGAGACGGTCACAGCCGCCCTTCTGGCGATCACGGTCTGCATGGATCTCTGCGCCACACCATGTGCCGTACTTCTGGAACGGCTGCTGGAATCGAGCGACAAAGTATCCGCTGAAACCCGCGCTCAGTCCAGTTCCCAGGTAGATGCGGTGTACCGGGTTGTAACCAACGATCTCCTGCCGTCTTGCATCAACTTCAACAAAGCCTTCATGGGGTTTGGAGTTGGGTTGGATAAGGATACTCAGTTTGGCGCCGGCCGGACCCGTTATCCGAAACATCCCGCTTCTGGTTGTGCCGGTCATCTCCACGCGCTCTGAGTAGCGGTCAAGGACGACGCTGTAATAAGCGGGCGTCATCGTTTCGGCCTGGTGGCGGAAAGGAGAGGCTCTGCCCGCCGGCGTTACGTCGATCGCGCCCGTCACGGGCATCAGGGTGACACTCCCATAATCCTGGACACAACTGCCACTCAGCCAGTGGCTTCCCCGGAAGCCGGTAATCTGTTGGTCCTTATAGTAGTATGGCGCGATACATTTCTTCTCAGAGGATCGAGTCTCAGGGGTCCAGTTCGTCATGGCAAAGGGCATGCCGACGCTCGGAATCGTTTGTCCGCGATGGGCTGTGCCCAGCAGAAGATCGACCGCTTGAAAAGGAGTTTGCGCACGGATTTCGTGTGTCCCGGAAAGGAGAGCTGCAGCAACGAGCAAAAGAACGATCGCGCGACCACGGGGTTCGGCGTGGCGCCCAGCAAGACGTCGTGCCGCCGAACGACGACGTGGAAGAAGAAATTCCAATTTCATGTGACCTGCCCGAGTTTTGGTACCAGATGAATTGAGACAGTTTACATCATAGCTTCGGGCTGTGAAACTTGATTTGTCGGGACCAGGGGCAATAGGCCGCCGGTACCGGCGGCCTATTGCTGAGCGCCGACGGTGTGGACGTGAAAACCGTACAGGAATCGCTCCGGCATTCCACAAGCAAAATCACGTTAGACCTGTACGCGCAATCGACCACTCCGAACAAACCCGCCGTCCAGCGTCAGTTGATCGAAGCTATTGTTCCCCAAATCAGGCTGCAACTGCTTCCACAGCAGTCAATTAGCACATCGCTCTCGCTTATTGTTCCTTTTTGTTCCCACGGCACGAGTTGTGCGCATGGCTAAGTTATTGAGAAGAATGGTGCCGCGGGACGGAGTTGAACCGCCGCCGCCAGCCTTTTCAGGGCTAGCGAAGGCGGCTAAGTGGATGATTTCAAAGAAGACCTTGGAGTACAAAGGAACACTGAGGAACCTCAAAGAACCGTTAATGTTCCTTTATTGTTCCTTCGCAACGGAGCGTCTGATTTTCTAAATACATTTCGCGGGTGGATTGGCTACGACGCTCCCGTTGGGCTCCCAAACAGAGTATTGAGAAACGAATCGATCGGCACGCAAACATTCGTATGAATCGGGGCGCCACTTTTCCAAGGTTCGGAGTCAAAGTCAATTTCAGCAGGCCTTTCCACGGGAGGGGGGCGGTGGACGATTCGAACTCCCGACCCACGGTTCAGGAATTCCTTACGACCTGGTGATTCTGAGAGTAGATAAACGTTCTGATTCTAATGAGGATCAACAAATTGGCTCCGCAAAACAGGAACAAGCTCGGCAAAATCCGCAACCCAGACCCAACCCAAAATCAGTTTGAAACAATACTGCATACCGTCCAGTGGAAGCCAATCACTGCAGCCGCTGCAGCACCCTCAGATCACTCGTGGCGACAAGCTGCCCTTCAAGGATCGGAGAGGAAAGTGTCCAGCAAGGCCAGGGGCGCGATGCCGCCGTCGTGGGCCTTGCCCTCCGCTGCGCCATAAACGCTCGCCCTGCGGGCTCGCAGGGCTCCGCGCCGGGCAAGGCCTACGAGAAAAACAGATACAAAAAACCAAAGAAAGAGCAAAAAACCAGAACCACCCAAAGGGGACATTTCTAAAGAGCTTTGACAAATCTACCAAATGGCATTGACTGGATTTGTGCGAAAGTGCACAATTAAAGGTTCCAGCCTGTAGAAGCATGCTTGGGATCGCCTGCGCGAAAGATGGGCATGCAGTTGCCGGAGAGGAAGGTTCAAGCTCATGGCGAACAAGAAATTGAAATTTGGAATCGGGATAGCGATCATCCTTGCAGCGGTGGCCTGGGAAGCAGTCTCAGGCTTTCAACAGTCGAAAACCTACTATGTGACCGTGAAGGAACTGACCAGCGGCAAATCCACCCACCAGCATGTGCGGGTTGGCGGCATGGTCGTGCCTGGCTCCATTCATCGGACCGGGGAGATCTTAACCTTCAGCATCTCCCAGGAAAACCAGACGATTCCCGTCACCTACGTTGGCAAAGCGGCCCTGCCGGATGATTTCAAGGGCGGCGCCAACGCGATTGTCGAAGGCGATTACCTTACGGACGGCACTTTCCGCGCTCAGCAGGTCCAGGCAAAGTGCGCCTCCAAGTATCAAGCCGTGCCTCCGCCCCCAAAGCAGGCAAGCGAGACCTCCAAAGTAGCGTCGTACGGTGAGTAAGAAGAATTGAGATGGACCGTCATCTTTTCCGCCATGTTTAACTTCCTATCCAAATGCCGCGAGATTGGACTCAAAGCAGAGGGAGCCTAACCCGCCATGAACCAAGTCGGAGCTGTAGGACTCATCGCCGCACTGGTCTTTGCCATTTACGGGATGATCACCGGGGCCCTCGCCGGAAAGTTTCGAAGCCCCCGGATGCTGAAAAGCGCGCAGCGTGCCGTGCTGGGCTTTTTTGCCATGACCACGCTGGCGGTGGTCTCCCTTGAGTACCTGATCCTCACCAATGATTTCCACAGCGCCTACGTGGCCTCCCATTCCAGCCGGGCGCTTCCCTTGCTCTACAAGTTTCCTGTTCTGTGGTCGGGACAGGAAGGCTCGTTGCTCTTCTGGACCTGGCTGCTGTCCATTTACGTGAGTATTGCCGTCTTGCTGAACCGGCGGAAAAACCGGCAGTTGATGCCCTACGTCATTGCCATCGCCATGGGCGTGGGAACGTTCTTTTCCTTGATTACTTTCTGGGTGGCGAATCCCTTTAATCAACTTTCCCTGGTGACGGCGAGCGGGATCAGTCCTTACACTCCGCCGGATGGGAACGGCCTGAATCCCTCCCTGCAGTTCCATTCGATGGTGATTCATCCGCCCATGCTTTATCTCGGGTACGTCGGGATGGCGATTCCTTTCGCCTTTGCCATGTCCGCGCTGATGACGCGCCAACTGGGTGACAACTGGATCCGCGTGACCCGCCGCTGGACGATGGTGCCCTGGATGTTCCTGGGCACCGGCATCGTGCTGGGAGGACTTTGGGCCTATCACGTTCTCGGCTGGGGCGGCTACTGGGCGTGGGACCCGGTGGAAAACGCCTCTCTGTTGCCGTGGCTCGCCGGAACCGCTTTCCTCCACTCGGTGATGATCCAGGAAAAACGCGGCATGATGAAAGTCTGGAACATGGTTTTGATTATCCTGACTTTCTTCCTCTCGATTTTCGGGACCTTCCTGACGCGCAGCGGAATTATCTCTTCCGTCCACGCCTTCGCGCAGTCGGATATCGGCCCCTGGTTTTCCGTGTTTCTCGCCATCATCGCGGCGTTTTCGCTGACCGTGCTTTTCCTGCGCCTGGATTTCCTCAAGACGGAGAACCGGCTGGACTCCGTCGTTTCGCGAGAAAGCGGCTTCCTGTTCAACAACTGGATTCTGCTGGCCGCCGTGCTGGCCGTGCTCTGGGGCACCATCTTCCCCGTCATCTCCAAGGCCATCGAAAACGAAACGGTGACCGTCGGCCCTCCTTTCTTCAACAAGGTGATGATTCCCATTGGATTGCTGCTGCTGTTCCTGACGGGCGCGGGACCGCTGCTGGCCTGGAGGAAAACCTCCTTTCAAAGCATCAAGCGTAATTTCACGATGCCTCTGGCCGTGGCCGGCGTGGCCGGCGCCATTATCTTTTTCGCAGGCGTTCACCTGCTCTACACCTGGATGTCCCTCTTCCTGTGCGCCTTTGTGGCCGCCAGCATCATCGGGGAGTTTTACAAAGGGGCGCGCACGCGAATGAAGACGAGCAAGGAGAACTTTTTCTCCGCCCTTTACAACCTGACCATGCGGAACACGCGCCGCTACGGCGGCTACATCGTCCACTTCGGCATCGTCCTGATCTTTGTGGGAATCGCGGGACAAGCCTTCCGGTTTGAAACCCAGGGGCTGATGGGCCCCGGCGACCTTCTGCGAGCCAAGGATTATCTGTTCCGGTGCGAAAGCATCACCTCGGGCCAGAAGGCCAACTATACTTATGAAACTACCGCTCTGGATGTCACCCAGAACGGGCACGCGCTGACCGTGATGTACCCGCAAAAGCGATTCTTTCTGGCCGAGCAGCAACCCCTCAGCCACATCGCGCTGCGCTCCAATCTGGCCCGTGACCTTTACGTGGTCATGGAGGGACGCGACCCGGATTCCGGCAAGGCGATCATTCACGTCATCATCAATCCGCTGGTGCAGTGGGTTTGGATTGGCGGCTTGATCGTACTTCTGGGCACGATTCTGGCGCTGGTTCCCAGCCGCATTGAAAGGCAGATGGCCGAGTTGCACAAGACCCAGGCCGAAGCCGTCGAGGCGCGCCATGCGGGTTAGCAGGCTCCTGAAGACTTTGTTCCTGAGCCTTGCCCTGGTGAATGTAGCCATGGCGGCGCGGACCCCGGAACAGATTGCTCAGGATATTGGGAACAAAGTCTATTGTTTGTGCGGATGCGTCACAAGCTTAAACACTTGCCCTATGTTGCATTGCGAAGTGAAAGCTGAGATGCATAAGATCATCGACACGGACCTGGCGGCGGGCAAGACGGAACCAGCCATCCTTCAGGACCTTGTGGACCGTTACGGAGAAAAGGTGCTGGCCGCGCCTCCCGCGCATGGATTCAACCTGGCGGCATGGATTCTTCCGGGCGTTGGCCTGCTGATCGGTCTGTTCCTGGCCATCACAATCGTCCGCAGATGGCGCAGGCCGGCCCTGCAGGCGGCGGTTCCCGCCGGCTCCGTCGGCAGCGGCAGCGCCAGCGCCGCAGCCAGCGCCGCAGATGACAAACTTCGCGCCGCGGTTGAAGAGGAAATGAAGAAGTTTATCGATTGATCTGCTCCAGAAAGCAGATTCCGGGAAGCAAGGGAAAAAGATGGAATTGGGAATTGCAATCCTGCTCGTCATCGGATTGGCGGTGTTTACAGTCACCCCATTGCTTGCTCCAGAAGGTCCCTCAGAAGGCGCCCTGCCCATTGACGTTACACCGTTGACGGACTTGAAACGCCGGCGGATGGTGGTCTATGAAAATCTTCAGGACCTGGAGTTCGAATTCAAAGCCGGAAAAGTTTCAAAAGAAGACTACGACTCCTTGCGGGAAAATCATCTGGCGGAAGCCGCGCAGTTGATGCTGGCTTCTCAGGAGCAGGAAGAAGTCACGGAACACGACCTGCTGATCGAGAAGCAAGTGGCGGAGCGGCGTGCGCAAAAAAAGTCACAGCACCCGGACCCTTACGTCTGCCCTGAATGCGAGTTTGAGAATCCCTTGCCCGTGAAATTCTGCGGGAACTGCGGCAAGGAACTCGCTCAGAAAGCTCGCAGGAAGTGAAGCGCGCAGAGGTTGGGTGATTCCACCGGGACGCCTTCGAGAGTTGAATCCTTGTTCAAAGTGAAAAAAACAGTTACCTTCACGTTTCTGGCAGTTTTCGCCCTCCTTTTGGCGACTCCTGTCCGTTCCCTCGCGGCCCGGATTGAAGGGCAAATCTCCAATGGCACAACCCATCGGCCGCTGGCCGGGCAGAAAGTGGAACTGATCAGCCCGCGCGGCGGTATGGCGGTGGCGGGTGGGGCGACGACGGATGCGAGCGGGCATTTTGTTATCGGTGGCGGCAAGATCGATTCCAGCGGCTTCTATCTGTTACAGGCAACGTACGAGGGCGTGGATTATAACGCTCCGGTCAAGTTTGATCCCAGCGGAAACGCCGCCGTCAGCATCACGGCGTACGAAGCCACGAACAAAGAGCCGGCTCTTCGGATCAGCTCTGCCCGGGTGATCGTGCGGGCGGAAGGAACGCAGGCGCACGTCCAGGAACTGTTCGCGCTCCAGAATCCGCTCCAGAAAGCTTATCGAAATCCCAAAGGAACCTTCTTTTTCCACGTTCCTGCCGGCGTGGGAAACCCCACCGTTGCCGCCGTCGGACTCATGAACATGCCTTTGCCCCAGAATCCTGAAAAGGGCAAGTCCCCGGGTGATTTTTATATCACCTATGCGCTGAAGCCCGGGATGAACGTGATGATGGTGGCGTACGATGCGGATTACACCTCCCAACAACTCTCTCTGGACGACAGCGTTCCTTATCCGGTCGAAGCCGCCCAGCTTTTCGTGATTCCTCCAAGCCTTGCCGTGAAATCGACCCTGTTCACCGCCGCTGGCCAGGATCCCGAGACCGGCGCCAAGGTCTTCGAGGCAGGCAAGCTGAAAGCCGGCGCTCCGTTCGCCGCACAGGTCACGGGCCAGGCGGCTGCCGCCACCCAGGAATCGAACGCGGGCCAGGCGGAAGCGGGCGCTGACCAGCAGCAGGAAGGCACCCAGGTCAAGGTGGTTCCAGACTCGATCACCTCCGTCGGGGTTCCGTTCCTTCTCTGCTTTCTGCTCGTTTTGTTGTGGGCGCTGGGCATTCGAGTGGCCAAGGAATGGCCTCGCTGGAAAGCCAGGCAGCAGGGCAGCCCCGTGCAAAAACAGTTCCGGGCCAAAATGGAAACTCTGGTAAACTCCATTGCGGACATCGACGAACTCTTTGCCTCTGGCAAAATCGCTGAAAAACAATATTGGAAGGAACGCCTGGAACTCAAGGCCAAGGCCGTGGCCATTTTGAAAGCGGGCCCTTCCTCGAAATCCAAGCCTCATGCCGCCCCAGGATCACATCGCTAAGCCGGTGCTGGAAGTCCGGAACGTTACCAAATTTTTCGGTGACCTCGCCGCGCTGAAGGAAGTCTCGCTCGGTCTGGCTTGCGGCGAGTCGGCGCTGCTGTACGGCCCGAACGGTGCCGGCAAAACCACGCTTCTGCGCATGCTCGTCTCGCTGGCGCGGCCCAGTTCCGGAGAGGTTCTCTTCGGCGGCCGGAATATCGAGCGCGATGGAGCGGGCGCCAAAGCGGCCATCGGATTTGTCTCGCACGCGACCTTCCTGTACGGCGAACTGACGGTCCGGGAAAACTTAAAGTTCTTTGGAAGCCTTTTCGGGCTCAGCGATCTTGAAAAGAAAATCGATGCGGCGCTCGAATTGTTCGATATGCGCTCGCGTGAGGGCGTTTTCGCGCGCGACCTTTCGCGCGGCCTGCAGCAGCGGGCCTCACTGGCCCGGGCCTTTCTGCACGACCCGAGCTTTGTGATCCTCGACGAACCTTTCACCGGTCTGGACAGTCAATCGGTCAAACAGCTGGAAGATCTTCTGCGGCGGTTGCCGGAACAGGGGAAAGCCCTGCTGTTCTCGACGCATGACTTTGAGCAGGGAGCGGCGCTGGCCGGGCGCCTGATCGCGCTGAAGGCCGGACGTGTCCGTTATAACGGTCCGCTTGACGCCGCGCCCTTTGGAAGCCTTGGCATCGTGCGGGCCGCCGGGCCAAAAAACTGATGAGCAGCCTGAAGATCATCTGGAGCATTCTGGTTAAGGACCTTCGCGTCGAGTGGAGAAACCGCGAAACGCTCGCCTCCATGTGCGTCTTCGGCCTGCTCATCGTCTTTCTTTTCAATTTCGCCTTTGAAACCGCGAATGAGGAGGCGCTGCGCCTGCTTCCGGCGGTGTTGTGGGTCGCCATTGCTTTCGCGGGCGTGCTGGGCTTTAACCGCGCGTTCGCTTCGGAACGCGAAAATGCCTGCCTGGAAGGCATGACGCTCGCGCCCGTTGACCCCAGCCTGATTTTTGTGGGCAAGATGCTGGCCAACCTCCTTTTCCTTGGGATTGCGGAAGTGGTGATGGCTTTTGCCGCCGCGCTCTGGTTTAATTTTTCTTTTCTGCCGGCGCTGGGCGAACTGCTCCTGATCGCTTTTTTCGGCACCATGGGTTACGCGGCGCTGGGAACGATTTTCGGCGCGATTGCCGCCAACACGCGCATGCGCGAGGTGATGCTGACGGTGCTGCAGTTTCCCATCGCTTTCTGGATTCTGATGCTCTCCATCGATTCCACCGGCAACGCCATGCGCGGCGACCCGGACGGCAACTGGTTCGGGGGCGTGGCAAGAGTGGCGGGCATCAGCGTGGTTTTTACGGTTGCCTCGTTCCTGCTTTTCGAATACGTTTTGGAAGAGTAGCCTGTTGCTTTGCCGCCTGGCGGCCGGGAACACCAGAATGATTTCACGACGGTTGGCGATTGCCGATAACAGGGGTTTTTGATGACGAAGAAGTTTCCAATTTCCCTGCATTTTGTTTTGACCCTCGCGGCGCTGATTGTGGCGCTCTACATGATTTTTCTGTACGCCCCGGAAGAAATGACCATGGGCGAAGTGCAGCGGATCTTCTATGTCCACGTTCCGGCTGCCTGGACGGCGTTGCTGGGATTCCTGATCATCTTTATCTCCAGCATCATCTATCTGTGGAAGCGCACCCAGTCTGCGGACGAACTGGCGCAGACCACCGCCGAAGTCGGATTCATTTTCTGCACTTGCGTGCTGGTCACCGGCCCGCTGTGGGCCAAACCGGCCTGGGGCATCTGGTGGACCTGGGATGCGCGCCTGACGCTGACTTTCCTGCTGTGGTTGCTTTATGTGGCCTATTTGATGTTGAGAAGCTATCTGGTCAACCCGGGACGCGCCGCCAATCTGTGCGCGGTGGTGGGCATCATCGGTTTTGTGGATGTCCTGATCGATTACATGGCCATCCGCTGGTGGCGGACCCAGCACCCGCAGCCCGTCATCATGGGCGGACCCGGATCAGGGCTCGATCCGCGCATGACGGCCACGCTTCTGGTCTGTTGGGGAGCTTTCACGCTTCTTTTTTTCCTGCTGGTGCGCCTGCGCCTGCGGCTGGCGGGCATGCGGAGAGAATTGAGCGAGATCCGCCACGTTCTGGCGTTCAAGCTATCGGAGGATTAGTGTGGTCAACAAATACCTTTTTCTCGCTTATGCGTTTGTCTGGCTGATTTTTATGCTGTATGCCTGGAACCTCAGCCGGCGGCAGACCCGCCTGCGCCAGGAGTTGGAAGAACTCAAGCGGAAAGTGTCGGAGCCAGCTCCTTCTTCGGTCGATTCGAAACCCTAAGATACCAAGCAGGGGTCGTGGGCCATTTCAATGTAGAGGCGGCTTTATGCCGCCACATGGCTCCTGACAGGCGTCGCCTCGCTCTCCTTCTCAATTGAAGTTGTAGCGGCGGTCTATGACCGCCGGGCTTTATTCTTCAATACTTGCGGCGCTCATAGAGCGCCGCGAGGAATCTCGCAGTGTTCTGACTTCAGAGCGAGATTCCTCGCGGAGTTTATCCTGAGCCCCTTCGTTATTCCTACTGCACGGTAAACGTGGCGGGAGCAGTCAGATGAAACGACAGTGAAGTCTCCGCCGGGAGAGCGATTTCTTTCTTCCCCGTAGCGTATGCGCCCGCGGTGCCGGCCCCGGCCCCAACCATGCTGCCGATCGCGGCTCCCTTGCCGCCACCCGCAATCGCACCAATCACCGCGCCGAGTCCGGCGCCGCCGCCGACCATGGTGATATCGCGCTTCTTGTGGGACTTGCCGGACTCGCTCCAGGTCTGGGTGGAGACGGAAGTCCGCCGTCCTCCTTCGGGCGTGATGGAGGTCAGCATCAGGGAAATCTCTGCCGGCCGCTTCAGCCTGCCCGAGCTAACCACATTGGTCACCCGGCCGCTCACCAGGCTTCCCCGGGGAGCCACGGTCACGCCGTTCGATACCAGCGGTTCGGCCAGCGTGCCGTCAAAGGCGCTGCCCGGAGCCGTCGTCCCGGTATCGAGCGCAGTGGACAAGCGGACGTGAATCGAAGCGCCCGCGGGAACCGTAACGGTGCGGGGCGCGGGGGGCGCTTGCGCCGGCTGGCCCGCTTGCGCCGCTTCGGGCGATTGTGAAGGTCGATGCCTCAGGGCGCCCTGTTGCGCCGGTTGACCGGATGCCGCTCCCGGCGCAGAAGTGCCAGCAGACGCTTCGGGGCTGCTGGGCTGATTACTGGCTGACTGGCAGCCCACCATCACAGCAAGGGCGAACGCCAGGCCCAATGCTTGAATTGTTCTTTTCGTGTTCAATTGAATCCTCCAGCACAGGCTTAAAACCTGCGTCTTTTTGGGTTTAGGCGTCCCTCTCCCGATGTGAACAACCGCCCCTGAAAAACTTTCAGTACCTCGCTGAAGCCTAAACAATAAGCCGCCAAAAAGCAAGTGCGGGTGCGGTTCTGCATTCAGCACGTCACCGCTGCCCGAAAGCCGTCGACGGAAGCGAGCCCTGCGTGTTAGGCTTAATAAGTTACGAATTCCGCTTTGAATCCGGACAGCGGCTTCATAACACGTATCAGACTTCGGGCTCTGTGCAACGGATGTTCGTGAACTCCGCCAGGTCCGGAAGGAAGCAACGGTAGCGAGCCGCTCGGTGTGCCGCAGACAACCCGAAGTCTGACCAATTTTTGGTGATAATGGGACTCGGGGCCCGGCAGGGTGCGCCATGCTTCGACCCCAGGCCCCAAATCCCTGAACCCTTACCCCTGCGCTTATGTCTTACCAGGTGATTGCCCGCAAATACCGGCCCCAGCTTTTTGACGACGTTGCGGGACAGCGCCTGATCACCGACACGCTGAAGAACGCCGTCCTCAAGCAGCGCGTGGCGCACGGTTACATCTTTTCAGGCGCGCGCGGCGTGGGCAAAACGACCACGGCGCGAATCCTGGCCAAATCGCTGAACTGTGTCAAGGGACCGACGGTCACTCCCTGCGGCGAATGCCCTTCCTGCCAGGAAATCGCCCAGGGAAATTCCGTCGACGTCTTTGAAATTGACGCTGCCTCGAACCGCGGCATCGATGAAATCCGCGGACTGCGCGAAACCGTCCGTTACCTTCCGTCGCGCGACCTCTACAAAGTTTTCATCATTGACGAAGCGCACATGCTGACCACCGAGGCCTTCAACGCGCTGCTGAAGACGCTGGAAGAGCCGCCGCCGCGCTCGCTGTTCGTTCTGTGCACCACTGAGCCGCACAAGCTGCCGACCACCATTCAGTCGCGCTGCCAGCACTTCTCGTTCCGCCTGCTGGATTACTCGGAAATCCTCAGCCGCCTGGACTGGGTGATGAAGCAGGAGCAGATTGCGGCCGACGAAGGCGCCTTGAGCGCCGTCGCCGAAGCCGCCGAAGGGAGCCTGCGTGACGCTCTCTCGCTGCTGGACCAGTCCATCGCTTCCAGCGGCGACCGCCTGGAGGAAGCGCACGTTCGCCAGTTGCTGGGCGTGGTCCCCAGCCAGGTGCTCGCCGGGCTGATGGAAGCCGTTGCCGCGGGAGACGCGGGGGCGGTTCTCCAAACCGTCGCGCGCGTAGCCGCCGAAGGCTACGAGCTGAACCATTTTTGCGGTGAGTTCACGCGGTTCATTCGCAATCTGGCGGTCGCCAAAAGCTGCGGAGCGGAGAGCCCTCTGCTTCAAATGCCTTCCGGCGAACGAGCCGCGCTGGGCAAGCTTCAGGAGCAGTTCAGCGAGGAAGATCTGGCGCGCTTCTTCCAGATCCTGGTTCGGACGGAGAGCGAGATGCGCTACGCGCTGAACCCGCGCTTCCAACTGGAACTTGGGCTTATCAAGATGGTGCACGCCGGCAAGCTGGCGCCTTTGGAGAGCCTGCTGGCTGAGTTGGGCGGCGTCCCGGCACTGGAAGCCGGCAAACGGGAACCGGGCCCCTCCGGCAGCCGTCCGCCTTCCGCCCCCAGGCCCGAAACCAAACCTCCCTACAGCCCGCGATCAGCCTCCCCGGCGCCCGCGCCCGACAGACGCACGGAGAGCGCCCAGAGCGCTGAACGGCCTCCTGCGCGCCCGGTAAGCGCGCCGCCAAGGCCCGCGACCTTGCCGCCATTGCCACCAGCCCAACCCGTTCCCAGCGCTTCGGCAACCCTTGTGAATGCGCCGCCGCCGATGCCGGTTGCTCCCGCACATCCGTCTGGCGATCCGCGCCTGAGCCGAATCAAGACCCTGGCGTTCGGGCAATCCAAACTGCTGAGCAGTTGCCTGGAACCGGTCTCCGGCTGGCGGTTTGAGAACGGCGAGGTCAGGTTCATTTTTTCGAAGAACAACTCCTGGGCGGCCGATTTGCTGGCCTCTCGCGAGCAGCATGAGAAGCTCCAGGCGCTGTGCGCGGAGGTGCTGGGGCAGCCCGTCAGGATTTGTGTTACACTCGATAGCGAAGAGAAGTCGGGGCTCAAAATCCGCCGCAGCGTCCGTGAACGGGCCGAGAGCGACGATGGGGTCGAAGCGCTGGTCAAAAAGTTCCGATGCACCCTGGTGGATGTGATCGATTTGAGCCGGGAGTGATTCATGAAGAATCTGCAGCAGGTACAGCAAATGTTGAAACAGGTTCAGCAATTCCAGGAACAGCTCCAAAAACAGCTGGATGATCTGGAGGTGGAATCTTCCACCGGCGGCGGCATGGTAACCGTCCGGATGAACGGACAAAAACATCTGGTCTCCGTCCAAATCGATCCGGAGGTTTACAAGTCCGGAGACATTGAGATGCTTCAGGATCTGCTGCTGGCCGCCGTCAACGAATCCACCAGAAAAATCGACGAGCAGGTCGCCAGCCAGATGGGTTCTCTGGCGGGCGGGCTGAATTTGCCGGGGCTCAATTTTTAACGGACTCCTCCCACACCGTAACTCAGGACTCCCACTGAATGAGCGAATACGCCGCGCCTCTGGCGCGCCTGATTGATGAATTGAAGCGCTTGCCGGGCATCGGGCAGAAGTCCGCGCAGAGGATCGCTTTCCATCTTGAGCGCGCCCCGCGAGAA
>Ga0307372_10005527_pt1 | contig 18938 bp, 19 predicted proteins | sample OX1MG_FD_202533 | JGI IMG/M metagenome (GOLD analysis project Ga0307372, IMG submission 202533) | Soil microbial communities from Risofladan, Vaasa, Finland - OX-1 | ecosystem: Environmental > Terrestrial > Soil > Coastal area > Acid sulfate soil | place: Finland: Risofladan, Vaasa | collected...
GTCGCTACGGGGAAATGGGCGTCGTTGGCAAGTGTAGCGGCCACGCCGAAGTCACTCACCGATTCGGCGAAGACGATCGCGAGCGCCGACCAGATGGCCGGCGCAAGCAGCGCGATGACCACGCGGATGGCAGCGATGCGGCCGCCGCCGTGCACGCGGACCGCATCCTCGAACTCCTCGCCGAGTCCGCGCAGCGCAGACGAGATCGCGAGGTAGGCAAAGGGCAGGCCCTTCATGGCGAGCACGAAGACCACGCCGAACGGACCGTAGAACAGGATCCGTACCGCACCCGGATGGATGCCGGACGTGTCGAGCACGCCCTGCGGCTCCAGGAGCCGTTCCCAACCCAGTGCCACCAGGTACGACGGCGCCAGGAGCAGCGCGAACATCGCTCCGCTCCAGAGGCGACGGAATGGGACGTCGGTGCGAACCACGAGCCATGCGACCGCAAATCCTACGACGGCTGCCACCACGGCACTGGCGACCCCGACGAATAGTGAATTGACGATGCCGACTGCCAGCGAACCGGAGAACGCCTGCTGAAAAGCCGAGAGCGTGAACCATTCGGGTCCCTGATCGAAGAGCCGCGGCGAGAAGGCGACGATGAGGAACAGCAGCACCGGCAGCGCCAGCAGCGCGACGATGACGACCCAGAAGAGAGCGATTGGCGCTGCCCGGAATCCGGACAGCGTCATCCACATCCGATCTGCGCGACCGTGGAACCGGGCGGTGTTGGGAGCGGCCGCGGCAGTTTCAACGACCATCAGCCATCCGCTCGCCGCACGCTACGACTTGATGTTCGTGTCGAACCAGTTGTTGACCTCGCTTTCCTTGGGCCCCCAGAAATAGGGGTTGAGCTTCTGGTAGCTCGTGGGAAAGCTCGGAAGGCCCGGCAGCGCGGTAACCCCAGGGACGATCGGCCAGAAGAGCGAGTCGCCGGTGGGATCACCCGTCTGCATGACGGCCTGTCCGGCCGCTGAGGTGACGTAGTTGACGAACGCCTCGGCTTCAGCCTGGTTGGCGGTGGGCCGATTCTTGTCGATTCCGATGACGCCCGGCAACAGTGTTGACACCGGCAGATTCACGATCTTGGGCACGTATGCCGCGCTGGGCTGCGCCGCAGCCTTGAGCAGTTCACCGGTGGCGGCCGAGCTCTGGATCATTCCGTAGTCGATCTGGCCAGTCTCGAGGGCGTGCAATGTATCGCCGTTGGTGGGGAACACGTGCAGTCCGTTGGCTTTGAGCGCGGTCAGGCACCGCTCGCCAGCAGCCACACCGTTCGACTCGCCACCGAGCTGGTTCATCAAGCCTGCGATGAACGGGAACGTGGGGCCCGATTGCGAGGGGTCGTTCATTCCCACCTTGCCGGTGTACTTCGAGCCCAGCAGGTCCGCGTAGCCTGTCGGCACGGCGCTCACCGCTGCAGAGTTGTAGATGACCGAGGCCATGATCGTGGTGCTGACCGGCACGTACGAATGATCTGCCGGTACCAGCGACTGACCCGCGGCGTTCAGCTGAACTGCAGGCTCGTAGGAGAGCAGCTGGCCCTGCTGGTCGAGCGCGGCAAACGCGGTGTCGCCGTCGACCCACAGCACGTCCCAGCTCGGGTTGTTCTTTTCGGCCTGCACCTTGGCGAGCAGGGGCCCAGTGCTGTCGTCGTCGAGCTGCACCGGGATGCCCGTCGCCTTCGTGAAGGCTTTGGTCATCGTGCTGTCGTAGCCCTGTGCCGAGTACACGATCAAGGGTACGGGTGGCGATGGCAGCGGGAGCGGCGTCGACGCCGTCCCCGTGCCGCCCGCTGTGGTTGGAGCGGGAGTCGGCTGGTTGCCCGAAGTGACACATGGCCCAGAGGGCCCCGAGCTCGGCGACGTCGTGCCGCCGGTGGCAGCTGCAGCTCCACATCCTGCGAGTAGCGCTGCGGCAACCACCGGAACGCCAAGGCGTCGAACTGGCCGGCGCGGCATCCGTAACCTGGTACTCAAGTAGCGGACCTCCCCTAAACACATGTTGCAATCAATCGAGGGACCTTCTGGCAGACCCACTCGGAAGGTAAAGGCCGGCACGTGATGGTCGGGCTATGCGCAGGCTAACGACCAGTTAAGCCCCGATTCGTAGAGCACCGGCGGCCGTGACCCGCCGGCGGCCATGTGGCCCTCTGAAGTGACCACCGGAACGCCTCGCTTGGCTGATCGTCACCGCCACCGTCCCGGCCGGCGCTCTGGGGGTTGCGTTCGAGCACGAGTTCTGGGTGCTGTTCGCCAAGCCGCTCGCTGCCGCGCTCTTCCTCATGCTCAATTGCGGAATCCTCCTTCTCGGCGAGTGGTTTCACCGCCACCCCCGCCCGAGTCGGCTTCCAATGCCCAGTGGCAACGAAGGTCTCGCCGAGCGCTTGGAAGTTGAAGGTACGACCGCCCGTCCTGCGCCTGACTCGTCGAGCGGAGCGGACCATCGCCGGCCCAGCGACTGCGTGATGACCGCATCGTGCCGGTGGACGCCGCCGCCGAAAAGGACCTGTCGCATATTGGGCTGCCGACGGGTGGCATCGTCGGAGCCGCACAGGCACTCGCCCTGCTGGCCGGGATCAGTCGGGAGGGTGTCGCCATGGTCGGCGGCATGTTCCACGGGCTCAGCCGCGAGAACGCCTTGCGGTTCTCGTTCCTTCTCTCGACGCCGGTCATCTTTGCGGCCGGCGCCCTCAAGATCCCCGACCTCCTGGGGCCGCTGGGCAACGCCACCAGGGGCCAACTTGTCGCAGGAAGCGTCGCCGCCATGGCCACCTCCCTCTTTGCGGTGCTGTTCTTGTCGCTCTACTTCAAGACGAGGACGCTCTATCCAATCGCTTTCTACTCCATCCTCTTCGGTGCCGCCTCGGTGCTGCGATTCGGCGTCTTCGGACGGCAGGCTTCAGAGGCTCCCAAAGGTCACCGGATGTCAAACCCGTACGGAGGACACCCGATGCGATGGATCAGATCGACGACGAGCTGCTGGAGAAGCGCCGCGGCATCGGGATGTTCGTCGCCGCCGGCGCGCGCATGCGGCTGCTCGCCGAGCGCCGCAAGCAGTTCGCCGAACGCTATGTGGGGCCGCTGGTCGCTGAGGCCGGCCGACTCGGGATTGACGCCGATGAGCTGGTCGCGCTGATCCGTACATCCACCAACGCAGAGGAGGGAACCAGACCATGACCTCAGCGATCTCGGTGGCCGGACTGTCGCGCCGGTATCGCGGCCAGCTCGCCCTTGACAACGTCAGTTTCAACATCGATCCGGGATCGATCACTGGACTCCTCGGCCGCAACGGCGCGGGCAAAACCACGCTCCTACGCATCCTCGCGGGCGCGGAATTTCCTTCGGCGGGCAGCGTCACCATGCTCGGTGCCAGCCCGTTCAAGAGCGACGCGCTGCTGCACCGGATGGTGTTCGTCCGCGAGGACCAGCGCTACCCGAACTATGGGCTCCCGGGGGGCTTCAAGGTCTGGCACGCGCTGCGAGCGGCTTCTTGGTTCTACCCGGACTGGGACGCCGGGCTGGCCGAGTCGCTGGCCGCCGACTTTGCCCTGCCGCCCGGCCGGGCCGTCCAGCGCCTGTCCCGCGGTGCACGCTCCGCGCTGGGCATCGTGATCGGGCTGGCCGCCCGGGCCGAGGTGACGTTGTTCGACGAGCCGTACGCCGGACTGGACTCGGTGGCCCGGCAGCTGTTCTATGACCGGCTGCTCGCAGACTACGCCGAGCATCCGAGGACCGTGCTGCTGTCCACCCATCTGATCGACGAAGCCGCCGGGCTGATGGAACGGGTTGTGGTGATCGACTCCGGCCGGGTCGTGCTGGACGCCGCCGCCGACGAGATCCGCGGCGCTGCGACGAGCGTCAGTGGCCCCGCCGTTGCAGTGGCTGAGTTCACTGCCGGACGCACGGTGTGGAGCAGTCGGCGAATCGCCTCGCAGGAGTCGGCGGTGGTTGCCGGCCCGCTGGACCAGGCCGACCACGCTCGCGCCGCCGCGCTGCACCTCCACCTGGAACCGCTGTCCATGCAACAGGTCGTGGTCCAAGCCTCCACAAGGCTCCAAACACACGCGGTACAAGAGACGCGCGCATGACAACATGGTTCAAGGTCGCCCGGTTCCATCTGGTCGACCGCTTCAGCTTCACGGCGCTGCCCTGGGTCATCCTGGCGATCGATTTCACGATATCGCTGGCCATCGCCGATGCGTGGGGAGGAGGAGGCTCCGTGCAGATCCCAACCGGAGCGGTGTTAGCGATCTACGTGTTTTTCTTCGTCGTGGGCATTCTGAGCATCGGACGGTCGATGCCCTTCGCGTTTGCCCTCGGTGTCAGCCGGCGCTCCTACTACGCGGGGACCGTGCTGCTCGCGGTCAGCCTCGCCGCGGTCTACGGGCTGGCGCTCGCGGTGCTGCAGGTCGTCGAGCAGGCCAGCGGCGGCTGGGGCGTCGGCCTGCACTTCTTCCGGGTTGCCTACATCCTGCCCGGGCCGTGGTACCTCACCTGGATCACCTCGTTCGTCCTGCTCGCCCTGATGTTCGTCTGCGGTCTGTGGGTCGGGCTGATCTACCGGCGCTGGGGCATGCTCGGCCTGGTGGCGTTTACCGTCCTCCTGGTAGCCGGGATGGTCGTCGGCGTCGTCGCCATCACCCACGCACACGCCTGGCCGGCCATCGGTCAGTTCTTCACCACCCTCAGCGCGGCCGGGTTGACTGGCTTGCTCGCGGCACTCGCGGCGGCGCTGGTGGCCAGCGGTTACGCCACCATGCGCCACGTCACCGTCTGACCTGAACGGAACCCGAGCGAGACGAAACTCACGTGAGTATCGTCGCGCTCGTTGACGTGAGACCCTGGCCGGAGGAGGACGGAATCCGGCGGGGAAGCCCGCGAAAGTGTCACGCTGCTTGAGGCCTCGGAACGCGTTTCCTGTAGGGAGTCGCGCGTCGCCGCGCTCTCAACGCCTCGGCTGCCGAATGCAAACCGAGCCTCGCGAGACCAGATCGCGCAGCCGCATAAGGAAGAGCAAGCAGCGTCCCGCCACAAACCACCGAAGATGGTCGCTCCCTGACGATGGCGAGGCGTGAGGGCCCCCTGTCCCCCCTGGGGCGCCCGCCGCGCGTCTCTGTTGTGGGATGAACAGAGAAGGCCTCTCGCCCGTCGGCGGCTCCCCTCATGTGGGCCCGACGGGTCGGGCTTGGCGGCGGTCTCCATGAGAGACCTGACGCCGCTTTCGTCGGACGACTTTCTGACGGCCGGTCAAGCAGCCGTATGCATTGGCGTCTCGCGGTCCACGGTCCGGCGAGCCGTTGCTCACGGGCACCTGGTCGGTTGGCAGACGCCTGGCAAGCACCTCCGTGTTGGGCGGGCAACCTGCCTCGAGTTTGCGCGCTCCCTGGGGCGCATAGACCTCGTTGGGCGTCCGAATGGTGACCCGTCCTCGGCGACGGGCCCAAGCAGAGCCGTCAGCGCGTCTGGGGCGCTTCCACGCTGATATATCTCCTGGCGTGGTCAGAATCGCAGGGGGAACACCATCGCTCGAGATCGCCGACGGACCTCGTCCGTGTCGAAGCTCAGCCCCCTGGCAGAGCCGAACGGGGGCACTGCACGGGTCCCCTGTAGCGACCCTGTCGAGCGTGTCATTCTCGTGGACATGTCCCGAGCGTTGCCCCAGTCCCTTGGCGCTCGCTGCGACGAGGGCAGGGCGTTCGATCGTTTCTTCGCCGACACCTGCCAATTCGTGGTTGGCCTGGTCACGGTGACCACCGGCGACGTGGCGGCCGCAGAGGATGCGGTGCAAGAGGCATATATCCGGGCGCTCTCGCGGTGGGGATCACTCAGGTCCATGAACCGTCCCGATCTGTGGGTCGCGAAGGTCGCCACTCGTCTTGCCGTTTCCAGCTGGCGACGCCGACGCCGCGAGGATCAGTTGACCGTCGAGGTCCCGACCGACGTCGCCGATAGCGTCAATCGGATCTGGCTGAAATGGGGCCTTGAGGCGCTCAGCCCCAAACAACGCCTCGTACTGATTCTCCACCACATCCACGGACTGCCTATCGAGGAGGTCGCCGCGGCTGCGGGCTCTTCACCTGAGACGGTCCGGACGCATCTCAAGCGCGCGCGGCTGCGGCTGCGAACCCGACTGTCCGACGAGGAAAGCTATGAGTGACATCGAGCGCGATTTGGAAGAACTCGGCCGACATGTCTGGCCGTCCCCCGAACAGGTTCGCGGACGCGTGCGCTCGGGAGAACGTCGCCGCGGCCGGGGCAGGTGGCACCGCTTCGGCGGCTCGCTTGGGGCTTTGCTTGGAGCAGCCGCCGCCATCGTGGTGATCGGCGGTGTCTCCGCCGCGGGCATCCTGGCGCTGCAGCAGCACCGAGCCGGTGCGTCGTTAGGGGCGGATAAGAACGGCGCTTCAGGAACCGTCGTGCCGGCAGCGAACACCGGCGGCCACTCGGGGCTCGGCGGTATAGCGGCTGGATCGGGCCCGTCCGAGTCAGCTCGGCTCTCGCCGGCGCCACAGCTCTCGTCTTCCCCGAGCCCTAGCCTGAATCCTCCGCCGGTCGGCGGCACGCTCGTCGTCACGGCCAACAGCCGCGGAACGTACGAGGTGAAGATCGGCACGACGATCAGCGTGGATCTGACCGGTGGGACGTTCAGCGCGCCTTGGGGGATGCCTTCGAGCACCCCCGCCCAGATCGTTCGCTTCAAGCGCGGGTCGCGGTCCGATGGCGGTGGTGTCAGCGCGACGTTCGTGGCCGTGGGACCCGGGGACGCCACGATTCAGGCTGCACAGTCCCCGCACTGTCCACCACTCTGTGGCCCACCGTCATACCTCTGGGGCATCAAGATCATCGTCGTCGCCTGAACCCTCACAGAAGTATCTGCGGCGCTTTGCAGGGGCGATCCGGAGACTTGAATCAAGGCTTTCGGGAGCGGAGCACCGCAGGCGCATAAGGTGCGCCCACCAGAACGTCGACGCCGGAAGGCCCGGCGGCGGTTTCCCACGGTCACATGCGCGCTCAAATGACCTCGGATCGGCGTCGCGAATCGACCCAACCATTCGCTTGACAATGGACTGAGGGAGATGCTTGACAATCGGCTAGAGCGAGGACTACGGTGCGTTCGCTCATTTGAGCGCATTCGCCACGAACGGCAGGTTGCGAGGAGGGCTATCGATGAGGACGGGGAAACGGCCGAGGGGGGAGTCCTTCGAGAAGCCGGAGGCGCTGAGGCGCGGCCTCCGGCGCAGCAACCGGGCAACGCTCCTGGTCGCCTCCGCAGGCCTCGTGATGGGGTCGGTGGTGGCGGTTGCGGGTCCGACAGCGGCTGTCGCCGCCAAGGCCGCCGCGGTGCACACGACCACGCTGGGGGGAGCCGGCGCGTCGCACCTCCAGGTGAGTCAAATCCAGCTTCACGGGCACACCAGCAACGTCTTTTCGGCGGCGACGACCGCCTCGGTGAAGCCTGCCACGTCGCATCAGTCGCTTCCTCAACTCGGCGTCAGCCGAGGGGCGAAGAGCCACACGACGGCACCGATCCTCTCGTTTCCGACCGTGAGCTGCGCTCCCGCGAGAACGGGATGCGACGCCATCAGCACGAACAGCCGTGCGAAGACGAACCGCTACGGACTCGCGGCGACGGCCAATGGCGGGTTGTACGGTAGTGATGTCGAGCCCCCCGACCAGGGCCTCTGTGCGGGGAACGGCTATGTCATGGAGTCGACAAACATCGGGCAGATCCGCGTCTTCAACGCCAGCCTGCAACCTCTGACGGGAATCACGCCGCTCGCCACGGTCATGGGCCTCACGGGGCTGGGCTGGAGTAGTGGCGGAGACATCAACTGCGAGTACGACTCGGCCAATGGCGGACACTGGTTCATCACCGAGATCGTCTCGACAACCACGAGCCCCTTCACCGGTTGCTTCGCGGCAGTTGTGGATTCATGTCGCGAGGGCCTCGCCGTGAGCACGTCCAACAATCCGCTGGCGACCTCGTGGAATGTCTACTTCATCGATCCGAACCTCCTGAGCCCAACCGACACCGGTGCCGGATACCTGCTCAACGACTACGGGAAGATGGGCACCACGCGCGATGCGTTGATGTTCTTCTACGACGAGTTCAACCTGGCCGGCCCGTATCCAACGTGCCCGGCTTTTGATTGCGTCTCTTTCAATGGGGCTCAGGAGCTCGCGATCCAGAAGAGCGCCCTCGAGCTCGGGTACTCCTTCGTCAACCTCGTGCACGAGAACATGGGCACTGACCCATCCATCCAGCCACCCGACGGCAATTGCTTCAGTGGGGCGGGAGCCGGCGTCACCTGCTGGTATCAGGTCATCCCTGCCTCGGCGCCTGCCGGAGAGTACGACAACAATTCCGGCGGCACGGGGTTCATGGCTGCGACGCTGGACTTCGGTTCGTTCGCGTTCGGAAACGGAACGGGGGACAATCGAGCCGCCGTCTTTTACTGGACCGGCCTTTCCGCCCTGAACAGTTTGAACTGCTCGACGTGCTCCCTCATATCGTTCGGCGGCCAGCTCTTCACAGGGCTCGAGTCCTACACGGACAGCGGTGCAGGTTGCCCGGCGAGCGCCGGAAACCCGTGCGGCATGGCTGCTCAGCGGAATGGCATAGTCGATCTCGGCACGAACTGCGCGACCGCGGGGCTTTCGCTTTCACAGCCGTGCCCAGAAGAGGGCCTCGCGACCAATGGTGACGGCGTCACCCAGGTGTCGTACTCGGCGGGCCACCTCTGGTTCGCGGTCAGCACACTGATCGACCAGACGTTCGGCTCGAGCAACGAGGTGCACGTCGGCGCCGCGTACTGGGTCGTCGGAACCGGCTCATCTCACCTCACGCTGACGAGCCAGGGCTACGTGGCGGCCGCGCATGAGGATCTCGAGTTCCCGACAATGATCGGTGGCCCAAGTTCTGCCGGAACCGTGATGTCCTTCACGCTCTCCGGTGACGGCGGACCGACGGCCGCCGATCACGGTGGCTTCTTCCCGAGTAGCGCGTACGGCGTGGTGACACCAAAATCCGCCGGACTCGTCGGGAAAACCGTCAGGGTCGCAGCCCTCGGACAGGCGCCTCAGGACGGCTTCACCGAGTACCTCAGCCCCCTCCGACCGCGGTGGGGCGACTACGGGGCGGGAATATTCGTCCCGGGCAAGGGGTTCTACTTCGCCTCGGAGTACATCCAGTACCCCAACTGCAGCCCGTCGTCTTGGTTGGTCGATCCGTCGTGCGGTGGGACGAGAGACACGTACGCCAACTTCGGGACGTCGATCAACCTGGTCCCATAGTCCAACGCCAATTGCTCTGCCTCTGGGGCGGCGGCAACGCCGCCCCAGTCGGGCAGGGCGTCGACTTCGTCACGATCTTCTCGCGAATCGATAGTTGGCAGGCCGGATTCTCTTCACTCGTTCAGCCTGCCTCGAGTTCGCGGACTCGCTGGGGCGGACCGACCTCGTTGAGCAGTCAGACCGACAGGCTCGCTGAGCCAGGATCGGTGCGGGTTGCGAGGCGGATCCCCACATGCGCTGGATAACCCGAGGCGACCGATTCGTGGGCCTGTTCCGACATGCGAGGCCCAGTCCTGCGCGGGGTTGTACCAGCCTGACACCGCACTCGGAGTGGGACCACCGTCGCGAAGGCCAGCATCCGGGAATGATGCTCCTATGCCTTGTCAAGCACTGATGCGCGTCAACGCCGGGGTCGTCGCCAGGAGCGCGGGGAACACCTCGCGTGCTACGTAGCGTTTGAGACAACGCACGATGTCGCGCTTGGCCATTCCCTCAGCGGTGCGAGGGGAAACGTAGGTGGTGGTGCGCTGATCACGGGTGAGGCGCACCATGACGATGCGCCAGAGTGCGTTGTTGGCGTCCCAGGTCACGCTGCGCCGAAGCTCTGCCGGCAGAGCCAGGATCTTCGCGCTCATCGCGGTCCGGACTTGCGTCCGTTGATGTCGTTGGTTCGGCAAGCGTCAAGCATGAGGTCGACGTCATATGTCAAGCGTGAGGTGGACTTGCACACCTGAGCCCATACGAGGCTGGTGGGTAGCCCTGCCGCGTAGAATTTGCGCGCGATGAGTGCGCCCACGAGCACCGCCGTCAAGCGCATCCCGCTCGAGGTGCTCTTCGGCAACCCAGAGCGGGCGGCTGGCGCCATCTCGCCGGACGGCACCCGGCTTGCGCTTCTCGCGCCCGTCGACGGCCTCCTGAACATCTGGCTCGGCGCGTCTGACGGGCGCGACGCACAGCCCGTTGCACACGACACCGTGCGTGGCATCCAGAAGTTCTCCTGGGCGCACGACGGCCGCCACCTCCTCTACGTGCAGGACACCGGCGGCGACGAGAACTGGCGCCTGCACGCGCTGGACCTGCAAACACTCGAGGATCGCGATCTCACACCGTTCGAAGGCGTGCAAGCGCAGATACTCGGGCTTTCCAAGCGGCGCCCCTCGAGCGTGATGGTTGGGCTCAATCGCGACGACCCGCGCTACCACGACGTCTACGCCGCCGACCTCGAATCGGGCGAACTGACGCTCGTCATGCGCAATCCGGGGTTCAGCGCGCTCTTAGGCGCCTGGGTCATCGATGACGATCTGGCGGTGCGCACTGGTTTCCGTTCCCGCGATGACGGCGGCTTCGATCTGTGCGTGCCCGATGGCGAAGGCTGGCGCCTGCTGCTCACCATACCGATGGAGGATGGCCTCACATCGTGGCCGGTGCACACGACGGCAGATGGCAGCGCGCTGTACGTGATCACGTCGCGTGGCGCGCGCACCGCGCGCCTGTGCCGGCTCGACCTGAGCTCAGGTGCAACAACCGTCATCGACGAGAACCCGGCGTACGACGCAGAGAGCGCGGTGCTCAACCCCGACACGCGTGCCGTCGAGCTGGTGACTTACTTGCGCGACCGGCGCTCGTATGTCGTCAAAGATCGCAGCGTGCTGGCCGACATGGACGCGCTGCAGCAGCAGTGCCGCGGCGATCTGAGCGTCACCTCCCGTGACCACGCCGACCGGTTGTGGACCGTGGCGGAGGTCGTCGACGACGGTCCTGGCGTGACCTACCTCTACGACCGGTCCACGCGCACTGCGCGGCGGCTGTTCGAAGACCGCCCGGACCTCGCCGCCTACCGACTTGCTCCCATGGAGCCCTTCGACTTCACGGCTCGCGACGGGATCAAGGTCCACGGCTACTGCACGTTCCCGCTGGACGCCCAGCGCAGCAACCTGCCGGCGATCCTCTTCGTGCACGGCGGCCCGTGGGCGCGCGACGTGTGGGGGTACAACCCGGTGGCGCAGTGGATGGCCAACCGCGGGTATATCTGCGTGCAGGTCAACTACCGGGGCTCGACCGGGTACGGCAAGGACTTCGTCAGCCTCGGCGACCGGCAGTGGGGCGCCTCCATGCACGACGACCTCATCGATGCCGTCGACCATCTCGTCGCGCCAGGTGTCGCCGACCCATCGCGCATCGCTATCTTCGGAGGCTCATACGGCGGCTACGCGGCACTCGTCGGCGCCACATTCACGCCCGACCGCTTCTGCTGCGCGGTCGACCTCTGCGGCCCATCCAACCTGAAGACGCTTATCGAGTCAGTGCCGCCGTACTGGGCCGGCGTGCTGCAGCAGTTCTACCGCCGCGTCGGCAACCCCGCGGTCGATGCAGAATTCATGTGGTCGCGCTCACCGCTTTCGCGCGTCGACCACATGCGCATCCCTCTGTTGGTCGCTCAGGGCGCCAACGACCCGCGCGTCAAGCAGCAGGAGTCGGAACAGATCGTCGCCGCTCTGCGGGCGAAGGGCTTAGCCTACGAGTACCTACTGTATCCGGACGAGGGCCACGGCTTGGTGATTCCCGCCAACCGTCTGGCGTTCTGGGCCGCGGCCGAGCGCTTTCTCGAAACCCACCTGCTCGCGGGTGGCTCATCACTGCCCTTGACAGCTGGCTGACCCAACCCGGCGCTCATGGCAGACCACCCGAAGATTGGCTGCTCCCGGCGAGCGACCGATAGGGGGACAGCGTTGCTACGCGAGTTCCGTCCGCATCCAGACGGGATCGCTGCGCGCTGCTGCAGCAGACTCCAGCCTGTTCCAGCGGTTTCCAACTTGCGGGGTGCCGCACGCTTTCCGACCATTTCTCGACGAAAGCCCTCTAGCTGAATTCAGCCCGGCGGCCAGAAATAGCACTGGTCTGGGGGGACCATGGGTGGCAGGTTCGAGCCGCGGGACACGACGGTCCGTGGTGAAAAGCAGGGCAGCAGCCCAGAGTCCAGCAGCGCCTGCGAGACTGAAGCTCGCGACCCGCAGAATGCGTGATCCAGCGCGAGGCCATCGGATGAATCGCACCACGAGCGTCAGTCCGCCCGAACCTAATCGCTCGGACTCGTACCGGGCAGGCGTCGTTGCTGCACTCGGTCAATGACCTCACAGATGGCCAGCTGCGGCGTCCATGCGGCGAGCCCGGTCGCGAATTGCGCCAGCCCGAACACCGCGCCGGCCAGTTGCGTGATGACGACCGTGGTCATCGCCCCTCGAGAACGCGAAGGCGACGCTGGTATTCATCAGTGTCAATCTCGCCGCGCGCGAACCGCTCGCGAAGTACCGCGTTGGCGTCTGGCGTGGTGCCATGGCCGCCCTTCCACCATAGGCGACCGCGCCACAGGAACAGGCAGATCACGGTGAGCCACAGGGCGCCGAAGACCAACGGAAAGATCCACCAAAAGCCGAAGCCGCCGCCGATCCAGTAACCGGGCATGTCGTGTGCCTCCGATTTGTGTGTTGGATGTCAACGGCACCATCGTCGGAGGCGCGCAGTAGTCCTGTCGTCCGTCGGGAAGCGACACTATCGGCTACGCTCCGCAGCGTAGCTCAGTGACGACTTCCTTACGCGAGCGCTTGGCCCGGCGAAACGAGCCCACTTTCATACGCGAAGACCACGAGCTGTGCGCGATCGCGTGCGCCGAGTTTCTGCATGGATCGCGATACGTGGGTACGCGCCGTCGCCGGGCTGATCACGAGCCGTTCGGCGATCTCGTCATTGGAAAGCCCGCAGCCTGCCAGCGCCACAACCTCACGTTCACGCGCAGTGAGGTCGACTAATAGCTTCGTACGCGGTGCGATTGGCGCCGGCCGGGCGCTGAACGCCTCGATAACGCGCCGTGTGACGGCGGGAGAGAGCAGCGAATCACCCGCCGCGACGACGCGGATGCCGCGCAAAAGCTCGGTGGGCTCCGCATCCTTGAGCAGAAATCCTCCGGCCCCGGCGCGCAGCGCCTCGAAGACGTACTCATCGATCTCGAAGGTGGTGAGGACGAGCACGCGAACACTGGAGAGCTGCGGGTCGGCAGCGATGAGACGCGTCGCCTCCAGTCCGTCGAGGACCGGCATGCGGATGTCCATGACCACCACATCGGGTCGCTCCTGGCGCACGACGCGCAGCGCTTCCTCACCATCCGAAGCCTCTCCCACGACTTCGATATCCGCTTCAGCGTCGATGAGCGCACGCAGCCCGACTCTGATCAGAGCCTGGTCGTCGGCGAGCACCACGCGGACGCTCATGTCGTCCCCAGAGGCAGCGAGGCCCATACCCGGAATCCGCCCTCGGGCCGCCTGCCCGCCGAGAAGGCCCCGGCCAGGGCCGCGACACGCTCGCGCATCCCCTGGAGCCCACCTCCTTCGGTGGGGGGAGTGCGCACACCGCTGCCGTCATCGACGATCTCCAACTCCAGACGGTCCGGCTCGAGCACGGCGCGCACTCTCGCCGTCGCGCCGCTGCCGGCGTGCCGCGCCACGTTGGTGAGCGATTCCTGCACGATCCGATACGCCGCCGTCGAGACGATCTCTGGGATTTCATAATCGCCCTTGGGAAGGTCTACCTCGATGTGAAGTCCAGCGTCGCGCATCTGCGACGCCAGCGCGGGGACCGACGAAAGCCCGGGTGTCGGGCGGCGGTCGGCGTCGGCCAGCCCCTCTCCACGGAGCGCGGCCAGCTCGGTGCGCAACTCGGTCAACGCCTGCCTGCTCACCCCGCGAATGGCGGTGACCGCTTTGCGCGCCTCGTCGGGCCGGCTGGCGAGGAGATGCTCAGCCACTCCGGCCTGCAGGGTGATGACCGCAAGACTGTGGCCGATCACGTCGTGCATCTCGCGGGCGATCCGCAGTCGTTCTTCGACGGTGCGCCGCCGGGCCTCCTCTTCGCGGCTGCGCTGCGTCCATGCGGCTCGGGCCTGCGATTCCCTCAGTAAGCGCCGCCGTGCGTCCAGAACGGCGGCCGCCGCCGCGGCTACGCACAACCAGACACCCGCGAAGACCGCGACTGGCCAGGTCCACCCGTTGACGGCTCCGTGAATCACCGACAGGACGGCAGCACCGCCCACGGCCGAAGTGATCCAGATTGGCAGTGATCTCGTCGCGACCAGGAGGGCGACGAGTCCAAGAAATGGGGCGATCAGGATCGGCCCGGGGGGATCGCCGATGAGAAGGTAGGCGCCGGTACATGCGAGCGAGCCGGCGTACGCGAGCAATGGCAGACGCCGCCGGAGCGCCAGCGCCATCGCGGCGCCAACCAGCAGCAGATAGCCTCCGACGCCAATTCGGTGCGCGCCACCGGCGAAGTGCGCCTCGGCCGTCGTCACCGGGAGCAGGAACCCGGTCAAGACGAGCGGAGGGACCATGTCGGCGAGAACGGGCCAGCGTCGTGCCATCCCCGCCCAGAGCGCACGTGGCGACGGGATCGCAGCGAGCTCGTCGGTGTGCGAGGCTCCGGGCTGTGGGAGGTCGGTCATGCCTCCGCCAGGATGCGCTGAAAGGCCTCGAGGTAACCGGGATCGCCCGTCTGCTGGCGGAGTAGCCAGTACTCGGCACCCCAAAAGAGAAAGGCATCCAAGGCCATGTGCGCCTGGCGGACCCAGGTCATACAGCTGTTGTAGTTGTCGACGAGGTCGGCCGGCGTGCAGCTGCTGAGGAATCGTCCGTAGGGGTTCGGTGGCACCGTCGACGTTTCCCACGGCTCGGCCTGCCCCTCAGTCACCATCAACCGCCGGTTGTATAGATGCGCGCTGGCCGCCACCCGGCCCAGCGCTCGCCGTCCACCCCGGCCGGCGCCACCCGTGAGGTATAGGGACCAACCCCGGGCGCCCACCACCGCCTGCCGTGGGTAGTGGTCGACGCCGACGATGTCCGCCAGCCGGTTCGCCACTGCGAACGAGTCGCCCTGATCGCGGGTGCGCCACCACTGATGAGCCCGCACCGGCATTGACCCGGCGAGAAAGCCGTTCATCACAACCGGCCGCGACGGGTCTGCGGCACGGACGGCGTGTACTTCCTCTTCGACAAAGCTGGCAGCGAGACGCCACGAGTGTTCGAGTCCCAACGGGTCGACCGCTTCGTGCTCGACCTGCCATCCGACAACCGACCTTCTCTGCTTGTAGCGGTCGACAACGCGGGTGACTTGCACCAGCGCGGCATCCAGAAGGCGGGGATGCGTGTCGCGGCTGACGAGCTGACCCTCGGGCAGCGGAGCGTTCAGGTGATGCGCAGGCACGAAGCATTCGGGATAACCGAATGCCTTGACCGCGCCGACGCAGATGATGATTTCCTTGGCGGCGCGCTCCGCCGCGTCAACCTGCCGGTCGAGCTCGAGCGGATTGAACGAGCCGGCGTGAGGTTCGAGACGGCTCCAGTAAGCAGCCACCCTGAGCAGTTGAAATGGGTGCTTCAGCAAGGTGTCGAGCGCGGCCTGCGGATCGAGGCCAAGCGCGACCGCTTGCAGGGGACGGAAGCTGATACCGAGCTTCGTTGGACCTCGGGGCGCGATCGTCGCGCACTCGTTGCCCGACACTGCTCGCGCTTGTTTCGCGAGGACGATCGTCACCGTGACGCGTGTGATCCGGGCCGGTGCCTCAGGATCCACGCCGCCGGTGCGAGAAGGGCGCCCAGGAGGCGGCCGGCGACGCCCGGCATGCCGACTTCCTGGCGATATTCGTGCAGGACGACGATGAGCTCGGTCAACCTCGGCAGTCCGCCGAAACGCGTATGCGCCCCCATCGCTGCGGTCGCGGCGAACATCTCCTCGAGCCGCAGCGCCGGCCGAGCCTCCACGCGCGCATGAGCGACGCCGTCGCCGGCATTGCCGAACCAGTGCCCGGTCCGAGGAGGCACTACGACCGTGCCCCCAGGGCCCGCCTCGAAATGCCGGCGTCCAAGGCGGAACTGCATCCGGCCTTCGAGCACTGTGAAGCGCTCTTCCTGACCAGGATGAACGTGGCCCGCGGGAACGTGCGTGCCCGGGGGAAGGAAGAGGTCGAACTCGAGAATCCGCCCGCCGGTGTCGCAAGCGTGCCTGCGGATCACGATGCGCTCGCCGCTGAACGGATTCGCGATCACGTCTCCGTGCGTTTCGATCATCGGATCGGACTGTGTCGCCATCTTGGTGCGGCTCTTCCGATGATGAGCACGACGAGACTCAGCGCAACAACGCCGAGCACGATGCGGTGGTACACGAAGTTGAGCTCCGTGGTCCCGCCCCGCGTCGCATAGATGCCGAGCACCACGCCCGCGGTGGCGACACCATTGGCCACTACGCCCCAGGTCCATGCCGAAGCTGGACGGGTGAATGTGGCAACGAACGCGACGAGGGCGCATACACCGAGGATTGCCTCAGCGATGCCTCCGTCCAGATTGTGGGCGTCGCTGAGCGGGCCGATGCTCACGCCGAGATGGAGCAGCGAGAAGAGCAGGAACGTCGCTGCGACAGCGGAGAGCTCGGCGCGCAGGAGGGTGATCTGGGGATGGTTGGTCATGCACGACACCGTAGCCGACGGGGACGGCCCCGTCATCCGCCCGGGAGCGGCTGTTGCCGTACGCCGGCGGGCGTATCCGACCTACGCCCAGCAGCTGAGGAGTCCGCTTGCTCCACAACTCACCAAAGGAAGGGGACGAGCCGCCGCCGTTTCCTCGCGAACTCCTCGTACTCGCTGCCGAAGCGTGCGCCGAGCACGCGCTCCTCGTGAAGGATACGAGGAAGATGGGAGATGGCAAAAGCGATCACCACAACGATGACGCTCAGCCAGCTGCCGAGTATGAGGCCGAAGCCCAGCATGATCAGCCCGGTCCCCGTGTACGAGGGGTGGCGGAGCAAACGGTACGGGCCACTTGAAACCACGATATGCGCCTCGCGAATCATGACGTCGCGAGTGAAGAACTCGCCGAGCGTCCGAATCGCCCAGGCGCGGAGGCCGGCACCTGTCAGCGCCACGAACACTCCTGACCAGAACCAGGCTGCCTTCGGTGCGGGAAGCCGCGTGGCTGGAATGTAGAGTGCGATCGCAACGGCAACGGCAAGCCCTGCGTATAGCGTGAGGACGAGGAAGCGCTTGGTTCCGGCGTCCTGCAGCGCATCGCGTTGCCGGGCACCACCACGGGCGGCATAGGCCTCGACGCCGATCCACGACACCACAACGACAACGGTCACCGCTCCCGGGACAGGCTGTGCCAGATAGAGCACAGTCGCACTCACCGCTAGACTGGGCATGGGTAGCAGCATCGCATCCCGTCCAGCGCCTCCCGTTTCCGGAGATCATCAAATGGCACTAATTGGACTAGTCGACATCCATCAGCAGCTGCATGTCGCCAACAGCGCGATCGTTACACGAACGGGCAATAGCTCCAGGCAGAGTGGCGAACGTACGTGCCGATCGATCCTGCTGCTAAACTGTCGGCTGCCGGCCCACCCGAAGCCCGCCACAGAGCAATGCGCACACATGGTGCGAAGTGTCATGTCGCATCGACACAAGTGGCCTCCCGGTAGCACGACTTCCGAGCCCGGATCGTCGGCTTGCTGACGAGTTCAGACGACACTCGCTGAGCGTCCGAAACACAACATCTAAAAGCCGATGCGCCAGCCCAAACCATGGCTCATGTTGACGGCGGTAGTCGTCGTGGTCGGGCTCAGCTCGTGGTTGGTAACGGGGGGGATCGGCCGGCTGTTCCCGTCTTCCCCGACCGGGCACTCCTCGCCGTCGCCGCTGCCGCGGTTTCCGGCTTGCGGGGCAACCGAGATCAAACTTACCGGCGCCTATGATGACTGCGCTGAAGTGAACTTGGCGCTCAAACCGCTGCCATGTGTGCTGTCGGGCGCGAACCTTATGAACACCATCCCTCTCCAAGGGGCGACTCGAAGCTACTTCCTCTACCTGAATGTGGACGGTAGCTACGTCGGCCGGCACACGTATGCACTGAAGCCATGGCCCGACCCGTACTTTGAGGCAAACGACAAGGCCACCAAGGTGGCAGTCCTCGAAGAGGTTTCCGGCGCACTCTGGCAATCAACCGATGGCACGCTTACGCTCAGCGGCACAAACGGTAGTTCCGGCTCGGTGAATGCCGATTTAGAGATTGTTGGTGGTGAACCGACTCCGGGGGTGGTGTCGCTTCGTATCGTCGGTCAGTGGCGTTGCGGCTGATTCTGCGTCATCGTTTAGAGGGGCAGCGTCTTGCGTCCGCGATCGCATCTCAGGGTTGTGGGCGCACCGTGCCAGAGTGTCTGACGAATGAGACCGACCACAGCGCTTGAGTTGGCGGCATTCGGGGAAGACTGGAGACTCGCGCCAGGGCTGCCCTTGGATTTCTAACTGCTTGTGCGACGCTGGTGCGAGTCTGCCGGCGATCTGCGCGAGATCGAGAGCCGAACTAACCACCTAACGAGACCGCCGGCGGCCGAAGAAGGTGATGGTTGCCCACGCCAGGATCCGTAAATGTACCTTGCGCGCGGGGAACCTAGCCGAACCTTCAGGGTGTCCAAGCGTTGTCAGGGTGGACAGCATCGTCACTTGCAGGTCGGTGGTGCCTCGCATGCTGGAATCTCCGCAAGCTGAACTCGTTGCGTCAAGACTCGCATACCCGAGTCACCGTGTCGAGGCCTCTCAGGGGTCGA
>Ga0307372_10005532_pt1 | contig 18929 bp, 13 predicted proteins | sample OX1MG_FD_202533 | JGI IMG/M metagenome (GOLD analysis project Ga0307372, IMG submission 202533) | Soil microbial communities from Risofladan, Vaasa, Finland - OX-1 | ecosystem: Environmental > Terrestrial > Soil > Coastal area > Acid sulfate soil | place: Finland: Risofladan, Vaasa | collected...
GCGCAAGCGCTGTACGAGAGACACAAGGTGCTGACCTACCCGCGCACCGATTCGCGCGCGCTGCCCGAGGACTACCTCGGCACGGTGAAAAAGACCATGCAGGAGCTCGCCAAGGCCGCGGACTACGCCCCGCTCGCCAAGGCGGTACTCAAGGGTGGGTGGGTGAAGACCAACCGGCGCGTGTTCGACAACGCCAAGATCTCGGATCACTTCGCGATCATTCCGACGCTGCAGGCGCCGAAGCAGCTGAACGACCCCGAGCGCAAGATCTACGACCTCGTCGTGCGCCGTTTTCTCGCCGTATTCTTTCCGGCCGCCGAGCATCTGCAGACCACGCGAATCACGCGGGTCGCTGAGCAGCACTTCAAGACCGAGGGGCGCGTCCTGCAGAAGGCGGGGTGGCTGGCGGTGTACGGGCGGGTAGCACAGGACGAAAGCGTGAATCTGCCGGCGGTCGCGTCCGACGAGCGGGTCGAGACGCGCGAGGTGACCGCACAGGCGCACCAGACCAAGCCTCCCGCCCGCTACACGGAGGCGACTCTGCTGTCGGCGATGGAGGGCGCCGGCAAGCGGGTGGAGGACGATGAGCTGCGCGCCGCAATGGAAGCGAAGGGCCTCGGCACGCCGGCGACGCGCGCCGCGATCATCGAGGGCCTCATCCAGGAGGAGTACGTGCACCGCAACGCGAAGGAACTGGTGCCGACGCCTAAGGCGTTCTCATTACTGTTCGCGCTCAGGCACTTCGGTGTCACCGAGATCACTTCGCCCGAGCTTACCGGGGACTGGGAGTTCAAGCTCAAACAGATGGAGCAGGGCAAGTTGCAGCGCGGAGAATTCATGGAGCACATCGAGCAGGCCGCGCGCGACTTGGTCGAGCGCATCAAGCGGGGCGATATTCCCGATACCGCCTTCGCTACCGTGCCAGCGCCATGCCCCAAGTGCGGCGGTACCGTGCAGGAGAACTACCGGAAGTTTCAGTGCCAGTCGTGCGACTTCTCGCTCTGGAAGGTGACCTCGGGGCGCGAGTGGTCTGCGGAAGAAGTGGCGGAGCTCATCAGCAAGCGCTTCATCGGACCGCTCACTGGATTCCGCAGCCGGCTCGGCAAGCCATTTGCCGCCGGCCTGCGGCTCAACGACGATTTTCGCCTGGAGTTCGATTTCGGCCAGGGAACACCTTCGTCGGAGGGCGAGCAAGCGCCAGACTTCAGCGCACAGGAAAGCCTCGGCCAGTGCCCCAAGTGCGGCGCCCGGGTATTCGAGCACGGTGCGGCGTACGTCTGCGAGAAGGCGGTCGGTGCGACACGCACCTGCGACTTCCGCTCCGGAAAGGTGATCCTGCAGCAGGCGGTTGAGCGGGCGCAGATGGAGAAGCTGCTCGCTACCGGTCGCACCGATCTGCTGCCGCGCTTCATATCCAAGAAAGGCCGACCCTTCAAGGCCTACCTGGTGAAGACCGCCGGCGGACGCATAGGCTTCGAGTTTGAGCCCCGCGCCCCGCGCGCTGCGCCAACAGCTAAGGAGCCGATCGCGGCGCAGCCGCCGGCAAGCGGGAAGGCGGGCACGGCGCGAACGCCGCCGGCGAAGCAAGCAGCGGCGAAACCGACCCGCCGCAAATCGCCGGCGAAGCAGGCACCGCGCAGCGCCGGGCGCCGAAAGACCCGCTAGGCTAGACGTCCAGGTTGCGCACGCCGAGCGCGTTCGACTCGATGAACGCGCGGCGCGGTTCCACTTCGTCGCCCATTAGCTTGGTGAAGATCTCGTCGGCCGCGATGCCGTCCTCGATTTGCACTTTGAGCAGGCGTCTGCTCGCCGGGTTCATCGTAGTCTCCCAAAGCTGCTCCGGGTTCATCTCCCCCAGCCCCTTGTAGCGCTGCAGGGTCATCGCCTTCTGCACCTCGCCGAGCAGCCAGCTCATTGCCTCCGGAAAGTCTTTGACCGGACGCTTCTTGTCGCCGCGCTGCGCGTATGCGCCGAGACCAATCAGGCCACGGAGCAGCTCCGCGGTCTGCCGGATCTGTGCATAGTCGCCCGAGTGCAGGAACTCGGAATCGATGTGCGTCACGCGCACGTTGCCGTGCCGCGTGCGTTCGATGCGGACCTCGTAGCGCTCGGTCTTCGAATCGAAATGTGCGTTGATCCGCACGCCGTTTCCCGGAATCGCCGCCATCAGTGCCGCGGCGGAGGTCTCGGCCGCATCGCGCGCGGACAGATCAACCTGCACTCCGTGCAACATCGCATGCAGTGCATCGCGGTCGATCCAGCGGGTGACGCGATCGACCACCGCCTGGGTGAGTAAATAGGACTTAGCCAGCTCGGCGAGGGCGTCGCCAAGAATCGGCTCGCGACCCTCGGCGGGGTACAGCGCGGCCTCCACCAAAGCTTGCCTGAGCATGAACTCATTCAGCTCGTGCTCGTCCTTGAGGTAGCGTTCCTCCTTGCCGAGCTTGGACTTGTAAAGCGGCGGCTGCGCGATGTAGATATGCCCGCGCTCGACCAACTCGGGCATCTGGCGGTAGAAGAACGTCAGCAGCAGGGTCCGGATGTGTGAACCGTCGACATCCGCATCGGTCATGATGATGATGCGGTGGTAACGTAGCTTCTCCGGGTTGTATTCTTCCTTGCCGATGCCGCAGCCGAGCGCGGTGATCAGGGTCGCGACCTCTGCCGACGCCAGCAGCTTGTCGAAGCGGGCTCGCTCGACGTTGAGAATCTTGCCCTTAAGCGGCAGGATGGCCTGGAAGCGCCGGTCGCGGCCCTGCTTGGCCGATCCGCCCGCCGAATCGCCTTCGACCAGGTAGAGCTCGCACGCTGCCGGATCCTTCTCCTGACAGTCGGCGAGCTTGCCCGGCAGGCCCATTGAATCGAGCACCCCTTTGCGCCGCGTCATGTCGCGGGCGCGGCGCGCGGCCTCGCGCGCGCGCGCAGCGTCAACTATCTTCGCGGTGATGACTCGCGCGTCGTTCGGACGCTCATCGAGGAACTCGCGCAGCTTCTCGGCGACGATTTCCTCGACCACTGGGCGCACTTCCGACGAGACGAGCTTCTCCTTGGTCTGTGAGGAGAACTTGGGCTCCGGCACTTTCACCGACAGCACGCAGGCCAGGCCCTCGCGCAGGTCGTCGCCAGTGGTCTCCACCTTGGCCCGCTTGGCGGTCTCGTTTTCCTCAATGTACTTGTTGAGCACGCGCGTCATCGCCGCGCGCAGGCCAGTAAGATGCGTACCACCGTCCTTCTGCGGGATGTTGTTGGTGAAACATTGTACCGACTCCTGATACGAGTCGTTCCACTGCATCGCCACCTCGACCACGATGCCTTCTCTCTCGCCGAGGGCACAGAACACGTTCGGGTGCAGCACCGTCTTGGAGCGATTCATATACTCGACAAATCCCTTCACCCCCCCCGAGAACGCGAAGTTCTCCTCCTTGCCGGTGCGCTGGTCGATGAGCACGATCTTGGCACCGTTGTTCAGGAACGACAGTTCGCGCAGGCGCCGCGCCAAGATATCGTAGTGGTAATCGATCGCGCCGAAGATCGCCTTGGAGGCTAGAAAATGCACCTCGGTGCCGCGCTTCTCGGCGGCACCGGTCGCGCGCAGAGGGGCAGTCGCCGCCCCGTCGCGAAACTCCATTTGATGCACTTTCCCATCGCGCCAGATCGTGAGCCGCAGCCACTCCGACAGCGCGTTCACCACCGACACGCCGACCCCGTGCAGCCCTCCCGAAACCTTGTAGGTGTTGCTGTCGAACTTTCCTCCCGCGTGCAGCTCGGTCATCACGATCTCCGCGGCGGAGCGCTTGAGCTCGTCATCGTCCTTGATACCGGTGGGGATGCCGCGCCCGTTGTCGAGGACGGAAATCGAATTGTCGGTATGGATGGTAAGTACGATCTCGTCGCAAAAGCCGGCCAGCGCCTCGTCGACCGCGTTGTCCACCACCTCAAACACCATGTGGTGGAGCCCGGTGCCGTCCGAGGTGTCACCGATGTACATCCCGGGGCGCTTGCGCACCGCTTCCAGGCCCTTGAGCACCTTGATGCTGTCGGAGTCGTAGTCGTTCGCGTCAGACACTCGCTTTTCGGGCTCACCCACTTGCTGCTTCCTCTATTGACCGCATGATCTGGAGAAACGGTAGCGCCGCTCTAAATTCGCATTGGCATCACGACGTACTTGAATTCCGGCTCCGTGGAAAAAGTCATGAGCGCACTCGATCCGGAATCTCCGAACCTGCACTCTACTTCGGCGCCCGAGACGTTGTTCAGCACATCGAGCAGATAGTTCACGTTGAAGCCGACATCGAGTGCTGCGCCGTCGTACTTGACCTCGAGCTCCTCCTGCGCCTCCTCCTGCTCGGCGTTGGAGGAAATGATCTTGAGGCTGCCATCGGCTAGCACCCAGCGCACGCCACGGAACTTCTCGTTTGACAGAATCGCGGCGCGCTGCAGTGACTGGCGCAGGGTGTCGCGATCGACCGAGAGCGTGTTGTTGTGCTGCGTCGGAATGACTCGCGTGTAATCCGGAAACTTTCCATCGACCAGCTTGGACACGAGGTCCACGCTACCGAACGCGAAGGCCCCCTGTGTGGAGGAGAGCTCGACGCGCACCTCCTCGTCACTGTCGCCGAGCAGTTTGACCAACTCGAGCACGGTCTTGCGCGGAACGATCACTTCCTGCCGCGGCAGGTCTGTCTCAAGCGCCATCGCAGCATAGGCCAGGCGGTGGCCGTCGGTCGCTACGAGTTTAAGCTGCCGCTCCTCCACCACCATTAGCAGACCATTCAGGTAATAGCGGATGTCCTGCTGCGCCATCGCATATTGCACCAGCCCGAGGAGCTTCCTGAGCGCCTTTTGGGGCAGCGCAAAGCGTGCGACGTCTCCTGCGGGCTTGCCGAGACGCGGAAAGTCCTCTGCCGGAAGTGTCTGCAGGGAGAAGCGGCTCTTGCCAGCCTTGACCTGGAGGCGCTTGTCCTGCTGTTGCAGAGTGACCTCGATACCTTCTGGCAGCGCGCGCAGAATATCCACCAGCTTGCGCGCACCGACCGTCATGGTGCGCGCCTCGCCTTGGGGCGCGATTACCGCGCGCGCGGTGATCTGGATCTCGATGTCGGTCGCGAGAAACGACAGAGTTTGGCCATCGCGATCGATCAGGACGTTGGAAAGTATGGGCAGGGTGTGCCGCCGCTCGATGATACCGCTCACTGCGGAGAGCGGGTCGAGGATCTCGTCGCGTTTCGCTTTGACTAGAACCATTAGTTCTTCCTTAGTAATAGTTAGTAGAGCGGTCGCAACCTCTGGATAAGCAGAAAAAACCATCTACGGCACGCAGTTGCGCGGCGCTGGGCGCGTGGAAAAGCTGTGAACCGATGGTGGATCGAAGTGCATCGTTCCGGCCGGCAGCGCAGCGCGCGGAGTTATTCACAAAATGCTCGAGACCTGCGCACAGGATATTCATGCGTTATCCCTTCAGCACCTGTTCGAGTACGAGATAGTCGCGGTTGAGCGCCTGATCCTGTTTGCGCAGCGTGGCAATGGTCCGGCAGGCGTGCAGCACCGTCGTGTGATCGCGGTTGCCGAATGCCTCGCCTATTTCCGGCAGGCTCATCTGGGTCAGGTCCTTGGCGAGCGCCATGGCAACCTGCCGCGGCCGGGCCACGTTGCGGCTGCGTTTCTTGGAATGCATGTCAGAGACCTTGAGCTTGAAGTACTCGGCTACGGTCTTCTGAATGCCTTCGACCGTGATCTGTCGATTGGCCACGTTCAGGATGTCGCGCAATGCCTCCTTGGCCAAGTCGAGCGAAAGTTCTCGGCCGGTGAAGCGCGCAAAGGCGAGTACCTTCTTCAGCGCACCCTCCAGCTCCCGCACATTGGAACGGATGTGCTTGGCGATGAAGAAGGCTATTTCCTCGGAGAGTTCCACCGCTTCGGCCTCTGCCTTCTTGAGCACGATGGCCACGCGCATCTCGAGCTCCGGCGGCTCGATCGCCACGGTCAACCCCCAGCCGAAGCGCGAGATCAGGCGTTCTTCCATGCCAGCAATTTCTTTCGGATAGGTATCGCAAGTGATGACGATCTGCTTGTGCGCTTCGACCAGCGCATTGAACGCGTAGAAGAATTCCTCCTGCGTGCGCCCCTTGTTGGAGAAAAACTGGATGTCGTCGATGAGAAGCAGGTCGAGCGAGTGGTAGTAGCGCTTGAAGTCGTCGAACGATTTCTGTTGGTACGCCCGCACCACGTCGGTTACGTACTGCTCGGCGTGGGTATAGCGGATGCGGGCTTGCGGCCGATTCTCGGCCACGTAGTTGCCAATTGCCTGAACCAAGTGGGTCTTGCCAAGCCCGACGCCGCCGTAGATGAACAGCGGGTTATAGGATATGCCCGGGTTTTCAGCGACCTGGATGGCGGCTGCACGCGCCAGCTGGTTTGCCTTGCCGGTAACAAAGCTGTCGAAGGTGAAGCCACGATTGAGTCGGCGGCGCTCCACGGCAGCCAGGGCGGCCTCGCCGACGTCGCGTGCGGCGGCTGGAGGCTGGGGACGTGAAGAGGTTTCCGCCCCCCGCGCCAGCACGAGCCGAACGCCGAGCTCGCGACCGGCGGCTTCGGCCGCGAGCTTTTCGATGCGCGCGGCAAAGCGCTCGCGCACGAGCTCAAGCACGAAACGGTTCGGAGCGGCAAGTACCAGCGTGTCCGGACCGGCGGCACCCAGGTCGGCCGCGAGTGGGCGTATCCACGTATTAAACTGTTGCGTAGGCAGCTCCTGCTCCAGGCGGCGCAGGCACGCGTGCCACAGGCTCTGCATAAGTTTGAATTCGTTCTTCGGCGCGGTTTCTGGGGGCTGGCCGCGCGCGATCCCGGGCGCGCCGACTGAGGCGAAATTTTACTCCCATCGCCAGGAGTTATCCACAGGGCTGCAGAGATAAATTCCTCGATTTGACAAGGGCTATCCGCGCAGGCTCTAATACCGCCCTTTTTGGATCGAGCCAGCGATGAAACGAACCTATCAACCGTCCAAGACGCGGCGCGCGCGGCGTCACGGGTTCCTCGTGCGCATGCGCTCGCGTTCCGGAAGGGCAGTGATCCGCGCCCGGCGTGCGCGCGGACGCCACCGGCTGGCGGTGTAAGGTCGGACGCCTAGGCGAGTGCTTGGCGCCGCCACGCGCAGTACACGGCGGGCGTGGCGCAGGTTCGGACTGGGAGCGGATCGGCGACTTTCGCGCAGTACGGACTTCGAGCGGCTGTTGCGCGGGGGTGTGCGTCGCAGCTTATCCGGGTATACCTTCTATTTTGCGCAACGCTCGGAAGGCCCGCCGCGCCTCGGGGCCCTGGTGTCGCGCAAACATGCTCGGGAAGCGGCGGTGCGCAATCGCATCAAGCGGTACATACGTGAGGCATTTCGGCTGGAGCAGGAGTCCCTCGGGGCGCTCGATGTGCTGGTGCGGCCGCCATACGGCGTACGGCCGGGCGCAGCCATGATGCTGCATGTGCGGCAGCTGCTTACGAAGCTCGTCCAATGAGCGAACTCGCTCGCCTCGCCGTGCGCGGCTATCGCTACTTTCTCAGCCCGCTGCTGCCGGCCTCATGCCGCTTCTATCCGAGTTGCTCGGCGTATGCCGAGGAGGCGCTGGCGCAGCACGGGTTATTTTGTGGCGGCTGGTTGACCGCCAAGCGCCTGTGCCGATGCGTACCCTGGCATGCCGGCGGTTACGATCCAGTTCCTGCCCCGCGCGAGCACGGCTGAGCGGGTGGCGGCCTCCCACATGGACACTCAACGACTCATCCTGTTTGTGGTCTTCAGTATCTCGGTCCTTCTGCTCTGGGAGAATTGGCAGAAGGCGAATCTGCCCGTGCGGGGTCCGCTGGCGCCCGCAGCGCAGAGGGCAACCGGGGTACCGACGCCGAGCGAGCCGCCGTCAGGCGCGGTGCCGGTTGAACCCCCGCAGCGAGGCGCCGCAGCACTGCCCGGCGGCGACGAGCGCGCTGCAAAGGGGCAGCTGGTACGCGTGCACACGGACCTGGCGATCGCGGAGATCGACACCGTGGGCGCGAGCCTCACGCAGCTCGAATTGCTCAAGCAAAGGGCGACCGACGACCCGAGCAAGAATTATGTCCTGCTCGACCGGCAGTACGGCTACAGCGCCGAGAGTGGACTGATCGGCGCCGGCATGCCAAATCACCACAGTTTGTGGAAGCTGCTGCCTGGCGCGCTCAGCTTGGCACCGGGGGCCGACAAGCTCGAGGTGCGGTTTGCGGCAGACGGGCCCAAAGGTCTTTCGGTGGAGAAGGTGTACACCTTCCATCGCAACAGCTACGTGGTCGACGTCGCGTTCGTGCTCAAGAACGATGGCAAGGCACCGCTGAAGACCGATGCCTACTTCCAGCTGGTGCGCGACGATAAGGCGCCTGAGGGGGAAGGCTCGATGATGCAGCACCGTGAGTATCACGGACCGGCCATCTATACCAAGGAGCACGCCTACGAGAAGGTGAGCTTCTCAGACGTTGATAAAGGCAAGGCGGAGTATCCGAAGCAGGCGCGCGACGGCTGGATCGCTATGGTGCAGCATTATTTCGTATCGGCCTGGATTCCGGCCGAGAACACGCCGCGTGAGTACTACATCAAGAAATTGCCGGGCGCGCTGTACTCGGCCGGATTGATCCTGCCCACGCCGCAGATTGACCCGGGGGCGACTGCTCGCGTCGACGCGCGCCTCTATTCCGGGCCGCAGGAAGAGGGACGCCTGAAGCAGGCCGCTCCTGGGCTCGACCTGGTCGTGGACTACGGCTGGCTGTCCATCATTGCGTGGCCGCTTTTCGCGGTGCTGCGCTTCTACCACGGCTGGACCGGCAACTGGGGCGTGGCGATCATCCTGCTCACGGTGAGCGTGAAGCTGCTGTTCTTCCCGTTGTCAGCGACCAGCTACAAATCGATGGCGAAGATGAAGCTGGTCACGCCGCGGATGCAGAAAATCCGCGAGATGTACGCGAACGACCGCGCCAAGATGAACCAGGCGATGATGGAGTTGTACAAGACGGAGAAGATCAATCCGCTTGGCGGTTGCCTGCCGATCGCCGTTCAGATTCCGGTGTTCATCTCATTGTACTGGGTGCTGCTTTCCTCGATCGAGCTGCGAAATGCGCCGTTCATCTTCTGGATCAAGGACCTCTCGGCGCTCGATCCGTATTACGTGCTGCCGGTCCTGATGACCATTTCAATGGTGGTGCAGACGCGCATGAACCCGAAACCGCCCGATCCGGTGCAGGCGAAGGTGATGACGTTCATGCCGTTCATCTTCAGCGTGATGTTCTTCTTCTTTCCGGCGGGCTTGGTGCTCTACTGGTTGGTCAACAACATCCTATCCATCCTGCAACAGTGGCAGATCCAGCGCATGTTCACGCGCGGCAAGGCTGCCAATGCGAAGAAACGCTGAGGCGCCGGCCCCGCGACGCGACACAATTGCAGCGGTAGCGACACCACCGGGACGCGGTGGCATCGGCGTGGTGCGGGTGTCGGGCGATCGGGTCGAGGACATTGCACGTTCTTTGTTCGGGCGGCTCCCCGCGCTGCGGCGCGCGGTCCATTGCGTGGCGCGCGATGCTGCCGGCGACGAGATCGACGAAGGCATTGCGCTCTACTTTGCGCCGCCTGCCTCGTACACGGGCGAGGCGGTGCTCGAGTTCCAGGGTCATGGCGGCCCGGTGGTGATGCAGGCGCTGCTTGCGGCTTGCCTGGACGCCGGGGCTCGGCTCGCTGCTCCGGGCGAGTTCACGCAGCGTGCGTTTCTGAACGGCAGGCTTGACTTGGCGCAGGCCGAGGCGGTCGCGGATCTAATCGATGCAGCGAGTCAAGAGGCAGCGCGCTCGGCATTGCGCTCGCTGCATGGTGAGTTCTCGGCGGCGGTCGATACGCTCGTGTGCGGCATTACCGAATTGCGCGCGCGAGTTGAGGCGATACTCGATTTTCCCGAAGAGGAAGTCGATGCGCTGCATCGCGACGACGCCTTCGAGCGTCTGGCGCGCGTTCGTGCGGGGCTCGACGACGTGTTCGCCAAGAGCCGCCAAGGCAGTCTGCTGCGCGGCGGCATCAACGTCGTGCTGGCCGGGCGGCCCAACGTCGGCAAGTCCAGCCTGCTCAATAGGCTGTCGGGCGAGGAGCGGGCTATAGTGACCGCGCTTCCCGGTACGACGCGCGACGCGCTGCGCGAGGCAATCCAGATCGATGGTGTGCCGATCAATGTGATCGACACCGCGGGCTTGCGCGAGTCGCGCGACGAGATCGAGCGGCTCGGCATCGAGCGCACTTGGCGAGAGCTCGAACGTGCCGATGTGGTGCTGGCGGTGTTCGAAGCCGACCGCGGGATCACTGAGGACGATCGTGCGTTGCTCGCGCGGCTTCCGGCCGGGGGGCGTCGTCTGCACGTGTTCAACAAGTGCGATCTGGTGCCCGCGGCGGGCGCAGGGTCGCGCGTCGGCGAGTCGAGCGAGATCTGGGTGTCGGCGAAAACCGGCGCCGGGCTGGGCGCGTTGCGCAAGGCGCTCCTCGAGGCTGCAGGCTGGCGCGCGGCCGGAGAATCGGTATTCCTGGCGCGCGAGCGGCACCTCAGGGCGTTACTGCGTGCCCGGGCGCACCTGGAGAGCGCGAAGGAGCAGCAGATGCATTGGGAATTCTTCGCCGAGGAGCTGCGGCTGGCGCAGGAAGCGCTGGCCGAGATCACCGGGGAGTTCACGGCGGACGATCTGCTGGGCGAGATTTTTGCGCGGTTCTGCGTTGGAAAGTGAGGACGGCTTCCTGCCATCGGTGGCCCTCGATACCCCCGAAGCTCACCCTAGGCGCGGCTATGCCTTCGTGATCAAAGAAGAAACCGGTAAGCGGACGTCCGGATAGCCGTTGTTTCGCACGGGCGCGCCGGGGCGGTTAGAATCGCCCCCTCAGCCCCCCAAAACGGCCGGCCCGGCAAAGCCAGGGCCGTTTTCTTTTCAGGAGCCAGCGGCATGAACGATCCGCGTGCACCGAAAACCGATCTTTCCAACGCTCCGACCTGGGTGCGGCACCGCGGCATGCGGCAGTGGGTCTCGGAGATCGCGCACCTCGTGAAGCCGGAACGCGTCGTCTGGTGTGATGGCTCGCAGGAGGAGTACGACCGGCTGTGTGCGCAGCTGGTCGCGAGCGGCACGTTCATCAAGCTGAACGACCAGCTGCGTCCGAAGAGCTACCTCGCACGCTCGCACCCCACCGACGTGGCGCGCATGGAGGACCGAACGTTCATCTGCAGTGTGCGCAAGGAAGATGCCGGCCCGACTAACAATTGGGTGGATCCCGGCGAGATGCGCGGCACGCTCAATCGCCTATTCGATGGTTGCATGCGCGGTCGGACGATGTACGTGATGCCCTTCTCGATGGGGCCCATAGGCTCGCACATCGCGCAGATCGGCGTGCAACTCAGCGACTCGGCTTACGTCGTGGTGAATATGCGCATCATGACTCGTATGGGCCGGGCGGTCGCAGACTGGTTGGGCGAGGACGGCGATTTCGTGCCCTGCGTGCACTCGGTCGGGGCCCCGCTGGCGGCGGGCCAGAATGACGTGGCTTGGCCATGCAACGAGAAGGAGAAGTGGATCGTCCACTTTCCTGAAGTGCGCGAGATCTGGTCGTACGGATCGGGCTATGGCGGCAACGCGCTGCTCGGCAAGAAGTGCCTGGCATTGCGCATTGCGTCGGTCATGGGACGCGACGAGGGCTGGCTTGCCGAGCACATGCTCATCCTTGGGGTCGAATCGCCGGACGGCCAAAAGAGCTACATCACGGCGGCCTTTCCGAGCGCCTGCGGCAAGACCAATCTGGCGATGTTGATCCCGCCTCCCGCGTTCAAGGGCTGGAAAGTCACTACCATCGGGGAGGACATCGCCTGGATCAAGCCCGGCCACGACGGCCGCTTCTACGCGATCAACCCCGAGGCGGGCTTCTTCGGCGTCGCGCCGGGGACCTCCGAGGCCACCAATCCGAACGCGATGAAGATGCTGCGCGAGAATGTGATTTTCACCAACGTCGCGCTGACGCCCGAGGGCGACGTCTGGTGGGAGGGGATGACCGAGCAGCCGCCGGCGCGGCTCCTCGACTGGCAGGGCAACGAGTGGACTGCGGGCTGTGGGCGGGGCGCCGCGCACCCCAATGCGCGCTTCACGGTGGCGGCGGCGCAGTGCCCTTCTATGGATCCCAAGTGGGAGGACACCGGCGGGGTGCCAATCTCGGCGTTTATATTCGGCGGGCGGCGCTCTACCACGGTGCCGCTCGTAGCCGAGGCGCCGACGTGGGAAGACGGCGTGTACATGGGTGCGACTCTGGGCTCGGAGACGACCGCGGCGATCACCGGAAAAGTAGGTGTCGTGCGCCGCGACCCGATGGCGATGCTCGCTTTTTGCGGCTACAACATGGGCGATTATTTTGCGCACTGGCTGAAGATGGGCGCGGCAGTGCATCACCCGCCCAGAATCTTCCGCGTCAACTGGTTCCGCCGAGATGCGAACGGCAAGTTCATATGGCCAGGCTTTTCCGAAAATATGCGCGTGCTGACGTGGATCGTGGAGCGCTGCCACGGGCGCGCGCAGGGCGTGGCGACACCACTCGGCATTACCCCGCGCTACGAGGACCTAAACTGGGCGGGACTCGACAGGTTCACGCGCGATCGATACCTGGAACTGGAGCGCATCGACGACGCGGCGTGGAAGGAGGAGCTTGCTTCGCACGATCAGCTGCTGGGTAATCTCGGCGCGCACTTGCCGCGTGACCTCGAGACCCGTCGCACGGCGCTGCACGCGAGCCTGGGCGCCTGAGACTGAGAGCCGGCACTCGCGCCCGCCGGCACAACGGTTCCCGGGGCGGCAGGATTATACAAGTTTTGATATAGAAGCCGCCACCGCGCTTGCCGCGAGCGATACGGCTGCGGCCGCAGCCAATACCGTCGGCGCATGCGCGTGCTCCAGTAGCCAGCCACCGGCGGCGATCCCGAGCCCGACTCCGGTAAGCAGCCCTGTCGCGGACCACGTAAAGGCTTCAGTCGCATGCTGCGGCGAGGCAATCTCGGCGACGAGCATTGATTGCATGGTGAGGGCTGGAGCCATCACCACGCCAGCCACTACGCTGACGGCGGCGAAGAGCAGCAGGTGTGCGACGATTGCCAGCAACGACACCCCAGTACCCATCAGAAACAGCGTGATCGCAAACTGGCGCGGCAGCGGTTGATGCCAGGTGCGGCTGCCGTATGCCAGACCGCCCGCAACGCTACCGACGCTCATGAGGCCGAGGAGCACGCCGGCGAGCGCCCGTTGGCCAGCCTCGGCGGCGAACGCGGTCACGCCGATCTCAATCAAGCCGAAGGCGCCCGAGTAGCACAGGATTACGGTCAGGAGCGCCAGGAATCGGCGCTCGACCAGCGGGCCGAAAAGATTCGGGTGGGCTCGTGGTTCGGTCCGCCAGCGGGCCAGCGCGGGGGAGCGGACAAAGAGTAGCGCGCCGGAAAAAGCGCAAACGGCAGCAAAGATCAGCGCGAGCTCCGCCGAGGCCGCCGCCACGAACAGCGCCACCAGCATCGGTCCCACGATGAGGATCGCCTCGATCAGTACCGATTCTAGGGAATAAGCGGTTGCGAGCAGCGAGTCATCTCTCAGCTGCTGCTTCAGAAAACTTCGCATGCAGACCGTGATAGGTGGAAAACTGGCGCCGGCTGCACCCGCCAACGCCAACACGGCCCAATTTGGCGCTTGGGCGTGAACCCCTGCGACCAATGCGAGCAAGGCGCTTGGATATAGCAATGCGCAGGCGACGAGCGGGCCGCGCGGGCCCGAACGATCGATAAGGCGACCCACGACTGGCGCGATGCAGGCCAGTCCGGCGATATAGCAGGCGGTGGTCGCGCCAGCACGTGCAAAGGAATGGGTCGCCGCCTGCACGAGAAGCAGGAGGGACAGTCCTACCATGCCAACAGGCAATCGACCGACGATTGAGGCGGCGATAGTCGCTCCAATTCCAGGCCTGCCGACCAAGGTGGCGTAGCGCGCGAATGAGAACATTGGGTAAGAAAGGCGCGGGATTGTCGCACGTGCTCCCCGCGCGACCAACGAGTGGTTGGCGTGAAGGGGCGGGCCTCAAATCCGCTAGGTCGACAATGTTTCACGTGAAACTAGCCGGAGGCTGATCGATGTTTCACGTGGAACTGTGCCTCCGCAGCCTGCGCCGGATGGTTTTGCGCAGATCGTTCGCGTATCATTGCGCCTCCCCGCCTTTTGCAGTGCCATGCACTTTCCGCACGAATTCGACGTCATCGTGGTCGGAGGCGGCCATGCCGGTACCGAGGCTGCTCTTGCGGCTGCGCGGATGGGCTGTCGGACTCTGCTGCTCACCCATAATCTCGAGACCCTTGGCCAGATGTCCTGCAATCCGTCGATCGGCGGAATTGGAAAAGGTCATTTAGTCAAGGAGATCGATGCACTCGGCGGGGCGATGGCGCTTGCGACCGACGAGGCGGGCATCCAGTTTCGCGTCCTTAATTCCTCGAAGGGTGCCGCCGTGCGCGCAACCCGCGCGCAGGCGGACCGGGTGCTTTACCGGAAAGCGATCCGTTCGCGCTTGGAGGCTCAGCCCGGGCTGACGCTGTTTCAGCAGGCCGTCGACGACATCATTCTGGAGGGCGAAAGGGCGGTTGGCGTCGCGACCCAAGTCGGAATTCGCTTTCGCGCGCGCACCGTAGTACTGACGACAGGGACGTTCCTCTCCGGGTTGATCCACGTCGGCTTACAAAGCTACTCGGCCGGGCGCGCGGGGGACCCACCCGCCGTGACTTTGGCGGCGCGACTGCGCGAGATGAAGCTTCCGGTCGGACGCCTGAAGACTGGCACGCCGCCGCGGCTAGATGGCCGGAGCATCGACTACTCGGTGCTAGAGGTCCAGCCGGGCGACTCACCTGAGCCAGTGTTCTCGTTCCTGGGCCGGCGCGACATGCATCCAGAGCAGCGGCCCTGTTGGGTGACGCATACCAACGCACGGACGCACGAGATCATTCGCGGGGCGCTGGACCGCTCGCCGATGTTCACTGGCCTCATCCAGGGCGTGGGCCCACGCTATTGCCCATCCATCGAGGACAAGATTCACCGCTTTGCCGACAAAGCGAGTCATCAAGTCTTTCTTGAGCCGGAGGGCTTGAGCACCAGTGAGATCTATCCGAACGGCATTTCCACCAGCCTGCCGTTCGACGTCCAGCTGGCGCTGGTGCGCTCGATCAGGGGCCTTGAGCGCGCGCAGATTCTCCGGCCCGGTTACGCGATCGAATACGACTATTTCGATCCGCGCAATCTGAGACGCTCCCTGGAGACGAAGACCGTCTCCGGGCTGTTCTTCGCCGGGCAGATCAATGGCACGACAGGATATGAAGAGGCCGCCGCGCAGGGCTTGCTGGCTGGTATCAATGCGGCGCTCGAGGCGCAGGGGAAGGATCCGTGGTGCCCGCGGCGGGACGAGGCTTATCTGGGAGTGTTGGTCGATGATCTGGTGACGCGTGGCGTTTCGGAGCCTTACCGTATGTTCACCAGTCGCGCCGAGTTCAGGCTCATGCTGCGCGAGGATAATGCGGACCTGCGCTTAAGCGCGATCGGTCGCAGGCTTGGCGTTGTTAATGATGCGCGCTGGGAGGCATTTGCGCGCCGGCGAGACGCCATCGCGCTGGAACAGGAGCGTCTGCGCAATACGTGGGTCGGGCCACGGGGGATCAGCGAGGCCGAGGCGGTTGAGGTCCTGGGGGCGCCGCTTGAACGTGAGCACTTGCTTTCGGATCTTCTTCGACGTCCTGGGGTCAGCTACACAGCCTTAATGTCTCTCCCCGGCGCAGGCGGGCCGGCGCTCGAGCCTAGCGTGGCACAGCAGGTGGAGATCCAGACCAAGTACGAGGGCTATATCGGGCGACAGCGCCAAGAGGTGGCCCGGCGTGAGGCGGACGAGGCGCTCGAGTTGCCGGCCGACCTTGACTACGGAACGGTCCGCGGGCTGTCCGCCGAGGTTCAGCAGAAGCTCAATCAGCATCGACCCGAGACGTTGGGTCAGGCGAACCGTATCTCCGGTGTAACGCCCGCAGCGATTGCGCTGTTGCAGGTGCATCTCAAGCGGGGCTTGGGGCGCGCGCGGACGTCGAATCGCGAGGCGGCGGCCCGGCAGCAAAGCCGCGCTGTGCGCGCCGCACCTCGGTCGGTCACGCAGAAAAAGACCGCATGACCCCCGCCGCCGCGCTCGATCGCGGGCTCGGCGAGCTCGGATTGGGGCTCTCCGCGGGCGCGCGCCACAAGCTTCTGGCTTACCTCGAGCTGATGGCCAAGTGGAATCGAACCTATAACCTCACCGCGATCCGCGACCCATTACAGATGGTAAGCCATCACTTACTCGACTCGCTTGCCGTGGTGCGGCACCTGAGCACCGGTCGACTGGCCGACGTCGGCTCCGGGGCAGGCCTGCCCGGCATTCCAATCGCCATCGCGCAGCCGGAGCGCCACGTTACCTTGAACGATGCAAGCTACAAGCGTGCGGCGTTCCTGCGCCAATCAATCATCGAACTCGCGTTGCCGAACGCCGACGTTTACGCGGGGCGCGCGGAGGCGTGGCAGCCGCTCGAGCGCTTCGCGGTCGTGGTCTCGCGGGCGTACGCGGAGCTGGCCGAATTCGTGGCGACGTGCAAGCACCTGGTGGCGCCCGGGGGTGTTCTAGCGGCGATGAAGGGGGTGTTTCCGGCCCGCGAGCTAGCGCGCGTTCCGGCGAGCGCAAACTGCGGACAGGTCGTGCGCCTTGCCGTGCCGTTGCTCGGCGAGGAGCGCCACCTCGTGCTGTGTCGCGCGGCAGCTTGACGTGGCACGCATTCTGGCGATCGCGAACCAAAAGGGCGGGGTCGGCAAGACCACCACCAGCGTCAATCTGGCCGCCGGCCTCGCACAGGCCGACCAGCGCGTGCTGCTGATCGACCTGGACCCGCAGGGAAATGCCACCATGGGGAGCGGCGTCGACAAGCGGTCGGCGGCACGCACGGTGTATCACGTGCTGCTCGGACTGAGCGACCTGGCTGCGGTCCGGACGCGCTCCGAGAGCGGTCGTTATGATCTCGTGCCTGCGAACCGCGAACTCGCCGGCGCCGAGGTAGAGCTGGTCGATCTGCCCAACCGTGAAACCCGCCTGAAGCTCGCGCTCGCCCCCATCGAGCTCGAGTACGACTTCATTCTCATCGACTGCCCCCCCTCGTTGTCGCTGCTGACGATCAATGGGCTGGTGGCGGCTCAGGCGGTCCTGATCCCGATGCAGTGCGAGTACTACGCCCTGGAAGGATTGTCCGACCTCGTGGGTACGATCAAAAGGGTGCGCGCACACTTGAATGCCCACCTGGAGATCGCCGGATTGCTGCGCACGATGTACGACCCGCGCAATACCCTGTCGCAGCAGGTCTCCCAGCAACTCGAGTCGCACTTCGGCGACAAGGTCTACCGCACCCTTGTGCCGCGCAACGTGCGCCTCGCCGAAGCGCCGAGCTACGGCGCGCCGGCAGTGGTCTGGGACCGGGCCTCGAAGGGCGCACAGGCCTACCTCGCACTGGTCGACGAAATACTCGGCCGCGACTCGCGGCCCGTGGAGAGCGCCGTTTCCTAAAGGCGCGCGGCCGAATCGAACCGATAGAAGAGCAGACCATGACCAAGCCTAAAGGACTGGGCCGCGGACTCGACGCGCTGCTGGGCGGCGATGACGCGACGCCGAAGGAGGCGCTCAGGACGCTCGCCCTAAACCGCATCCGGCCAGGCAAGTACCAGCCGCGCACGAAGATGGACCAAGAGGCGCTCGCAGAGCTCGCTTCCTCCATCAAGTCGCAGGGCTTGATGCAGCCGATTCTGGTGCGACCGGTCGAGCGCGACCGCTACGAGCTGATCGCCGGCGAGCGGCGCTGGCGAGCGGCGCAGATGGCCGGGCTGGAGGAAGTGCCGGCACTGGTACGGGAGGTGCCGGACGACGCGGCGCTGGCCATGGCGCTGATCGAGAACATCCAGCGCGAAAATCTCAATCCGATGGAGGAAGCTGCGGGCCTGCAGCGCCTCGTCGACGAATTCAAGATGACGCACGAGCAGGCCGCGGAGGCGGTCGGACGCTCGCGCAGCGCGACCACGAACCTGCTTCGCCTGCTCAAGCTGGCACGCCCGGTGCAGGCGATGGTCATGGAGGGGGTGTTCGAGATGGGCCACGCGCGCGCGCTGCTCGCGTTGGACGGAGCGCGTCAAGTCGAGGTCGCGAACCGGGTCGCCGCGCGTGGCCTCTCGGCGCGCGAAACCGAAGCCCTGGTGCAGCGCCTGCTACGCGGCGAGGGTGCTCGCCGTCGCAAAAAGGTAGACCGCGACGTGGCGCGCCTCGAGGAAGAAGTCTCCGAGCGGCTCGGGACCACGGTGGAGATTCGGCCAGGACGAAAGGGCAGCGGCAAGGTCGTGGTGCATTATGCGAGCCACGACCACCTCGACCAGTTGCTGCGCAAGCTGCGGTGAGATTCGGCCCGCAGCCGTGCTGCGCTGCAACGCGTTGACCGTGACATCGCCGGACGCTATACTCCGCCGGCTTTGCTGGGCGCGAAGAGAACAGATGCCATGCTTCGTGCCCTGAGCAAGCCGATTCGTACGGTCCTGCGGTGGCAGCTGATCGCCACCCTGGCCCTAACGCTGGTCGCCGCTGCGGTGGCCGGCGTTCACGGTGCCCTGTCAGCCGTCCTTGGCGGCGCGGTCAGCGTCTGTGCCGGGCTGGTGTCTGGAGTCGTCGCATCGGCAGGCAGGGCAGAGTCGGCAGGGGGGGTCCTGGTCGGCGCGCTGAGGGCGGAAGGCATCAAGATCGGCATCATCGTCATCCTGCTGTGGCTCGTGTTGGCGACCTACAGAGATGTCGTGTC
>Ga0307372_10005534_pt1 | contig 18927 bp, 25 predicted proteins | sample OX1MG_FD_202533 | JGI IMG/M metagenome (GOLD analysis project Ga0307372, IMG submission 202533) | Soil microbial communities from Risofladan, Vaasa, Finland - OX-1 | ecosystem: Environmental > Terrestrial > Soil > Coastal area > Acid sulfate soil | place: Finland: Risofladan, Vaasa | collected...
GCGTGTGGGTGAGCGGTTCCAACTGGCTGACGCTCCGGAGCTGATCGCCTTCTGGCAGGCCTGGGACGCCGAGCAGGACCGCCGTGAGAGCGCACGCAGGATCAGCCGCGGAAAGCGCAACGCCGTCCTGGCCCGTGACGGCCACCGCTGCGTGCACTGTGGCGCCATGGACGAGCTGCGGATAGATCACATCGTGCCGGTGGCCTCGGGCGGCACGAACGGCGAGAGCAACCTGCGGACCCTGTGCCGCTGGTGCAACGGCGCCCGTAACTGGCCGTGGCTGCGCGACAGAGCAGACCTCGTGGGTGAAGACGACGACGGCAGCGCGTTTATCCCCCGCCTCGCCGCGTTGGCGAGCAGCGGACCGCCTGACCAGATTCGGGCGGCCATGCCGCTACACGGAGGCCTCATCGGATTCGAGTTGCCGGAGAAACGGCTTGGACCCCGCGAGTGGGTGGCCGAAGTTGCCCGATGCCTTCATACCTGGGCCGAGGTCCACCCCGACCACCCTGTCCGTGAGGTAGCCGACTTGAGCGCGGGGGCGGGCCGCACCGTCGTCGTGGCCGCGGAGATGATCGTTGCCGACCTCGGCCTTCCGCTGCTCGCAGGAACTGGTCCGTGGTGGGAGAGGCTGGCTGACCTGCCGGTCGGCTGAAGCAGCCGGCAATAAACGGGCCACACCCGCGCGGTCGGCCGCTGGGCGCTCAAGCCGGCAGACCGTCGAGCCGGACCCGAGGCCGGCGATACCGACACTGCCGGGGACCGGCGTTACCGGCACATGCCGGCACGTGCTGACTACCGGCAAACATAGAGCGCGACCAGGCCACGTCTTGATCGCGTCGGTATCAGGAGTGGCCGGCAGACGGCGAAGCCTGCCGGACCGCTCGCACGCGCCCACCGGGCAACGTCGCGTCAGAAGGCCAACCCGTTTGAGACACCCCAGGGGAACCCGACGCTGATCGAGAAATTCACGGCCTTGAGCGCGCGCGCCACCGGTAAAAGCAAGGCCTGCAGCCGGATGGCCATTCGCCTGAGCTTGCGGACCATGCTCTGCGCCCACCCAGCCTTGCGACGCGGCCAGGGACTTGCCGGCGCGTAGACCCGTGCGACCGCGCTCGACATGAGAGCCGCCCATGCGTCGAGGGAGGCCAGCTGCTGCTCGGCCTGCTCCTCGGTCAACTCGGGATAGCTGTCGAGCTCTTCCGAAGAGTTGTCCATGTTGCCGTCGATCTCATCGAGTAGACCCTCCAGCAAGCCTTCTTGTCGTTCATCCGATAAGTTCGTCAGCGCCCAATCCTCAGTGCTTTGGGCAACGCGCTCCCGGAGAACGTCAGCTGGGGGCCTCATTTGCCACCTCACCTCCGAGCTTCCTTATCAGTGGTCCAGACTGGACCGGATGACAGAAATTACACCTCGGTGAGTTCGTCGTGCCGACGGCAGCCCATTCATTCAGCTGTCGAACCTGCCCTGGATTCCGGGAAACCGGCGGCCGGCGATACCGGTAACTTTCGGCGTCCGCATCTGCCGATGTGCGGATGGGTGACGGGCCCGGACCACGTTGCGTATATGAGAGGCGCAGAGGTTGTCGGAGGAGCAACAAGCCACCCGAGCGAACCTTTCCCTGAGTGTGTTCGGGCGGGCGTGGACTACGGAGGTCGATCCCGTTCTCCGCCCGGTATTCGGTGCAACGGTGGACGGTCGGCGGTCAGTTTTGTCGGCGGCGGATCCACCAGAAGCAGGCGCAAGACAGCAGTCCGGCGAGTGCGACGAACATGCCGGTCTCGTACCACTGCAGGGGCCAGTAGTGGCTGGCGGGCTGGTAGGTGATGGTCTCGTGGAGGTCGTAGTTGGCCAGGCACGCGCCGATCTGGGCGAAGTCGGGGCCGCCGGCCTTCACGGCGCCGGGGCCTGCGCCTGGCCCTGGGCCGGGAAAGCAGTTGAGGTGGGCGGACGCGGCGACGATGTGGCCTGCGGAGTCCTTGATGGGTGGGGCGGACACAGTCCACGCCCCCTGGGGTATGGGCAGGCCGGCGATGTAGACCTCGGCGCCGCCGCGGCCCATGTAGACGCCGTTGGCCTGACTCGCGGTGGCCTGGTTGACGGGGAAGGTGACTGTGGTGGAGGACAGCAGGTTCGGGCGGATGGCGGTGGGCACGAGGATCTGGATGCCGATGAACACGGCCAGGGTCACTGCCATTGCGGGGATGGTGCGGCGCAGTATCAGGCCGGCGAGGGTGCCGAGTGCGAACGCGAACGCGGCGTAGCCGAGGGGCACGATGTCGCGGGTGGCGAAGGTCAATGCGTCGAATCGGTTGCCGTTGATCGCGTCTAGCGGTCGGGCCCACCAGGTCATCAGGTAGCTGAGCAGCCCAGCGGCGGCGATGGAGGCGGCGGCGACGGCGGTGAGTTTGACGGCGAGCCACCGGGTTCGGGTCACGCTCTGATTCCAGGCGAGCTGGTTGGTGCCGGTTTCGATCTCGCGGGCGACGAGCGGCGCGCCCCAGAAGATTCCGACGAGCGCGGGCGCGGCGAGGACGAGGAGTTGAAGGAGGTGGAACGCCGCGTTATAAGTTTCCGGCAGCTGGCGGAGCACGCCGTCGCAGTCGTTCTGCGGTGTGCAGGAGATCAGGTCGGCGGTGTAGGTGTGGTGCATCTGCAGGCCGGTGATGAGGAAGTAGAGCGCGGCGGCGGCGAGGACGGCCACGGCAGCGAGAGCTTGGGCGCGGAATTGGCGCGCGGTCAGCCAGATCATCGCGCGGCCTCCGTCGTGTGAGTCGTGCTTCGATGGCCGGGGTCGGCGGCGCGTTCCATGTAGGTCAGGACGAGGTCTTCGAGGCTGAGGTGTTCCGCGACCCAATCCCCAGTCGGCGGTTCCGTGTCGCCGCGGACGAAGAACGTGCTTTGCCGGTCGGAGTGCTCGGCCCAGACCACCTGAACGTTGCCGAGTAGGTCGGACTCGGTGCGACGGGTGCACACGAGCCGGTAGTGCTGTGCCAGCAGGTCCTCGGTGTCGCCAGCGAGCTGCACGCGGGAGGCGACCAGAACGATCAGGTAGTCGCAGACGCGCTCGAGGTCAGATACGAGGTGGGAGGAGAGGATGACGCTGGTGTCGTTGTCGGCCACCGATTCCATCAAGTGGCGCAGAAAGGCGCGGCGGGCGAGCGGGTCGAGGCTGGCGACCGGCTCGTCGAGCATGAGCAGCTCCGGCCGTTTGGCCACCGCGAGGGTGAGGGCGAGTTGGGCTCGCTGGCCACCGGAAAGCTTCCCAGCCTTCTGTTTCAGCGGCAGTTCGAGCTGGTCGATCCGGGCCCTGGCTAGGTCGGCGTCCCACCCGGGGTTGAGCTTGGCGCCGAGTTTGAGGTGGTCGGCGACCGATAGGTTGGCGTACGTCGGGGTGTCCTGGGCGACGTAGCCGACCCGCGCCAGTTGCGCCGGTCCGGCAGCGGGCTGTTCACCGAGCACCTCGATGCGGCCGGTGGTCGGGGCGAGCATCCCGCAGGCGATCTTGAGCAGCGTGGTCTTGCCGGCGCCGTTCGGTCCGACCAGGCCCACGACATGCCCGGGCGGGATCTTCAGCGTGCAGTCTGTCAGCGCCTCGCGGTGGCGGTAGCTCTTCCCCAGGCCTTGGGCTTGCAGTAACGCGCTCATCGGTTCTCCTCGTCGGCGGTCTCGCCGTAGGTGCGTTGAAACATTGCCTCGATGCCCGGACCGGTGAGGCCCGCGGCGCGGGCCTTAGCCAGCCACCCGCGGAGCTCGTCTTGGAGCGGACCATGGTCGGCCAGCGACGCCTGACCGAGAGATCGAATGATGAAGGTGCCCACACCCGGCTTGGCCGCAGCCAGGCCTTCGTGCTCAAGCTCGCGGTAGGCCTTGCTCACGGTGTTCGGATTGATCGCGACCTTCGCGACCACCTCCTTGACCGTGGGCAACTTGTCGCCCTCCACCAGCAGCCCGAGTAGCAGCGCCTGACGCACCTGTCGGACGATCTGCAGATACGGGGCGACCCCAGAGCGCGTGTCTAAGTAGAAGTCGATCTGCGTAATTCCATTCCACTAGATCTCTAGTGGAATGGAATTACGCACGGGTGAGGCTGTCAAGGGGAAATGACTGCTACGCAGCGCGACAGCGGAAGACGATCCCAGTTTCTAGACATCCGCTCATCAGCGTTGTCCGTTCGTCGGGTCGACGCCGGTGAATCGGGGGTTCAGGGAGCCTTGGCCGCCTGGCCCAGCCTCGACCGCTGAACCTTCGAGCCGTCGGTGGCCGGGTCTAGCGTCGGGACATGATGACCTGGCAACTCACGATCGACTCAAACGACCCGGCAGGGATGGCGCGGTTCTGGGCCCCTTTATTGGGCTATCTGCCCGAGCCGCCGCCCGAGGGTTTCGACTCCTGGCTGGCCTACTACCAGTCCGTCGTGCCCGAGGAGAATCTCGGCGGCGAACCCAACGACTACATCGACAGGCTCGTCGACCCAGCTGGTGAAGGGCCGAAGATCTGGTTCCAGCCGGTGCCGGAGAAGAAGACGGTCAAGACCCGGTTCCACTTCGACATCTACGTGGCCGACCGCTCCGCTCCGATGGAGGAGATTGTCGCGACAGTCGATGCCAAGGTGGCCGAGCTGGTCGACCTCGGTGCCACCGTCGATCATCCGAACCGGATCGACACCGACACCCTTCAGCGGTACGCCGTCGTGATGCACGATCCGGAAGGAAACGAGTTCTGCGTGGCGTGAGGTGCCCTGGTGTACAACCGCACTCATCTGCCGCTCCGGGAGCGTCCTGTAGCTAGCCTTCGCGGCGGGCGATCTTGCCGACCGAACTGGAACACGTCTCGGTCATGTCGCTGGCCTTGAGGGGCACATGCTCGTCAGTGTTGCCGGCTTACTGCGCGCCGCCAGGTCGGGTCGCTGCACAGGCCTAGTTGGAATGTCGGGAAAGCGCGCCTGGCATCGGCGCAAGTTGCGCGGTCGCCCTGAAGTAAGAGCCTCCAGAATTTGCCGTCTGAGTACCAGAACTGCCGTGTTAGCCGCTTGCCCGCACAGCTATTGACGCCTCCAGTCACCGGGCACGCCCCGGCGCCGATGTCAACGACGATGGCGGCGAACGGCAGGTGGCACGGGCCGTCCATGCCGAAGTGCGCTGGCATGTCTGTCCCCGCGATGGCGTCCCGCTGCTGGGCGCAGTCCGGGACGACAGGCTGGTACATCGGGTTGCAGGAAGGCGGATGGCATTCCACGTAGCCAGGGCCGACCGCGATGAAGCGACCGCCCTGCGGCGTTACGCGATCCGAGGCGAAAACGTCGCGCCTTCCCAACGGCGCTTTCAGCCTGATGAGCAGCTGGCGAGTCTGCGTGGAGCATCCGGTGAACGGTGCCAGCAGACGGCTCGTCACGGTGACCGCGATACCGACGGTCAACGGCGCTTCAGCGACCTCGAAGGTCACATCCGCATGACAGACGCCTGTCGCAGTCGTTGCTGGCACCCCTTGCACAGTCACCCGTACACCTCGTGGGTCCGGTGTGCGCATCACCGCCGCGATCGGGTACGGCTGGCCGACCGCCTGGGCGTAAGGGAACGCAAATGATCCACTCCCGGTGCCAACGCCGCTGTCGGCACCGCACCCGCCGACCAGCACGGTCGTGACCGCGAGGGCGCACGCGACCCGAACCCAGCTGCGGGACATGGCGCGAGTCTAGGTCCGACGTGCTGCCTCCCCGGCAACCCGTTTTCATCCGAGCTAGATGCTTCGCCGAGTCGGATGTCCGCGCGCTCTGCAAATTCGCGAGTTAGCGATGCCGGGTCTGTTCGATTCTCGCCGGGTGCCCGAGGCGCTCCGTAGTGGCGGCTATGCGCGTCCTTGAAATGTCTCCGCTCATGCCGTCGCCAGCGTCCTTGCCGGTGACGTACGGGAGAAGCTCAGGGCCGCTTACTTCCTCGTGGTCTTAGACGTCGTCAAGCAGAATGGGTGTCCAGCCGGGAAGATGAGGACCCGCGACCTGTCGTTGTCCGGCTGCTCCGTCGGCCTGTGAGCACCGAGGAGCAGGAGAGCGGCCTCGGCCACGTCCAGGTCATCAACCTCGAAGTCGAGGTGACATTGTTGCGGGTCTTGCTGTCCCGGCCACTGGGGTGCTCGATAGTCCCGCACCCGCTGGAAGCCAAGGAAGACGCCTTCGGCCCCGCGTAGGCCCGCGAAGAGGTCGTCCGAGCCCTCCACGCGGCAAAGCCCGGTGGCCTGCTGGTAGAACGCAACAAGCGCCAAGGGGTCCGCGCAATCCAACGTCACCGCGCACAGCGTCATTAGGCCAGGTCCGTCGTCCACGCCAGGACCGTATCCGGCCGCAGCGTGTCCGCGTCAGACGGCGGGCGCATTCTCGGGGACAGGGCGGTGATTTTGGCCTCCAGGGCGGTCAGCGGGGGAGGCTTGAGCTGCCCCATGGAGGCCACGAACCGCCTCACTGTGCCTGATCACCATCAACCTCGGCCCACTGTCGAGGACAGCTTGGCTAGCGACTGCTGTCGTTGATAAGACCGCGGATTCGAGCCCAAGAAGCGTCGCTAGTCACGCAGGCCTCACGTACGCATCTGCCGCCGGTCGTGTCGATGAGAGTCGGGCAGCGGGACGGCTCGGTTCGCCAGGGGGACACGCTTCGTCCCGCGCCACAGATATGCCTTGACGGACATATATCCGTCAGGGCATACTGAGTCGGTGAGCGTTAGCGGGACGATCAACGTGATCGCAGAGCCCAGCCGGATGGTCATTCTCGACGAGCTACGGAATGGGGAACAACCGGTGTCGGCGCTGGTCGAGAAGCTTGAGATGAGCCAGCCGGCGGTGTCGAAACACCTACGGGTGCTTCGCGACGCGGGCCTGGTAAGCGTCCGGCCCGACGGGCAGCGGCGGCTCTACAGCGTCCGGCCCAACCCTCTCATGGAGCTCGATGACTGGCTCGAGCCTTACCGCCAGATGTGGACCAACAGCCTCGACCGACTCGAAGCCCACCTGACCGAATCCCAAACCACACGTAGGAGGAAACGTCGATGAGCGAAGCCACCCTCTTGAAGGCAGGAACCCGCCCGGTGCTGCGTTTCGAGCGGCATCTGAACCAACCAGTGGCAACGGTTTGGCGGGCCGTCACCGATCCAGATGAGATGCGTTCATGGTTTCCGACCCGCATCGTGATCGCCGAGTGGAAGGTCGGCGCCGAACTCACCCACTATTTCGACGCGCACGCCATCGATCCGCTTCCGGGAAACGTCCTCGAGTGGGATCCGCCACGGCGGGTGCGCTTCACTTGGGGTGAAGACACGATCACCTTCGAGCTGACGGGCGCTAATGATGGCGGCACGATCTTCGTTCTCACCGAGGAGCTGAGCGCGAACCACGCAGCCCGTAACGCGGCGGGGTGGGAGTCGTGTCTGGACCGGTTGCAATTCGGGAGCGAAAAGGAGGAGTGGAGGCCGCGTTTCGATCGCTATGTTGTGTCGTTCGCTCCTGTACTCGGTTCTCAGGACGGGCCGCCTGAAGGCGTAGGCGACGCTGACGGCTGACCGAGGTGACCCATCGCCCGTCGCCGGGTGACTCGCAAGCTGCGACTTCGCGGTCGAACGCCAAGGCCGTCGGGCCGTTGCCTAATAAGAACGCCGAAGAAAGTCAGACCCGCACTCTTCTGCCGCTGACGGCGCTCCTGCCCCTGCGACCAGGTACCAGTCCCGAGCAGGCCTTCCAAGCGCTGCCTGTTGACCGCAATGTGCTGAAGGATCCAGCCGTCGCTAGGTCGATGCTGCCGCTGCCCTCAGGTGGGTGCACGCAGGTTAGAGGCATGCAGACCCCCCCCGTAGGCTCCGCGCATGCGCGTACGGATGATTGGCGGCGAGCGTGACGGACAGATCGTGGACAACGCTCCGTCACCGCCCGCCGCGTTGACCGAGACCTACCAGCGCGGTGCCCGCCGGTGGAGCGAGACGTACGTCTACAGCGATGTCGACACTTCGGCGGAGGGCTTGCGGTGCATGAGGTTGATGCGGACGACCGAGATAAGCGACTAGCACAAAAGAGTTGGCCGGGGTTGGTGCTCTTGTGATCCAGACAGCCGCCTCGGTGACTGCGGGGCCGAGCCCCACAGCGACCCTCGTGGTCGCGATCGTCGGTCTTGTGCTGTCGGTAGCCGGGCTCGTGTGGCAGGCTGCGAGCTTCCATCTGACAGGCCCGCGAGTCCGCGTCGAATTGCAGGTCGGTCTGCTGCTGCCTGGCGGATCGGCCCGGGTTCCTGTCAGCGCAATATGGCGCGATTCGCTACGCCACGTCCAGCAACAGCAGGGCGGGCAGCCCATCGTCGGGTTCGTCATTCGCAACATCGGGCGCGGCCCTACGACCATCACGAGCTACACCGCGAAGGCCGACAACGGGATGGGCTACGGCCTCACCTCAGCGCCGCCCGGCACCGAACCGCTGCCACACCGCATCGAAGCTCACTCGATGGCCTTCTACTACATAGACATGCTTGGTGTTGCCGCTGCCGCGGCGGCCTACGGTTCGGTCAAGGACATGCCTCGTCGCTTCCACGCTCAGGTCGAGCTTGGCAGCGGCAAGACGGTGACGTCGGCACAGACACTCGATGCGAGAGAGCTTGTCGACGCGATCCCCGCCTTGCAGAGCGGGACGGTCTAGTGCCCCCCGCCTTGCGTGTCTCCCTGGCAGCATTTCCGTCGAGGGACAGTCGGGGCCCCATTGCCCGCCCGACAACGGTGGCGGGGAGCATCGGCAGGGTCTGAAACTGAAGCCAACATTCTGCGACGTGATCGGTTGGCTTTCGCCACGTGCGGCTCGGCCTTATGGCGATGCTCTTGCCTGAAGGGGATCACTGCGACGAGGCGCGGGCCTGAACAGGGTCAGTAGAGAAGAGATCCGCCGTGTCGTGAACGTCCCCTCTTTGCCGCTGACGGAGGTCCTTACCGAGTTTCGCGTTCTCGTGCCGAGCGCAGGGTCGCTCTGAGCTGCTGCCGCGGCCCGACACCGAACGCGCATGAGCGCTTCCTCAGAGAGCAACGTCGTCCTCCCTGTTGCGTGCGAACACGCCTTCCCACGGTGATTGCCGCGCGGGGCGGAGGGCCTCTCGGGGGCCCGACGTAGCATCGCGCCATGTCTGGCTGCACAGCGCCTGTCTACGGCCACCGCACCGCGAGCGGTGCTGCCAACTGCCCCGTGTGTCGGTACCGATCGTCGTACCGGCCCTCCTACTCCTACTCCCCACCGGTCACCTACTCCCCACCGGTCACTTCGAACCGGGGCGGCGGGGGTGGGTCGTCCGGCGGGGCCAGATCGTCCGGCAGCGGGAGGCCGCGTCGGACGCGGGGCGGCCGCTCGGTGTCGTACACGTCTGTCGAATGGCGCTCGATTGAACCCATCGCCCGCAAGGCCGAGGAGCAGGCGCGCGAACACCCGGAGCGTCGCGACCTCTTCCTCTGCCACGCCTGGGACGACCGGAACGGCTGCGCGAGCGAGCTGTACAACCTCCTGAGCTCCAACGGCGCGACAGTCTGGTTCAGCGAGAAGGACGTCGGCCTCGGCAAGTCGCTGATCCGCGAGATCGACAGGGGTCTGGCGAACTCCCGAATCGGCATCGTGCTGGTTACGCCGGCCCTGCTCACGAGCCTGGCGGGCCAGGGCATCGCGGACAAGGAACTCTCCGTGCTGCTCCACACTGATCGAGTGATTCCCGTTGCCCACGGTACGACGTTTGAGGCCCTCCGGGATGTCAGCCCCATGCTCGCCTCACGTTCAGGACTGGATACCGCCAGGTCGTCGATGCAAGACGTCGCGGCCAAGGTCGCGGCCGCCGCCGCGGCGCTCACCGAAGACGACTGACGGGAAGCCGCGACTCCCCTCCAGGTGAGCGAGGTCGAGTCGCCGTGGACAGGTTGACAACGCCGGCGGGCGGGATGCTGCCGCACGAAGGCGACCTGGCCGAGTCCTCTAGGCGTAGGTCAACTGAACGCACGCATCTGCCGCTGACGGCGCTTCAACCCGGAGCCGTGCGTTGTCTCTGGCATCGTGTAGCGATACGCGATACAGTATCGGCTGTGATCGTCAGCTTCCGGCACAAGGGTCTGGAGCGGCTCTATCGCGATGGGTCGAATAAGGGTGTGCAGGCGGCCCAGGTCCCGAAGCTCCTGCGCATCCTGTCGGTGCTGGACGTAGCGCAAGCACCCGAGGATCTGGCGATCCCGTCGTTTCGGACTCACCCTTTGAAGGGTGAGATGGCGGGGCACTGGTCGATCTGGGTGAACGGGAACTGGCGGGTCACCTTCAGGTTCCTCGAAAACGATGTTGAGCTTGTGGACTACCAGGACTACCACTGAGCAGGAGGTGAGGATTGTGGCGATGAAGACCCCGGTGCACCCGGGCGCGGTGCTGCGTGAGGACGTGTTGGCCGATCTCGGTCTGGGGGTGGGTGAGGCCGCGTCGCGGCTAGGGATCTCGCGGGTGGCGTTGAGCAGGGTCGTGCACGAGCATGCCCGGATCAGCCCGAACCTGGCGGTACGGCTCGAGGAGGCCGGGGTGGGGACCGCGCGGGCCTGGCTGGCGATGCAGTCAGCCCACGACCTGGCCACCGAACGGGCCTCGGGCTTGCCGAAGGTTCGCAGCCTCAACGACGTCGCCTGACCATCGCACTCTCATGCCGCGACTGGGCCGAACATAGGCGCGGTTACAGACCGATTCTGAAGATCGCGGCGAGTGTCGAGTAGCGGCACCTCTGCATCGCCCGGGAGCACTTACGGGCCGTCGGGGCTGGGTGCGGACCGCGAGGCGGTGAAGCTCACGGTCGAGGCCGCGGCACCCGTCGCGGCGAAGACGGTCGTCGCGCTGGCGCGACTCACCCAGCACCAGGCGGCCAAGTCCCCGCCTGGCACACCAGGCCACGCAAGGGCTGCGGAGTATTGACCTGAGGCGTCCGCGTGGTTCCGGACGGCAGATATGGTCGTCGGGTAGCTCGTAAGTCGGTACGGACCCTGGCCGGTCATGCGGTCCGCGCAGACCAGATTCGCCAGACTCGCCCTGCCCTCGGCAGGCGGCGCGCTCGGCTTCGGCCCGGCGCAGGCAGCCGTCACCGAGACCAGCACGCACAGCGACAGGGCCTTGCCATTGCTGCCCACACACAGATTTTAGTAGGCCCGTCAGGCTCGCATCGCACGGTCGTTGCGTAACGCCGCGTACACGCCGCCGCGAACGCCGTTGCGGACGACCAGAAGAGCAACTATTCGTCGGTGTCGAAGCCTCGCCGCCGACGTTCGTTTTCACGGGCCCCGTTGTAGTTCCACCAGTCGAGTCAGTTCCCGCCGAGCAGCGGCCATTTCCGCCACCGCCTATCACCCTTGTCAGCGTTGCGTCGACCGAGCTTGTAACCCCAGCCGCCCGGGAGGAGCCAACCGAGGGGGCTATCCATGATCCTTTGGTCCATGCGCCGCAGCCGCTGGTACATGCCCATACGCACATTCTTCCCTGGGTTCTCCGGGCAGACCCAGGGCCGCGCGCCCATATCGCCGGGTCTCTTGTGGCTGACCTGACCTTCGGAGGTGACCGAGAGGGGCTGCGCTACCGTTCACGCGCGAGCGCCAGGGCGACGCTGCCCGTAACGGCGAGGAGAAAGCCGACCAGGGCCAGCGGAAGGAGGCGGCTACCCGTGAACGGTAAGGCGGCGGCGGTGACGTCGAACGTGCCGAGCCCGCAGGCCCTGCATGGCCACGCGATCTCGATGACGCTAGGTACGGGCGTGCTCCAGAGGTGGGCGGTGCTCCCGGTCATGGGGTTGGCAGACCAAGTGATCACATCTGGTAGGGTGAGTGCCAGCCGAAAGCCACCTGTCGCGTCGAAGGCCAGCTGACCGCGCACGGCCGTTTCGAGGCCAGCGTCAGGCTGGCCGCGAACGATATAGAGCGTCACCGAGTCGGCCTGGCCAACGAGCTCTCGGTCGGCCGTGGTCAGCGTGCCGCTGAGCGTGATCAGCGTTCCCACCGGCCCGCGGGTCGGAGCGAATGTGACGCGACTGCCGGATGACAGGGACGGCGCGGCGATCGCAGGCGCTGATCCCTGGAGGAGCGCGAAGAGCACGGCAGCACCTATGCCGGACCCCACAAGCATGTGAGTCAACCGCGCCACCTCCCCGGCCCTGCCGCACCGCCATCGCTGATCGGCGCCGGCGAACAGTGAGACGTCGCTCGCAGTCCAAAGGTTGCCGCCGCACCTGCCCACCGTCAACCCGCAAACCCGATCGCGAACGCCCGGATCGGCGGCGCCCGGTGCCTGATCGCCGCCCGTCCGGGAATGCGCACTCGGGTCGGATCGCGGCTCGAGGTCGGCTTACACGGGAACCATGGCGGCGGGCAACACCACGATGATTCCGAGCACGCCGAAGGCGAGCAGCCCCGAGCGAATGGCGGAGTGCCGAGGTCGGCCCCGCCGCAGCCAACGCCGGTAGGTGAAGCAACCGGCCAGCGGTGGTGCCGCGACTAAGATCACGAACAGGAGGCTTGCGAACGGATACCGCGGCGAGTCCGCTACGTCGACGTACGCCGCCCAGCTGTAGTAGACCGTGGAATAGAAGACGGCCACAGCGGTCAGCAGGACAGCACCGACGGTCGCACCCCACCGCACCAGGGACCTGCTCACACGATCAGTATCGGCGTCTCCGCAGCCGACTCGTAGCGCCGGATCCGTTCGTTCTGTCTGAACCTCGATGTCCGAATGTAAGCGATCTTCTGTGGCAGCGGGTCTGCCGAGGGTCGAACAACCCGATCGGTACGTCGCGTCAGGCGTCAGTGATCTTGCTGGTCAGCTCCGCGACCCATACGTGTTCATGATCGCTCCAGCGGACCACAGCCTGGGCCGCGAGTTCGTCGTCCACGAGGGTCACGACGAGTCCCTCTTCCAGGGATAGTCGCTGTGCCGCTACGTCCTCCCTCGTTCCGACGGTCGTGAGCCGAACGCGACCAGCCGTGTCGGCGTTCTGGAAGTCGACGCGCAGGCGAGGCGAGGTCGCTGTCACGGCGCAATCGTGTCGCAGACCGTGCCGTAGCGCCGGATATTCACGATTGCGACTCCGGAGTGGATCAAGCTCTTCGCGCGCGAGAACGCGCCGCTATCGACCGGATGGTCCCGGCGCTACCGGTCACTCGAAATTCCCGGATCCGTGAGCGGGCGCCAGCGCAGAACTGGCATTCCCGCTCGATGGCGCCCTTCACTGGATTCGCCGCACGATAGCGACGGCGTATTTTCGGTCTCCTGGATCGGCACCCTCCGGACCTACCCGGCGCTTCCGAGCGTTTGTTGCCTGGGCCCGAGGGTTCGTCAGTTGACGCGGAAACCGCAGTTTTGTACGCTTCCCTGCATGAGTGAGATTACGGCCACCGACGCCCGCGAACACTTCTCCGACGCCCTCGCCGCGGCGAACCGGGAACCGGTGTTCATCACCCGCCACGGCAGGCGGATCGCCGCCCTGGTGACCGCCGAGTTCTACGAGCGGGCCGTCGAAGCCCTCGAGGACGCCGAGGATCTCGCGGCCGCTCACACGTCCCTCGAGGAGGATGGCGAGTCAATCCCCTGGGAGGTCGTCAAAGCCGAGCTCGGCTTGACGTGAGCTACCGGGTCGAGTTGCGCCCGGCCGCGGCCCGAGAACTGCGAAAGCTCGGCCGCACCGCCCGGGACCGGGTCGCCAAGGTCATCACGCTACTGGCCGAGAATCCCCGGCCACCCTCGGCCAAGATGCTGGTCAGCGACGACAACCCGCGGCTGTGGCGAGCCAGGACGGGTGCCTACCGGGTCATCTACCAGATCCACGATGACGTGCTCCTCGTCCTGGTGGTCGCCGTTCGCCATCGCCGCGAGGCGTACGACCGGTAGTCCGGACTAACGAGAGCAGATCTTCTCGGTCGGCTCGACCACCCGCGAGCACCGGCGTGTACCCGGCGCTAAACTAACGATGCCCGTCCGGGCAGTGGCGAGGTCGAATAGGAGCCTGCTACACGACGCCAAACTGCTGCGGGATGGTGTAGGAGCTGCCCGACGGCGTCACTCATCGCCGCATGGAGATGCAACTGCCTGCATAAGGTGCTCACGATGGCCCGCGACGTCGGGGTCGTGCAGCACGCAGGCAGTCCTCGCGGCCGGATGGTTGATGGTCGTCCGTGCTGGTTGCTCGGTCGTTCGCTTTGCCAGCTCCTGCTGGAGAACTGAGCCGATCGACGACGGCCTCACCAAGTTGGGAGTTTGCCCGCTCAAGTGGCGGTCGGCGAGCATGCTCGTTACGTCGGTCCGCGTTCCTTGGGCAGAAAGGGGTCTCGAGGTGTCCAGCGGCGCTGTCTTTGTCGGGCGGTCGGAGGAGCTGGCACAGCTGACCGATTTAGCCGCGCCGGCAGAGGCGGGCCGACCGTCGGCCGGTGTAGTGATCGCCGATCCTGGCCTGGGTAAGACCCGCCTGCTGGCCGAGGTCGCCTGTCGCCTGGAAGTGCCGCGTCTGGACTTGCATGGCTACGAGCTTGCGCGAGACGTCCCGCTCAGCGCCTCGGCGGCGTTGCTGCGAGCGTTGTCCGCGGTCCCGGTCGCGGGCGAGCGGCTGGACGCCGTGCTGCTGGGAAAGGGAGGCCGGGGCAGCGGGTTGGAGACACTCCGGCTGTTCGAGGCGGCCTTCCGTTGCCTGGCGGAGTTCGGGCCGTTGGCGTTGATCGTTGACGACGTCCAGTGGGCTGATGCCGAAACGTTGGCACTTCTTCAGTACCTCCTCGCCGCTGCCCGCACGGTCGATCTGCCGCTGCTCATGCTCTGCGCGGGCCGCAGGGCACCCGAGTCGACCGTCTTCGCGTCGGGGGTTGGCCGACTGCTCGAACCCGAGTGCTTCGTCGAGGTTCTGCTCGGCCCACTCGAGCGCGCCGAGGGCGTCGACCTGGTCCGTCTGCTGGCGCCGCAGCTCGGGCCGGTGGAGGGGGAGCGACTGTGGCTTGAGGCGGGGGGTTCACCGTTCTGGCTCGAGGCTCTGGCCGGGTATGCGGGTGCGGAGGTGAGGCCGGACCGGCTCGTCAGCGCGCGATTGGGCGGGCTGGACGGCGATGCCGCAGAGTTGTTCGCACTGCTCGTGGTCGCCACTCGGCCGCTAGGTCTGCGGGAGATGCAGAATCTGCTCGGCTGGCCGGAGGAGCGGGGGCGGCGGGCCGCGGCGACCTTAGTGAATCGGGCACTGGTCGTCCGGGAGGCGGGGGCGCTCCGGATCGCCCACGACCTGATTCGTGAGGCGGCCCGTGCCGCGTTGCCCGAGGCGGAGCAGCAGCGGCTCCATCGCTTGCTGGCGTCCTGGCTGGAGGACGGTGCCGGCGACGACGTGAGTCAGCTGTTCCGGGCGCTTGAGCACCGCCATGCGGCGGGCTCGGCGACCACGGATTTGGCTGTTCGAATTGCCCGATCGCCACAGCGGCGGCTCCTGGGTCGCGACGGCCTGGCAGCACTCGGTGCGATCGCCGATGCGGCCGACGACGGTACGGCGTTGCAGGTCGACGTGGCCGCACTCGCGTCGGAACTCGGCGAATGGGCGGTCGGGCTTGAGCGGTGGGCTGCACTGTCCGACCGGTTGCCTCGATCGGCCGGGAGGTCTGAGGCGGCCTTGGGTGCGGCCGCGGCGGCGTTTCGACTTGGCCGTGCCGCGGATGTCCACACGTTCGCCGTGCGGGCGCGGGACAACGCCGTCGATGATCCGGCGCGCGCGATCCAGGCCGACGCCCAGGACGCGCAAGCGCTGCTCTGGCTGGAAAATTGCGTTGCCGACGCACAGCCCGTCGTCGACCGCGCCGTCGACGCGGCGCTGCTGATGGTCGAGCGCGCCGTCGACGCGGCGCTGCTGATGGTCGAGCGCGCCGGTAGTGTCCAGGCGATTACGGAAGTCCAATCCCACGCCTATGTCCAGGCAGTGCGGGCGAGGTTGGACTCAGCGATTAGGCGAGCGGACGCTCGTACGGTCGCGGATTGCGCCGAGCTCATCCAGGTAGCTGCGCGCGATCCGGCCGATGCCTTGTCAGCGGCCTCCGACGGAGTCTTCTCGATGCTGCAGTTCGAGGGCCTGCCTAGGGCGGCGGAGCCACGCGCGCGCCGACTCCCCGAGGAGTCCCGGCGGCGCATGCTTCCCAGTCTCGAAGTCGAGGCGACGCACTGGGTCGGCTGGATCGCCCACCATCTGGGACGTCTGGACGAGGCTTTCGAGCTGATGGGCGAGGCAGTTTTGCTGGCTGATCGCGTCGGTGCTCCGCGCCGGTTCACCGTGCCACAACTGCGGGCGGTGGCGTGCAGCATCGCGGCGAGCCGCGGTGACTGGCAGGGCAACGTGGCCGAGATCGAACGTGCGATCGCTGCCGAACCTGACCAACACTTCCGGCTCGTGATTCGGCTGCTACATATCTCGCTGGTCGGCCGGTTCGCTGCTTCCAGCCCTGAGCAGCTCGCCATACCGCTTCAGGTGATGGCCAATGACGCCGACCGCGCTGGGTGCGGCCGCTGCCTATGGGAATCCGTCCTGCACGCGGCGGAGGCCCAGGCCCGCGTCGGTGACGTCACCGGGGCGCGGACGGCGCTTGAGCGGTGGGACGCCAGCCACCCGGTTCCGCGCGGCGGGCCGGCAGCACGCCGCATCTACGTCGGCGCCCTCATCCAGATGCATGAAGATGTCGCGACCGCGCTGCCACTGTTCACGAAGGCGGCCGCCGAGGCGTCAGCGGTCGGATACGAGCTGATGCGGCTATGGATCGAACTGGACGCCGCCCAAGCCCTCGCGCGGGTCGACCGCGGCAAAGGCATCGAGGAACTCCGCACGGCCGCGCGCAAGGCTGAAGAGATGGGCGCTCACAGCGAGCAGCAGCTGGCCGTCCACGAGCTGCGGAGCCTCGGTGTTCGCACCTGGCGACGCGGAGGGGTCGCGGCCCCGCTGACCGTCCGCGAGTTGGAGATCGCCCGCCTGGTCGCCGCCGGCCGCTCCAACCCCGAGATTGCGAGCGCGCTATTCCTCTCCCGCAAGACGGTGGAGCGGCACGTCTCGAACATCCTCAACAAGAGCGGTGTGCGCAACCGGACCGAGCTCGCCCACCGCCTCCGCTCGCAGGAAGATCCCACCGGGGATGCGGGAGTTCCCCGATGATCCGCCCCACTACCTCCGCCTAGCTTCTCCCGCAGGTTCGGCATGGTGCCGGATATATTGCTAGGGGAGCGGTGGGCGTGCTCGTTCTGCTCGTCGCCAATGCGGACCCGGCCGCTGACGTGCGGCCCGCAGTGGTCGAACAGCTGGCTGGTCTCGGCGTGACGGACCTGTCGATACTGCGCGATGAGCAGACGACAGCCGTCAGCCTCGGCGGATGGGCGTTCGACCCGACCCGGTCCGGCGACGCGGCGGCGCATGCTGTTGCTGCCGACGGCGGGACCGTCCAGGTGTTGCGTCCCGTTATCGAGTCCGCGATCCACCGTCTCCCTCAGAGTCGACAAGAAGGGGCGGGTGAGGACATCGACAGCCAGCGCTCGGGTGGACAGACATGAGACGGATCAGGCATCTGGCGGCGGGGGGGGTCGCCATGGTGACCGCGGTCGCCTTTCTGGTCGGCGGAGCCGCGCCGGGGTTCGCCGACCCGGCTGCTGCAACGCACTACAGCGTCGGTCCGTACTCCATGGACTTCACGGGGGGCGTCGCGGACGGCTATGCCGGACCGGTCGACCTCGGCACCTGGTCGTGCTCCGGAGTGCGGGTGACCAACGCGCACTTCGTACGTGACAACTTCACGTGCTCGACCACGGCGACGGGCGTCACGGCAACGTTCTCCGACTCGATCCCGTGGCCATGCGGGTGCACCGGCTGGGTGTCCGACTACGACGGCCTGGTCGCGACCAGCTACGAAATCGATATCTCCGACGGCACCGTGGATGGCTGGGCCATCTACAGCTGATGACAGCGCCGGCGATGGATCGACCGCCTTGGCACTCGACCGTAAGGACGAACCCTGCGGTGCCAACTCCATCAAGGCCGTCGACCACAACTCGAAGGCGACTGAGGTCCGCCACGTACGAGCTCCTAGTCAGAAAGGACGGATGAGATGACCCGTAGAGCGATGGCGAGGATGGGTCTCGCGGTAGCAATAACCGGCGTTGCGTTGGTTGGCACGGCAGGCATCGCGTCTGCTGAGTCTGCCAGCGGCAACTGTGCGGCGCACATGGTCAATAGCCACACGTGGCCAGGAGGCATGCAGATTGCGATGAGCGTCGACAATCCCAAGGGCAACGGGGTTCCGGGCGGCACCACGGGCATGTGGGGCGCAATCACGCACTCGTGCTGACCTCGCCTGGTCAGACCAGGCATGCCCCCGAAAAGTTCGGGGGCATGCCTGTGCCGCCACTGATGGCAGCACCAGCCGGTCACACCTAACCTGCGCAGCGACACGCCGTCACCGACCGCGGGGCGCCCTCCCCCCGGCCTTGGGTCCGGCCAGACACCAGCGCCTGCGGCCTACAAGTGTTCACCGACTCACCATGAGCCAGCAGAACGGCATTGGGCCACGTCTGCTGACACGACTTCTCCTCCTGCGAGCGGCGTCTAATACCTTGCATAACCATGCCCTAGCGACTGCTATCCCCTTCGCCGGAGTGCCGAAGTGGGACAGCGCTCCGCATGCGGATGGCCCGTGATGTAGTCGCAGTTACGGGCCGCCTTGCGACGGCTGCACAGCGTCGAGGAGGTGCCGCTCCAGGGTGGATAGGGCGATCTTGGGAGTCCGTACTGGAATGGCACTTATCTGCGCGCCGAGCCCGCTATATGAAGTCCACGGGCGGAGCGAGTCGACCAAGAGCATGCCCCAGTCTCGGTCGGTCGCCTTTGCGGCGGCAGTCGTCGCTGGGTGGACAGGGTCAACT
>Ga0307372_10005536_pt1 | contig 18913 bp, 19 predicted proteins | sample OX1MG_FD_202533 | JGI IMG/M metagenome (GOLD analysis project Ga0307372, IMG submission 202533) | Soil microbial communities from Risofladan, Vaasa, Finland - OX-1 | ecosystem: Environmental > Terrestrial > Soil > Coastal area > Acid sulfate soil | place: Finland: Risofladan, Vaasa | collected...
GGGACGGACGGTGCTGGCGAAGTGGGTCCGGGAGTTCGCGAGTGATCCGAAGGACGCGTTCCCCGGCCAGGGCCAGCAGAAGCCGGAGCAGGTCGAGCTGACGCAGCTGCGCCGGGAAGTCGCGCGGTTGAAGATGGAGCGGGACATCCTAAAAAAAGCCGCGGCCTACTTCGCCAAGGAGTCGACGTGAAATTCGGCTTCGTGGCGAGGCACCGAGGGATCTGGCCGATCGAGTTCGCGTGCGAGGCACTCGGGATCTCGCGCAGTGGGTTCTACGCGTGGCGCCGGCGCCCGCTCAGTCGCCGGGCGCGCACCGACGCGGCGATCCTGGCGACGATCCGGGCGAGTTTCGCGATGTCGGATGCCACGTATGGCGTCCGCCGCATGCTGGATGACGTGCGGGACGCCGGACACGTCTGTGGCCGGGATCGCGTGGGGCGCTTGATGCGCGCGGCCGCGCACGCCATCGCGCCGAATCTCCTCGACCGGCAGTTCACCGCCATGGCCCCAAATCAGAAGTGGGTGGCCGACTTCACGTACATCTGGACCAGCGAAGGGTGGCTCTACGTCGCGGTGGTGCTCGACCTCTTCTCGCGCCGCATCGTCGGCTGGTCGATGCAGCCGACGATGACCGCGGAGCTCGTGACCGATGCGTTCATCATGGCGGTGTGGCGCCGCGGCCCGGCCGCGCGCCTCTTGCACCACTCGGACCAGGGCAGTCAGGGTGGATTCAATCGGTCGTTGCAACACCCTCGTAGAGGAGGTTGTGATGACGAAACCGACGCGACGGCGTTCAGATCGTTCGGGACGACGGAAGTTGCGCTCGCCGGGACGACCACCCGTTGGACGCCGGGAGGACCGGCGGCGGTTCTGGGCCGCCATTGCCCGCGGGCACTATCCCGGGACCGCGGTCGCCGACGCCCGCGTGTCCTGGGTGGTGGGCACGCGCTGGTTTCGGCAAGCTGGCGGGATGCCGCCTTCCCACTTGGCGCCCTCGGCGCCCCCGCTTTCCGATCGCTATCTCTCGTTTGCTGAGCGCGAGTCCTTGGCCGTGCTGCGGGCCCAGGGTCATGGCGTGCGCACGTGCGCCCGGCAATTAGGCCGCGCGCCCTCGACGATCTCGCGCGAGCTCCGCCGGAATGCGGCGACGCGTAGCGGGACGCTCGACTACCGGGCCACCACCGCGCAGTGGCACGCCGACCGGGCCGCGCAGCGACCGAAAGTCGCGAAGCTGGCGGTGCACCCGCAATTACGGCAGTATGTGCAGGAGCGCTTAGCCGGGATGATCGCCACGCCCGACGGCGCGCCGGTGCGTGGCCCCACCGTGTCGTGGACGGGCCGAGGACGTGGCCGTCGCCAGCATCGCCGCTGGGGCCGGGCCTGGAGCCCGGAGCAAATTGCGCATCGGCTTCCGCTCGAGTTCCCGGACGATCCGACCATGCGTATCAGCCACGAGGCCATTTACCAGGCGCTGTACGTGCAAGGACGGGGCGCGCTCCGCCGGGAGCTCACCGCCTGCCTGCGCACCGGGCGGGCGCTGCGCGTACCGCGAGCCCGGGGCCGCCGTCGAGGCAAAGGCTTCATTAGCACCGACGTCATGATCGGCGAGCGGCCACCGGAAGTCGCCGATCGGGCCGTGCCCGGGCACTGGGAAGGCGATTTGATCCTCGGCCTTCAGAGTTCGGCCATTGGCACACTCGTGGAGCGGACGACACGCTTCACCCTCTTGCTCCATTTGCCGCCGATGGCGGGCCACGGGCGCGGGTTACGGGAAAAGAACGGGCCGGCGCTGGCCGGACACGGCGCAACCGCCGTCCGCGACGCGATCACGCGGACGATCCGCACCTTGCCGGTGGCACTGCGACGCTCCTTGACCTGGGACCAAGGCGCCGAGATGGCCGAGCACATCCAACTCCGGCTCGCCACCGACCTCGCCATCTACTTCTGCGATCCGCGCAGTCCGTGGCAACGGGCCACAAACGAGAACACGAATGGGCTGCTCCGGCAGTACTTTCCGAAAGGCACCGATCTCAGTGCCCACAGCGCATCGACGCTGGCTGCCGTGGCGCTGACGCTCAATACGCGCCCACGGAAGACCCTTGGCTGGCGGACCCCTGCCGAAGCCCTCGCCGAACTGCTACAATCCGCCGGCACCCCACCTGTTGCGACGACCAGTTGAACCTGAGGGGTACTCTGGAGAGAGAAGTCGTCTGGCTGGCCGATGATGGCCCGCCGGTCGGTCAGCTCCCTGCAGTGCCCAGCACCCTGGCGATCGCGGTGATCGTATTCCAGTTGCGCGTGGTAACGGGGACGCCGAAAAGCCGGTCGAGCGTGCCAAGGTAGCCGATCGCTTTCATGTGGCGCCTGTACACGCCGAAGACGAACCGGTTGTCCCTCGCGAGGACCTTCAGCAGCCACCTGCCGCTGGAAGGAAGGCTCAAGGGTGTCCTCGGCGCCGGGCGGGGGCGCTTTGACAGCACGCTCACGAAGCGGACGACGTCGGGCCGCAGGGGCTGGTCCGCGAAATGATTCAGAGACATCAGTCTGATGATCTCGCGACCCTGGCAGATCATGATCTCGGCATCAAAGGGAAGCCTGCGTGCCACTTCGGCGCGCAGTTGCGCCTGGGTCACTGGCTGCCGGATCACGAAGGTGCCCGCCGCGCCGATGCTGACGGCGTCGAGGTGCTTCAGTTGCTCAGCGAGCGTGGTGGGTCGGAAGCTTCTGTGACCGCCGACGTTGACCCCTCTCAGAAGAACGACGAGTGCCACCCCTCTCCTCCTGCTGGCGCCGCGCGAGAACGGATTGCCGCAATTTTAAGGAAGCGCCTGGCCTGAGCGCCAGCCCGCGCTACGCTCCGCCGCCCCAACCGTCCGCCCCCACACCGCCGTCCCAGCGCTGCGCGTTCAAGGCGGGGCAATTGCATTCCCCATGCTGATCCCTTCCGCCTCGAGATGTCGGCCACGCGCCCTCGTTCCATCCCGGGGCGTGGTCAGCGCGACAAAGTCGGGGCGGTCGCGCAACTATCCCGCACTTCATCGCGAATCCGGATCGCTTTCACATCCGGACCTGCAAGCATTCCCGAACGTGGAGGTGGCCTTGTCGAATGCACTCATCATGGGCACTATGATAGCCGATACGGGTACACGACTTCCCTGCTGGCGGTGACGGACAAGACGCCCTCCCGCAACGGAGAACGACTCATGCGTTACGCGATCGCATTCCTGTCGCTGCTCATGGCGCTTTCGTGCGCTCGCTCGAAGGTCGACCCCGGTCTGGTCGGCACCTGGGAATTGAACGTGCCCAACGCTGACGGAGTCGCGCGATGGGTCTGGGTGATCCATGCCGGAGGCACCTACGACTTTCACGCGGAAGGTCCGGGCGGAGTTCCTTCGCACAGCGGCATCTTCGAGGCCAGGAACGGAAAGTATACGCTGCGATCGACAACAATGGCCTGGGACGATAACGGCACGTACCAGTTGATTCAGGGCAACACACTGAGTGCCAGCGGCAGGCTCGGCACCGCATCGTGGACGCGCGTCCAGCCGGCGCCAGTCCAGACGCCGAACGATTCACAAGCTTCGCATTCGGCGGGCAGGAGTCCGGACAGCACCCCGAGGACGGCCGACGGAGGGGCGGGCATATACTCTGCGGCCACCATCTACGACTATCTGTCCCATCACACTTTCGATGACCGAATCCTCACGGCGCCTTTGACAGTGAGTCGTACCGAGACGGTCGATCCGGACGGGCAGGAACGGAGCGACGGAGTGATCGGCATCGTACAGGCTGAGGTACGGGGGTCGACCAGTCCGGCAACGATCTCGTTCGTCGTCTATCGCGATCGAGCAGCGGCCGAGGCTGCCCGTGACATCTATGCGATGTACGACTCCAAGACGTTTCGCATGAAGCCTGGCGAGTTCGTCTCTTCCCATGCGTACACGTACCGGGAACGGGGCGAGGCGAGGTGCCTGTCGCGGCTTCTTGTCGGCTCCTCGTCGCAGGCGACTGTCACGTGCTACCTGCTCGTGCAGTATCCCACGCGCGATCCCGTCATGATCGAGAGCGAGTTGACCGAGCAGGTCGGCGCAAAGGCGCAGGAGGCATCAATTGCTGCGGTTGACCGGGCGGATGACCTGCTGTTCGCCGGGATCAAGGAGTGGGCACTCACTTATCCATCGATCGGGGGCGGCGACTCGAGGTGAGAGTCGATGTGAGTGATTTCGGTCTGCCGTTCCGTTGGGCTCCAGTTCCATCGTGCACAGCGACACACCTTCGGCACTGAGCCCGGGATATTTCTGATGCTGCCAGCGAATCACCAGCCGTCGCGGCGGCTGGGCCGCGACGGGCGCGCCAGACGCGATGGCCTAAGTCCTCGCGCTCCATTGGACTCTGCCCGGCAGAGCCTCTATACTCCGCTCGCCAGTCGCGTGACTCTCTGATATGTCGACCGACCGAGGCGGACACAGGATGCGCATTCGCTCTTTCATCATCGCTCTCGCATGCGTTCCCGCGCTGGGCGCAGCCCAGGGGACGATGCCGGCGGGAACGCCCCGCTTCAACGTCTCCTTCGGCGGGTCGGCCCACGCCGCGCCGATCACCGGGCGCGTGTACGTGGCACTCTCGCGTACCAACGACGCTCGCCACACGCCCATCGACCAGACGGGCGAGGACGGCGTGCCGTTGTTCGGGGTGGACGTGTCGAATCTCAAGCCGGGCCAGCCGGTCGCGATCGACGCGTCGACATTCGGGTACCCGGTCCGGTCGCTGGCCGACATCCCCGCCGGCACCTACTGGGCCCAGGCGTTCGTGAACGTGTACACCGAGTTCCACCGGGCGGACGGGCACACGGTGTGGATGCACATGGACCAGTGGGAAGGGCAGAACTGGAAGCGCTCGCCCGGCAACCTCTTTGGCGAGCCGGTGAAGATCGCGTTTGATCCCAAGTCCAACACGCCGATCGCGCTCGTTGCCGACCAGGTGATTCCCCCCATCGTCGAGCCGACCGACGACCAGTACGTGAAGCACCTCAAGATCCGGAGCGAGATCCTCACCAGGTGGTGGGGGCACCCGATGTATCTGGGCGCAACCGTGCTGCTGCCCAAGGGGTACGACACGCACCCGAACGTGAAATATCCGATCGTCTACGACGAAGGGCACTTCTCGCTGCGGCCGCCGGGGGGCGGGGCGACGACCGCGTGGCTCGCCGACTCGACGCCGCGCGTCATCCTCGTCACGCTGCAGCATCCCTCGCCCTTCTACGACGACTCGTACGACGTCAACTCGGCAAACGAGGGTCCATACGACGACGCGATCATGCAGGAGCTGATTCCGGCGGTGGAGCGGCGGTTCCGCGTGATCGGCCAGCCGTGGGCCCGCCTGCTCACCGGCGGCTCCACGGGCGGATGGATCTCGCTCGCGCAGCAGGTGTTCCACCCCGACTTCTACGGCGGCACCTGGTCGCTCTGTCCCGATGCCGTGGACTTCCGCTATCACCAGATCGTCAACATCTACGCCGACTCCAACGCCTACTGGGTGAACCATGGCTGGATGACGGTGGAACGTCCCGACGTGCGCCGCCCCGACGGCAACGTCGAGACGATGATGAAGGACGAGAACTGGTATGAACGCGCTGTGGGCGACCACTCGCGGTCGGGCGGACAGTGGGACATCTGGGAAGCGGCGTACGGGCCCGTGGGCGCGGACGGCTACCCGCAGCGCATCTGGGACAAACGGACCGGCGTCATCGATCATCAGGTGGCCGATTACTGGAAGCAGCACTTCGACCTGCGCTACCGGCTGGAGACCAACTGGGCGACACTGGGGCCCAAGCTCGCCGACAAGATCAACGTGTACGTGGGCGACGCCGATACGTATTATCTGAACGACGCCGTGCACCTGCTCGACGACTTCCTGCGCCGGACCAGGTCGCCGAGGTGGACCAGCGAGATCGTCTTCCAGCCCGGGGCGCCGCACTGCTGGGGGCCGCCGCTGCCGGCACTGTTGCAGAAGATGGCGGCGCACATGGAACGGACCGCGCCGGCCGGTGCCGACACCAGGAGCTGGCGGTACTGAGCCGCCACGTCATCAGCGGCGGCGCGTCCCGATCAGCACGGCAGATGGGAAGCCCCGCTCACAAGTCCGTCGGCGCTCGGCTCTCACTATGCCCTCTTCCGCCTCGCGGCGGCTCGAGCGCGGTCCTGCTTGACCCGTAACAGGACGATGCGCCTGATGAGCGCATAGGGAATGGGCTGATCCAGCGGGAACCTGAGATTGCCTTTGGGGCCGGCGTATGGTGCCAGGGCCTTCGCGAGCTTCGCGTCGCCCGTGACCGGGGGGAAGAGTCCGATGTGGTGTTTGAAGGCGCCGATGTACAGGAGGATGCCGTGCAGCCGGAACGCCGGCATGCGGTAGCTGACGATCTCCTTCGCTTCCGGCGCGGCGGCCGCCACGGTGCGTCGTATTCTCTTCAGTATTGGCCGGACTTCGATGGGTGCGGCGGCAATGTACGCGTCGATGCTTTTCGGTGGTAAACTGCGAGCGTTCACTTCACCCCTCCCTGGCTTCGCATATTATCAGGCGGCGCACGAGGCACTCACACGATGCCGCGCTCTCGCAGCAACCCCGCCGCTAGTTCTCGACTGCCGGCTCAACGTCCCAGCGCTCTGCTGCGGCGTTTCTTCACAATGGCGGCAGCAGCGCGTCGTTGGACGCCACGCCGGGACGATGCCTGATCCGCGATCTCTTCGGGCACGTTGGCAATCGCCGGCGCCCGGATCATGCCACTTGAACGGAACTCCGCATCTCCCGGAGCAAAGCGAACAGCGGAAACGTACCGTGAACGGGAGGCCGCGCCCCGGGGACACGGTGGATCAGCGACCGGCGGGTCGCGACGCCGACACCTCGAATCGACACTGGGGCCGCGCACCGTGTTCGCACTGCTGGTGCACCGCGGCCCCGGTGAGCTCGGCGAGCATCGTCTCCACGGCCGTGCAGACCTCCGGCTGCTGGACCACGGCCTCCGAGAGCGGGCACCCGCAGGCGACGATTCGGTAGCCGGCGTCGCTCGGTTCTACCGAGAGCAGCCCGCCGAGCTCGGTGAGCGCGGCGGCCGCGACCTCCACTCTGGCGCGAAGCCCGCCGGCCGCGGGAGGTCCGCCGTGCGCCAGGCGCCGCCCGGCGTCACGGAACACGGCCCGGAGTTGACGCGGGGACGATCGGTGGGCCAGGGCGCCGAGCAGCGCCCGGACCATGGGAACGTAGGCGCGCGACATCGCGGCTTCGGCTTCGGGCGCCAACTCGTAAATCGTGGCGGGCTTCCCCACACCGCCGTCGCGCCGGACGCCGGCGGCGCGTACCATGCCGTCGCGTTCGAGCGTGGCGAGATGCCCACGCACGGCGTTGTCGGTCAACTCCAGTTCATCGGCGAGCGCTTCGACCGTACACGCGCCGCGGCGGAGCCGCTCGACGACTCGACCGCGCGTGCTCTCGAAGAACCGCCGGCTTCCCGGTAGTGATGCGGGCATGACTTGGCTCCGGGTGGCCCGACGCGGGCGGATGTCCCAGGGTGCAAGAATAGGACGGACGCGCGCAAAAGGCAAATAAGTACAGATAAAACTGGACAAATTATGGAGCGGGGCCTACGTTCCGCGACGTGTGGCGGGATCCCGCGGGGCGCCTCGGCCCCGGGGACATCGGACAATCTGATACGGGAGGTCGGTATGCAGCAGGGAGCGATGCGGCACGCGGTCATGCTGGCGACGGCGGGGATGCTGACCATGAGCGCGACGGCGCGCCCGGTACGGGCGCAGACGCCAGGGGCCGGGCTGGACGACCCCACGATCGTGGCAATTTTCGACGCGGCAAATACCTGGGACATGCAGACCGGCGCGCTCGCGGCGAAGAAGGGGACGACGAAGGAGATTCGTGATTTCGGCGCGATGCTCGAGCGCGACCACACCAAGGTCCGGCAGATGGGACGCGATCTGGCGAAGAAGCTCGCCGTCACGCCCACCCCGCCCAAGGATTTCGCGATGGCCGCGGATCATGCGGCGGCGATGAAGACCCTGGAAGCGGCGCAGGGCAAAGCATTCGATCGCGCGTTCCTGGAGCACGAGGTGGCGTATCACCGCGCGGTAATCGACGCGCTCAACGGGACGTTCCTCCCGGCGATCCAGAACGAGGAGTTGAAGAGCCTCGTGAAGGAAGTCGTGCCGGCGTTCGACGCGCACCTGAAGGCGGCTCAGCGTCTGCTCGACCGGCAAGGCGAGTAGCGGAGCACGCAACGACCGGCGCCGCCCCATGTGGGGCGCGCCGGCCGTCGGTCCGCGTGCTACTGCACCGTCAGGATGCCGGTGGCCGGGTCGTAACTCGTGTTGAGGGTGGCCAGGGGCCGCGTGGCGGGTCCGTTCACGACGTTGCCGCTGGCGTCGAACCGGGAGCCGTGGCAGGGACAGACGATCTGCGTCCCGCTCTGCACGCCGGCGGCGCACTGCTGGTGCGTGCAGATCAGCGAGTACGCGGCGAAGGTCGTGGCCGTGAGCCGCTTAGCGGCCCGGAGGTCGGCGACCTGCACGAGGCGCCCGGTGGTCGCGAGGTCGGGAAAATCACCGACCGTGATCAGCTTCGGGCCGTCGGTCGGAATGCCGCCGGGACCGGCGTCGTTCACGCCGGTCGGCCCGAACTGGCCGTTGCCGCAGCCGGTGATCACCAGCGCTCCCGCCGTCGCCGCGGCCGAGGTGATTAGAAACTCACGACGATTGATGCAGTCGCTCAAAGCCATCGTTCCTCCGGAAGTGCGGCGCGCGGCGCACCGCGTCGTCAAACCGAGACGAATGCCTTCTTCCACGCGTCCGGGTCGTCGTCCTGGCGGAACAACGCGTCCAGATTGACCGCGACGTTGTTTCCATCGCGGGTGACGGCGAACCGATCCATCCCGCGCGTTGCGCGCCCATCGATGAACTCACCCGTCGGCGTGTATTCCGAGTGATGCTTGGGGCAGCGGAACTCGTGTTCGTCGGCCTCCCAGCGGAGGGCCGTGTTCTGGTGCGGGCAAGCGAGGGAGAACGCGTAGACCGCGCCCTGGTAGCGGGCGACGATCACCGACTCGTCGTTGTCGATGTTCACCCCGTCGCTGGGCGGGATGGGATACTCCTTGGTCTCACCTCGGGTCCGGCCGGCGCGCACGAATCGCCACTCGCCGGCGGCGGCCTCAGCCGGCGCGGCGCCGAGCGCGAGCAGCGTTCCGGCCGCTACCACGGCGAGATCGCGTATGAAGCGCCGGCGTCCGCCCAGCACGCAGGCGGCGCACTGGGCGTGCCGGGAATCCTCCGCAGCGTCGGGCGTTGCGCGGCGGTCAATGGGCATTCCAGATCTTCATCATGAGGGCACTGGCCAACGTCACGCCCATCGCCGCCAGAGTCACGGTGCGATGTTCTCGCCGCTTGGCGAGGCTGTTCTGAGCCTGCGTGGCCAGGGTCGAGCCCGCGTAGGTGAAGGCCCCGTCGGCGGCGAGCATCGACAGCGCGTGCACGTAACGCAGTGCTCTGTTCTCCGGAACGCTGCGCGAATCCCAGAGGTTCCAGAGTCCGGTGACCGTGCTTACGGTGAATGCCGTGGCCAGCAAGGTCGCGCCCACACGGTGTCCGGTCTTGGCCCACGTGGGAGCGGCCGCCGGATCGTTGAAGAGGCGGTTCCCAGCGACATACTGGAAGGCAAACAGCGGAATGATGGAATACGCTGACCACTGATGGATCTGCAGACGGGTATAGTAGGCATCACTCACCTCGACAGCGCGCGGACGCCGGTGCACGGTGTCCACGATCGATCGGGGAATCGAGTCTGGTACGTTGTGCCCCGCGGCGGGAGTCGTATCCGGCGGCGAGGCGGCCAACATCAATGCCAGAGCTGAAACGGCCATCAACATGCGTCACTCACCGAGCGGTAGGGGCATACAGCGTTGCGCTGTCGCGGAGGCAGACGACTGTGCGTACTCCGGCGAGTCCGGGGCAACGTCATGTGAATGCGCGGTCGGCGATTCGCGTTCCCGGAAGTCCGTGGCGGGCATGTAAGGGATTTGTCGGGCTCCAGGTCGCGGGCGCATCAGGTTACCGCGACACGCGGGCGAACGTCACCGGCACCGGGTCGGAGGTCGTCCACAGGCTGCCGGCGAGCGTGTCAGTTCCGGCCAATTGGCCGGTGAAGTGGTACACGCCCCCTGGGCTCTCCGTGATGTCGAAGTTGACGTAGGGGCCAGTGATGAATCCCGCCACGGTGAGCGTGCCGCCCTGCATGGCCTCGGCAGTGTACGTGCCCGTGCCCGTCACGGTCGTATCCTGGACGGACAGCGACAACACGCGAGAGGACCCGGCCGGCAAGGGGAACGATTGTGCCCAGACGCCGGGGAGGTCGGCCTTGAGGTTGTGCGGGCCGGTCGGCGCGCCGCTCGAGCAGCCGATGCCGAGGACGACACCAAGGGTGGCAAGCATGGCGGTACCTGTTCGCATTGGTCCATGCTCCGGGTTGGGAGAACCAGCATCACGGGGCCCTGACGACGTACTCGCGCCTTCTGATTTCGGTTCCACGGCCGCCAGCGCCCGGCGTGTTTCACCGGGGACCGGATCCGACGCTGACGAGTGATGCCGTTGAGCGCTGTTGTGGGGCGGGTGGCGCGTGGGCGTTGCCCCACACGTTCCCGATCCGGGACGACACGGCCCTCGTTTGCCATCGGCCCTCGGGGCGGCGCGTCCTCGTGCGCCTTCCACAGATTCGGCGCGCGTGATACGACGTCGCTAGGCTCGCCGACTGTCGCGACACCGAAGCCGGGTTCGGGTACCGCGTCTCGGCGTCGACGATCGTGAAGGCGTCGTATCGCTGGGACCAGTGGCCAGTGAACCCGGCGAATCGCTCCTTCGTTCGCCCCGGGGGCCATGCGCTGGTGGTCCAGCTTTCTCAGGCGTTCGACGTAACCGACTGGCTGGATCGGCCGTAGCGCCCGCTCCGAGAAATCCGGGAGGAACCTCCGAAGCAGCCGCTAACCTCTCCGAGAACTGCGGGCCAAGGCGCCGGCCGCGGGAGCAACCCCGTGGCCGGCGGGCCTCGCTCGCCGGCTGCGCCCGTCCTGCCCGTCTCCCGCCGCGTCTCGCTACCGATCCACCGGCAGCCCACTCGGCACCCGTACCGGCGCCAGCCGGTCGAGATGGGCGGCCCGCGGATCGGTGAGCGCGCTCATGTAGTCCACGAGCTTGCTCACCAAGTCGTCCGTGAGCACGACCCCCAGGATCAGTGTGTCCCGTGCCGCAATCACCTGGCTCTCATTCTGCACCAGGGTATTCCGGAGCAGCGGCTCGAGCTGGCTGGGATCGTACGAGGTGAGCTTCACGTCCGACTCACTGTAGTGCGCGATGAAGCTGCGCAGATCCACGATGGCGCCGTCGTGCCCGTACGGGCCGGTGAGTTCCACGTTCCGCAGCGGCGTGGTCCGGAAGCGGTACAGGTCGTCCTGGTTGTGCGTCACGCGAAACCGGCCGAAGTCGTCGTGCCCGCCGACGCCGTCCCCCTCGCCCGGTCCGATCTGCGCCACGGCCACGTCATGGAACTGCTGATCGCTGAGCGTCGCACCGTTGTGGCACAGCGAGCACTTGAGTGTGAGGAACGTCTCTGCCCCCTGGAGCTGCCGCGGGCTGAGCGCGTCGTCGTGCCCGGCGAGAAATCCATCCCACGGCGTATCCTCGAGCGTCAACTGATCCACGATGAAGGCGCCGATGGCGTTCGACGCGTACGCGAAGTTCATCCGGTCGAACCGCTCGCCCGGATACGCGGCCTCGAACATCGCGCGGTATTCGGGAATCCGGCCGAGTCGCTTCATGAGCCCGTTCCAGATACCGGTGTAGTCGTCGTCGCCCAGCGCCGCCAACTCGTTGCCGCCGTCGCCGCGCATCTCGGCGCGCACCGTCACCGGAAACATCCCGATCGCCGACACCGGACCGTACCGGAGTACGCGCGCCATTTGCGGCGTGAGTTGCGCCCCGGCCGGCGTGTGGAGGTGCCCCTGGCTGTCCACCTCCACGCGCCCATCCCAGAACAGATGCTTCATCCCGAACAGGTTGAACAGCGGGGGCGCGTTGCGCGGAATGAAGATTCCCTTCGGGTGATAGCGCGTCGGGCCCAGCCCGACGCCACCCTGTCCGATGGACAGGCTCTTCCCGTCGCCGGTCGCGTACGACGCGGCGTGGCAGGTCATGCAGGCGATGTCACGATTCCCGCTCAGGATGCGATCGAACGCGAGTGCGCGACCCAGACGCACCAGCGCCGGCGGAATTCGCGGCGGCTGCGGGAGCGGCACGATGCCGCGCGCCGCAGCCAGCAAGCGCACGGTGCGCGCCAGCGTGTCGGCATCCCCGCCATCGCGATCGCGTGACGCGGCAATCGGCGGCGCCGCGGGTGCAACCGGGCGCGGCGCATCGCACGCCGCCAGTGCGGCGACCAGCGCCGCGGCAATCGTTCTCGTGCTTCTGCGGTCCATCGCCACCTCCGGTGCGGTTCCTCTTCGCGCGCCATGCGGCGGCGGGCCGCCCCGCCCCGTCGCCGCTGCCGCGAGCCCTTCACCTCTTAGATCGCAATTCGCCCGCCGAACCCGACACGCCACCCGAATCCGGCCCCGCCGGTTGCGGAACTCCGCAGACGCCCTATGCTTGGGCGATTCCATCCCGCTGCTCATGCCCTCTCTCGACCCCGAGCGCTGGCGCGCTCTCTCGCCGCTCCTCGATCGCGCGCTGGAGTTGTCCGACGCCGAGCGCGAGGCGTGGCTGCACACGCTTCGCTCGGAGTCCCCGGAGCTTGCGGCCGAGTTGACCGCGGTCCTCTCGGGCGAGGCCGCGGCCGATCACAGCGGATTCCTGTCCGGTCCGCTCGAGGTGTCGGTCGCCGGACTCGAGTTGGGCGCGTGGACCATCGAGCGCCCATTGGGGCACGGGGGCATGGGCTCCGTCTGGCTCGCCCGCCGAACCGACGGCCGTTTCGAAGGGCTTGCCGCTGTCAAGCTGCTCAATCTCTCCCTCCTCAGCGCTACCGGTCAGGAGCGGTTTCGACGCGAGGGCACGGTGCTCGCGCGACTCGCCCACCCGGGGATCGCTCGGCTCCTCGACGCGGGCGTGGGCCCGAGCGGGCAGCCGTATCTCGTGCTCGAGCACGTGGACGGCGAACCGATCGATGCGTGGGCCGACGCCCATCATCTCTCGCGCGAGCAGCGCATCCACCTGGTCCTCCAGGTCCTCGCCGCGGTGGGCCACGCGCACGCGAATCTCGTCGTCCACCGCGATCTCAAGCCGTCGAACATTCTCGTCGCGCACGACGGCACGGTGAAGCTGCTCGATTTCGGCATCGCCAAGCTGCTCGATGCCGACGGGAGCGGCGCGCACTCCGCGCTCACGGCCGACGGCGCGGGCGCGCTCACGCCGCTCTTCGCCGCACCGGAACAGGTGCGGGGCGACGCGGTCACCACCGCCACCGACGTTTACGCGTCAGGCGTGCTCCTCTATCTCCTGCTTTCCGGGCGGCACCCCACGGCCGAGGGATGCCGCACTCCGGCCGATGCGATCCGCGCCCTGTTCGACGTGGAACCGGCGCGGCTCGGCATGGACGACCTCGACACCATCCTCGCCAAGGCGCTGCGCAAGGAACCCGGCGAGCGCTACCAGACCGTTGTCGCGCTCGCCGACGACCTCGCGCGCTACCTGCGCCGCGAGCCGGTGAGCGCGCGCCGGGATTCCGTCGCGTACCGCGCGCGCAAATTCGTCCTCCGGCATCGCGTGGGTGTGGCCGGCTTCGTCACCATCGGCGCTGCGCTGTCGGCGATCACGCTGTTCGCGCTCCGGCAGACGGCGGCGGCCCACCGCGAACGCGACGCCGCCGTATTCGCCGGCGCTCGTGCCGACGCGCAGATTGCCTTTCAGTCTCTGCTCATGTCGCAACTCGGGGACCGGCCGATGACGATGCGCGAGATCCTGGACCGCGGGCGCGAAATGCTCGAACGCCAGTACTCCCAGGACCCGCGATTCCTGGCCGGGCTCCTCGTGCAGCTCTCGGATCGGTACGCCGAGCTGGGCGACAGCAAGGTGCGGGGCGCCGTGCTGGACAGGGCCCGGGGCCTCGCCGCGGCCGCATACGATTCTTCTGATCTCGCCGCCGCGCGGTGCGCCGCGGCGGACAACCTGCGCACCGAGGGACGCTACGACGAGGCGCGCCGCGCATTCGCCGGCGTGGACTCGCTCCTCACGGCCGCGCCCGACCCCGACGTCGAGGCCACCTGTCTCGGCTATCGGGCCGACCTCGAGAACGAACTCGGAAATTGGAAGGCCGCCGATTCCGCAATCACCCGGGCCATCGCCGTCCGCGGCCGCCTCGGCCACGTCGACGACGTGGCGTACGCCGGTCTGCTGAGCACGCTCGCCTACACTCTCGACCGCGCGGGACGGCCGCGCGAGTCCATCGCCGTGTCCAAGCGGGCCGCCGCCCTGATGGACACCACCGGCCACGGCGGAACGGTGGCTCGAACCATCATCCAACACGACATGGCGCTGGTGTATGTCGAGCTGGGCGAGAACGTCCAAGCCAGCGCCTTGCTCTACGACGTCCTGCGCCGGATGCGTCAGGCCGATACGACCGGGCGCCTGCCGGTCCAGGCGCTCATCCACTACGCGCGCGCGGCGCTGTTCGGAGGAAACCTGGACTCGGCGCGGAAGTACTTCGGCGTGCTCGCCGATCAGGCCGTTGCGGACCACAATACCTACTGGGAGGGCCGCGCGCTGTTCGGTCTCGGGGAGGCGGAGATCGCCGCCGGCGATCTTCCCGCCGCTCGGCGCACCATGGCCCGCTTCCGGCCGATCAGCACGACCCGGGCGCTGCGCAGCAGCGACGACGAGATCGTGGACTACCGCATGCTCGAAGCGCTGCTCGCGCGGGCCGAGGGCGACACCGCCGCCGCCCGCGCGAAGGTCGTCGCCATGCTCCGCGACAACGGGTACTTCCAGGGCCACCGGCGCGATCTGATGCGCGCCGGCCTCATCGTGGCGGCCGAGGTGAGCCCACCCGACAGCGCACTCGGCTATGCCCGCGCCGCGCTCGCCCTCGCCTCCGTGGATTCACTCACCGCCACGCGCAGCGCCTACGTGGGCGAAGCGCGACTGGTCGAGGCGAGGGCACTCCTGGCCGCCGGCGACACCGCCCGTGCGCGCGCCAGCCTGACGCAGGCCGTGATGGCGCTCACGGCCGGCGTCGGGGCCGGGCACCCGCGCACGCGGGAGGCGCGCGCGCTGCTCGCCGGCCTCCCGCGCTAGACGACGGCCACGTCGTCCCCGTCGAGCAGCGTGCGATGCAGCAGCAGCCGGGCCTTGCGCCAGTCGCGCTGCACCGTGCGCTCGGAAACGCCGCGAACGCCGGCGATCTCGGCGAATGCGAACCCGCTGAAGAAATGCATGTCCACGAGTTCCGCCAACGCCGGCTCGAGGATGGCCAGCTCGTCCAGCGCGTCGCCGAGTCGCTGCAATTCGTCTGCGTCCGCCAGCGTGCCGGCCGCCGACCCGATCTCGTCGGTCAACGTTATTTCGAGTTCGCGTCCCCGTTTTCGCGCCCGGCGCCGCCGGGCATAGTCGATCACCAACCCACGCATGGCGCGCGATGCGTAGGCCAGGAACCGGCCGCGATCGGGGAAGGCCACGCCGCCGCGCTCTGCGATGTTGAGGTAGGCCTCGTGCAGCAGCGTGGTGGGGCCCAGCGTGGGCGGAGCGCCGGCGCGCCGCAGGTTGCGCTCGGCAAGATCATGCAGCTCGCGGTAGAGGAGCGCGAACAGCTCGTCTGCCGCGCCCGGATCCGCGTGCTCGGCGCGCCGCATGAGGGAATCGAAGCCTGGGTCCATACGGCCTCCTGCCGCGGAGGGACGATAGGGCCGGCGGAAGCTGCCCGCAACCCACCGCGACCGAAACCTGGAGCAGCGCCCACCCCGCGCCGAGGCGCCCCGGCTTTCGCCGGCCGGGCAAGGCGACCGAAGCGAAACCGCGCATCACGGCCACCGTCGCGCTCTGGCCGGCGTCGGCATTCACGGGCATGAATGCGCCGCTGCCCGGCATTGCCTTGAGGTTGTCGAGACTCCAACTCCATCACTTGGATGATCAGAGGCTACGTCGTCCGGAGCTGCGTGGAAACATCAAGACGCTGCTGCCGCGGCGTTAGCCGTCTGAGTTGCGATCGTGGAGAGCGAATGGCTGAATGGATCTCACGCTTCACCGCACGACCGCCTTACGGGATTGGCGGGCTCTTCGTGCTCCTCCTGTACGCCGTGCAGTCCGAAATCCGCTTTGGTGCGCGCGCCCGCGCCCATCGGACCGGCGCCTCGGACCGAAGGAGCACCCTGGCCGTCTCAGTGGCCGCCGTCCCAGTCCTCGGATTTGCCCTCTCCATGAAGGCCATCTCCCCCGGCACTTCCCATAGGGTCTCCAACTGGTTTCCGCCGGCTGCGCTACCTGGACTTCCTCTCGTCGCCTGGATTGGTATAGCGCTGGGCGCTGTCGGTCTCTGCATTCGGCTGTGGTCAGTCCTCACACGACGTGAGCGCTACACCAGAACCCTGCTCGTTCAAGACCAGCACTCGATCGAGCGCGGGGGACCGTATCGTGGGGTACGCCATCCCGGTTACCTGGGGTCTCTTCTCTGCCTGAATGGACTTGCATTGGCCTCGGGAAACATCGTGACTCTTGCAGCGTCTCTCGTAGCGACTTCTGCGGCCTATGCGTATCGCATCAAGGTTGAGGACCAGATGCTCGTTCAATCTCTCGGTTCTCCCTACGCTGAATACCAAGGGCAGGTGGGTGCGCTGATCCCCGTCCTTCGCCTTGCAGATCGCGCCCGCCATTCGCGGGCCGGCTGATGAGTCGCTGAACAGGGCACCGAGCGTGGCGCCCACATGCCGCCTGTACCCAGGGGAGGCCAGCTTCATGGCCCGGAACGCTAGTGTGCAATCCTCTACCGAACAGAGAGCAAGGTGGATGGCCACAACTCAGGACTGATCGCGGCCTGGGCATGGACGACGCTCGCAGACGGAGGAGGTCCGATCCTATTGATCGAGAGAGGGCCTTGGCTGCTGACGAATGGCTGGTTCGCTCCGTGCTCCGGCAGAGCTGCGTGTCCTCTAACGGCATGGCTTGCAGACCGCCCCTTTGGCCTCTCGCTTTCTGGCCATGCACGATTTGCAGCCGCAGTCCTCATCTGGCTCGCTGACCAGGTCGCCGTCAGGGCACACCTTGGGTAGTCGGTCTCATTTGGTGTTTGCCGGGGTGTCCAGAGCAAGGTTTCCCTTCTGTAGTTCCCGTATTGATTGCGGCATGCGAGCATAGCGAGCAAGCCGCCTCCGAAGCCCCCGCCGCCAGCAGCCGTGCCTCGTTAGCCGGCCCGCGCCTACGCACTACCCCGGTGGAAGCGCCCGGCCACGGTGCCGGCGCTCGAGTCGCAGCACTGCTGCACCCGCGCCCAGCGGCGTCAGGAGCAGGAATAACACGCCCGAACCCAGCAGCGTTCCGATCCCCGCCCCCACCAACGCACCGACAAGCGGCTCCGTGATCGTGCGCCAGAGCGGGACTCGCCGGAGCGCCGACCACGTCACCAGCGGTCCAACACACGCACCGAGCACTCCGAAGACCGTGGCGTTCCACCGGTAGTTTGCGGCGTCGGCGGGCGGCGCCCCCGCCACGATCTTCCCCAGCACGGTGATGCCCACGCCGACCATGGCACCGGCCAGCGCACCGGCAACGATCAGGCCAAGCGTGATCCGCCACCGGATCGCGCGGGAGAGACCGGAGGAACGCTCGACTGAAGTCATCGATGACACCGGCAGTTGATGTTCAATCAAGCTCCGATGGTTCGGCTAACGTCGCGGCGCTCTGCGGCGGCGTTCTTTCATAATAGCGGCAGGCGGCCGCAGGCCGCCAGCCACTTCCCCCCACGCCGCCAGCAGCAGCGCCGAGTCAGGCCGCCTCTCCGGCGGAGCTGCGCCGCGCCTCCGCGTTGCTCATGGCCGCTTCAGGAATCTGAAGTAGAAGGCTGCGAACACGAGCACGATTCCTACATTCACCGTCAGCCGTTCCCAGAACCGGTTCTTGAAGAACAGGACGTCGATTGTGACGATCACAACTGCCATCAGGACTATGTAGAGTGCGGTGGCCGTCCGGCTTCCCATATCAGTCTCCGTGTACAAGGGCGGCGCCCCAGCAGGCCTTGTGAGCTGCAACGCCACGTTAGCCCGCCAGACAGTCTGTTCCCTACAGGCCGTCCTCGACCTCAACCTTAGTGGCCTTCCCAGAGCCACGTACATAGCTCCGCACTAGCTCGGCCGCGTTGCTGTCCGCACGAGGACCGATCCGTATCGTTGCCAGGCTTGGGAGTTCCTCATGGGAGTCGCGCCGCTTTAGATCGACCTTGACATAGTCGATCGCCCTCGTCTCAGCGCCGCGCGTGTTAATCGTAAGGGCATTGGCCTCATCGGATTGTCGGGAGTAGATGAGACGCCACTCTCGCTCCGCACGATATTTGGGAGCCTTAAACGACGTGCAAAGGTAGAACATCTCGCTCGCCAGAAGCACGAACCGAGATTGGATCGTCCAAATAGCCTTCCAGTTTGGAAGACCGGGCAGCGTCGTATGAAGATCCTCCAGAGCTCGGGTGACGGCTCGTTCGGCACGCGCCACCTGGGCCTCTCTCCCGTATTCGACCGGCATCAACATGTATCCTTGCGGGACCGAGAGGCTACTGAGGACTAAGGCATCAAATGAAATGACGAATCCGCGCTGATTGTCAGCGTATGCCTCCCATTGCGACGCAAGATCGTGTCGCGTGCTGAAACAGCTGACAAAGGTCCTATGCCGAA
>Ga0307372_10005540_pt1 | contig 18905 bp, 17 predicted proteins | sample OX1MG_FD_202533 | JGI IMG/M metagenome (GOLD analysis project Ga0307372, IMG submission 202533) | Soil microbial communities from Risofladan, Vaasa, Finland - OX-1 | ecosystem: Environmental > Terrestrial > Soil > Coastal area > Acid sulfate soil | place: Finland: Risofladan, Vaasa | collected...
CGGTCGATAGCCAGGCTCAGCGCCTTGCGGAAGGCGACGAGGCTGTACGGATACTGCGTGTCGTCGAGCAGCAGCGAGATCGGATACGCGGAAGTCGCGTAGAACGCGTGGAAGTGCTGCGGATCCTTCGCGATATACGCCTGTGCGACGTTCGGGACGAAGTTGTGCGTCCAGTCGACCTGACCGCTCTGGGCCAGCGCGAGCGCGCTGTCGTTCGAGGCGGCCTGGACGTACTCGAGGCACGGGATATGCGGCAGACCCGGCTGCCAGTAGTGCGGGTTCTTGTTGAAGACGTAGTCCTGCGTCGTGAAGCGGCCGACAACGTCGAACGGTCCCGAACCGACGGGGTTCGAGTTCGTGAACGTCGTCGGATCGGCCACCTTCGACCAGATGTGCTGCGGGACGACGAACTGCCGGTTCAGCGTCGCTGCGATGAACTGGGAGTCCGGCGTCTTCAGCGTGATCGCGACGACGTAGGGACCGTGCGCCCGGATCGACTGGATGTTGTTGCCAGGCCCGGTGAGGCCGATGCGGTCCATCGCCGCGTTCTGCTGGCCGGCGGTCAGGCTGTACACGACGTCAAGCGACGTGAGCGGCTTGCCGTCCGACCACTTGACGCCCTTTGCGATCTGGAGTGTGAGCGTCTTGTTGCCGTTGCTCCACTTCCACGAGCGCGCGAGCCACGGCACGGGCTTGAGGCCGCCTTCGCCGACGACGACGAGCGGCTCGTAGAACGAGCCCTGGATGAACTGGCCGCTCGGCAGGCCGGTGGCCGTGTAGGGATTGAAGTTCTTGACGAAGGCCGGGTCGCCCGAGCCTTCCATGACGAGGCACTTGTGTGCCGCCGTCAACGCGGCCGAGCCGTGTGTCGCCGCCGGGGCCGAAGCGGTCCCGATGAACGCCAGAACGGCAAGACCTGCAACGACCCCGACGGCTGCGAGCCGTCGAGTTGAGCGGAAACTGCGTCGCATCTGCGGTCCTTTCTCGCCCGGCGTGGGGCGATTGGGGCGGGGTTGGGCGCGACGGCCCGTAAACGTTTCCGGAACTGTTACCACTGTTGGCAGAAGAAAGTCAAGGGCTGGTTACACTCTCTTGCCCCCGTTGCGCCGAAACAACTTCCGGAAACATGCTTCAATGGGGCCATGGCCGAGCTTGCGCACTCACGGGTGACGATCCGGGAGGTGGCAGACGAGGCGGGCGTGTCGATCGCCACCGTCTCCCGCGTCCTCAACGACCGCGACGATGTGGCGCCCGAGACCCGGGAGCTCGTGTCCCGCATCATCCAAGAGCGGGGCTATATCGCCAACCGGAGCGCTCGCGGCCTCTCCGTCGGCCGCACCGGTCTCGTCGGGGTCCTCGTCCCGCTCGTCTACCCGGCCTACTTCTCCTCCATCCTCTCCGGCGCGACCGAGGCGCTGCAGGAGCACGACCTGCGCGCCGTCCTGTCGCCCACCGGGCACCAGCACGACCGCGAGGTGACGCTGCTCGACCGGCTCATGCACGGGCTCACCGATGGAGCCCTGATCGTCCTACCGGAGGAGTCGAGCCAGGAGCTCGAGCGGCTCCTCGACGCCGGCTACCACTTCGTCGTCATCGATCCGCTGATGCCGCTCGACGAGCGCATCCCGTCGGTCTCGGCCGCGCACACGTCGGGGGCCGACCAGGCGATGAAGCATCTCCTCGCACTCGGCCACCGCCGGATCGCCATCATCACCGGGCCTCGCGGCTGGGTCGCGACGGAGGACCGGCGCCGCGGCTATCACGCCGCGCTCGCAGCGGCAGGCATCCTTCCCGATCCGGAGCTCGAGGTCGAGTCGAACTTCGAGATCGACGGCGGCGAGCTTGCCGCCCGCGTGCTGCTCGACCTCGCAGAGCCGCCGACCGCGATCTTCGCCTTCAACGACAACCACGCGATCGGCGCGATCCAGGCGGCGCGTGCACGCGGCCTGCGGGTTCCCGAGGATCTTTCGATCGTCGGCTTCGACGACGTCGAGCACGCGACGATCGTGACGCCGACGCTCACGACCGTCCGGCAACCGCTCGCGGAGATGGGCCGGACGGCGGTCAGCCTCCTCACGCGACTCCTCGAGCGGCAGAGCTTCGAGACGCTGCACGTCGAGCTCGCGACACGACTCGTGGTCCGCGAGTCGAGCGGCCCCGCGCCGGTCTAGGCCGCGCAGTCGTCGCAGACGCCGCGCAGGACGACGTCGTGTGCCACGGAGTACCCCGTGTCCCCTTCGACCTTGTGCAGGGCCTGCTCCAGCTCCGGGTCGGCGAACGCCTCGACTTTGCCGCAGTCGGCGCACACGAGATGGTGGTGGTGCTCGCCGTCGGGGTGGAGCGGCTCGTAGCGAGCGGTCGGGGCGCCGACGTCGACGCGCTGCACGAAGCCGTCGCGGGTGAGCTGCTCGAGGCTCCGGTAGATGCTCGCGATGCCCACGGGGCGGCCTTCGGCGCGCAGGCCGTCGAAGATCTCCTGGGCGGTGACGCAGCACCGCTGCCGGCCGAGAACCTCGATCACGGCTCGGCGGGCGGCGCTGTTCCGCCTGCCAATGCGCTGGAGCGACTCCGTCGTCGTCTCGACCCAGTCCATGTCGCCCAGTTTAGCTAGTGAGAATGATTATCGCTAGACTTCTCGGCCGTGCACGCACTCGCAGCGCTCCTCGCCGCCACCCAGATCCACGTCGTCGCCGCCGAGAACTTCTGGGGCAGCCTCGCGGCGCAGCTCGGGGGCACCCGCGTCCAGGTCACGAGCGTGATCACGAATCCCGCCACCGACCCGCACGACTACGAGCCGAGCGCCGTCGACGCGCGCACCTTCGCGGGCGCGCAGATGGCGATCGTCAACGGCGTCGGCTACGACCCATGGGCGCCGAAGCTCATCGCCGCCAACCCCGTCCACGGGCGCATCGTCCTCACCGTCGGCGACCTCGTCGGCGTCAAGCCGGGCGGCAACCCCCATCGCTGGTATTCACCCTCGAACGTGCAGCAGGTGATCTCCGCGATCGTGCACGACTACTCGAAGCTCGATCCGAAGCACGCGGCCTACTTCGCCCATCAGAAGGCGCAGCTCGAGACGACGGGCCTCGCGGAGTACAAGAACCTCATCGCGACGATCAGGCGCCGGTTCGGCGGCACGCCCGTCGGCGCGTCCGAGAGCATCTTCGCGCCGCTCGCGCAGGCGCTCGGCCTGAAGCTGATCACGCCGTACTCGTTCCTGAAGGCGGTCAGCGAGGGCACCGAGCCGACGGCGGCCGACAAGACGACCATCGACCGCCAGATCGCGAAGAAGCAGATCAAGGTCTGGGTCTTCAACAGCCAGAACAGCACGCCTGACGTCGCCCGTCTGACCGATGCGGCGCGCAAGCAAGGCATCCCGGTCACGATGATCACCGAGACGCTCACACCCGCGACGGCGACGTTCCAGCAGTGGCAGGTGCGCCAGCTGCAGGCGCTCGTGCTCGCGCTGGCGAAAGGCGTACGGCGGTGACGGCGGTCACGTTCGAGGGCGCCGAGGCACGCATCGGCGGGACGACGATCTGGCGAGACGTCTCGCTCACGGTGGACCGCGGCCAGTTCGTCGCGGTCCTCGGGCCGAACGGATCGGGGAAGTCGACGCTCGTCCGGGCCGTGCTCGGATTGCAGCCGCTCGCGGCCGGCAGCGCGTCCGTGCTCGGACGGCCGCCGGGCGAGGCGAACGACCGTATCGGCTATCTCCCGCAGCGGCGGAGCTTCGACGAGAGCACGCGCATTCGCGGCGCGGATGTCGTCCGCCTCGGGCTCGACGGCGCCCGCTGGGGCCTGCCGCTCCCGGGCGCGCGCAGCCGCGCGGCCGCACGCCGCGTTGCGGAGGTGATCGAGCTCGTCTCGGCGACCGCATACGCGGACAAGCCGATCGGCGAGCTCTCCGGCGGCGAGCAACAGCGATTGCTGATCGCACAGGCGCTCGCGCGACGTCCGCAGCTGCTGCTCCTCGACGAGCCGCTCGACAGTCTCGACCTCCCGAACCAGGCGGGCGTCGCGGCACTCGTGCGCGACATCTGTCGCGAGGAGGATGTCGCCGTCCTGCTCGTCGCGCACGACGTCAATCCGATCCTCGGCTATCTCGACGGCGTCATCTACGTGGCGGGGGGAACCGCGGTCGAGGGTGCGCCGGAGGACGTCATCTCCGCCGAGACGCTGAGTGCGCTGTACGGCGTGCCGATCGACGTTCTCCGCGCGTCGGATGGACGGCTCGTGGTGGTCGGCGCGCCCGACCTGCACGGGCACCATGCCCACTAGCTCGGTCTTCACCGGCCTGTCGTGGAACCCGGCGACCGACGTCCACGCGCTCTTCACCTATCCGTTCATGCAGCATGCGCTCGCGGCGGGGACGATCGTCGCCGTCATGGCCGGCGTCATCGGCTGGTTCATGGTGCTCCGCCGGCAGACATTCGCCGGCCACACACTCTCGCTTACCGCGTTCACCGGCGCGTCGGCGGCAGTGCTCGCGGGCGTGCCGATCGTGCTCGGGTACTTCGCCGTCTGCGGCCTCGGCGCACTTGCGCTCGCCGGCGCGTCCGGCCCGCGCCGCAGCCAGGGAACCGAGTCGGCGGCGACGGGATCGATCCAGGCCTTCGCGCTCGGGCTCGGCTTTCTCTTCGTCAGCCTCTACCACGGCGTGCTCAACGGGCTCGACTCGCTGCTCTTCGGGACGTTCCTCGGCATCACGAGCTCACAGGTGCTCGTCCTGCTCGTCGTCGCCGCCGTCGCGATCGCGCTCGTCGCCGTCGCCGCGCGGCCGCTGCTCTTCGCCTCGGTCGACCCCGACGTCGCCCGCGCGTCGGGTGTTCGCGTGCAGCTGCTCGGCCTCGGCTTCCTGCTCGTCCTCGGCCTGTCGGTGGCGGAGACGAGCCAGATCACCGGCGCGCTGCTCGTGTTCGCGCTGCTCGTGACGCCGGCCGCGACGGCGCAGCGCCTGACGACGCGGCCGCTCGCCGGCGTCGTGCTGTCGGTCGCCCTCGCGCTCCTCGTCACGTGGCTCGGGCTTGCGCTCGCCTACTTCTCCGTCTACCCGGTCGGCTTCTACATCACGTCCCTCTCGTTCGCGCTGTACGTCCTCGCACGGGTGCTGCGCTGATGCTGGCGCAGGAGTTCATGCGCAACGCGCTCGTCGCCGGCAGCTTCGTCGGCATCGCATGCGGCCTCGTCGGCTGGTTCGTCGTGCTGCGCGCGCAGGTGTTCGCCGGCGACGCGCTGAGCCACGTCGCCTTCACCGGTGCGCTCGCAGCCGCGGCGCTCGGCATCGACATCAGAGCCGGCCTCTTCCTCGCGACCATCCTCGGCGGCGTCGTCATGGGAGCGCTCGGCGACCGCGCACGCGCCGACGACGTCGTCATCGGGACGCTCTTCGCGTGGACGCTCGGGCTCGGTGTCCTCTTCCTGACCATCTTCACGACGAACGGCAGCGGCTCGAACGGGACCGCGGGCGTGCGCGTGCTCTTCGGGTCGATCTTCGGATTGAGCTCGACCGACGTGCGCATCTCGGTCGTGCTCGCCGTGGCGGCCGTTGCCGTCCTCGCCGTACTCGGCAGACCGCTGCTCTTCGCCTCGCTCGACGGCGCGGTCGCGGCCGCCCAGGGCGTCCCGGTGCGCATGATCGGGCTCGTGTTCCTCGGGCTCGTCGGGCTCGTCGCGGCCCAGGCGACGCAGGCGGTCGGCGCCCTCCTCCTCCTCGGCCTGCTCGCCGCGCCCGCCGGGGCGGCGCACCGGCTGACGGGCCGGCCCTCCCTCGGCCTGGGGCTGTCCGCGCTCTTCGCCCTCGTCTCCGTCTGGCTCGGGCTCAGTCTCAGCTACGTGTTCCCGACCCTGCCGCCGAGCACCATGATCATCTCGACCGCGGCCGGGATCTACGTCGCAGCGATGAGTTTGTCGCCGCTCCGTCGTCTAGTAGGTTGAGCCCCAGGCCGACGAGACCACGAAGGAGACGACATGCCGAAGACTTTGCTGCTGGTCGGGACCCGCAAGGGCGCCTTCCTCCTGGAGAGCGACGCCGACCGGCGCGACTGGAACGTGCGCGGCCCGTACTGCGAGGCCTGGCCGGTCTATCACGCCGTCCACGACGCAGTGACGGGCACGATCTACGCCGCCGCCGCGAGCGAGTGGCACGGTTCCGCCGTCTGGCGGAGCAGCGACCTGGGCGAGACGTGGGCGATGTCGAGCGAGGGCCTCTCGTACAGCGAGGACAGCCCTCGCAAAGTGTCGAAGGTCTCGACACTCGCGGCGCGGAACGGCCGCGTGCTGGCCGGGGTCGAGGCGCCCGGCATCTTCGAGAGCAAGGACGGCGGCGAGACGTTCTCGCTCCTGACGACGCTCGCGGGACAGCCCGGCAGCGAGGAGTGGGACGACCCGGCGAACCAGCCGCCCGGGCATCTCGGCATCTCTGCGATCGCGCTCGACAAGGAGAACGACTCGCGCTTCTGGGCGATCGTGCAGGGCGTCGGCCTGTTCGAGACGACAGACGATGCGACCTCGTGGACGCCGCGCAACCGCGGGCTCCGCGCCGACTGGCCGCGGCCGCACGAGGAGGTCGGGTTCTGCGTGCACAAGGTGGTGCGCTCCGACGACAAGCGGCTGTACCAGCAGAACCACGTCGGCATGCACCGCAGCGACGACGACGGGCACACGTGGACGGAGATCACCGAGGGTCTGCCGACCGAGTTCGGCTTCGCCGCCGCCGCGCACCCGCACGACCGCGACACGTTCTACGTCGTGCCGCTCGCGCCGTTGCACGGCCGGACGATGCCCGACGGGAAGGCGACGGTCTGGCAGACGAAGGACGCGGGCTCGAGCTGGAAGCCCCTCCGCAAGGGCCTGCCGCAGGACGGCGCCTACATCGGCGTGCTGCGCGAGGCGATGGCGATCGACAGGTACGACGTCCCCGGCCTGTACTTCGGCACGAGCACGGGGCAGCTGTTCGCATCGAACGACGAAGGCGGAAGCTGGAGCGAGATCGCGAGCTATCTGCCGCCGATCTCGTCGGTCGAGGTCGCGATCCTCGACTGATGGCGGACGTGCATCTCCCAGGAACGCTGACACCGCTCTTCCCCGGCCTGCCGCGCCGCCTCGACCTCGAGGCGGCGACGGTGGGCGGCGCGATCGACGAGCTCGAGCGGCGCTGGCCCGGGCTCTTCGACCGGCTGTGCGAGCCGGGCCCGAGCCTGCGCACGCACATCCACGTATACGTCGACCGGGAGCGCGCAAGCCTTGCGACTCCGCTCGAGGCGCGCTCCCGAGTCGACGTGATCGCCGCAATCAGCGGCGGCTAGCCGATACCCACCTGAACGAGTCGCCGCGTCGAGACGCCGGCGAGGAGATTCTCGCCCGGCTTGCGTGCGCGCACGAAGAGGACGAGGTCGCCGCGGCTGAGCGGCATGGCACGTGTTGGCTGGAGCGTGATCGTCGCCCAGCCGGTCGCGTCCGTCGGCTGCTCCGGCGCGTTGTACGTCCACCCGTATGGCAGCCCGAGCGCGTAGACGAGCGCCCCCTGTACCGACAACCCCTTCGCGTCCGACACGTGGAAGCGCGCCGTGACGGGCGCGGTCCGCGACGTGATCACGTTCGGCGAGAAGCTGACCCGGTCGATCACGAGCTGATCCGGTAGGAACACGCGCGCGATCGAGATCGTCGTCGCAGGCGGAGTGGGCCCCGTGACGACTGCGGTCGGATTGCTGAACACCGAGGTCGACCCGTGCGAGTTCCTCGCCGTCACCTCGAGACGCATCTCGTGACCGACGTCACCCGCCGTCAGCGTGTACGCCTTCACATGGGAGTGCACGATGAACGTTACGCAGTTGTTCCCCGCGCTGTCGCAGCGCTGCCACGAGAAGTCGAAGCTGATCGGCTGCGCGCCCGTCCAGGCGCCGCGGTCAGCCGTCAGCGTCGAATTCTGCTGCGTGGAGCCCGTCAGGGTGGGCAGCCGCGTGGCCACAGGAGCGTGCCCGCTCGCCGACACGGTCCCGGTCGGCCTCGACGTCGCTGTCCCGCTGCCGTCCGCGTTCGTTGCCGTCACGACCACGCGCAGCGTGTGGCCGACGTCCGCCGAGCCGACGGTGTACCGGAAGCTGTTCGCGCCGGCGATCGACCCGCAGCTGCCGCCGGCGGTGTCGCAGCGCTCCCATTGGTAGGCGTACGACGTCGGCGCGCCCGTCCAGTCGCCTTTGCTCGCAGTGAGCATCGACCCGTCCCGCGCCGTTCCGGAGATCGCCGGCAGGCCGGTGTTCGAGGGCGGCGACCCCGCGGCGGAGGCAGAGCCGACGATGCCACCGGCGAGCAGGAGTGAAAGTGCGAGAAGTCGTTTCATGCACGGCGTGTTCCCGCCCGCTCGTGCGAGAAATCTCGCCCGCGAAAAAGCCTTACAGAGGTCTTACCGGATGGAAACGAGGGTCTTCGGCGTCGCGTACCAGCGGAGGACGTTGTCGTCGATGCGGACGACGCCGCCCTTTTTCAGCTCGATCCGAACGGCGTCGGGATCGCCGGTGAGCAGGATCGAGATGAAGTGCGACAGGTATGGCTCGTGCCCGACGACGGCGATGGACGACGCCTCCGGCCGCGCACCGATCGCGTCGAGCCCCTCTGCGGGCGCGCGCGACGCGCCGAGCAGATCGCTTCGCTCCGGCGGAGGCCACCCCGCCTTCTCGTGCAGAATCTCCGCCGTGCGCCACGCACGCACGTACGGGCTGCTGAGAACGACGTCGACCTCCGGCACGAGCACACGCAGTCCGCGCGCGACGCGGCGGAAGCGCTTCTCGCCGTCGGCGCTCAGCGGCCGGTCGGCGTCATCGGGCCAACGGTCGGCGTCGCGCTCCTCCGCGATCGCGTGACGGACGATGTAGATCGCGGCCACTAGCGGTCCATCCGTCGGGCGATCTTACGAGCCGGTGAGGACGAGGTTCAGCGCGGCCTCGCCCGGAGTGTTTCACTCGTTAGGGAGCTGCCCTACCTCCGGGCGCTCGGTGAGCGCCTCCACTTCGCCGTCGGTCAGCGGAAAGTGGCACGCCGCCAGGTCCCGCGGCCCCTTCGACTCGAGCGGCGGCTCCACCTCGCTGCAGATCGGCTGCGCCTTCCAGCAGCGGGTATGAAAGCGGCACGCCGACGGCGGGGCCACCGGGCTCGGCACGTCTCCCTGGAGCACGACCCTCCGCCGGCCGCGGCCGGCGCTCGCCTTCGGCGTCGGCACCGCCGACAGCAGCGCCCCTGTGTACGGGTGCCGCGGGTGGTCGTAGAGCCGGTCGCCGCTCGCGAGCTCGACGATCTTGCCGAGATACATGACGGCGATCCGGTCGCACATGTGCCGAACGACCGAGAGGTCGTGCGCGATGAACACGAGCGTCAGGCCCATCTCGTCGCGCAGCTCCTGGAGCAGGTTCAGCACCTGCGCCTGAATGGAGACGTCGAGCGCCGACACCGGCTCGTCGGCGACGATCAGCTTCGGCCGCAGCACGATCGCCCGCGCGATCCCGATCCGCTGCCGCTGGCCGCCGGAGAACTCGTGCGGATACCGGTTGAAGTGCTCCGGATTGAGGCCGACGCGTTCCATCACCTCGCGCACGCGCGTGCGCCGCTCTTCGCGGTCGCCGATCCCGAGCAGGCGCAACGGCTCGCCGATGATCGTGCCGATCGACCGGCGCGGATTGAGCGACGCGTACGGATCCTGGAAGATCATCTGCACGTCGCGCCGCAACGGCCTGATCCTGCGCTCGGGCCACGTGCTGATGTCCTGGCCGTCGTACACGACCTGGCCGCTCGTCGGCGTCAGCAGCCGCGTGACGAGGCGGGCCGTCGTCGACTTGCCGCAGCCGCTCTCGCCGACGAGGCCGAACGTCTCGCCGCGGCGCACGTCGAACGAGATGCCGTCCACGGCGTGCACGCGCGCGACCTCACGCTGGAGAAGTCCCTTGCGGATCGGGAAGTGCTTGACGAGATCGCGGACGACGAGAAGGTTCTCGTCTACCGCAGCGCCGGGTGCTCGTTCTGCAGCGACTGCCACAGACGTTTCCTTTCTTCGACCGGGAGATGGCAGCGGACGAGATGCCCCGGCTCCGACGGAGCCAGCGCAGGCTCAGTCTCGAACGCGGGCGGCGGCGCATACGGGCAGCGCGGATGGAAGGTGCACCCGCGCGGCACGTTGATGAGGCTCGGCGGCGACCCCGCGATCGGGCTCAGCCGTCCCGTGCGCGGCGCGTCGAGCCGAGGAATCGACTGCAGGAGCCCCCACGTATACGGGTGCTCGGGCTCGGTGAAGAGCGTCTCGCGCGACGCCTGCTCGAGCACACGGCCCGCGTACATCACCACAACGTCGTCGGCCATCTGCGCCACGACGCCGAGATCGTGCGTGATGAGGATCACCGCCGTGCCGAAGTCGTCGCGCAGCGCCTGGATGAGCTCGAGGACCTGCGCCTGCACGGTCACATCGAGCGCCGTCGTCGGCTCGTCCGCGATGAGGATGTCCGGGCGCAACGCGAGCGCCATCGCGATCATCGCGCGCTGCCGCATCCCCCCGGACATCTCATGCGGAAAGCTGTCGAATCGTTCCTCCGGGCTCGGGATGCCAACGGAGCGGAGCGCCTCGATCGTCCGCCTGCGCGCGACGTCGCGCGGGACGTCCTCATGGACGCGGATTGCCTCGACGATCTGGTGGCCCACCTTGAAGAACGGGTGGAGCGACGAGAGCGGGTCCTGGAAGATCATCGCGATGCGCGCGCCGCGGATGCTGCGCAGGTGATCCGTCGACATGGTCACGAGGTCGTGGCCGTCGAACATGATGCGGCCGCTGATCGTCGCGTTCGGAAACCGCGTCAGGCCGAGAATCGTCTGCGCCGTCACGCTCTTGCCGGAGCCGGACTCGCCCACAACGCCGAGCGTCTTCCGCGCGTCGAGCGAGAGCGAGACGCCCTCGACGGCACGGACGACGCCGTCCATGGTCTTGAACGAGACGTGCAGATCTTCGATCTCGAGAAGAGGCACTACCCGTACGTCACTCTCGGGTCGAGGAAGGCGTACAGGATGTCGACGACGAGGTTCGCGAAGACGATGAAGAACGCCCCGAAGAGAACCGTGCCCTGGATGGCCGGCAGGTCGGAGTTCACGATCGCGTCGTACGCGTAGCGGCCGATGCCGGGGATGTTGAAGACGATCTCGGTGAGGATCGCGCCGCCGAGCAGCAGCCCGATGTCCATGCCCGCCATCGTCACGATCGGCGTCAGCGCGGCGCGCAGGCCGTGCTTCGTGATCACGACCGACTCGCGCAGCCCCTTCGCGCGCGCGGTCCGAATGTAGTCCTCGTGCATCGTCTCGATGAGGTTGCCGCGCGTCATGCGCGCGTAGAACGCGGCGAACGCCGCTGCGAGCGTGAACCAGGGCAGGATGAGCGAGTTGAACCACACGCCCACGTTCTGCGTGATCGGGACGTAGCTTCCGGCCGCGCCGAACCACTGCAGCTGACCGGTGCCCTTCGCGAAGAGGAAGAGCGACACAAGGCCGAGGAAGTAGACAGGCGCTGAGATGGCGACGAGTGAGGTGCCCATCATGACCCGGTCGAGGATGCTGCGCGGCCGAATGGCCGACACGATGCCGACCGGGAGGCCGATGAGCATCCAGACGATGAAGCCGCCAACCGTGACGGAGATCGTCGCCGGCATGCGCGAGAAGATCTCCGACTTGACCGACTCGCTGTTGTAGTACGAGTAGCCGAGGTTGAAGTGCTCGACGAGCCCCTTCAGGTAGATCCAGAACTGCGTGTAGAAAGGCTTGTTCAGACCGAGATTGATCCGGATCTGGTGGACGAGTGCCGGGGTCGCATTGCGCCCCGCGCGCAGCGCCGCCGGATCGGCGGACGGGAACACGTTGAAGATGACGAACGTCAGGAAGCTGACGACGAGCAGGAGCAGGATCGCCCAGAGCGTGCGCCGCACGATGTACGCGCCCACCTAGGTTCTCCTGCTCCCACTCGAGTCCCTCATCTCGTTACTTCACCGACATGAACGACACGTCCGGCTCTCCACCGTTCCAGAGCTCGGTCGCGTGCGTCACCCGGGTCGAATAGAGCGTCGGCGAGGCTTCCCACAGCCACGGGATCGCCGCTGCCGACGAGGTGATCATCTTGTCGATCTGGCCCCACTCCGCCCAGCGCTTTTCGGCGTTGAGCTCGCCCTTCGCCTTCGCCATCAGCTTGTTGATGGCCGGATCGTTCAGCTGCGACCAGTTGACGTTGTTCGCCGACAGGATGTTCGTCCCGTCGAAGTTGGCGTCGAGGTCGGCCTGCGGCTCGTGGAAGTCCGCAATCCACCCGACGTTCGGGCAGATGTTCGGCGCGTTCTTCGGCACGCCGCAGAAGCGCGTGTACATCGCCGCGTGCTGCACGGAGATCGTCTTCACGTTGAAGCCGATCTTCTGCAGGCTGTTCGCAACGACCGCCGCGGTGTTCGACCCTGGGGGCGTGTTGTCGGCGACCTGCGTGATCTGCGGGCCGCTGTACTTCCCGCTCTTGAATCCGGCCTTCTTCAGCATGGCCTCGGCCTTCGCCACGTCACCCGAGTTGTTCGCGCTCGGGAACGGGTTGAAGCCGTAGCCGCCGGCCTGGTTGAAGCCGCTGTTGCCGAAGCTCGGATCGATGAAGTGCGTTGCGATCTTGCCGTCGATCGCGCCGCCGCGCGTCAGCCGCATTGCATTCCGGTCGAGGACGTAGGCGACCGCCATGCGGACGTACTTGTTGGTGAACGGCGCCTTCTGCGTGTTCAACGCGACGAACCGCGCGCCTGCAGTCGGCGTGAACTCGAGCTCGCTCTTCTGGCTCGGATTCGACAGGATCTGCTTCAGGTTCGCCGCGGGCGGCGGAAAGTCGCCGTTCGCGTCGGCCTGACCGCTGAGGATCTGCTTCGTCCCGACGGTCGGGTCGAAGCCCTCCTTGAAGACGATCTTGTCCGCGTACGCCGGCCGCCAGCTCGTCTTCGGATTCCAGTTCGGATTCCGCACGAGCACGATCTGCCGTCCGGGCGTGTAGCCGGTGATCTTGCCGGCCGCGTTGTTCTGGACCATGTACGGGCCCGTCGCGACCTGGTGATCGCCGTACGACGAAGCCGTCCCCTTGTCGTACTTCCGGGCGTACTCGGCCGGAACCGGCGCCGTCAGCGGCTCCTGCAACGCCCCGACGAAGATGCCGCTCGGCTTCGTGAGCTGGAAGACGATCGTGTACTTGTCCGGCGTCTGGATGCCGGAGATGCTCGGCACCTTGTTGACGATCTTCGTCGGCGCTCCCTTGATGACGCCGAAATACGCGCCGGCATATCCGTTGCCGACCGCGGCGTCGAAGCCGCGCTCGATCGCGTACTTCACGTCGGCCGACGTGACCTCGCGGTTCACCGGTGGGCTGAACTTGACGCCGTGCCGGATGTGCACCGTGACGGTCCTGCCGCCGTTCGACACCGTCGGCATACTCGCCGCGAGGTCGGGAGTCGGTTGGATGCTGTTGGGCTTGTACGCGAGCAGCGGACGCTGCGTCACGTAGGTGATCGCGTAGGTGAACTGGTAGTACGCGGCACCTGGATCGAGGTGGTCGACGTCGCCGTTGGAGAGGATGGTGATCGTTCCACCCTTCTTCCCGCCGGCGAGCGTATGGCTGGCGCCCTGAACGCCGCTCGTAGTGCCGCCACCGCCGCAGCCTGCTGCGACGAGGGCGAGAACGCCGGAAGCTACGCCGGCGACGGCAGCGATTGGCCGTCTCATACACCCTCCTTCATGTCGTTGTCCGTGGGTCGAGTGCGTCGCGGACTCCGTCGCCGAGCAGGTTGAACGCGAGCACCGTGAGGAGCAGCGCGCCGCCCGGGAAGGCGAAGTACCACCACGCCGTGCTGTAGATCGGGCTTGCGTCGGCGAGCATCTGACCCCAGCTCGCGCGCGGCGGCTGGATGCCGACGCCGAGGAACGAGAGAGCCGCCTCCAGCAGGATGTTCTGCGGAATGATCAATGTCGAGTAGACGACGATTGGGGCGACTAGGTTAGGCAGGAGCTCGCGGAAGATGATCGTGCTGCTGCGCGCGCCGCTCGCCCGGGCCGCCTCGATGAACTCCTTCTCGCGCAAGGAGAGAACCTGGCCGCGGATGATGCGGCCGATATACGTCCAATTGATGACGACGATCGCGACGATCACCGTCCCGAGCCCCGGATGGACGAGACCGGCGACGCAGCCGTTTCCGAGCGAGCACGCCGAGGCAATGCCGAGCGCCAGGAGGAGAATCGGGAACGCGAGCGTGATGTCGATGAGGCGCGAGATGAGGGTGTCGACCCAGCCGCGGAAATAGCCGGCGGTCATGCCGAGCACGACACCGATCGACACCGAGATCGCCGTGGCGATGAGCGCGACCTCGAGCGAAGCCTGCGCGCCGTAGAGGACCCTCGAGAAGACGTCACGACCGACCTGGTCGAGCCCGAACAGGAACCTCGACGACGGGCCGGACGGGAGGCCGAAGGAGTCGAGGTACTGCGGGAACTGCGCGTCGGGTGAATGCGCGACCGCCGCCGTGATCGGCCCGGCGAGGATGGCAACGAGAACGAGCAGCACGATGAACACCAAGGCGGCGATCGCCACCTTGTCCCGCTTGAAGCGGGCCCAAAAAAGCTCCCACGGCGTGCGGCCGACAATCTCGACCTGGACGAAGTCGGCGGCGCCTTCGCGGTGGAGCTGTTCTTCGTCGCGAATGGTGCTCATCTAGAGATGACCATTTCCGTCTGGTTGTGGGCCGGAACCAATCTTTACGAACCGTAAACAGGAAGTCCGCGCGAGAGCAGTTGCCGGACCCGCGTTGTCACGGTGGCGAACCGTATATGGCTCGTCCCTTTTGTGTCGCGGGCAACCACATGCAGGGCGACCGGCTTCCCCGTGCCGGGCTCGAGAGTCAGCGTCACCCTCGTCCCCTTCAGCGCGAACGTCAGCGCGCCGCTCGCGAGCGTCACGCCGCGGTGTTCCTGGGCGACCGTGTCGAGCCGGCGGGCGAGCACGTGCGGGCAGCCGCCGAGCTCCATCAGGACGATCGGCGAGAGCGAGCGCTCCGCCGCCGATCCGCCCCTCGAGACGAGCGTGTGCGGCTGGACGGCGAGGAGGACGAACCCGTCGTCGAGTTGGAGCGCCGCGCCGCGGCTCCGGCGGCCGCCGGTCCGGAACCAGTCCTGCAGGCACTGGCCGTGTATGACAGGACCGCCGCCGATCGAGAAGGTGCTGTCGACGAGGCGGTAGCGCTGGAGCCAGGTCGCCGCGCGCACGGCTGCGAGCGTCGCCGGCGCGGGAGCCGGGAGCGCCGTTCGCTGCACGAGCCAACCCGCTCCGAGCACCGCCGCCACGACGACTCCGGCCACGCCAAGGGTGACCCCGTTCGCCTTCACGGGAAGTGGAGCGGCAGCGTCACGATCGCCGCGGCCAGGAGCGGCACCGACAGCCCGAGAATCAGCCGGTGTGCACGCGGATCGCGGCCGAGGGCGGCCAATCCCCAGAACGCCGCCGGCGCCAGCAGCCCGAAGCGCCCGACGGAGTCGAATGAGCCGCTGAAGAGCGGCAGGACGACGATCACGAGGCCGGATACGAGCCAGGGCCAGGTGACGCCCGCGCGCGCAGCGGCAGCGAGAAGCACGAGGTATAGGACGACCGCGACCACGTCCCGGGTCACCCAGGCGTCGTGCGCGACCGCACGCCCGAGCCCTTCGAACGCGTGGATGACGCCGAACGGCGAGAACGCGCGCCCCCAAGCGCGCTGCGCCTGCGACCACGCCATCGGGTCGCCGAGGACGGTGCCGAGGTAGAGCGAGAACGACCCGATCGCCGCAACCGGGGCGAGCACGGCCCCGAGAGCGACACCGCGGGCGCGAGGTGACAGCGTGTCCCGCTGCTGCCAGGCGAGGACGGCGAGCGGCAGTGCCACGAAGAGCCCCTCCGGACGCGCGAGCGCTGCCGCCGCGGCGCAGCCGGCCGCCCATCCCCAGTGCCTCCGGAGTGCGGCGAGCGTGGCGAGCGCGATGAGCGCGAGCACGATGCTCTCCGGGTACATCATCGAAAACGCGTAGCCGAACGGGAACACCGCGAGGTACGCGGTCGCGCGGCGCGCCATCGACTGGCCGAACAGTGCGTTCGTCAACGCATGGAAGGCGACGAGCGCCGCGAGGAAGCCGACGTTCGCGATGACGATCGCGGCGGTGGCGTATCCGAGGCCCAGGGCGTGCCCGGCTCGGAGCAGGGCGGGAAAGAGGGGGAAGAACGCGGGGTCGCTCTGCCGTCCCGGCACGAGCAGGTAGCCGCTGTCCGCAACCATGCGATACCAGCGGCCGTCCCAGGCTTCGAGCGGGCCGAGTGCATGCGCATGCGCGACGTGACGGATCCACCCGGTCGGGCCGAAGCGATGGACGGCGACCACGGTGATGACGATCACGGCGCGGCCGGCGAGCCACCAGCCGGCGATCCACGCGAGCACGGGCAGGCGACGCGCCGATTCGTCGGCGCGTTTGAGCCCTAGCGGAACAGACCCGGCGTGCTCGAGCGTTGCCACCCGGCATAGTCCTAGTCGAATTCGGCCTCGGTAAAACGTGTTCTTACCGACCTTTTACGTTGCCCGATGTGTCGGCGGCACGCGAACGAGGTATTCCTTCCAGCGTGCGCAGGCTCACGATTGCCGGATCCGTGCTCGTTCTCGCGTTCGTCCTCGCCCTGCCGGCGTCGGGCGCGCGGTCGTCGTCGAAGACCTACCTCTCGACGGCGCAGCAGGGCGTCGCGGACATCCGCGCCCATTGGTGGAACGCCTCTGCGGGTTGGTACAACGACACGTACAACGGGCAGCCGCCGTCGATGCCGCTCGCACGGCTCTGGAGCGCGTATCCGCTGTTCGAGACGCTCGTCGGGATCGAGCTCGCGCAGCCGACCGCGGCGAACAAGAAGGCATTGACGAACTTCGCCGACCAGGCGGCCTCGCTCTACTGGAACCCGAACGTCAAGCCGTACGGCGGCTACGGCTACTACCCCGGCATGACGAGCGCGCAGGCGAACGTCTACTACGACGACTCCGGATGGTGGGGCCTCTCATTCATCGACGCCTACCAGGCGTCGCACAATCCGGCGTACCTTGCCGACGCGCGCCGCGCGATGCGCTTCATCGTCGGATCGGGCTGGGACTCGAAGCTCGGCGGCGGGACGTGGTGGGACACCTTCCACCACCACAAGACGATCGAGCCGCTGGCCGCCGCGATCATGATCGGCACGCGGCTGTACACCCTCGACAACGACAAGTGGGCGCTCGGCTGGGCCCAGAAGATGCTTACGTGGGCGAACGCGCACTCGTTCAACCAGCAGCAAGGGCTCTATCAGCGCAGCGCGACCGACAACACGGTCATGGACTACGTCCAGGGGCTGATGGCGACCGCGAACTGGGAGCTGTGCAAGGCGTTGAACAAGCCGGCCATGTGCACGAAGGCGCAGCAGGTCGCGAACGCGTCGCTCTCCGTCTTCGGGCAGAACCTCAACTGGGCGCCGATGTACGACGTCGTCTACCTGCAGTGGATGCTCGAGTACTACAAGGAAAGCGGCGACGCGCGCTTCTACACCCTCGCCGTGCACAACGCGGCGCGTGCGCAGTCGGAGGCGCTGAACGAGAGCGGCTACTACCTCAACAACTGGCAGGGCAAACCGCTCGCCGATGGGCTCGGCGAGGAGGCGTCCAACCTCGAGCTCTTCGCCTGGTTGGCCGCCTCCCCACCTCCTTCGTAACGTTTCGCGGGAGCGTGGGCGGCTGTTTCGTTCTGCGCGTTGGCTTTGCGCGCGTTCACCCCGCCGTGGGTGCGATGTTCTGGTTCATGCGAAACACATTCGCCGGGTCGTAGCGGTCCTTCAAAGCCCGGAGCCGCTCGACCTTCTTCGCGCCGAAGCTCTCGTTCAGCGCGTCGTCACCGATCTCGGTGGCGAAATTCAGCGAGATGCCTTCCGAGATGTGCGGCGCGAGCGCCTTCGAGATGCCCTTGACCCACGCGACGTTTTCGTCGGTCGCCGCGGGGTCGTCCCACATGCCGTTCAGGTGGAAGTTGAACGGCGAGTTGCGGCCGCTGATCGCCGTGTCGTTCTCGCCGACGCGGCCGATGGCGCCGCCGCCGTTGAGCATGATCACAGCGGTGAACGGCGACGGGCGCGACGCGCCCGCCTCGAGGAACGTGTCGATGACGCTGTCGCCGAAGTCGACGAGGTTGTGCGCACGCCAGTAGTTCTGGCGGCCATACGGGTTGGCCGGGTCGAGCAGTGTCTGCACCATCGTGTACGGCATCGGCTGCCAGAGGTCGAACACCGGCCCGAGCGCCCGGAGCTTCGCGATGACCTTCTCCGCCGTCTCGTGGGCGCCGGCGATCATGCCGACGACGGCGACGACATGCTTGCCCTGCCACTCCTCGGGCACGAACGGAAGCGGCGGTGCGGTGACGTTCGCGACCGCCCAGCCGATGTCGTCGTTCTCGTGGCTCAGATCGCGCCATATGCGTGCGACGTCGTGCCCCTTCTTCGGGTCGAAGGCCGCCAGGCCGCCGTACACGATCGGGGACAGCGGGCCGAGCGTGAACTCCATCTCCGTGACGACGCCGAAGTTGCCGCCCCCGCCCTTGAGGCCCCAGAGCAGCTCCTGGTTCTCGTCCTCGGAGGCGGTCACGAGCTCGCCGTCCGCGGTGACGACGTCCGCCCGGATGACGTTGTCGGCGGCGAAGCCGTACTTGCGTTCGAGCCAGCCGCTGCCGGTGCCGGTGGTGAAGCCGACGACCCCGGTCGTCGTGACGCGGCCGCCCGTGACGGCGAGGCCGAACGCCTGAGTCTCGCGATCGAGCTCGCCCCAGTTCACGCCGCCCTGGGCGCGCAC
>Ga0307372_10005545_pt1 | contig 18889 bp, 17 predicted proteins | sample OX1MG_FD_202533 | JGI IMG/M metagenome (GOLD analysis project Ga0307372, IMG submission 202533) | Soil microbial communities from Risofladan, Vaasa, Finland - OX-1 | ecosystem: Environmental > Terrestrial > Soil > Coastal area > Acid sulfate soil | place: Finland: Risofladan, Vaasa | collected...
GACCGCGCGGTTGGCCACGCTGGCCAAGCGCCCTGCGGCGATGAGGTCGTAGTACGCTGTGCTTACCGCGGTGACCACGGCACCGCGTGCTTCGCGTTCGGAGGCGCGTGAAGCCGCCAGGCCGGCGGCCGCCTGGCCGACGCGCGCCGCGGTGAGGCCGCCGTCGAAGAGCGTGTACTGCAGTCCGATGAGCGGCACGTTGGTGGCGTTGGTGGTGCTGAACGGAAGCTCGCCGAAGGGTGTATCCAGCTTGGCCACCGGGTTGACGTACTGATAGGTGTCGCGCAACGCGACGCCGGGGAGGCGCGGCGATTCGGCTTGGCGCAGTTGCGCATTTGCCGCGTCCACGCCCACCCGCGCCGCGCGGTAGCTGAGATTCTGTTTGAGGGCGACGGCCACCGCCTGCTCCAGCGAGAGCGGCGTCGCCGCCGGCGCGGGCTCTGCCGCGCCGGCGATGACGGGGAGGAGCGTGGCCGCAAGCGCTAGGGCGGCGATGAGCTTACGCATGCTCCATCTCCTTCCAGGCGGGGCCAGGGAGCTGCGTCGACCGCAGGGTGACGTACTGCTTGCCCTGCAGCTCGCCATAGGCTCCCGAGAAGACCACGTTCACATGCTCCACGACGAACGGCCCCGAGAGCTTGGCGACCGCATCGACCGCGTCGCCCTCTCCACGGAAGACCTCGGCCTCGAGCTCTACGGTCTCGCCCTCCACCAACCGAGGCAGCGACGTGGACTCCATGACGAAGCCGTCGAGCTCGGGGAAGGTGACGAAGGTCTGCATGGCCACGGGTTCCTCCGGAAGGGCCTCTTCCGCCGCGCCCAGCGCGGCCGGGCCGGCGGCGCGTTGGCCGACGACGCGCTGGTAGAGCACCGGGATCGCGAGCACCGAGAGCATCGCCGAGGCGGTCATGCCGAAGACCAGCGCCCACGCGAGGCCGCTCCACACCGGGTCCGCGGCGATGACGATCGAGGAGAGCACACCGGCGGCTGCCGTTAGGAAGACGGGCCGCGTACGTGCCGTCGTGGCCTCGATCAAGGCGTCGCGCAGCGACGACCCCTCCTTGATCTTGTCCTCGATGAATTCGATCAAGATGATCGAGTTGCGCACCACGATGCCGATGAGGGCGATCAGCCCGATCATCGCCGTGGCCGAGAAGTAGACGCCGAACGGCGCCAGGATCGCGAAGCCCGGCATCACGCCGATCACCGCCAGCGGCACCGCCGCGAGGACGACGAACGGCGTGGCGAACGAGCGGAAGCGTGCCACCAGGACGAAGTAGATGAGGATGAACGCGACGAGCATCGCCCGGCCCAGGTCGGCGAAGACGGTGTTCGTCAGCTTCCACTCGCCGCCCCAGGCGATCCGGTAGCCTTGCGGCAGCGGATGCTTCCAGAGCTCGAGGGCCATGTCGATGACGGCGTAGGTGGAGCTGCGCCCGGCCATCTCGGCGCCGACGTACGTGACGTTCTCGTAGTCGTCACGGAAGAGCGGCTGCGAGACCTGGCTTGCCACCACGTTGGTGACCGCCGAGAGCGGCACCATGCCGCCCATGCGCGTGGGGATCTGGATCGACGCCAGCGCCGCCGCGTTCTCGCGGTACTGCGGCGCGAAGCGCACGAAGATGCCGACGGGCCGCGGGTCGTTTTCGGTGTGCAGCGTCGAGACGCTGGCGCCGTGCAGGGCCATGCCCAGCGTTTGCGCGATCTCGGCGGTGCTCACGCCGGAGAGCGCGGCCTTGCGCTGGTCCACCTCGAGCTGCAGGCTCGCGGGCAGGGCCTTGAAGCTGGAGTCGACGTCGACCACGCCCGGCTCGCGCTGCATCATGCCGATGACGCGCGAGGCGACGGCCCGCCGGACGTCGGGATCGGGCCCGTAGATCTTGGCGAGGATGGTGTCGCGAACGGGCGGCCCCGGCGGCGTCTGGAGGATGCGGACCGTGGCGCCGTACTTGGCCGCCAGCTGCTGCAGCTCCGGACGCAGCCGGCGCGCCAAGACCGCCGACTCCGTCTTGCGCTCCTTCTTGGGGAGCAGGTTGACGCGGATGTCGGCCTGGTTCGGGGAGTTGCGGAAGACCGTTCCCTGGAGCAGGCTCGAGAGGTCGGGGATCGACGGCGTGCCGACGAAGGTCTCGTAGTTGGTGACCTCCGGCGTCTTGGCGAGCAGGGCTCCGAGCGCGTCCGCGATGACCGTCGTGTTGGCGACGGTGCTCGACGGCGGCGCGTCGATGCTCACGAGAAAGGTCGTCTCGTTCGAGCGCGGCAGCATGCGGAACTGAACGAGTTTGACCACGGGCAGGGCCGCGCTGCCGATGAACGCCAGCAGCAGCACCACCAAAAAGAGGCGCCCGGCCCGCGGCTTGTCGATCAGGGTGATCAAGGCGTTGCGGAAGGGCGCGACCCATTTGGGGATGCCGTGCGCGACCTTGGTCTTCTGGTTGCGCAGCAGCGCGTACGTCGCCCACGGCGTGATCGCGAACGCGATCAGGAGCGAGGCGAGCATGGCCACGGGCACGTTGATAGGGATGGGGCGCATGTACGGCCCCATCATTCCCGAGACGAAGAGCATCGGCAGGAACGAGAGCACGACCGTTATGGTGGCCAGCGTGGTCGGACTGCCGATCTCCTGGACGGCGCGGATGGTCGCCTCGGCCTTCGGGGCGTCGGGGTCCGCGTGGTAGTGACGGTGGATGTTCTCCACGATCACGATGGCCTGGTCGACGAGCAGACCGAGGCCGAGGATGAGCGCGAAGAGCGAGATGCGGTTGATGGTCTGGCCGGCGAGCATGCCGGTTCCCAGCGTGACGAAGAGGGTGAGCGGAATCGCCGTCGCCACCACGAGGGCCTCACGCCAGCCAAGCACCATGAGCAGGACCACGACGATCACGATCGCCTCGACGAGGCGCTCGATCAGCTCGTTGACGGCGTCGTTGGCCTTCTCGCCGTAGTTGCGGGTGATCGAGACGTCGACTCCCGGCGGCAGCTCCGTGTGCTTGACGGTCTTGAGCACCTGGTCGGCCACCGCCACGGCGTTGCCGCCGGCCTTCTTGGCGATGGCGATGCTGACGCCGGCCTCGGGCGCCTTGGAGAGATCTTTCGCCGCGCCTCCGTAGGCGAATTGGGTCTGGGCCTCCTCGGGGATCCAGCCCATCTCCACCTTGGCCACCTGGCCGAGCGTCACGGGCTGCCCGTTGCTGACGCCGACGATCTGCGAGGAGACTTGCCGCACGTTGCTGTACGCGGTCCCCGCGTGGATGAACAGCTCGCTCTTGGCGTCGCGCACCGTGCCCACGGGCTGCGTGAGGTTGGTGACGCCCAGCGCCTGCGCGATCTGAGGCGGCGAGATGCCGTAGGCGGCGAGCCTGACGGGATCCAGCGTGACGTTCACTTCGCGCGGTCGCCCGCCGTACGTGTCGATCGTCGAGACGCCGGGGATCGGGCCCACGGCGTCGATGATCCGCTGGGCGGCATCGTAGAGCTGTCCCCGGTTGTAGTTCTTGCCGTGCAGGGTCAGCACGACGATGGGGATGTCGTCCACGCTCAGCGGGGTGATCTGCGGCTGGGATGCTCCCGGCGGAAGCTCGTTCAAGTGGGCGAAGATCTGATCGTACAGGTTGACGAAGGAGGTGGTCGGATCGTCGCCCACGTGGTAGAGCACGGTCATGATGGAGACGTTCTGGGTCGAGACCGAGTAGATGTGCTCGATGCCCGGAATCTCCTGGAGCACGCGCTCGCCGCGCTCGGTGATCAGCTTCTGCACCTCCTGCGAGGAGGCGCCGGGGTACTGGGTGACGATCGTCGCCGCGGGCATCGTGATCTGAGGATTCTCCTCGCGGGGAGTCCCCAGGATCGCGATGATGCCCCAGACGCAGATGGCGACGACGATCGCCGGCGTCAGCTTCGACTGGAGGAAATAGCGGGCGAGCCGGCCCGCGAAGTTCTGACCCTGCATCAGTGCGATACCGTCACGGAGGCGCCTTCGGTGAGACGCTGGAGGTTGCTCACGGCCACGCTCGCGTTGCGGTCCTCGACGCCGCGAACCTCGACCATGCTGCCCGTGATCGTTCCCGTCTGCACGGGGACGAAGGTAGCGGTGCCGTCGCGGACCACGAAGATGCCGCTCTGTCCAGCGCGGGTGACCAGGGCGCCGAGCGGAACCGCCATGCCCTCGTGCGCGCCGCCGGAGAAGCTGACCCGCGCGAACATGCCGGGCATCAGGCTGGGCCGGTCGTCAACGGCGATCTTCACCGTCGCGGAGCGCAGGGCCGGATTCTCGGAGGGGACGATGGCGCGCACGTGACCCGGGACGCCCTTGCCGCCCACGGCATCGACCCGCACGCTGAGGCCTTGCCCCGGTGCGAGGCCCGCCACGTCGTCCTCGGGGACCGCGACGTCGAGCTCGAGATCGTGCGTGTTCTGGAGAGCGACCACCGGGCTTCCGGGACCCACCACGGCGCCCGGATCGACGAACTTGCTGGTGATCACGCCGGAGAACGGCGCGGTCAGGGTGGCGTCGCGCAGAGGAACGCTCGCGGCGGTCACGCCGGCGCGGGCCTGCGCGGCGGAATCGGAGGCGGCGCTCGCCTGCGCGGTCGCGGCCTGATAGGTGTTGGTCGCGCCGGCGACTCCAGCCTTCGCCTGAGTGACCCCGGCGCGCGCCGCGGCCAGGTTGGCTTGCGTCTCGTCCTCCTGCTGCTTGGAGATGGCCCCGGCCGCGTAGAGCGCGCTCATGCGGTCGGCGGTCGTCTGGGCGAGCTTGCGGTGGCTCTCGGCGGAGGCCAGTTGAGCCTTGGCGCCGTCGACGGCCGCGGCGGCGGCCTGCAACGCCGATTGGCTGGCACGCTGGTTGGCGGCGGCCGCTGAGGCGCCCGCCTGGGCCTGCGCGAGGCCCGCGCTGTAGCCGGAGGTGTCGACTTGCGCGAGGACCTGGCCGGCGCTCACCCGGTCGCCGACGCGCACGTCGACGGCGACGATGCGCCCCGCCGAGATGGCGCCGACGGTCACGGAGCGGACGGCCGTCAGGGTCCCCGAGAGCTCGACGGGCGTTGAGAACGACGCCGTGCGGATCGGCGCGACGGAAACGGCGATCGGGCCGGCGCCGGTTGCGGTGGGCTGCGGCGCGCCGCCGTGCCCGCCGCAGCTCGCCAGCAGCAGAGAGCCGCTCGCCATGAGGGCGGCGGCGAGGATCCCGCGCTTCTTGGGGTCGATGGTCGTCTTGGTCATGTCAGCGCACCACCGGGAGGCCGGAACGCATCCACGCATAGATGCCTCCGCTCAGGTTGTAGAGATTGGCGAAGCCGTGACGCTCGAGCGCCGCGCAGAGGTGGCTGCTCCGGCTGCCGGAGGCGCAGATGAGAATCAGCTCGCGGTCGCGGGGCAGCGAGTCGAGCTCCGCGGCGAGCCGTCCGGCCGGGAGGTGACGAGACCCCGGAAGGTGACCGTGCGCCCACTCGAAGTCCTCGCGGACGTCGACGACCAGGGCGCCGGCGTCGATGAGCTGCTTGGCCTCTTGCGGCGCGACGTCGCGGACGGACGAGCTCTTTCGGAAGAAGTTGAACACGCTTGTTGCTCTCAGTCTGTGTTGCGGCCGAACGAGAGGATGTTGGAGAGGAGGCACCAGCCGGTCAGTCCGGATTGAAGCAAGTTGGCTCCCACGAACGCCGTCAGCCAGAGCCAGCGGTGATCGAGCAGCGAGAGGCCCAGGCTCGCCAAGACCAACGTTCCGGCGATCGCGCGGACCTTGGACTCGACGCCCCAGCCGTTGTTGCACGCCGGGCGCCCGAGGCGTTGAAACAAGGAACTGCTTGCCATGAATACCTTTCCTGTCGTCTTGGGAGCATGCACACGGTTTCATGTACTCGCTCCCGGAGAAGGATTGAGGAACCGACGGTGAAGACATGACGGTTATACAGTACCCCGTAGGGTATTGTCAACAGCATACCCGGTAGGGTAATATGACGCCATGGCGACGGTGAGAAGGGAAGACGGCGGTGATGCCGCCCTCAACGTCTCGGATGAGGTGGTCGCGGACGTGACGGCCCGCCTCCGGCGCGTGGAGGGCCAAGTGCGCGCCGTGCAGCGGATGATCGCCGAGCGTCGGGACTGCCACGCGATCGCGCAGCAGATGGCCGCGGCGAGGGCAGCGCTGGAGCGGGCGACCGTTCAGTTGATGGCCAACAGCATGGCCGAGTGCATCCGCCCCAAGTCCGAGGGGGGCGTCGATCAGCGCGAGCTCAAGCGTCTCACGGAGACCTTCGTCAGGCTGCTGGCGTAGCCCGCGTCACGCGCCGATGACGCGCTGTCCGCCCAAGTACGGCACCAGGGCCTCCGGCACGCGGATGGTGCCGTCGGCTTGTTGGCCGTTCTCGATGACCGCCACCAGCGTACGCCCAACGGCGAGTCCGGAGCCGTTGAGCGTGTGCACCAGCTCCAGCTTGGACTTGGCGTCGCGCCGGAAGCGGATATTGGCGCGGCGCGCTTGGAAGTCGGTGCAGTTGCTGCACGAGCTGATCTCCCGGTAGACGCCTTGGCTGGGCAGCCACACTTCGAGATCGTAGGTCGCCGCCGCGTTGAAGCCCGTGTCTCCGCCGCAGAGCGCCACGGTGCGAAACGGCAGCTCCAGTTCCTTCAAGAGATTCTCCGCGTCGCGCGTGAGCCGCTCCAGCGCCTCGAAGCTTGCATCGGGCGCCGTCAGCCAGACCAGCTCCACCTTCTCGAATTGATGCTGGCGGATGAGGCCGCGGGTGTCCTTGCCGGCGGCGCCGGCCTCTTTGCGGAAGCACGGGGTGTACGCGGCATATCGGCGCGGCATGCTCTGGCCGTCGAGGATCTCGTCGCGATGGAGCGCCGTCAGCGGCACCTCCGCCGTCGGGATGAGGAAGAAGTCCCAGTCCGACAACTGGAACATGTCGTCGCTGAACTTGGAGAGCTGCCCCGTCGACCACATGGTCTCGCGGTTGACGATGATCGGCGGCGAGATCTCCGTGTATCCGGCGCGGTGGCCGCGATCGAGAAAGAAGTCGACGATCGCGCGCGAGAGCCGCGCTCCGTCGCCCACCAGGACGGCGAAGCGCGAACCGGCCAGCTTGCGGGCGCGCTCGAAGTCGAGGATTCCCAGGCGCTCTCCCAGCTCCCAGTGGGGCTTCGGCTCGAAGTCGAACGTGGGCGGCGTGCCCCACGCGCGCACGACGACGTTGCCGCTCTCGTCTGAGCCGTCCGGAACGATGTCGGCGAGGATGTTGGGGATCTGCTGGAGCTGCTCGTCGATGGCGGCGTTGGCCGCGGCCCCCTCCCCGTCGATCCGGGCGATCTCACCGTCGATGTCGGCGAGCCGCGGGCGGAGCTCCTCGGCGGCGGCGCGCTTGTCGGCGGCTTTGGCGATCGAGGACGAGAGGGTGTTCTTCTCGGCCTTGAGGGCGTCGCTGCGCGTCTGCGCCTCACGCGCCGTGCGGTCGAGCTCGACGAGGCGCTCCACCACGGAGGCATCCTGGCCGCGGCGCCGCAAGGAGCGGCGAATCGCCTCGGGGTCGCGCCGGAGCAACGAGCGATCGAGCATGAACGAGTCGAACCCTTCCGGAAAGAGACGATTGCAGGACCGTAGTCCGAAAGGCTCCTAGTTACCGTTCATGAACGACGCACTCCTACCCGGGCGCGGCTTCGACGCCGAGAGCCTCCCTTCTCCCGAGGCGGGCGTCGCCACCGTGCTGGAGCGATGGTGTCCGGCGGAGCTTCCCGTCGAGGAGGTACCGCTGGCGCGAGCCGTCGGCCGCGTGCTGGCGCGGGATGCGCGCGCCGATGCGCCGGTGCCCAGCCGGCCGCGGTCGATGATGGACGGCTATGCGGTGCGCGCCGCTGACGTCGCCGGCGCGAGCGCCGGCCACCCGGCGCGCTTGGCCGTGGTGGCCGAGATTCGCATGGGGGCCGCGCCCCCGCGCGCGCTGGCTGCCGGGGAGGCGATGCGGATTCCCACCGGAGGCGTTCTCCCGGAGGGGAGCGACGCGGTCGTGCCCCAAGAGGACGCGCGGGGCGGCGCCGACGGCGCCGTGGAGATCGTCGAGGGCGTCGCGTCCGGAGAGTTCGTCACGCGCGTGGGAGAGGATCTCGCTCCGGGTGAGACCGTGCTTCCCGCCGGGCGGCGCCTGCGCGGGGTGGAGATGGGCTTGCTCGCGACGCTCGGTTGGGAGCGGGTGGCCGTGCGCGCACGACCGGTCGTCGGGGTGCTCTCGACGGGCGACGAGCTGGTCCCCGCCGGATCCGAGCCGGGCGTCGGCCAGGTGCGCGACTCGAACCGTCACGTCGTGGGCGCGGTGTTGGAACAGATGGGAGCGCGCGTCGAGCAGCTTCCGCACGTGGGCGACCGCGCGCAGGAGCTGGAAGCGGCGCTGCGCGACGGCTTGGCGCGCTGCGACGCCATCGTGCTCACCGGAGGCTCCTCCGTCGGGGAGCGCGACCTCACGCCGGCCGCCATCGCCGCGCTCGGTGAGCCGGGCGTCGTCCTCCACGGCATCAAGGTCAAACCCGGGAAGCCCACGCTCTTCGCCTCGGTCGGCGGCAAGCTGATCATCGGACTTCCCGGCAACCCGACGTCCGCCGTCACCATTCTGCTGGCGGTCGCGCGCCCCGTCATCGACGCGCTCGTCGGAGCGACGCAGCCGCAGCCTCCGCCGACGACGGCGCGCATGGAACATCAGATCCGCGGCCGCGTCGGCTGGACGTGGTACGTCCCCGTCTCGCTCCATCGCGTAGCAGCGCAGACCGTCGCGCGACCGCTGCAGCTGAGATCGAGTCACGTGGCGCTGTTGGCGCGCGCCGACGGATACGTGCGCATCCCACCCGAGCGGGGCATGGCCGCCGCCGGCGAGCTCGTCGAGGTGCACCCGTTGTCATGAGCGTCGCATCGGCCTCCCGGGCGCGCGTGGATACTGCCGTGGTGGCCGCGACGATCGCCGTCGCCGCGATCGTGGGCTGCGCGCACGGCGGCGGCCGCAGCGCCGCGCCGACGCCGCCTCCTCACGCCGCTCCGCGCTCGACCGCGTCGCCGCTGCCGCCGGCTCCTCCCACTCTCTCGCCGAAGCTCGACGACGCCCAGTTGGCCGTTCGCGTGAAGGCGGCGCTCGCGACGCAGGTGGGGATCGACGCATTCCGCGTCGCGGTGCGCGCCCGGCACGGCATCGTCACGATCGAGGGGCGCGCACCGAGCGCCGACGTTGCGCGCAGCGAAGTCGAGACCGCGCGGGAGATTCCCGGCGTGACGCGCCTGGTCAATCTGATTCGGGTCGAGCCGTAGGCCGCAAGAGGGAAGGGTTGGGCCTAAGCGAAGGGGCGTCGATGCCCTGGACGCGGGACGATCGTCGTCGCCGGGGACGACGGCGAACGCCTGCGAGGAGAGAAGAGCGATGCACAGCAGCAGCGATGACGGCCGCCGAATGCTCTGTACGGGGCGCTAGTGCGGTACGCCATCCTGTCGGACATCCACGGGAACCTCGAGGCGCTCGAGGCAGTGCTCGCGTCCCTTTCACCGGGCGACCAGTTGCTCTGTCTGGGCGACGTGGTCGGCTACGGCCCCAACCCCAACGAGTGCGCCCAGCTCCTGCGCGAGCGCGACGTGCGCTGCGTGCTGGGAAATCACGACGTCGCGGCGATCGACAACTTCGGGGTGGAGTACTTCAATCCGATCGCGCGCCAGGCCATCGTCTGGACCCAAGACGTGATCGACCCACCCACGCGCGACTGGCTGGGCTCGCTGGACTACGAGCTCCACGTCGAGGACTTCCTTATGGTGCATGGCTCTCCCGAGCGCTATTTCGAGTACATCCTCGACGACGCCGCCGCGGGCCGCGCGTTCGCGGCCACCGACGCGCCGCTGATCTTCATCGGGCACTCGCACATCGCCGAGTACTATCAGCAACGCCCCGACGGGCGCATCGCGCACGGAGCGCTGACGCAGGGCGGTGAGGTGGCGTTGCTGCCGGGGCATCGCTACATCGTCAACGTGGGCAGCGTGGGGCAGCCGCGCGACTTCAACCCGGCTGCCTCGTTCGGCTTCTACGATCCCGAGCAGCGCGTGGTCAACGTCGTGCGCGTCCCCTACGAGATCGAGCGCGTCCAACGAAAGATCCACGCGTGCCGCCTGCCGGAGCAACTCGCCCAGCGCCTCACGCTCGGGCGTTGATGCGCGGCGCCCTGCGCGCGGCCGCGCTTGCTCTGCTTCTGCTCTCGCTTGCGCGCGCGGCGCCCTCCGCCGCGGCTGAGGCCAACGGCGGGCGCGACGCCGCTTACAGCGCGGCGCTCGACGCGGGCATGCGGCACTTCTACGGCAGCCGGTTCCCCGCCGCCCGCGCCGACTTCGCGCGGGCCCACGCCCGCGCTCCGGGCGACACGCTGACCGACGCCTTTTACGCGGCGGCGTGCGTCCGCTCGGGCGAGCGCCTCTCGGCGTTGGTGAGCGATCTGGCGGAACGCGCCGCGTTGGCCCCAGGCGACGCGGATGCGCAGACGCTGCTGGGCTTCGCCGAGCTGATCCCCGGCAGCCGCAGCGACCTGCGCGACGAGGCCCGGCTGGCCTTCGTCCGCGCGGAACGGCTGGCGCCGGCGGCCGCCGGACCACACGTGGGCTTGGGGATCCTCGCGTTCCAACGTCACGCCGTGACGGAGGCGAAGGGCGAGCTGTTGCTTGCCCAGCGCTTGGACCCGCATGAGGTGCTCGCCCGCGAGTACCTCGCGCGCGTCGACCTCATCTATCTGCGCGAGCCGGTCGCGGCTCTGGCGGTCCTGATCGACGTCACCAACGCGGTGCCCGGCTATGCCGATGCCTACTACCTCCTGGGGGAGGCCGCGGTGGCCGCGCGACGCTACGATCTCGCCGCGGCGTTTCTGGAGCGCACCCTCGCGCTGGACCCGCACGGGGTGGGCCAAGGTGGGCGCTATGGGCGCGCGCTCTTGCTCCGAGCCTACGAAGCCGCGGGCCGCGTCGAGGATGCGGCGCGGGTACGGCGCGAAGGTGGAGGGCAATGAGCGAGCAACCTCCCGTCGATGACGGCAACTGTTTTGCCTGCGGAGTGCACAACCCGACCGGCCTCCACGTTCGTTTCGAGCCCGAAGGCGAGGACGGGGTGCGCGCGGGCGTCAGCATTCCCGCGCAGTTCCAAGGGTGGAAGGGCATCGTGCACGGCGGGATCGTGATGACGCTGCTCGACGAGGCGATGGCGCACGCCGCGGCCCGGACGGGTGCCGCAGGCGTCACGGCCAGCGTGAACGTGCGCTTTCGCGCGCCCTCCCCGGTCGACGCGCCGTTGGAGCTGCGCGGCCGCGTGGTCGAGTTGCGCCGGAGCGTGCTGACGGTGGAGGCCACGCTTGCGGACGGCGCCGGCACCGTCCTGTGCGAGGCTTCCGGAAAGTTCGTGCGCAAGGGCGCGCTTGCCGACCCGAGCGCGTTGGGCGCCGGCGGCGCCGTGCGCTGACGGATCGATCACACGTGGCGAAAAGCAAACAGATCCGCGCCGCCGCCAAGGCGGCCGCCGAGGCCAAAGGCACCGGAGCGCCGACCATCGAGAACCGTCGCGCGCGGCATGAGTTCGATATCCTCGAGACTGTCGACGCGGGACTCGTGCTCCAAGGCACGGAGGTGAAGAGCCTGCGCCGCGGCGGCGGCTCCCTGAACGAAGCCTACGCGCGCATCCGCGGCGGCGAGGCTTGGCTGGTGGGGATGCACATAGCGCCCTACGAGCAAGGTCGCGTCGACCCGCACGATCCGCTCCGGCCGCGCAAGCTGCTGCTCCACGCCGCCGAGATCGAGCGCCTGATCGGCAAGATCGGAGAGAAAGGGCTGACGCTGGTGCCGCTGAGGCTCTTCTGGTCGCACGGCCGCGCGAAGGTGGTGCTCGGATTGGCTCGAGGCAAGAAGCTGCACGACAAGCGCGAGAGCCTGCGCGAGCGCGAGGTGCGCCGAGAGCTGGAGCGGGCTAGGCGATGACGCGGCGAGGCGGGCGTTGAGGGGGAATCGGCCGTTCGCCGACCTCGAGCAGCACGTGCTCTCGGCGTTGGAGTCGTCTGCGCCCGGCGGCGTGGCGGTGGCCTGCAGCGGCGGCCCGGACTCGGTGGCGCTCCTGGCGGCGGCGGCGGCGGTGGCGCGTGCCGCGGGGCGCGACGTGGCGGCGCTGCACGTCAACCATGGTGTGCGCCCGGCCGCCGATCGTGACGAAGGGGTGGCGATGGCGGCGGCGACGCACGCCGGCGCGCCGTTCCACAGCGTGCTCCTGGAGCCCGGAGGTCCGGCGGACGAGGCAGGGCTGCGGGCGCTGCGCTACGAGGCTCTGACCGCGATGGCGCGCGCCGCGGGATGCGGCACCGTGGCCACCGCGCACACGCTCGAGGACCAGGTCGAGACGGTGCTGCTGGCCGTGGTGCGCGGCACGGGGCTGCGGGGCCTCTCGGGAATGCCCGGGCGGCGCCCCCTGGGAGCGAACGTGGAGCTCATTCGCCCCGTGCTGGAGCGCCGCCGCGGCGAGCTTCGCGCCTACTGCCACGCGCGGGCCCTGCCCTACGCGATCGACGAGAGCAACGAGGAGCCGCGCTACCGGCGCAACCGTCTGCGCCGCCTGCTCGCCGAGCTGCGCGCCGTCGAGCCCTCGGCGGACGAAGCGATCTCCCGGTTGGCTCGCCTCGCCCGCGAAGAAGACGATTGGTTGGACCGGCAGGCGGCGGAGGCGCTGGCCTCCTCGCTGATCGAAGGGGCGCGTCTCTCCGGCGGCATCCGCACCCTGGCGCGGCCGCTGGTGCGCCGGGTGCTCCGGCTCTGGCTGGGCGGACGCGACCTCGCCTACGAGCCTCTCGACCGGTTGGCCGATGCCGTCATGGAGGGGCGACGGGGACGGTACTTCGTCCGAAAAGGTGAAGAAGTCGTGATTCGTGAGGGCGCGCTGGAACGACGGGCGCATGGTGACGGTTCTAGTGGACAGAGTGAAGCCGATGGCATCTGAGCTCGCCCCCCTGCCGGAAGGGGTGGCCGAGGTGATCTTCAGTTCCGCCGAGTTGGCGGCTGCCGTCGGCCGCTTGGCCGAGCGCATCGCCGCCGACTACCGCGATCGAGAGGTCTTGCTCGTGGGCGTGCTCAAAGGGGCGCTCTTCTTCGCGGCGGACCTCGCTCGCGCGCTCCACCGGGCGGGCCTGGCGCCCGACCGGATGACGCTGGACTTCATCGCCGTCTCGTCGTACGGGAACTCGCGGCGCTCCTCCGGTGAGGTGCGCCTGCTCAAGGACACCTCCGAGAGCGCCGAGGGGCGCCACGTGCTGATCGTGGAGGACATCGTGGACAACGGTCATACCCTCCACTACCTGCGCTCCATGTTCGGCGGGCGTGCCCCCGCATCGCTCGCCGCGTGCGCGCTCCTGGACAAGCCCTTCCACCGCGGAGTGGACGTGCCAGTGGAGTACGTGGGGCTCGAGGCGCCCGACGAGTTCGTTGTAGGGTACGGTCTGGACTACCAGGAATCGTACCGGCACCTCCCGTACGTCGCTCGACTCCACCCTTGGGTATACCGGGATTAGGAAGCTAGCGTCCCCCGCAGGCGCGACGGTCGCCTGAAGATACCCTCAGAAAGGAACGGGCTCCGGCCGTCCATCGGCCGACCCGCCAATGGTTGAACGCGTTGGCCAAGTACATCAAGAACGTCGCGGTCCTGCTGCTCCTGGGATTATTCGTCCTCTTTCTGGTCAATCGACTGCTGATCCAGCCGGCGAACAGCGAGGCGATCTCCTATTCGCAGTTCCTCTCGCTCGTCAACTCGGGTCAGGTGCAGTCGGTCACGTTGCGCCCCCACGAGGCTGACGGCAAGAAGAAGGACGGGAGCACCTTCACCGTCGCCATCGGCGACGATGCCCAGCTCGTCCCGGATCTGGTCAAGCACGACGTGGCCATCTCTTACGCGGAGCCCTCGGCGAACGCGGGCCTGCTGGCGGCCGCCGGGAACTTCCTGATTCCCATGATTCTGCTCATCGCGCTGTTGTTCTTCGTGGTGCGGCAGATGCAGGCGGGAGGGAGTCAAGCGCTCTCGTTCGGGAGGTCGCGCGCGAAGCTGCTCTCGGAGAACCGTCCGAAGATCACCTTCGCCGACGTGGCCGGCGTCGAAGAGGCCAAGCAGGAGTTGGCGGAGATCGTCGAGTTCCTCAAGTATCCCAAGAAGTTCCAGGCGCTCGGAGCGCGCATCCCCAAGGGCGTTCTGCTGCTGGGGCCGCCGGGCTCCGGCAAGACCCTGCTGGCCCGCGCGATCGCGGGCGAGGCGGGGGTGCCCTTCTTCTCGATCTCCGGCTCGGATTTCGTCGAGATGTTCGTCGGCGTCGGCGCCTCGCGCGTGCGCGACCTCTTCGAGCAGGCGAAGAAGAGCTCGCCGTGCATCGTCTTCATCGATGAGATCGACGCCGTGGGGCGTCAGCGCGGCGCCGGCCTGGGCGGGGGCCACGACGAGCGCGAGCAGACGCTCAACCAGCTGCTCGTCGAGATGGATGGCTTCGACGCGAACCAGGGCGTCATCTTGATCGCGGCAACCAACCGCCCCGACGTCCTCGACCCGGCGCTGCTGCGTCCGGGGCGCTTCGACCGTCAGGTGGTGGTCGACCGAGCCGACGTCAAGGGACGTGCGGCGATCCTCAACGTTCACGCCAAGAACAAGCCGCTGGGCAAGGACGTCTCGCTCGACACGCTGGCGCGGCGCACTCCCGGCTTCTCCGGAGCCGATCTCGAGAATCTGCTCAACGAAGCGGCGATCCTCGCCGCACGCGAGAACAAGAGCGTCATCGAGATGAAGGACTGCGAGGAGGCCATCGATCGCGTGATCGCCGGCCCCGAGCGCCGTTCGCGCTTGATCTCGCAGAAAGAGAAGGAGATCGTCGCCTATCACGAGTCGGGGCACGCGATCGTGGGCGCCTCGCTCCCGCACGCGAACCCCGTGCACAAGGTGACGATCATCTCGCGCGGCATGGCGCTGGGCCTGACGATGCAGTTGCCCGTCGAGGACCGCTATCTGATGTCGAAGGCCGAGATCCTCGACCAGATCACCGGCCTGCTCGGCGGACGCGTGGCGGAGGAGCTGCAGTTCCGCGAGGTCACGACGGGCGCCTCGAACGACTTCGAGAAGGCCACGCAGCTGGCCCGCGCAATGGTGACGCAATACGGCATGAGCCGCGAGCTGGGGCCGATCCAGTACGGTCACAACCACCAGCAGGTCTTCTTGGGGCGCGACATCGCCGATGAGCGCAACTACTCGGAGGAGATCGCCTCGAAGATCGACGCCGAGGTTCGCTCGATCATCGACGAGTGCTACTCCAAGGCCAAGGAAATCCTCCAGCAGAATTGGGACAAGCTGGAGCGGCTGGTGGCGTCCCTGTTGGAGAAGGAGACTGTCGAGGCCGACGAGGTGCTGGCGATCGTGCGGGGTGAGCCTTTGCCGGCCAAGTCGGACGAGGCGTTGCCCACGGCGGCGAGTCAAGGCCTGGAGCCGACGACTGAGCCGCAGCGGCAGAGCAAGCCGCGCTCGCTGCCGCCCAACATCTCGCCCGAGCCCGCGTAGCTCGCCAGCGTGGGGCGACCGAAGAGGTCGCCCCGCGCATGTTCTGGAGAACGCTATGACCCATCGTCTCGCCGCCGCCTTTCTCGCGTTGGCGTTCGTCGCTGTCCCGCTCGGCGCCGGTGCCGCCACGCTGCATCCGGCAAGAGCCATCGTGGAGACCGGCGACGGTCCGCCTCTCGCCGCGGTCGAGTTGTGGTTCCGTGCGCCTTCGTCTGGCTTCGCCGGCCCGCTGGTGGGCCTCGCCCAGCTCGCCGCCGAGTCCGTGGCGGCGTCGCAGGGTCACGGCGAGCCGCTCGCCGCGCTCGTGCAGGATCGCGGGGGGCGGTTGGCCATCGCCACGTTCTCCGATTCCGTGCAGGTCTCGGCGCTGGTTCCCGCGTCGTCGGCCGTCGAGATCGCCCGGGCCGCCTTCGAGGACTACACGCGCCCCGCGTTGACGGAGGACGGCTTCAAGCATGCGCGCGCGTCGGTGGCGGTCGAGGCCGCCGAGGCGCAAGCCGATCCCGACGCCCAGCTGCGCGCGCGCCTCTTCGGCTCGCTCTTCTCCGGCGGGCCGGATCGCTTCGCCTCCCTGCCGACCGTGGCGCAGTTGGGCGCGCTCGACTACGGGGACGTCGTGGCGTTCGCCAAGCGCGCGTTTCGCGCGGAGAACGCGGTCGCCGTCGTCGTCGGCGTGCACGACGCGGCCCCGGTGCTCGAGGCGCTGGGCGGGTCGGCCAAGGGCGAGCCTGCCGAGCCGCCGGCCGTTTCGACGCCGACCTCTTCGCCGGCCCGGATCCATGGCGACTCGATCGCCGGACCCGCGCTGGGGCTCGCCTACGCCGGACCGCCGATCGCCGACCGCCGCGCGGCGACGGCGATGGATTTCCTCTCCGACTATCTGCTCGCGCGCAAGACCGGCACCCTCGTCCGCGCGGTGGCAGGCGTCTCGCCGTCGGCGTCGGTAGGCGGACAGTTCATCACGCTCAACGATCCCGGCATCTTGCTCGTCGAGGTGACGGGCGACGCCTCCGACGCCGTGCGAAACGCGGTCGAGAGCACGCTGCGGACGGCGGAGCAGCCGCTCGATCCCAAGGCGTTCGAGATCGCGCAGCGCCAGTACGTCTACCATCTGCTGCACGACTTGCAGACCGTGCAGGCGCAGGCCGACAATCTCGGCTGGTACGCCGTCGAAGGGGCGCCGTCGTACGCGCCGTTCGCGGGCGGCGAGCAAGGCGAGTACATGACGCTCGCGCGCGGCCTCACGCCCGCGTACGTCGCCGAAGTGGCGCGCCGATACTTCGCGGCCACTCCCGCCGTCACGACATTGGTACCCATGCCGCCCGCGCCGCCCAAGGCGCCGGGATCGGCGCCGCAGCAAGAGGAGAAAGCGAAGTGAAGCGGTTCGCGAGGATCGTCGCCGGGTGCCTGGCGAGCTTGGCGCTGGCCGCTCCCGCATGGGCACAGTCGCCGGCGCCGGCCGGGGTCGGCGTCATCGACGTGAGCTCCTCCAACGCGCCGGTCACGGGGATGCAGCTGTTCGTGCCCGCCGGACTCGACCGCCAGCCGCGCGACCGATCCGGCCTTGCGGCGGTCGTCGCCCAAGCGCTCGTGCGGACGCCGGTGCACGGCGTGCCGCTGGCCGACGCCATCGCGCAGGCCGGCGGCTCGGTGACGTATGCCGTCGACGGCCAGGAGACGCACTTCTATCTCGAGGCCACGCCTTCGCACTTCGCGGAGGTCGCCTCGCTCTTCGCAAGCGCGCTGGCGCAACCCGCGTTCGATCGCGCCTCGATCTCGTCCGCGGCCGCCCACGCCGCCGATCGCGCCGCCCAGAACAACGGCGACGGGTTGACCGTCGGCGTCGCCATGTTCCGCAGTGTCTACCTCGCCAGGACCAACGCACGGCTCTCGACCTGGGGGAACGCGGCGACGCTCGCGCAGATCACGCCGCTCGACGCCGCCGATTTCTTCCGTGCCAATTACGTGGCGCGGGGGGCGATCATCGTCGGCGTGGGCAACCCGTCGCCGGGCCTGCGCGAAGGCGAGCAGGCGATCACGCGAGAGCTGCCTGATCGCCGTCCCTCTCCGGTGGTGGTCTCGCGCCAGCTTCCCGTCAAGGCGCGCTCGCGCGAGCTGATCACGCACCGCGACGTCCCGGCTCCGTGGGTGGTCCTGGGATACGATGCGCCCTCGCCCGGCGCCCCTGACTTTGCCGCGGCCCTGGTGCTCGAGTCCTTGATCGGCCAGGCGGTCGGGCGCGGCTTGGCGCCGCCGCTGGTCGCCACGCCCAGCGAGGGCGAGCGTCCGGTGGGAAGCATCTATCTCTTCGACACGGTGCCGTCCGCCGTGGTCATCTACGCCAACGGCGCCGGCGGAGATCCGACGCTCGCCGTGCGCACCGTGGCCACCGTGGTGCAGACGCTCACCGCGTCGCCGCTCTCGGAGGCGGACCTCTCGCTGGCAAAGGCCCAGGCCACCGGAGATTTCCTGATGCAGCAGGCGGCCCTCTCGGACCGGTCGTGGCTGGCTGGGAACTTCGCCCGCGAGGGCGCCGGCGACGACTACTCCTCGAAGGTCCTCACGGCCATCGCCGCGGTCAGCCCCGTGCGGCTGCGAGCCGCCGCCAAGCGCTACTTCTCGCACTACGTCACGTCGATCGTCTTGCCGCGGGAGGGGCGCTCGTAACCACCGCGCTCGTCCATGACTACCTCAACCAGCGCGGGGGCGCGGAACGCGTCTTCGCGCACGTGGCCGCCGCGTGGCCGGAGGCGCCGATCTTCACCTCGATCTTCGACCCGAAGCGGCTCGGCGACCTGATCGATCCGCGCCGGGTGCGCACCTCGTATCTCCAGCGCGTTCCCGGCCACGGCCGCTTCTTCCGCGCGCTGGCGCCGCTCTACCCCGGGGCGTTCGAGCGCTTCGACCTCTCCGCGTACGACACCATCATCAGCTCCACCACGGCATGGGCCAAGGGCGTCAGCGTCCGTCCCGGCGCCGTGCACGTCTGCTACTGCCACACGGTCTCGCGCTTCGTCTTCGACTACGAACGCTACGTCGGGGAGATCGCCGGCTCCCTGGAGCCGTTGGCGCGGCCCGTCGTGCGGCGGCTGGTGCGTTGGGACTTGGAGGCGGCGACTCGGCCCAGCGCCTTCGTCACCAACTCGCGCAACGCCGCCGAGCGGATCCGCCACTGGTACGGCCGCGACGCCTACGTGCTGCCGGCTCCCGTGGACGTCGATCGCTTCGAGGTCGGCCCCGGCGCGGGCGACTACGCGCTGGTCGTCTCACGCCTGCTCCCCTACAAACGGGTCGATCTCGCCGTCGAGGCCTGCCGTCTGGCGGGGGTG
>Ga0307372_10005549_pt1 | contig 18883 bp, 13 predicted proteins | sample OX1MG_FD_202533 | JGI IMG/M metagenome (GOLD analysis project Ga0307372, IMG submission 202533) | Soil microbial communities from Risofladan, Vaasa, Finland - OX-1 | ecosystem: Environmental > Terrestrial > Soil > Coastal area > Acid sulfate soil | place: Finland: Risofladan, Vaasa | collected...
TACTTCCGAGACGTCCCACTAGGGCGGCGGCGCCAGGAGCGGCTGAGAGTGCCTCCATCGCGGATCGCCTTCGCGGATCAGCCAAGGCGCCGTCACCGGCCGAGTTGGCAATGACAGCAACGACTCCAGGACGAAGACGCGACGCAGGAATGCAAAAGGGAACCAGAATATGACCCAGCCCAGTCCAGTCCAGCACCGCTCCCGGATCAAGACCGCGACGGCCACCAGTAGCATAGGCGACGCAGAGAGAATAAAGAAGACTCCCACGAACCAGATATTACGCAACAGCGTTGGCTCAAACATCGCCAGAAGAGCGCCATGGATCAGCAGAATCGGTCGTACAACAGACGTGAAGTTTATCGCCACCATCCGCACCATCGTGAACCAGGTCCGGGGCCCAGCCAGGCCCGCCCGCAACGGCGAGTGGCGAGCGAATACATGGACGCTTCCTCGACTCCATCGAATTCTCTGCCGGCGGAACTCTGAGAGTGTAAATGGCACGTTGTCGTAGACGATGATTCCCCGGTCGATCACGGCCCGGTAGCCGAGGCGCCCCAGCTGCATTGTGACATCGGCATCCTCGCCGTTAATGCCAGCCGCCACACCGCCGAATGCGACCACCGGGCCTCGCCGAAATGCCGCGAAGCTGCCGGGAATACAGGTGATTCCATCGACAGCCATGAGTCCCAGCCGCGCGAAGCGAAACCCCAATGCAACCTCGAACAGCCGCATGCGGTGGAAGAACGATCCGTCGCGAGGATAGGGCACTGAAGTGCCCCCGACAGTCCCGATAGTCGGGTCCGCAAACCACTGGGGGAGCTGGGCAAAGGCCTGCTCGTGGAGCAGGTTGTCTGCGTCGAATCGGATCACGATGTCGGCCTTGGCGTGTCGCAATGCCGCATTGAGGGTCGCCGCCTTGCCCCGGTGGGGATTCTGCAGGACCGAGCCCTCGGCCGCTCGGAATCGTGCCATGGCGTCTCGCGCTACGGCCACGGTCGCGTCTTCAGAGCCATCATCACTTACGACGATCCGGACCGGGCCACCGTACCGGGCCGCAGCCCGTTCGAGCGAGTCCAGTACCGGCGCGATTCGCGCCGCCTCGTTGTAGGCGGGCACGATCACATCTAGGGGAGGTCGCTCGCCGGTAGCGAGGGGCGGTGGCGGAGAGGAGCCAACCAGCAGGAGCAACCCATAGACCACCAACATCGCCACCGAGCCGGCGGTCAGGGCCAGCAGCACCGGTGCCAGGGTCACCGTCGCCACCGACTGGGCGGTGAGGGCGAAGCCGATGCCTGCCGCCGCCATGACGGCGGCAATGATCAGAACCAAGGTTACCGACTCACGCCACGCCGCTGGGCGCGTCTTGGCGAGGGTCGTGGCGCGGGGGAGATGAAAGGTCGTGAAGATCAGACGCGCCATGATGAGCACCCCGCTCGCGATCACGATGAACGTAGACTCCAGCGCGTAGGACCGAATCGGAAGACCGCTGAGGGATCCCAGGTAGAGGACCACGGTGTCGATGGCCACGGTCAGAAGCAGGTACAAGGCCGCGTGCCAGAGGACAACGAGCCTCCGCAGCATTCCCGCTCGAAGCGAGAACGCCAGCGCGACGAAGTAGGACGCGACCAGCAGCCGCGCGATCGGGTGGAGGCGCTCGACATATGCCTGCACGATCGTCGGGCGCTGGAGGAGTAGCTGGGCCGCGCCATTGACGGCGGCACGGTAAACCGACTCCAAGGGCACGCGCCAGACGATCGCAGCCAGCGAGATGAGAACGAGGATCGCGAAGAATGCCGCGGTTCGCGCGGGATGGACCGGGCGGGGCGCGGGAATGGCAACTTGGGCTAGACCGTCGCCCTCGTCGTCTCCATGCTCCATGAAGAGGGGGCGACAGATCACGACCATCAGGAGCAGCAGGTCCGCTCCCGCAATCAGGCCACCGATCGGTGAGGATAGACTCATGGGAAGAGGAGGTGGTGGGTCATCCCCACGATCCAGCTTCGGAGCCGTCCGCGGCGCCGGTCATCCTCGCCATGGCAGGACATGCTCCGCCCTCAAATCAGCGGCCGATCACCAGGTTGGCCGTCATGCCAGGGAGGAGCCCCGCTCTCGACCGGGCCAGCACGAACACTGCGTCGTAGTAGGTGGAGCCACCCACCAGTACCGGCGACGGGACGATCCGGCGCAGGTGGGCGACCAGCGGCCGCCCGCCCAGGGGGTCGATCGTCACCCGCGCTCTCCTGGCGCGCGTGACTCTCGCGATGTCCCCTTCGGGCACCTGCGCAACCACCACCCACGAGCCCAAGCTGTCGATGGTGAGCAGGGGCGGATTTTGAGGCGACGACGAGCTGATGTTGGAGCTGGGAGCCGGTGGAAAGAACGCCGAACTGGGGCTGGTGGGGACCTGGACGGCGGGGTCGGCACCTGCGCTCACCCCCTGGCTGCCCACCAGGTCTCCGACCGTACCCCCTACCGCCACCACCAATCCATTGATGGGTGACACCAGGCGCAGGCTGTTCAGCTGAGACTGCGCAGCCGACAGGGTGGCAAGATCCCGACTGATCTGAGCATGCGCCTCAGCCAGGGTGGCGGGGGTGGCGGGAACGCCGCGGGCCAGTGCCGACAGCCGCTGCCTGTCTGCCGCCAGCACCGCATGGTCCGAGGCCACGCTCGACACAGCTGCCGTGATGGACTGCTGCGCCAGCACCTCGCCGCGACGGACGTTCTGGCCCGGACCAACGAACATCGCCGCCAGTGGCCCCAGATTCGGGAAGTTGAGCACGACACGACTAGCCGGCTCGACAACGGCAGAGAAGACGGCCCCGCTTGTGAAGTACAGCTGACGCACACTGGCGGCCAGCGCGGCTGCGGCCAGAAGCGCGATCACCGCGCTGCTTATCAATGGTCGCCAGCGGTGCCGACGCCGCGCCGGTGGCGGCGGATTAGCGGTGTCGGCCTCGCCGATCGATATCCGCTTGCGGCGCGGCTCACCTATCCTTGTCTCAGTCATGGAGTGGCCGCCCGACCGAGCCCGCCACGCGTCACGTCGGCCGCCGCCGGCCGCCACCGGCGCGGCCGAATCACTCCGCTGCCCCACCGGACACCGACGCCCCGTCCCGCGACTCCACCGGCACTGCCTGAAGGTGGTAGCCCTCCGAGGTCAGGCATCGTCCAGTGGCGAGTTCGAACTGCCAATTGTGCACTCGACAGGTGAGGATGCCGTCCTCGATCACCCCGAAGCGCGCCAGATCGCCCTTGGCGTGGGGGCACCGCCGCGGCATCCGGAACCCGCCCGCCTCCCAGATTTCCGGCGTCGGCCCTTGCTCGGAGAGTCGTCCCTCCGCATACTGCAGCCGCTCCCTGGTCAGGCACCGGAAGAATATGAACACGTGTTGGTTGTAGGCTCCCCGGCGGCTCGCGGTGAACCGGAAGGACAGGAAGAGGTCATTGGTCCAATCCTCTACCCGATCGAGGATGCAGCGCTCGACGAGGGCTCGGGGCACGCGAAAGCGGTACATCCACGACTCGCCCGTCCACGGACGGGTCCGGCGCTCGTGAAAGTCGATGGCAATCGCAACCGTGCCCACTTGCAAAAGTACGACGTCATCGATGGCGGCGCAGATGTGGTCCGCCTCGGCCAGCAAGGGATCGAACAAGCGCTGGAGCTCTGCCAGGACGTCAACCTGACCTTCGCGCCACGAGGCGCGCTCGCGAGCTATGTCGTCCCGCCGCCGGTCTTGGTAGCGGAGCAGATACGCCCGCTTCTCGGCGAAGATCTCATCCACCTCTGCGCCGCTCAACCGGTGAGTCACCGTGAAGTCGTCGGCGGTCAGTTCACCAACGCTTCCCGGCAGCATGAGCCGACCCCCGGGACGACCCTGCTCCTCGAGCTGGGCCAGAAACACGTCGGGCCCAGGGAACGAGTTGCTGGGGTCGTTGTCGAAGTCGTTCAATTCGAATAGATCAGGATCCAAGAAGCATGCCGGGCCCGCCGATGGAACCACGAACCGCGGGCTCAAGCCCTCGACGTACCGCTGCGCCCGCGCCAGGCCGCCGGCACGCTTCTTGCGGCCCCAGGCCTCCTTTGCGCGGGGTGGAAAGTCATAGACCATGGGATACCAAATAGCCCCGGAGTACTGCAGAAAGAGTGCGTCGATGGGCCCTCCGCTCAACAGCGGCTCGAGGTCGATCGGGCGGGCATCATTGAGATTCAGCAGCCGCACCCGGCCGTCGCTGATCAAGATCGAGGAGTCCCCGATGGCGCCGTCGGATGGCTCCGCCAGCGAGGTGACCATCACCGTCAGCGGACCGAGCTCGTGTTCGACATTGTGGCGCGTCTTGATGAACTGGGTAAAGCCGAGCGCTCGCATCCGGGTCTCCAGCAGGGGGAGGGGATGCTCCGGGAGGATCACAGGGGTGCTCTTGTCGACATGGCGTGTCAAGAAGGGTGCGTCAAAGTGATCAAGGTGAAGGTGCGATATGTAGAGATAGGTCGGCCGGCTGAGCAGCGCCGGATCGATATCGGCGTTGCTCGGGAATGGATACCATGAGCCGAAGAAGGCGGGCGAGAACCAGGGATCGCACATGATCGACGCCCCCAGGCTCTCGACCAGCAGTCCAGCGTGCCCGAGGCTGGTTACGCGCATGGTGTCCGTCGGGTCCCTCGCCGGCACGCCCACCGCACGGATCGCCAGCCCGGGGGGCCCACGAGTGCACCGCCCCCAATCTGCCACCGGTCGCCCCCCTCGCTCCCCCGTCGGCGACCCCGACTCCACCAGCACGGTGCGCTCGCAACTGGCCGAGAGTCGGGACGCCGGCGCAGGTCCCGGGGCGCCTCCGCGGCGGCAACGGCGCGGCCGGGCCGGGCTCGGGCGCCGGGCCGGTGGCCCAGAGGCGCGACCGCGAACAGGTGTCCGCTCTCATGACGACGGCCGGAGATCCGAGGCCCCTCCCCCGAGCGCTCCCGCCAGATGACGCGAAGGGAGCGGCGGAGTCCGCGGCCGGCAACGCCGGCGAGGCACGCTGGCGTCGTCACCCCTCCCCCAGTATGGCTATCCTTGCCACCGAGATCTTGCCGGCGAGGGCGCCAGTGCCCGGGCCCGGCACCAGGGAGGGACAGCAGGTGACTGGAGAGCGCCAGCCCGGAGAGCGGGTGGTCGTTACTGGCGGAGCGGGCTTCATCGGGACCCACACCACGAGGGCGCTGCTCGAGGCAGGCGCCAGCGTCATGGTGATCGACGACCTCCGTCACGCCTGCGGTGAGCCGGTAGCCGACGGTGTCAGGCTCGTCCGCGCCGACGTCAGCAGTCGCGAGGCGGCGGCCGCCCTGTCCGAATTCCGACCCGACGGCGTTATCCACCTGGCGGCCCAGGGCGGGGTCAGCCGCTCGGTGCGCGATCCTGCCGCGGACGCGCTGGTGAACGTGGTCGGCTCGGTTGCCTTGATCAAGGCTTGCCTGGATGCTGGGTGCGAGCGCCTGGTCTTCTCCTCCTCCGGGGGCGCCATCTACGGCTCCTCGCGCCGCCTGCCCAGCTTCGAGCGCGACACACCGCACCCGCTCTCCCCCTACGGGGCCGCCAAGCTGGCTACCGAGGGCTACCTCGGCATGTTTCGCCGGACCTTCAACCTCTCCACGATCGCCCTGCGCTATGCCAACATCTATGGCCCCTACCAGGACGGGTCGGGCGAGGCGGGGGTGGTAGCGATCACATGCCACCGCCTCAATGCCGGAACCGCCCCCCAGATCACCGGTGACGGAGGCCAGACCCGAGACTTCACCTTCGTCGGCGATGTCGCACGGGCCAATGTCCTGGCCCTGCGCTCCCGATCCCAGGGCGCCTTCAACATCGGCACCGGCGTCGCGACCCCGGTCGCATCGGTGGCAGCGATCCTGGCCCGCCTCGCGGGGTTCGGCGGAGGATCGGTCACCCTGCCGGGCCGGCCCGGCGAGGTCCGCCATACCCAGCTCAGTGTGGAGAAGGCGCGTCGGCATCTCGGGTGGTCGGCCACCACCGCGCTCGACGAGGGCCTTGCCGTCACCCTGCGAAGCTTCCGGGACCGTCAGCCACCCGCCTAGAGCCTCCACCTTCAGCATGGTCGGATGCCTGGGAGTGGCCACGCCCGACCGGTGGACGAGGCCCGCGCCGAGTCGGCCGGGCGCGATCGACTTCATCTTCGCCGGTCACAGCCAAGCGGAGGCCCGGGCAGGCTCGCCCGGGCCGCGGACCCGAGGGTTCCACCGCCAGCGCCGCCAGCCGCCCGGCCAGGCGCTCCTGAGCACGACCCGCCGCGCGGCAGCTGGAGCCGACTCACGGATCGCGGACGACCGCCGCGCCCGCCCGTGACCGGAACCCTGGTTGCCAGCCCCTTCGGCGCCGCCGGCGCCGCCGCAACCACCCGTCCAAGATGCCCCCGGGTCGGTGGATGGACCTGCCCCCGTATGGGTGCGGCATCAGGGGGACTCCCAAGCGCCATCAGCCGCGGCCGCCGCTTCGGCCCTGGTGGCGAGGACGAGCCGGGTCGGAGCCGGCCCCGCCGTGGCCGGAGCGTCCACTCACCCGGAACCACGATCGGTCCGGGGTCGGCATCCGGCCGGTCACCGGCCGGCGCCCTGCCCGCGCCTGGCGCGAGGGAACGGGCGCGGACCGGGTCTGGCCGTCCCGCTTGCCGCTCCCATCCGGCCGCAGCCACGCCCGCACGGCGGCGGACCCATCCCATCACGGGCCAACGGTGACGGTCACCTGCCCGGCCACGGATGACTGGGCCACATCCTGAGCCGCCACGACCTGACTGCCCGCCGTCGCCAGTGTCATCGCCACGGCTATCCGGCCTTGGTCGGCAGCGGTGAAGGAGGTGTCAGCCGGCAGGGTCGCCAGGGCGTCGGACGAGCTGAAGTGCACCGTCCCAAGGTAACCCGCAACCCGGTTGTTGTGGGCGTCCAAGGCGATCAACGTCATTCGGAAGGGCGTGCCGGCGACCATCGTCTTGGGTGGGTACATGGCAAAGTGTGTCGCCGTCCCGGCCACGAACGTGGCCGCGCTCCCGACCAGCGGTGGGGGGCCGGCGTCGGCAGCCGTGAGCGTGCCGGCGCCCTGGGTCTCCAAGGTCACCACGAACACATGGACACCTTGATCTGCCGCCGTGAAGCTGTACGGCGCGGGGAGAACCGCGGCCGGATCGGAGCTGGTCAAGCTCACGGTGCCGGCGTATCCCGACGCCACATCACCATTGGCATCCAGCGCCGTGACCGTGACCGGAGTCGGCGCTCCCGGCGCGAAGGAGCTCGGCACCGACACCGCCAAGTGCGACGCACTCCCCACCACGAGGGTCGGGCTGGACCCCGTCAGAACTGGCGGACCGCTGTCGGTGGCGGTGATGGTCCCCGACCCAAGCGTGGCGAGCGTCACCGACAGCGCGTGGCTCCCGGCGTCGGCCGCGGTGAAGGTGTACGGGCCAGGCAGCGAGGCGCCCGGATCGGTGCTGGACAGCTGCACCGTCCCCCGGTATCCGGCCACCACGCCTCCACTGGCGTCCAGGGCGGTGACGGTGACCAAGGACGGGACCCCGGGGCTGAACGTGCTCGGACCGGTGACCGCAAAGTGAGTCGTCGGACCGACCACCATCGCACCCGTGGTGCCGCTGATCACCGGTGGACCGGCATCGGACGCCGTGACGCTTTCGCTCCCCAGCGTCTGCAGCGTGACGGAGAAAGTGTGGGTGCCATTGTCCCCGGCCCCGAAGGTGTATGGCGCGGGCAGCGCCGCACCCGGATCACTGCTCGACAGGGTCGCCGTGCCCCGGTAGCCGGAGGCGACGCCGCCGCTGGCATCCAAGGCGGTGACCGTCACCGGTGTCGCCACGCCTTGGCCCACTTGCGCTGGCATCGTCACCGCAAAGTGGGTAGCCGGTCCAGGGGTCGCCCCTGGTCCACCGACGTCCACCCAGCTGGCGACAGAGGGAACGCCTGCGGTGCTGACCACGAAGAGCATGTACCAGCCAGGCGGAGCGATGTCGCCGTCGGCCGGCCCAGTCACCTGCAGCGCCCCTGGCCCGCTGGTGAAGGCGAGGCCTATGTAGCGCTGATCCATGTTGACCGCGTGGGTGTCCGCACCGGGCCGGACCAGCGCCACCGACGCGATGTTCGCAGCATCGGGAGTGGCCACGGTGAAGGTGGATCCGTACGGGATGGCAGGCGGGGACGCGGAAATGGTCGGTCGGGGGCCCTGGAAGAGGTACGGCGGGCTGTAGATTTCGTAGTCGTTCTGATAGGTCCCCTGGTCCGACCCCGCTGAGAGGATCCTGCCATCGGGCAAGAGCACCGCTGTAGAGTGGTACGTCCTCTGGGCGGTCTGGGACGCCATCACCGTCCAGCCACCGGTCGACGGTCGATACAGCTCCGCCGACGTCACGGGGTTCGTGTACAGGCTCCCGCCGCCGCCCCCGCCCACCGACAGAACCGTCCCATCCGGCAGCAGCACGAGATTCTCATTAATTCTCGGATAGGTCATCGAGCCGGTGTATGTCCACTTGCGCGTCGACAGGTTCAGGACCTCCGCCGTGTTGGTGGGATTCTTGGTCCCGGTATCGCTTCCGCCCGCAGCCAGCACTTCGTTCAGCCCGGGGAGGAGAACGCTCCCACCGTACTCGCGATTGCCGTAGTTCATCGACGCGATCGCCCCAGAGAATCCGCCCGTCGCAGGGTTGTAGATCCGGGTCGCGGCGGCGGGTCCGACCTTGGCCACCATCCCGTCGGGAAGCAGGAACAGGTGGGGGTAGTTGCCGAAGTAGGCGCTGCCGGGGAGCATCGTGGAGCTCATCGTGGCTGGGTTGTAGCGTTCGACGGAATTGTCGTAGTTGTTCGTGCCCACCTGCCCCCCGGCCACCAGGGTGGTGCCGTCGGCAAGCTCCAGGTTGGAGGGATACCACCGCGGCACTTGGAGTGCCCCTCCACTGCTCCATGTGTCGGTCGTGGGATCGAACACGGTGATGTTGTTGGTGCCGCTCGTCCCTTCCGTATACGGGTTCGAAGGGTTGTACAGCAGACCGCCGGTGGTGAGTACGCGTCCGTCCGGCATCACCGAGATTCCCGAGCACAGAATGTTGAGCTGGCTTGGGATCGACACGTTGGTGACCACGCCGGTGGTGGGATCGAGCAGCTGCGCATCCGATCCCGGACCCGTGGCGGGCTCGGGAAGGCCGTAGAGGAGTACATCTCCATTGTTCAAGACGGCGCTGTTGATCCCAACTGTCCCGAGCGGGGTGGGGAGTGACCAGCAGCCATATGCCGCCGGGTCTGCATTGGTGGTGGCCACGGTGCTGCAGAAGGCAGTCTGGGCTGTGGCCGGCAATGGATGCAGGGCTTCAGCCATCAACACCGGCATGACGGCGCCGAGCGCGACGAACAGCGCACCGAGCCGGCGGCGGCGACGGAATCCCGACAGGCGAGCCAATGTGGTCATTTGGGCATCCTCATCTGTTCTGCGAGCCGTGCCGCGCGTCGGGATTTCGGTCGCGGACCGCCGGGGTCGCCGGCGGAGCTACTGGTGACCAACCCGTGAGCAGGATGGCTCTCCGGGTGATCGATGCTCGCCGCAGGGCCGATGCAGCCACCGGCTTCCGCCGCACATGGCCGGGCGCGGCGCTGCCGCGGAGCCGGCCCACTCTCGACCCAGCTTGGTGCTGCCAACGGGCTGGAGAGCCGCCGAGGTCTCGGCCCAGCCACGCGCAGACGGGCGCATCGACTGGTCCCTTCACTCCTCGGCACTCCCCGTATTGGCGCTGGATCGGTCCCGTGCGATGCCGGCGCTCCGGGCAGCGCGCCTCGGCCCCGATCGTGCTGGTGTGGTGCCGCGGCCTGGGAACAGGTCCCCTGCTTCAAGAGAGTTTGGTCGGAGCGAGGCGCGGGTGTCAAGTGCGTGCCGAGCTTCCGCGGCGGCCCGGCCGGGTTCAGCCCGCGGCGGGCCCAGATCGTGGAGCGGGCGGCGATGCCGGTGGGACGCTCTGCAGCCGTGCCCATGCGGCCGGCGAGAGACCGGCGTCCGACATCGGGCGCGGCCGGGTCCGGACGCCACGAGCGGTCCGGCCGCCGCCTTGGACGCCCACTGATTCGCTCCACGGCCTACCTGGGAGCCGCCGTGGCGGGTGAGCGGGTGGCGGCCCGCAGGACCGCCGCCGCCAGCGGCGGCTGCGGAACGTTCAGGAAGTAGCCCTGAACATCACCTGCGGTGAGTCTCACACAGCGGGTGAGATCGGCTGTCAGGGAGGAAGGGGCGCCTCTGGTGCTGGTAAGCCCGGCGATCACTTTGACATCGGGGTTGGCCGACCTTGCCTGGATTGCTGCCGCTCTGACGAACCTGGCATACACCGGCGGGTGGTTCTCGTACGACTGGGCGGGCACCTCCACCACCACCGCCAGTCGAGCGGTGCCTCGCATCCAGCCGGTGTGCAGGTACCGGCGCCACAGGGAGCCCGCCGTCGACGGCAGCTCCCTGGCCAGATCCAGAGCCGGGCTGCTGATGAACATGAGGTGATGGCGAGCGACGAGCCGCGCAACCTTCCGCTCGAAGTGAATCGGTCGCAGCCGCTCCTGATACGGGGTGGCGGGCCAATCCTCGTTGTCGTAGATCACGGCCTGGATCCACCGCGAGATGAGGCCTCCGGCAAAGGCGGCTCGGATGTCGGGCAGGCTCTTGAGGCTGAGGGCTGCCTCCGCCGGCACGTTCGGGACGGGTCGCTGCCCCGGGAGCACGATCTCGATCAGCTGCCCATCGCGAAGCTGGTGGCGCACATAGGCGTCGCTCCGTATCGCGCCCACCACGTTGCGGGGTGCAATCCAGATCAGCGGTGCCGAGCTCGTCGGGTCGCCACCGCTCCCACGGCTCCCGCCGGCACAGGCGACCAAGGCCAGTCCGAGGGGGAGGACGGCCGCGGCGCGCGGAATCCGCCGCCGCATCGACGTCCCGCCTTGCGGACGTGCGGTCCGGCAGGACGGCACCCGAGTCAAGGCCGGGCCACCCCGGACCGCGCGTGGTCGCGGCGCTGGGCCGCGTCGCTGCGGCCCACGACTCCCAGCCGTCCCACCTCCTGCACTCCGTCCTCCTCGAATCGGCCCGCACCTAGGCGAGCGCGATCCCAACCTCGGCCGCCACGATCAGACCTCCCCGCGCGCCGAGGAACTCGACCACGTGGGACCACGCCTCGGAGACCGCCTCCGACGACCAATGCGAGTGGCGACCGTCCAAAAAATCGGGCTGCTCAGCATCGAACGTCCTCACCTGGCCGGGTTCGCAGACCACGCCGACGGTCGTGACCGCCAGGCCGGCCGTCAGCTGCCTGATGTCGCCCCAGATCACCAGAGCCGGGGTGGTCAGCCGAGCCAGCAGACCCTGATCGGGAACACCGCCGCACACGGAGACGCAGCCGATAAGCGCCCGAGGTCGGCCGCCCAGGTCGAGGGCGACGGGTCCACCGGTCCCGAGCCCCAGACAGGCCACGTCCTCGCCCACCCGCATTTGAGCCGGAACCTGACGCAGGACATGCCACGTGTCCGCAACCCACTCCGCGCGCTGTTGGGGCGAGTGGATCGCGTGCAGCGCGGCCAGTGTCTGGCGCTGCCACTCCGAGGCCCCCAGCTCTAGCGGGGGCACCGTCAGGGGGCGGGCGTGCAGGTCCACCCCGAGGTCGCGCTCCAGCGCGATCAGCCGTTCCGGTGCCAGCGCTTCGCCCAGACGGCCCCCGTGAAGGGTGGGAATGAGGACCGCCCACCCGAGTCGGGCGCATCGCCAGGCCAGGTCGCGGACGTGATCATTCAGTCCCCACATCCCGTGCAGGATGACCAGCAGAGGGGGGGCGCCGCCGACATCAGGTCGGACCAGCTCGACCGCCACCCGGCGATGCGCCGCCTTCAGTGCCAGCTTGTAGTGCCGCACCTCACCGCTCCCCGCGTGAGCTTCGGGCCGTCACGATCTTGTTACGGCGGATGCGATCGGGGGTCCTGTACCTAGCATCCGGTTGATGAGACTCGGCGTGATCTCGACCTCCGGTTGCGGTGAGGTCGGCGCGCGCCCGTCTCATGGGATGGCCCAAGCGTGAATGGTCAGCGGCCGAATATCTCCCGGTTCTCCGCGGCGTTCGCAGGCGCAGCTCTGACGGCGCTGGTGGTCGGCATCGGACTGGACGCCGCCAGCGCCGCGCGCCGTCCGCCGACCGCCGACCAACGGCACGTCGCCTCTGGGCTCCGTCGCCACCATCCACGGTCGCCGGGGCCTGCCGATTCCGGCGTGATCGTCCACTCGCGCGTCGACCGCACGAGCGCATCCCGCGATGTGACCCTGGCCGTCCATGGTGGTCACATTCAGGCGCCCGTCCAGGGCACCGGTCTCAGGGCAGGGCCGGCCCAATCCCTTCGGCGGCCGGACGCCCGGCGCCGTCACCGGCGCACTCGCCGCCCAGAGGCGCGACGAGCCGTTGTCCGAGACCGTCGCCCAGAGCCCTGGACCGCGCTTGGAGCGTCCATGTTCGACCGCCACCACCGCTCCCGACCCACCTCGACGGACCCCAGGCAACCCACGCTGTCCCGTCCAGATCGGTCCCGCCGCCCAAGCCCGATCCGGCCCCCACGCCCTTCCGCAAGCACGAGCGATCGTCCGGATCCCACGCTCTCTCCGACCCAGGATCCCACGGCCGTCCCGACGCCCAGCGCTCGTCCCGATCCAACTCAGGATCCCACCCCCTCCCCGGGCGTCGACCCGACGCCGGCTCCGACGGCATCCGCCAGCCCCGAACCCAGCCCCACCCCTACGCCCCCGCTGCCTCAGCCCAGCCCTTCGGAGACGGCCACCCCCACCCCGGCCAGCGCTCCACACGGGGCGGCCGACTCTCTGGTCTGGGTCATGGACTGGGCCACCGCCCAGAGCATCGCCAACGACCCCGCCGCGGTTCAAGCGCTGGCTGGGGCGACCATCTACGAAATCGTGCAGCCAGGCGGCAGGCCAGCACCCGGACTCCCAGCCATCGCCACGCTCGACTTCAAGAGCGTCGCCACCATGTCGGCCTCGCTCTCTGCTGGTCAAGCCTCGCCGTGGGACGAGGCGGTCGTCTACGACCCTGAGCACTGGGCTGCCACGCCTCTCTCCGAGCAGCAATCGGTCGTGGCCGCGACCGCCCAAGCGGCAACCCTCGCGGCCGCCCACCACCTGACGCTGATCGCGACCCCCGCCTCCGACCTGATGGAGGTCCTCATGCCTGGGCAGTGGCCTCTCTACCAGGACTACCTCACCTACGATCTCGCTGGCAAGACCGCCGCCCTGGCGCCCGGCCTCATCGACATACAGGCCCAGGCGAGCGAGACGTCGCTGCCTCAGTACGTCGCCCAGATCACCGGCGCGACCGCCCAGAGTCGGGGCGCCAACCCGTCCACGACCGTGCTGGGCGACATCACAGACCACTTGAACGGCGCGGCAGTGCCGATCAATCAGATCACGGCGGCCATCAACGCCACCGATGGCGTCGTTCAGGGGTACTTTCTGAACGCTCCCACCGCCGGGGGCGCGATCATCCAGGCCCTGGGGTGATCGCCACCCAGGGAAGTCGCCCCAGTCAGCATCTCCCGGGCAGTCAGCCAACATCGACCCAGGCCGCCACCGATGGAACGCCTACCTTATTCACAATGAACAGCATGTACCAGCCGGGCGGAGCCACGTCTCCATCCGCCGGCCCGACAACGCTCAGCGAATTCGTCCCCTGCGTGAAGCCGAGAGCGACGTACCGCTGGCCCATGCTCACTCCGTGGGTCGTCGCCCCGGCGGCGATCAGAGCCACCTTGGCAATGTTCGCCGCCTGCGGTGTGGTCACGGTGAACCCTCTCCCGTAGCTCACGCTGGCCGGCACCTCCGTCAGTGCCGGCCGCGCACCCGCGAAGAGGTACGGTGGGCTGAATATCTCGTAGTAGTTCTGGAACGGGCCTTGGTCCGAGCCCGCGGACAAGACCCGGCCGTCGGGCAGCAGCAGTGCGGTTGAGTGATAGGTTCGCTGAGCCGTCTGGGAGGCCAAGACGGCCCAAGTGCCGGTGACCGGGTCATACAGCTCCGCGGACGTCTCGGGGTGCCCGTACAGCCCGCCCCCGCCGCCTCCCACCGAGAGCACGCTGCCGTCAGGAAGCAGCACCAGATTTTCGTCGATGCGAGGTGCGCTCATGGACCCGGTGTAGGTCCATTGGTCGGTCGTCAGATTGAGCAGCTCGGCCGTCCGAGTGGGATCGGCCGTGCCCACCTTGCTTCCGCCCGCGGCCAGCACCTCGTTCAGCCCCGGCAACAACACGTCAGCGCCGTATTGCCGGTCGCCGAAGTTCATCCTCGCGACCGATCCTCCGAACCTGCCGGTGAGGGGGGAGTAGATCCGGGTCGCAACCCCGGGTCCCACCTTCGCCACGCTGCCATCGGGCAGGAGGAACATCTTTGGGTAATCGCCAAAATCACCGCCATCCGGCAGGGCCACGCTTTGCCGGGTCGTGGCATCGTACACCTCAGCGCTGTTGTCCAAGTGCGAATGTGATGCCTGTCCCCCGATCACCAGGGTCGCTCCGTCGCCGAGCTCCACATTGGTTGGGTACCAGCGGGCGGTGGAGAGCCGGCCGGCAGCACTCCACGTGTCGCTGGAGGGGTCGAACACGGTGATGTTCGCCGTGCCGGTAGTGCCCTCCAGATAGGGATGGGCCCGGCTGTAGAGCAAGCCGCCCGAGGCTAGCACCCGCCCGTCCGGCAGCAGCGAGACGCCAGAGCAGAGAAGATTGGTCTGGCTCCTCACTGACACATCCCGGCTCTCGCCGCTGTGGGGGTAGAGCAGCCGCGCATCTGATCCCCGCGTCGACGGGAATTCGGGGGGGCCATAGAGAAGCACAGCGCCCGTGTGAAGCAGGGCCGCGTTGATCCCGACAGCGCCGAGCCAGCTGGGTAGAGTCCAGCAGCCGTACACGGCAGGATTGGCTCCGGTCCTTGCGTCAGCGCTGCAGAACGTCCCCGGGCCGACGACTTGAGCCGAGCCTGCCGATCCCAGCACCAGCGTGGCTGGCACCGTCGACACCATCGCCGCCAGTGACACTAGCGCTCCATGAACGCATCGCCGGCGGAGCCACGCTGGCTGCCGACGGTCGCTGGCCGCTTCAGCCCCGCAAAGCATCGCTGGATCGCACTCGGCCATGGGTGGCTCCAGACCAGCCCTGCCTCGTCGCCACGGGGCGCGCCGACAGACACGAGGCCGCCTTCGTCCCCGCCCCAAAGCCGGCGGCTCATCGGAGTCGGCCATGGCGCTGGTAGTCAAACCGCAGCCAGAGTGTCGACCGCGGTCTGCCGCGCCCAGAACCGATTCGCCCCCGACGCCCAGGTCACGTTGGGGTTCTCCAAGGCCGACAGATCGACGCGGTCCAGGTACTGCGCGATCCAGCCGATCAGCGACGTGATCAGCGTCTGATTGAGGAGATGTGGCTCGAGACCGAGGTCGAGGAGCGCCTGGTGCTTGGCGTTGTAGTAGTGGGATTCCGCCTCGATGCGAGGATTCTCGATGTGGACAACTGAAGTCTCCAGCCCGCACTCACGGCGAGCCTCGCCGATCGTCTGAGCCAGTTCGTTCACCGAGAACTGCTCGGTGAACTGATTGAAGACGCGGAATTCGCCGGGATCTGGGCGATGTCGAAGTGACAGTAGGATGCATGCCAGGGTGTCCTGAATGTTGAGGTACCCGCGCGTCTGTCCGCCCGTTCCGTACACGGTGAGAGGCGACCCCGCAGCTGCCTGGACGCAGAATCGGTTGAGCGCCGTTCCGAAGGTGGAGTCGTAGTGAAACGAGGTTGCGAGGTCGGGATGGAGCCGTGTCTCCTCGGTGTCGATGCCGTAGACCACCCCCTGGTTCAGGTCGGTGGCCCGCATGTTCCACACCCTACACGCGAACATAATGTTTTCACTGTCAGCCACCTTGGAGAGGTGGTAGAAGCTGTGCGGCCTCTTGGGGAAGGGGACGCGCTCGCTCCGCCCATTGTGCTGGATGGTGAGCCAGCCCTCTTCGATGTCGATGTTCGGGCATCCGTACTCGCCCATCGACCCCAGCTTGATGAGATGGCAGTCGGGCGCGCCCCGCTTCAGTGCCCAGAGGAGGTTCAGGGTGCCCACGGTGTTGTTGACATAGGTCTGGACGCAGTGATCGCTGTCTACCATCGAGTAGGGCGCCGACGGCTGCTCCGCAAAGTGGATGACGGCGCCGGGGTGGTAGCTCGCCACCAGCTGGTTGAGTGCAGCGCGGTTGGCAAGATCCACCTGGTGCCATTCGATCTGCTTGCCCGTCAGCTCGAGCCAGCACTCGATCCGTCGTTTGATGCTGGCGACCGGATTGAGGCAGTCGACCCCGATCTCCGCTCGCCAGGCACGCTTGGAGAGGTTGTCCATGGCCACGACGCGATAGCCGAGCGCCGAGAGTCGAAGGGCCATTGGCCACCCCAGGTAGCCATCCGCCCCGAGGACGAACACCGTGTCGTTCGAGCGATCGTAGGAATCCATAGCCGGCCGAGCCCTCCGCTCCAGGTGTGGGCGCGACGGCAGTCGCAGCTGCCGTCCCAGGGCAGGCCTAGACCCCCCCGAGCCCGCACCGCTCCCAATCACGGCCGGCGGCCCGTCTCAGGGCGCAACCGACCCTTCCTCCACCGATGAGTTTCGCGCGGCAGTCGGCGGGAGTCAAGAGCCTGACGAAATCGTTGCAAGTGGGACCGGCGCTCGGAGGTCGGCTGGGCCAGCGCCGACCGGTGCGGATCCCGCCCGCACCGGCCACGCCGCCCGGGCCGTCCGGCACAGAGATGCCCCCGCGGGGGTCGGTCGACGGCGGTCGACGTATGCCGACGGCGCGGGTCATGGCGCCCTGGCATGGGCCCGCGCCAGAGCGGCCGCTGACCCGTGGTGGCCACACGGGCGGCGGGTCGCCGGGCTCGCCGATCGTGGGCTGACGGCGGCGGCTGCCGCTCCCCTATCTGCCGGGAGCCGGGCACCGGGCGAAGGCGGCTGCCTCGGGGTCGAACTCACCGGGGAGAAATGGGAGCAGCGCCACGCCGGTCGGCCCGACCGTCAGCGCGTCGACGCCCAGGTGGCTCTCGCTCGCCACGATCGGGTGTCCCGCCAGTCCCGGGCTCGAGACCGGGGGATAGGCGACGATGCCGTGCGCCGCGTAGTCGGTGACGAAGTAGCCATAGGGCGTGCCGGTGAGGGTGCACCTGGTGCGGGGGATCGATGTCACGAACTCGGCGTGGTACCACGGCACCAGCGGCACGACCACCCCGTCGGGGTGGACCACGTAGACGAGGGACTTGCCTTCTCCGGCGACCAGGAGGTCACCGCCATACCTCGGGATGGATCGGGGGATGACATCCGGCCCCTCGATGAAGGAGGGAGCGTCAGCGACGGGTCGGACCACTCTCGCCGGCGAGACCCTCCAGATCTCTCCGAGCTTGCTGGTGACGATCATCTCGTGCCCGAAGGTGCCCACGGAATCGAAGGTGATGCCATCGTGACCGTTGCTGGCCATCTTGGTGAGCGTCACGAAGAGCGAAGCCCTTCGGCCCCCGGGTGGGATCGCATAGATCTGGGGTCCCTGCGTCACGTACAGATACCCCTTCGGGAACCCGAAGGTACCGGGAGACATCGCCATGTCGTCCTCACTGCAGGGCGCGTCCGCTCGGGGCAGGTTGGCGACGAGGGTCTTCTTCCCGGAGGGTGCGATCGCCAGGACTTGATGGGGCGATCCGCAGTACGGACGCGACACGTACACCTGCGCTGACGTGGCGGCTATCCCGATCGGGTCGGACACCGAGGCGAAGGTCACGGTGATGTACGCCGGTGGCGACCACCTCGTGACCCGCCCACCACCCTGTTCGTCAAGTCGAGAGGCGAAGGCATACTGGCCGCTCGAGCTCGCCACCAGCGGGGCGTCCATGGCGACCGTCCGGCGCTCGAAGTAGACGTATCCGGCCCGGCCGGGGGGCTTGACCTCGACGTCAAAGCGATCGCCGGGAGGTGGGATTGCGGTGGCCCAGCGGAGGTCGAAGCTGGTACCGACGGGTCCGCTGGTCCGCCCGAGCGCCACCGGGACGCGCACGGTCCCCGTCAGCCCCGTGGCCAGGTCCTTGATCCGGTAGGTGCCGGCTAGCTCGAACCTGTAGGAGAACGCTTCACCGGGCCTAAGTAGGGGCGAGGTGAAGAGTCCGAGGCCCGACCCGTCCGCGATCCGGTGTGTCCTGACGTCCGTCGAGGGAAGGCGCCAAACGACGCGCTCGCCCAACGGCGCGACCACCGTGGCCGGCACGAAGCGGGCATCGGTCACCGTGACCATCATCGACGACACGTGGACCCGAGCCGTCTGGTGGGGCGGGGCGGCGGCGCTCAGGGGCACCAGGAGGAGGGACGCGATGGGCACTCCCCACCGCCACCGGCGCCACGCTGGATCCCACGACGGCGGGCTCAGCCGGTCCGATCGCCGCACGCGCGGGGTCGGGAGCGAGAGAGTCAGGCGCTGTCCACCTCCCCACCCCGGACGCGCTCGGTTCCCGGCGCGACACGCGGGCGCCGAGGGCGGGGTGGGGGCTGCGGCTCCGCCGACCGGCGGCGGCGTGGATCGAAGGCACTGGCGGCTCGCGTCAACCCCTCCCAAACCCCGTCGACCACGTCACCCTCGACGATGCCGGAGTGTACCGCCTCAGTTCTTGGCGCGTGGCAGGACTGCCCTGACCGGTCGGGATGTCTCCGCCGGCACTCGGTGCGGAGCCAGGCTCGCTCAGGACGGCCGGCCCGCGAGACGCCGATGGAGGGTCGCCTGGCCCCGAACCCCGTCGGCCAGAGTCGCCCAGAGCGCC
>Ga0307372_10005550_pt1 | contig 18883 bp, 20 predicted proteins | sample OX1MG_FD_202533 | JGI IMG/M metagenome (GOLD analysis project Ga0307372, IMG submission 202533) | Soil microbial communities from Risofladan, Vaasa, Finland - OX-1 | ecosystem: Environmental > Terrestrial > Soil > Coastal area > Acid sulfate soil | place: Finland: Risofladan, Vaasa | collected...
ACCGCCGCCATCGAGCCGGCCGCGACGAGGTCATCGAAGCCCACGACCTCGGCCTTGATGAAGTGCTTTTGAAAGTCCGTGTGGATCTCGCCGGCGGCCTCGGGCGCGGTCTCGCCGCGGTGAATCGTCCAGGCGCGGGCCTCTTTGGGCCCCGCCGTCAAGAACGTCTGCAGGCCCAGGGTCGAAAAGCCCACTCGCGATAACTGCGCGAGTCCGGACTCTTGTTGGCCGAAGGACTGCAAGAGTTCGAGTGCTTCGTCGTCGTCGAGTCCCGAGAGTTCGGCCTCGACTTTGGCGCAGAGAATCACGCTCGGCGACGGGGCGACCGAACTGGCCAGTTCGCTGCCGCGCGCCTGATCTTGAATGGACTCTTCGTCGACGTTAAAGACGTAGATGAAGGGCTTGTCAGTCAAAAGGTGCAGGTCGCGGATCTGGGTACGGTCGAGTTCCTTGCCGAGTTGGGAGATGACGCGACCATCGTTGAGCGCGCATTGGGCGCGCTTGGCCTCGGCCAGTTTGACGGCGGCGTCGCCGCCTCGCTTGGCGTCACGTTCCAGGCGGGCGACGGCGCGTTCGAGCGTCTGGAGGTCGGCGAGCATGAGTTCGGTTTCGATCGTGGCGACGTCACTGGCCGGATCGACCCGGCCATCGACGTGGATCACGTCGTCGTCGTGAAAGACCCGCACGACCTCACAGATCGCGTCACATTCGCGGATCGCGGCCAAGAATTGGTTGCCGAGCCCCTCGCCCTCGGACGCGCCGCGAACGATGCCCGCGATGTCGACAAAGGTGACCGTGGCGGGAATTTGCTTTTCCGAGTGAAAGATCTGCGCCAGGACACCCAAGCGTTCGTCGGGCACCGCCACGATGCCCACGTTGGGTTCAATCGTGGCGAAGGGGTAGTTCGCCGCGAGCACGTTGTTCTTGGTGAGCGCGTTAAAGAGCGTTGATTTACCAACATTGGGCAGCCCGACGATGCCGATGGTGAGACCCATAAGGGCAGTAAGGCTACCCCATCAAGTCTTCATCAATCTTTAACGTGTTTCGCCTCGTGTCTTAGTCCTCTCTTAGGTCGCCGCGGCATCATTGATGTCATGAGCAATTCCGTACACCCGCTCAAGGGCGCCACCTCCTGGGTCGTGACAGCCCTTATGACCGTTGCCCTCGGCGCGGGCATCGTCGTGGCGAATCATCACGCGACGCCGGTGTCGACGACGAACGCGACCGCGACGGCCCCGAGCGCCTCAGGCCCGAATACTTCAATCCCGAGCGGGTCGGCATCGCCAGGAATCTCCGCGACGAACGTCGCCACCGCCGCCAACGCGAAGCCCATCGTGACCTACTACAAGGGTGATGACTCGTCGTCGGAGAACGGCTCGTCGTCCGGCGAATCCGCTTCCTTTGGGGACAATTAGCGCTCTTTCGCTGAATACGTGATCTTCCGGTTCGAACTTCGCGTACCATCGCGGCCATGAATACTTCAAACGTTCGAGAAGGCGTCGCGCCCTTTGGCGCTTGGCAGACCTGGTATCGGGTCAGTGGTGACCTGTCGTCGCCGCGCACGCCCCTGGTCGTCGCGCACGGTGGGCCCGGCAGCACCCACGACTACGTATTGGCGATCGCCCAGCTCGCCGACGCCGGTCGGCCCGTTATTCACTACGACCAGCTCGGCAACGGGCGCTCGACGCACCTTCGCGACCGCGGCGCGGACTTTTGGACGGTGGAACTCTTTCTCAACGAACTCGACAATCTGCTCGCGCACCTCGGCATCGCCGACGGCTATCACTTACTTGGTCAGTCCTGGGGCGGCATGCTCGGTGCCGAACACGCGATTCGTCAACCCGCGGGCCTTCGCTCGCTGGTGCTGTCGAACTCACCCGCCTCGATGGCGTTGTGGGCGAGCGAGGCAAAGATCCTGCGCTCTCAGCTGCCGCGTGCCATTGAAGACGCCCTCGACCGCCACGAGGCTGCCGGCACGATCGAGGACCCCGAATACCTTGAGGCGACGATGCTTTACTACGACAAGCACGTCTGTCGCGTCGTGCCGAATCCGCCCGAGGTGGTCCGGACGTTCGAGTGGATGATGGAAGACTCGACGGTCTACAACACGATGAACGGTCCCAACGAGTTCTTCTGCGTCGGTACGCTGCGCGATTGGTCGGTCGTCGATGAGGTCCAGAACATTGTCGCGCCCACGTTGTTGATCTCGGGGCGCCACGACGAGGCAACGCCCGCGACCGTTCAGCCCTTTTTCGACGCGATTGCCGACGTGCGATGGGAGATCTTCGAAGACTCGAGCCACATGCCCTTCGTCGAAGAGCCCGATCGCTATCTACAGGTCGTGGAGTCCTTTCTCGCCGAGCACGACTAGGTTTCCCCGCGCTCGGGCGGTAGCGTGGCGTATCGTTCGCTTCGCCCCTCGGGTCTCGCGATCGGCATCGTCGCGAGCGAAGGAGAGGTCATGGACGCGAGTCTTTACCGAGAAATCAACCGATTCGCGATTCGTACGGCGTGGGCGCACTCCTTCATGAAGTTCGTGGCGATTTACGCAATAGGTCTTTTCGCGTTGCTGGTCCTCTACGCCTGGTGGGATGCGCGCTTCTCGAAGAATTCAGTGCGAGGGGTCGCGGCGGCCGGATGGACGGCGATCGCCACGGTGCTCGCGGTAGGCATCAATCAGCTGATCATTCACGCGGTCAAGCGTCAGCGCCCGTATTGGTCAATGAAGCACGTCGAGGTCTTGGTGGCCAAGGGGCACGACTACACGTTCCCCTCGGACCACGCGATGGCAGCGGGAGCCGCCACGGCGGGACTCTGGGTCGTGGCGCGCTACGCGCCGCGCGCCGTGCGTCGGATCGCGCAGGCGGGCACCGCGCTCGCGGTTCTCATCGCGTTCGCGCGCGTCTACGTGGGCGCGCACTATCCAAGCGACGTAGCCGTCGGACTGGTGCTCGGCGCCGCGATTACCTTCCTCGGGTGGTTCGTGCTTGGTGGCGTGCTCACCGAGATCGTTCGTTTTCTCTCTCGCCGGGCGCTCTTTCGCCCGCTCGTCAATGGCGGGCGCTTTCGTCGTTAGGCGACGAGGCGTCGCGTCCGCGAAGCGGGCCGAAAATGGTGGCGTCGGGACCACTGTCATAAAGTGCAGTTCGTGACAGTCCACGATGAACAGACCAAGAATCCCTACCGCATCGACTCCGTGGTCGTACCGCGGGCCTACCGCCTTCGCCTGCGCCCTGACCTCGAGCACTCGAGTTTCGCGGGATCGGTGGAGATCGACGTCGAGGTCGTCGAGGCGGTATCGACGATCTCCTTGAACGCCATTGAACTCGAGTTGGGCTCGGCGACGCTTCGCGCCGGGGGGCGAACGTGGACTTCGGCGGCGACGACGATGGACGAAGAGTTTGAGACCGCGTCGTTCGCTTTCGACGGCGATTTGCCGCTCGGTCTCGCCACGCTCGCCATCTCCTTTACGGGCGTGTTGAACGATCAACTTCGCGGTTTTTACCGTTCGACGTTCGAAGACGACGGAGGCGTCACCCACGTCATCGCGACGACCCAGTTCGCCAGTACCGACGCTCGACGCGCCTTTCCCTGCTGGGACGACCCCGCGGTGAAGGCCACCTTCCAGGTGACTCTTGAAGTGCCCGAGCCGCTGGCGACCTTCGCCAACACCCGCGAGCTGTCCTCAACTTCACTGGGTGACGGGCACCGTGAAGTGGTCTTCGCTGAGTCAATGGTGATGTCGACCTACCTCGTGGCCTTCGTGGTGGGCGCCTTTGAGGCGTCGCCCGAGACGCCCGTCGCGGGCACCACGCTGCGCGTGATCTATCCCATTGGCAACGCCCACCTCATCGACTGGGCTCTCGAAGCGGCCCAGCACGCCCTCGAGTTCTTCTGTGACTACTTCGACATTCCCTACCCCGGTGACAAGGTCGATCTCATCGCAATTCCCGACTTCGCGGCGGGGGCCATGGAGAACCTCGGGCTCATCACCTTTCGCCAGACCGATCTTTTGATCGATCCCGCGACCGCGTCGATTCAAGAACTCGAGCGCGTGGCTATGGTGGTCAACCACGAGCTAGCGCATATGTGGTTCGGTGACCTCGTCACGATGCAGTGGTGGGAGGGAATCTGGCTGAACGAGGCCTTCGCCACCTTCATGGAGGCGATCTGCACCGATCACTTCCGACCCGAATGGCAAAAGTGGGTGCGCTTTCACCCCTCGCGTGAGATGGCCTTCGCCGTCGACGCGCAGCACTCGACTCGCAGCATCGAATATCGGGTCGTTTCGCCCGACGAATGTCGCGGCATGTTTGATGTGTTGACCTACATCAAGGGTTGCGCGGTGCTGCGCATGCTCGAGCAGTATCTCGGGGCCGAGACCTTCCGCGACGGAATTCGTGCCTACCTTCGTCAACACTCCTACGCGAACGCCGTCACGAAAGATCTCTGGAGCGCCCTCGAGGCCGCGTCCGCTCAGCCGGTCGGCGCGATTATGGACACGTGGATTCTCCAAGGCGGATATCCCTTGCTGCGTGTCGAGGGCGACACCGTGCGCCAGGAGCCCTTCATGTACACCCCGGCGAGCGCCGAATCAGCGATCGGTGCCACCTGGAAGGTGCCGATGCGTCTGCGTTCCTTGGACGAGGGCAGCGAAACCTCACGGTTACTGGAAGGTGAGAGCGCGACCATACCCACCACGGGTCTGACGATTGTCAACGGTGGGGGCTGGGGTTTCTTTCGCACGGCCTACGCCTCAGAGCAGCTCCTCAGCCTGTCCACGCGTCTCGGTGAGCTCGACGCGCTCGAGCGCGCGGTATTGCTCGCCGACACGTGGTCATCGATTCTCGTCGGACGTTCGCGTTTCAGCGACCTCTTCACCCTCGCGCGGGGTATGGCCCACTTCGATGAGCCTTCGGCGTGGGACCTGGTGGGTCGCGCGGTCGCCCTCGCGGACCGGCTCCTCGACGAAGAGGGTCGCGTAGCGCTCGCCGCCGTGGTGCGCTCGCTCTACTCGCCGGTCTTTGCCCGCCTGGGTTGGGAGCCGATCGACGCCGAGTCGGCTCAGGCGAGCGAGCTTCGTGCCCTGGCCGCGAGCGTTCTTGGTCACCAGGGTCGCGACGTGGACGTCATCGCCGAGGCGACGAGTCGTTTTGACGCGGGTCAGGTCAGCGGCGACCTGGCCGACGCGATCGTGTCCATCACCTTGGGACGGGGCCGACCCGGCGACGGTGCGGTCTGCGACGAGCGTCGGCGAAACGCGTCGTCGCCCCAAGAAGAGCAGCGCTACCTCTTCGCGAGTGCCGCTTCAGGCGAGCGCGACGTGGTCCTGACGGCATTCGAACGCTGCTTTGACGAGGTGCGGACCCAGGATGCGCCCTACCTCATCGGCGCTCTCATGCGCAATCGCGACGTGGGCGCAGAAGTATGGCGCCGTTACGCGCCTCGACAAGACGAGGCACTCGAGCGCTTTCCTTCCATGGCGTACGCCGGCATGGTCTCAGGAGCCGCGAGCTTCGTCGACGCTCAACTGGCCATGGAGGTGCGCGGATTCCACGAAGCGAACCCTCTGCCCGTTGGCCAACAACAGGTCCTGCAGATACTCGACCTGATGGACGTCAACGTGGCCGTCGCGCAGCGAAACCGCCCGACGTTGGTGGAAGAACTCAGCGACTTCATTTAGGCGACGACCTACTCGTCGATGAGGGCGAGCCACGCTTCTTCGGCAATGCTCAGCAATTTTTGCACGCCGGCGAGTTCGCTCCCGAGACGCGTCTGCTCCACGTGGTCGCTCGAAGCGAGGAGCTGGTCGTGTAGCGCCGAGCGACGTCGCTCGAGACGAGTCATCTCCTTTTCGGCGTCTCGAATTCGTCGGCCCATCGCCACGTTGAGCACGGGAGCGTCCGGCCCGTGTTCACTCTCGTCGCGAAGTCGAGGGCCACTCGACGACGCGATCCACGCGTCGATGCCGCCCGCGACGTCCGCCACGGTGCCGTCTCGACCTATTTGGAGCAGCCGGTCCGTCGTTCGACTGAGGAAGGTCCGGTCGTGCGAGACGACGACGAGGGTGCCGGACCATTGGCTCAAGAAGTCCTCGATCAAGCGGATTGTCTCGAGATCGAGGTCGTTGGTCGGTTCGTCGAGGAACAAGACGTTGGGTCGCGACACCAGAGCCAACATCAGTTGTAGGCGCCGACGTTCGCCGCCCGAGAGGTCCTTCGCCCGCGCCGTCGCGAGCGCTCCACTGAACCAGAACCTCTTCATCAACGCAACGTCGGCGGGCGAGCCGGGCGTTCCCATTGGTCCGGCGACGAGTTCTTGGACGGTCGCGTCGAGGTCCAGGCCACCATCTCCTTGCTCGAAGTACGACGTCACGACCGTCGGGCCGTACTTGATCGTGCCCGAGGTGGGTTCGAGGCGTCGCGCGAGGAGATTGACGAAGGTTGATTTCCCCACGCCGTTGGGCCCGACGATTCCGATCCGGTCGCCCGGGCCAAGCTCGAGGTCGATCCCTCGCAAGACCTCGTGCGCGCCGGGGTAGACGAAGCCGACGCGATGCGCCTTAATGACCGTTTTGCCGAGGCGAGGTGTCTCGAGATTGAGGTCGAGTGACCCGGCTCGCGCCGCGGAGGGGGGCCGGGTCGCGAGCAGGCGATGCGCGGCGTCGATCCGGGCTTGGGGCTTGGTCGAGCGGGCCTTCACGCCCCGACGCAACCACGCCAACTCCGTACGTGCGAGATTTTGACGCGTCTGTTCGGCCGTGGCGGCCTGTTCTTCACGTTCGGCTTGGGCTTCGAGAAGGTGCGCGTAGCCGCCCGCGTGAAGAAACGTCTTTCCTCGGTCGATCTCAACCATTCGCGTGGTGACCTGATCAAGCAAGAAGCGGTCGTGGCTGACGAGAACGATGGCGCCGCGGAAATCCTGAATCTGGGTCTCGAGCCATCGAATGGCGTCAAGGTCCAAGTGGTTCGTGGGCTCATCCAGGATCAATACGTCAAAAGTCTTGACGAAGAGCTGGGCGAGGGCGACGCGTTTTCGCTGACCACCCGAGAGTTGGGTGGTGTCAGTATCGCTCGCGTCCAACATGTCGAGGCGGTCGAGCGTCGCGTCGACTTCCCATCCCGTGCCCACGACCTGACGGACGCTGCCCGCAGGCAATACGGGAATCTGCTCGAGTCGTGCGAGGCGCACGCCGCGTCCGCGAACGATCTGGCCCGAGTCGGGAGCGACGTCTCCCGCGATGACCTTCAAGAGCGTTGATTTCCCGGTTCCGTTGATTCCCACGACGCCAATTCGGTCCCCCGTGGCGATGGTGAGGCTGAGATCGTCGAGCAGGGTGCGATCCGAACCCGCCACGCGGATGTTTTGAAGATCGACGAGTATGGCCACGGGCCGTCCAGGTTAGTGACCCGTGACGGGACCGAAACTCTGCGTGGACGAGAACGGTGCGCGTAGAGAGAAAACGCACTGGGCGAGGGGAAAGAATGCGGCGACGAGGGTCGTTTCAAGGTATTTCGCTCGGCCGGTACCGACCAGTTACGAAGGACGCCCCGGCGCTACACTCGCGCTCGTGGCGTCGCTACGAGACAAACTTCGCGAGCGTATTGTGCCAATGCTGGCGCCCGGCGAGCAGGTCGAAGAGGTGTTTTTGGCCCAATTGGGACCGAATCCCAACTTGACCTTCCTCTCGTACTTCTTCATCTTCAAAAGGTACCGAGTGATTGCCGTTACCGATCGGGCCATCGTGGTGTGCGGCGCCCGACGCTGGCGACCGACGATACCGACGGTCGTCGTCGAGCGCCTCGCGAGATCGACCCAGCTCGGCCCGCTTTCGGGTTCCTTGTGGAGTCAGGTGAGCCTTCCCGGAAAGCGAACCTGGGTGCACCGGCGTTTCTATGAAGACGTGTTCGCGGCGGACCTGGCGCGCCCTCGGTCGTAGACCAGGTTGAGCGCAACTGGCCTGCCCTCGACAGTGCGGATGGCCACGCGAACTAGCTTTCGTGACACCGTGTTGTGGCCCTTGGTGGGACCGCTGGTCGCCAGTTCGACCAAAGCGACAAGGTCCACCATTTGTATGGCCCGGCGAAACTACCTTCGAATTCCAATCGGACGCGGGAAGTTTCGGTCGCGATCTTTACGCAGTGGCGTTAACCACGAAGAATCTCAAGGGTCCCTAATTGTGTAGTCATCGTTAACGTCCGTTAAGTTAATCTAAACATCAGCCAGGCGAGGGTCTCGCCAAGGTACTGATGCGTTGCTGACGAACCAACCAAACGAAGGGTATTCGATGAACGAAACCGCAACCAAGATCATCGCCGTCACCGGCGCGACCGGCGCTCAAGGGGGCGGATTGATTCGCGCGATCCTGGCCCATCCAGAAGGGGGCTTCAGCGCCCGGGCCATTACTCGCGACCCCGACTCGGAAAAAGCCAAGGCTCTCGAAGCGCTCGGGGTAGAGGTAGTCAAAGCGGATCTCGACGACGAGGAGAGTCTGGCCCGAGCATTCGCGGGTGCCTACGGGGCGTACTGCATTACGAATTTTTGGGAGCACTTTTCTCCCGACAAGGAGATCGAACAGGCCGCCAAGCTCGCTCAGGCGGCGAAGTCGGCGGGCGTCTCCCACGTCATCTGGTCCACGCTCGAAGACGTGCGTGACTACGTACCGCTCGGTGATGAGCGTATGCCCACCATCATGGAGCGTTACAAGGTTCCCCACTTTGACGCCAAGGGTGAAGCCAACCACTTCTTCACCGACGCTGGCGTGCCAACGACCCTGCTCAACACGTCGTTCTATTGGGAGAATTTGATCTACTTCGGCATGGGGCCCCAGCGCGGTGAAGACGGCGTGCTGGCGGTCACCTTTCCCCTTGGCGACGCCAAACTCGCGGGCATCGCGGCCGGGGACATCGGCGGATGTGCCTACGGGGTCTTTGCGGCGGGCGACGCGTTCATCAACCAGACCGTCTCAATCGCGGGCGGACACTTGAGTGGCGCCGAGATGGCCGCTGCGCTCACCAGTGCGCTTGGCGAAGAGGTGCGTTACAACGCGGTGAGCCCCGACGCCTATCGGTCGTTTGGATTTCCCGCGGCCGAGGAACTTGGCAACATGTTTCAGTTCAATGCCGAATTCTCCGACGAGTACTGTGCGCGTCGCGATCTCGGCGCCACTCGAAAGCTCAACCCCGACCTTCACACGTTTGAGCGTTGGCTGGAAGAAAACGCGTCGAAGCTTCCCCTCGGTTAAGCCCCTCGGCCGGTGACCCGTGGGTTGCCGGCCGAGGCGGGCTTACGACGTCGGCGGAAGTTTTGTACGTGGGCGACGCGCAAGCCTCGTAAACACGAAGGTCAAGGTGACGAGCACGATTGCCATGAACCCCGCCGGGAAGTAGGTCGCAGGTGAGGTCGTCGACTTTTTCAGCGCGGACGCCAAAATCACCGTGGTGGGCTTCGACGGATCGGCGACGCCGTTGACTTTCGTTCCCGAGGCCGCGAAGGTCGTCATCGAACCGATTAATTCGTGGTGTGTGGTGCCAGCGATCGAGTAGTCACCGTGGCAGGTGTAGCCGGCTCCGTTACTGCCGCTGCCTCCGAGGTTACCGATGCAGCGAGTCACGGTGACGCTCACGGCTATGCCGTGAGTTTTCATTCGCGCGATGCGAGAGTTGTCGTGAGCGGTGGAGACAACACTCACGATGAGGGCAGCGAACGACAAGACGAGTCCGACCGCGACTAACCGGTACCAGGCCTTGCGTCCGATGGTGACCACTTCGGGACCGCGCAGCGATGCCACGTGATCGCTGGGTGGAGTGCTCGGGGAAAGGGTCGCCTGGGTGCCGGGGCGCTCGCCGAGGGTGTCGTCGTGGTCCATTTCGAGCCTTTGCGTTGTCGAGTGTGGGTGGTTCAGCGCGACGTTCACGCACCCACAGGTTAGGTGGTCACTCCACCTCAGATGATGTCGACATTCAAAGTGGCCGTGTTGCCCCTAAAGCCAATGAGACGCCGCCGGGTTGATTCACCTTTGACGTTCGGACGATGGCTATTTGGGAAAGGTGGTCGGAGACACCACGTCGCTGACCGAGCCAATCCACTGAATCTCAATACCGGCCGGGGTCGCCTCTCGGGCGATGGAGGGCCGAAGTGAGTAATACAGCGAAAGGGCCACCTGTCCCGAAAGCGCGAGCGCGCTGTTGGACTGTTGGCCCAAGACGACGATGTAGGTGGTCACGATCGTGTGGTTCAGCCGCAGATTGATCGCCATCGCGTCACAGCCACCGGCGGCTTCGGTGTATCCAGACTTGACGCCCACTACGCCGTTTCGTCCCAAATCAGGGGTATAGGTCCCCACGACACCCGCGACGGGAAGCCACACCTGAGTGAGCACGGCAATGCTGCGAATGATGGGTTCGTGCATCATCAAGGTTTCGGTCAATTTGACTTGGTCTTGCGCGGTCGAGACGTCACCTGAGGAAATGCCGGTTTCGTCGACGTAGTGGGTGTGGAGCATTCCGAGCCCTCTGGCTTCGCGGTTCATCAATCGAACGAAGTTTGGCGTGCTGCGTCGGGTGAGTCGGGCCAATAATTGGGCGTAGTCTCCCGCCGAATGAACGATGATCCCTCGAAGCAGCGTTCGCTCGCAGATGAATTGTCCCAACACGATCTTGGCCACCGATTGATCTTGAGCAACGTCTTGTTGGTAGAGAGCGACGTCGTGAGCGGTCACTCTTTCGCAGGCGCCTCGGTTCGAACCACGAAGTGGAAACTCTTGGAGCACGATCCAGACGGTCATCAATTTGGTGAGGCTGGCGATCGGTTGGGTTCGATCGCCTGGCGACGCGGCCGCGACATCGAGTTGGGGGATTAAAACGGCGGCGCTGCCCATTTTTGGCCACGCGAGCAAAGTCTGTTTTCGAGCCACCGGAGTCGTGGTCGTCGTCGACCCGGTAGTGGTCGTGGTCGTGGTCGTGGTCGAGGTCGTCGTGGTCGAGCCAGGGGGAAGGGACGTGGAAGTGGTGGAAGTGCTGGGAAGTGTCGTGGTCGTCGGCCCGACCGGCACGGTCGTGGTCGGCGGTGACGCGGTGGCGGGAGAGGAGTTCAGAAGCGGGCCGAAGAGGGGGGTGGCCATCGCGAGGGCCGCTACCGCCGCTGCCGATCGCCAGCGGTACCAAGAGGGCTTCACTCGTTCAATGTAATGGCTCCCTCTCGTCACGAGGCGCTTGATCTCATGAAACTGGCGGAGGCGGTGCGGTATTAAATTCTCAACAGCAAAGTAACCTCGGAGTGTGAAGATCCATAGACGTTGGGTGCGATGCTTCGCCGCGGTGCTGCCTTTAGCGCTGGGAACACTTTCGGTAGCTCACGTCGCGCAGGCGACGGTTAAAAGGGCCATTCCGGCTTACTCAGTCCGGCTCGAAGACCAACTCCTCGCCGACTTGTCGTACTTGCCGGTCGCGTTCCAGCCGACGGTACCTCATTCCCCGTCAACGACGACTACGACGACAACGACGACGACGTTGGACCCTACGACCAGCACGTCAACCACAAGCACGTCAACTACAACTTCGCTGCCGACGACCACCACCACCCTTAAAAGGCGTCCGGCGGTGAGCCCAGTGAAACTGGTACCCGGCCATTTCAAATGGCGTTTCCCGAATCTCCCCAGGTCCGTTCAATCGCAGTGGCGTGTCGGCACGAACAACGTGGTTTTGAAGGGTGCGCTGATGCGCTTCCAATCGGTGCACAATTTGGCCACCACGGGTTCGATGGACGGAACGACATGGAGGACATTGGTTAACGCGGTGCTAAGGCACCGACGCAATCCTTCAACGTACAACGTCGTGTACGTCACCCAGTCGTTGCCGGAAAAGGCCCGGCTCTACGCCAATGGTCGACTCGTGTACACCACCCTCGTCAACACGGGAATCTCGCAAGCTTCTACTGCCCCGGGCACGTACCCGGTGTATCTGCGCTACACCACCACAACCATGTCGGGCACGGAGCCCAACGGCACCACCTACCATGACACCGGTATTCCTTGGGTGTCGTACTTCAACGGCGGCGACGCCTTGCACGGGTTTATCCGATCTTCATACGGGTATCCCCAGAGTTTGGGCTGCGTCGAAATGACGTTTAACAGTGCCGCTTCAATCTGGCCGCGTACACCCATAGGCACGCTCGTGAGCGTTCGATAGGCGTTCACTGGCAAGAGTGTTTCGAGGTGTAGATCCTTCTCGAAGTCGAGTCTCCTCGTGCGCGTTGGGCCAAAGCCATTGAACATTGGAGCCCTCAGAACTGGTGAGGACTGCGCTAGCGCCTTTTGAAGTGGTGATAGACCGCGTAACAAATTGCCACGACGATGAGCACGACGAGCACCGACTTGATGATTGCGGTTAAGACGCCAACGAGCGCGAAAATTAGCCACAACGCCACCAGGACGAGAACCACGACGCCCATCGTTTTCGCCATTGCCATTTTCAATCCTTTTGGTCGAGTACCACTAAGCCTAGAGACGTTCGGTTGTCCGTGACTCGAAGGAGGCGCCACCGGTGTCGCGACCACGATGTTTAGCTGGCGGTCCGAGTCGTTGACGAAGAACCCGGTGAAAGGGGATTTTTTCAAATCTGCTCGATGAGCAGGGACCGTGAATTTCATCACTCCAAATTCGAATGTCGGCGAAATCGTTGCCCGAATTTCAATTTCTCGTTTGTTTTGCACGTGTTTGAATAGTGGGTGGTGGCTGCTTGCCGGCGGTCATCTCCACGAAAGCATTTCCTCAATCCCTTAGGGCAGATTGCGTGATCGGCGGCGATTTCAGCCAATACTGCGTTCCCCGCCGCGACACCAGCAAAATCTTCCCGATTGTCAACGAGAATCAGCTCGGCAGCTTCTAAGTACGCCCGCGCCGAGCGGAGTCGCTGGTTGGCTTCGCGCGCGCTGCAGTCGACGGTTCGAATTTGAGGGGCCATCAACTGATTTTTACTTTTGGATACTTGTAAACCGTTGGTCCCAGTTCGTCGTAGAGACGAATTTCGTCTTGACGAACGTTCGGGCGCACGGTGCTCTTTGTGCGTCGTTGCTCGGACCATCCATGGGCTGAAAGAGTGACGACTTGAAGCGGATTTCCGGTCCAGCGTCTTACGAGGTCCTGCCACTGATTAACGTTCGTTTCCCACTTCTGGATTTGAACCTCGGACATGGTTCTTGTCACAATGGCTTCAGCCCACAGCCCCAATGCGGCCACGGCTGATTTGCTCTTGCTCGCAGCATTCACCTCAGTAGTCGTTGACAGTCGCACGAGCAGTAAATCGATGTCACTATCGGCGTCCCCGTCGTGGCGAGCCGCCGATTCAAAGACACAGGCGTGCAGGGGTCGTACGTTCCATCTCTCGAATTCTCGAGCGATTCTCTGCCAAAGCACCGATCTCAATTCGGCTAATTCGAGTGCCGCCCCGGCCGCCACGTGTTCTCGATTGAGGCTGTAGACACGAACTTTTCCGAACTCGACGGCGGCGACGATGCCTTGGGCCACCAATCGACCTAACGACTTTCGAATCCCAATCTCAGATCACCGAACGGCAGTGCTCGCTACTTCTGAGACCGTGAGTGGTTTGCCGGCGTGGGCGAGCGCCACGAGGACGGGGCCATCTAGCGATGAAGTGATAGCCATTGACGGATCTGAGAGATTCATTATCCTAAAGTCCAGAACACTATCTTTTTAGATAGCAACCTCTATTTTAAGATATTGCTCGCAGTCGGCTCGAGTTGCGTAAAGCCAGAATGACCGGAGTGAGCAAGCCCCTCTTCCAACTCACCGCCGTGCTCGAGCGGCTTTGACGCCACTCGACAAACATGTTCGAGCCGGCTGTTCGCGAGTGAGGGCGCATATGTCTGCCGTGAGGTAGTTGGCGCTCGCCACGATTGCTTGCGTCACTGGACTGGTGGAGGTAGCGAAACCCTTAGCAATACTCGACTGCGACATTCCCGCGAGCAGAGCTGGTGTGAAACTCGCCCCGGCTTGGAAGAATCGGTTTCCAAAGTCCAAGAAGGGGATGGATCCACCCGGCCCGGGCCCGTTCACGGGTAAGTACTTTTCGACGTCGTACTTCGACACGAGAGCGTCCTCAACGTTGGTCATTGTCATCAATGGCTGGTGCGTTTGCGTCTGGGTCTCCACTGGCACGAACGTCACGTACTTTGATGAATACGTGGATTGGTAGAAAGTGAACGTAGGAGTTAGGGGATAGGCCTCAGGAGACGGCGCGGAGTTCGTGAGATCTAATCGCGAGAAGGTACCAAATCGTCCGAGAGCGACCGCCAATGGCCAGCGCTCCGCGGCGCAGTAGGGACAGAACTCAGCCCCGACGTAGAGGATCTCCGGGCGTCCATGGGCAGTAAGGCTTGGCTGACCCGCAATGGTCAGAGGCGGTGTGACCGAAGTCGCGCGAGACGTGACGCCGACCACGTTGGCGACACGCACGTTGGGGCTCGCTATCGCTCTCAGAAGGACGGACGAGGATTGAGTCGTTCCCGTCGTAGCGTTTGGTGGAGGTGACGAATTACGTTGAGTGCCGATCGTGCGGATACCAACGAGTGCCGACACGAATACGAGCACCGCGGCGACCACGGCCCAGGTAATTTTCGAGTTGCCTGAACGACGCGGCTTCATCGTTGACACGTGCGTTTACTTCCTTGGCCGTTCGATACGAGCAACCAGCGCCTTCAAGGCGGTAACTTCATCACGCAATGCCTTGGACCCCGCACGAGTGCTGGAAATCCAAGTGCGGGCACGTCGACCCTCGTATCCCTTCTCGATCCGAATAAGTCCCGACTTCTCCAATACGCTCAGGTGCTGTGAAAGATTGCCGCCCGTCAGCCCGAGAGCCTCTTGCAGGTAGCCGAAGTCGACTTGTTGTCCTTCGTGTAGCACTGTCAATATCCCAAGTCGAGTGCGCTGATGTACGACATCATCGATTGCCGAGGTGATCTCACTCACCTCTTGATTAACCTCGGTCACTCGCTGTCCGATTCAATAGCGTGAGCTGTTACGCGCGAATCGTGTTGCACTGCCCAGAAGAAAAAACCGCCAATGAGGAGATAGATCCCAGGAAGAACGACGTTGGGAATCGCTTGATTGCTTCCAGTGATGAATCGTCCTAGACCCTCCCATTGCACGAGGTTCGAGACGTTGTAAAGGCTGACGAGAAGAGCCAACGCAACAAAGCCCAGCGAGTAGACGACGTACACGATGCTTCGCTCGAGCACCGCTAGGGCCACGATTCCGATGGACAAGATGACGAGGATCGCGGTGCCTCGTATCCAGAAATCTCCTGAAACTAAGAATGGTGGCTCAATCGATTGCCAGTTCGTCTTCATCAAGAGGACTAGGACCAGCAGGCCGAGTCCCACGACCACGGCAGGCCAAATTCGAACCTTAAGTCCGACCGTACTGGCGCGATGACGATAGAACCAGATCGTGGCGGCGTAACCGAAGAGCAACGACGTGACCCAGTAGAGCGTCAACCAGTTTCCGAGTTGATTCGCGGCAAATCCTGGAGAGAGGTATCCGAAGTGGTACGAACCGGTGCCAGAACACGCGAGTTTTTCGCCGACATGACGACAGTGGAAGGTACTGAAGTGAAATGGCCAGCCGTAATACAGCGGCGCGGACAAAAGAGTGAAGAGTCCGAAAAGGACTAACGGAAACCAAAAATTGTGCCGATCAGTTCGAACGCGGTGCCGTAACGAACCAACAGATTCAAGAAGCTCCTCCGAAAAGTCTACGTGTTGGTTTGTCACACAAATTAGTCTGCCAGACAGATTAAGATCTGTCAATGGCGTCACCTAGACAAGTGCTAGGTACACTTCGCCGGACGTGGCTTCGAGCAACGGATTTGAGGTCTGATTGCGTGCCGGGGGAACTCCTGACGCACCACACCATTTGGAGTTCTCGGCGCAACGAAGTTGCGCTCAAATGTTGACCCGCGATCTCGCGACGCAGGGCTGTTTTCAATCCGGGAACTCATTGGGCCTGGACACCGTTCCTTTGAGGGGTCGCCCGGTCGTCTCTTTCCAACGTTCGTTGCTGAGAGCGACTGGCACGGCTTCATGCGTCGCTCGAGGCATCGTCGAGTTCGAACCCTGGGTGGCGTAAGCGTGTTTGAATGGTGGGGAACAATCGAGAAATACGGTGAAGTTCGGTTGGAATGTTGTGCTGAGGTTGTGCTGGGAACACAGATCCTCAGTTTGAGACGATGAAAACCCATATTTTCCCTCGTAGCTCAGGGGATAGAGCATCGGTTTCCTCATCCGAAGATTGATGCGTCAGAAACTGGGAAACGCTGGGAAATAGGGCTTTTGAGTGGCCTTAGATGGGTCGGCGAGCGATGGTGTTGTAGAATTATGGAGCAACATTGGAGCAAATGCGAAGCGCCGTCCTTTCCAATCGGTGTGAATAAGGGAGAAAGTCATACTAAGAATGTGTGTATTTACACAGAAGTCATCCTTAGTACGTGTAAATCCGCTATTCTTAGAGCGTGGAGAGACGAGCATTTCGCTTACTCGTGGCGTGGAAAAATGACCGGGAGCGTAAGCCCCTGGTGTTGCGAGGTGCGCGCCAAGTCGGCAAAACGTGGCTACTGCGGGAGTTCGGACGTATCCACTACGAGCAGGTCGCCTACGTCAACTGCGAACGCGACCGTTCTGTCGCCTCAATCTTCGCTGGCGATCTCGACCCTGGCCGCATCCTCCGCGGTCTTGAGATCGCCGCCGGAATAACAATCAACCGGGCCACGACGCTGGTAATTATCGACGAGATCCAAGAAGTGCCACAGGCCTTGACCTCAGTCAAGTATTTCGCTGAGGAACGCCCGGAGATCCATCTCGCGGTCGCTGGCTCATTGTTAGGGATAGCCCTACGTACTAACGCCTCGTTCCCGGTCGGCAAAGTGAACTTTATCGACCTACACCCGCTCGACTTTGATGAGTTCCTGCGCGGCATCGGTGAAGCACAGCTAGCTGACTTAGTGCTTGACCAGGACTGGCCATTAATCGGATCGTTCGCCGATCGTCTGACCGAGCTCCTTCGTCTGTACATGTTTGTCGGAGGCATGCCAGAAGCGGTTGCTCGTTACGCGGTAGGCGATCCATACGACGTCGTCCGCTCAGTGCAGTTCGACATCATTCGCGGCTACGAGAACGACTTTGCCAAATACGCCACTGCGACGGTCAGTCGACGCATCGCCGACATCTGGGCGTCACTACCCAGCCAACTGGCGCGCGAGAACAAACGCTTCATTCTCGGACGCGTGCGCGAAGGAGCACGAGCGCGAGAGTTTGAAGATGCTCTCCAATGGCTGTGTGACGCTGGACTGGTGCACCAAGTAACTCGTTTCACTAAACCTGCGAGTCCAATTCGAGCATACGAAGACGCAAAGATCTTCAAACTGTTTCTTCATGACACCGGCATGCTCGGTGCGCTTTCGGGGCTTGAACCGTCGGTGCTGCTGCAAGGCGCTGGAATATTCGAAGAGTTTGAGGGGGCGTTGACCGAGCAGTATGTGCTGCAGCAGATCGTCGCCGCGCGCAACTCGGTGCCAATGTACTGGGCGCCCGAGGGTGGCAGGGCCGAAATTGACTTTGCCATCGAACGCTCTGGTGACTTGGTGCCTATCGAGGTTAAGGCTGCAGAGAATCTTCAGTCAAAAAGCTTGCGTAGTTACATTGACCGCTACCATCCGGCTGAGGCGTGGCGCTTCTCACTGGCCAATTACCGCGAGCAGGAGGACATGATCAACGTGCCACTCTATGCCGTCGGCCCACGGCTTGGGCTGTCAGAAATTTTGGGTAAATGAAAAGTTGTCGATTGATGACAGGTGTCCACCGTACGCGTAATAGGTCGCTTCGCGGTATACGGAAGTAATTTCCACTTTTTGAGAATTGCTTTCTCTGTCCATCAAGAACACACGGCGTAGGCTGAGGGAGGTCTTACGTGTGGACAAACTACAAAGATTCGCGCGTAGGTTTCGCTCCCGTAGCTCAGGGGATAGAGCATCGGTTTCCTAATCCGAAGTTAGATGTGGGAGAAACTGGGAAACGCTGGAGATTCGGGCTTTTCACTGGCCCTATGAGCGTCGCTGCGCAACCGTATTGCAAAACAATGGAGCAACATTGGAGCAAACAGGAGGAGAAATGTTGCCTCTTGGTGGTCATTGCACCACTACGAAAAGTGTGACCAACAAACCCGTCGCGATTCATTTCGAAGTGAGGATGGAGCTTCGCTGAGTTTATTTGGTGGATTAGTTTGAGGCATGCGCTCATTTTTGGTGCGAAGTCACTGCTGTGGCGCAATTGGTCTTAATTCGAGTGAGAGGGCCACTTGAGATTGAGCTTCAGGTACGCACTTCCCGCTCGTACCTCGGGCTCAACGGAAACATTGCTCGGGTGAATTCGAGCACGGTCAGAGATCTGGCTCTGGCAGCAGACTCGCCGATGGCCGAAGCAGTGTTTTTGAGTTGTACGAACTTGCGGACGCTCGGTGTCCTGCGAGACCTCCAAGAAGAGATGGGAAAGCCCGTGCTGTCCGCGAATCAAGTCAGTCTCTGGGCGGCGCTTCGCGCCGGAAAGTTACCAGCAACTCTCAATGCGGGTTCTCTGACGTAAGGCGCGATTCACATTGAAACTCGACGCTCCTTCTCTATGCTGCGCTACTGGGGCTTGAAAGACGATTAGAAGAGTTCATCAGATTGGCTTTTGAGCCACTGCTTTTGATGTCTAGTCCCTTGCCCGAGGACGACGGGCGCGAAGCGCCAAGTCGGCCCAACGGGCCCTTGGAGTGATTCTCCATATTCGTTGAAATAACTGGGCTTTCGAAAAACTTTGGGATTTCTTC
>Ga0307372_10005551_pt1 | contig 18878 bp, 21 predicted proteins | sample OX1MG_FD_202533 | JGI IMG/M metagenome (GOLD analysis project Ga0307372, IMG submission 202533) | Soil microbial communities from Risofladan, Vaasa, Finland - OX-1 | ecosystem: Environmental > Terrestrial > Soil > Coastal area > Acid sulfate soil | place: Finland: Risofladan, Vaasa | collected...
GCGCCGACGAACAGCTGAAACCCGGCGCCGCCATCCTCGGTCGCGCCGATCGCGACGGCATCGGACGACAGGATCGTAATGTCGCCGCCGTCGCTGCCGCTGTCGAATACGCCGAAGCGGCGCCCCCCGCCCGCCCCGAAATCAAACGAGTGCTCGACCACGGTGCCGAACCCGGCGGTCTCGACCGGAAACGAATCGTGTCGCTGATAGCCGAGCGGCGCCGCTTCGCGCGGGTCGGGCGACGGCTGGTCGTCCTTATGATAAGGCAGCCGCTCGCCGGGACCGAGATCGCGCTGTGCGACGCAGGCCGGGTTGCCGTCGCTCGGGGCGACATCGGGGAGCACCGCGCCGGCGGCGTCGAGGCAGACGTTCTGGATCATAAAATCGCGCAGCGTCGCCGCGTCGGCGACCACCGCGTGCCCCGCGGCGGGCGTGCTCGACAGCGCCACCGCAAGAGCGACCCCGACAAGCCTCAAAAATCGACAAGCCTCAAAAATCGACAAGCCTCAAAAATCGACAAGCCTCAAAAATGGACCTCGTATTCGAGTTGCCAGCGCAGCGTCCGGCGCGGTGCGCCGGGGGTCAGCCCGAACAGGATGCCGCCGTTCATCTTCAGGTCGCCGATTCCGATCCGGCCGAGATTGGCGAACAGCTGCGGGCCGATGCGGTGGTCCTGCTCGCTGATCGGGTAGAAATGGCCGAACGGCCCCGGCGTGCCATAGGCCTGGATCCCCGGTTCGACCATCGTGCCAAGGTCGAGCCGGCTTTCGAGTGCGTAGGTGAATACCGGCCGGCCCGAGGCGAACCGGCCGAGATCCTTTTCGATGAACAAATTGACCGTATTGATCGTATGAAAGAATTCCTTGCGAAAGATCGGCCCGAACGTCGTCTCGTTCGGGGCGCCCTTGGTCAGCACCTGGCCGTATTCCCAGAAGAAACCCGCGTCGAGCCAATATTCGCCGCGATCGGTGAATTGAAACTGGTTTTCCGAGGTGATCTGGGTGAACTTGAGATGGTTGTGCGGTCCCGGCGGGCGATAGGTTTCGAATTCGACTTCGCTGTGCCAGAAATTGGTGACGCCGTAGCCGATTTCTCCGACGAAGCTCTGCTCGTTGTCCATGCCGCCGCGGCCGCTCATGCCATAGGAACCGATCGGTTCGAATTCCCATTCGCCATACTCGGCATCGGGCAGGTGAACCTTGAAATCGGCGAGCGCCGCCGCCGGAGCCACGGTGACGGTGGCGAGCAACAGCACGGCGCGCGCCACAAGCTCTGGCATCTTTCTAAGAATGCGACGCATCTGCAACTCCCGGACAAAAAATCGGCCGTCATTCCGCGGCGCGAACCGCCGCCCCGCCGGCCTGGGGCGGCCGCCGCGCGCCCGAGCCGACCAGGCGCATCAGACCGCCGATCAGGCACAGCGTCGCGACGTAGAACACGACCTGCAGGCCGGCCGGCTGAGCGGTGTAACCGACCAGCGTGTGCAACACCCGCCCGGCGAGGCTCTGGTCCGACAACAGGAACGAGGTGTCCCACAAATTATCGCCGAGCGCCGGCAGCAGATTGGCCTGGATCAGAAAGGCGGCGCCCTGCGAAGCGAGTCCGGCGGCCAGCAGCAACACCAGCCAGCTCGTCACCGCGAACAGGTGGCGCAGCGGGATGCTGACCAGCCCCCAGTAAAGCGCCGTCCCGGCGGCAGCCCCGAGCACCAATCCGAGGGCGCCGCCGATCGCCATCGCCAGCGGGCCGCTCTGCCCGGCCAGCGCGATGCCGTAGAGAAACAGCACAATCTCCGAGCCTTCGCGCAGCACCGCCAAGCCCACCGCAAAAGCCAGCGCCCAAAGCGGCCGCGCTCCTGAACGCACCGCGCTGCCGAGCTCTACCGCATGCCCGGCAAGCTCCTTCCCGTGGCGGCTCATCCACACGTTGTGCCAACCGAGCATCCCGACCGCCGCAAACAGGATGCCGGCGTCGAACAGTTCCTGGCCCATGCCGGCCGCCGCGGCGGCGATCGTGCCGGCGCCGGCGGCGACGCCGATCGCCCCCAGCACCCCGGCGCCGACGCCGCCGGCCACCCACAGGCCGCGCCGCAGGGCGCCCCGACTGGCGGCCAATACGATGCCGACGACCAGCGCCGCTTCGAGGACTTCGCGGAACACGATGATGGCGGTGGGCAGCATCGGCGTCGGCCTCTATTTGACGATCAGCCGGCCGCGCGGCGCCGGATCAAAACCGTCGAAGAATTGATAGTTTCCGGCATCGACCGGACCGACAAAGACGCTGATCGTCGCACCCGCGGCACCCGCTTCTCGCGGTGCAGCGAGGTGCTCTCGAACGCGGCCGGCACGGCGCATGGCAGTCCGCTTCCATGCAATTGATAATCGATCGCAAACTAGTTCGTCTTGCCGCCCCCGACAAGCGCGCTTGCTGCCGGGCAGCCCTGCCAAATCGTCGCATCTTGTGCCGGGAGGTAGCGCGCAATCGGTGCCGTCAGCTGCATTCTTCGGCGATAAGGGTTAATTGGAACACCACACCCACTCGACAAGAGACAGGAGGAAACATGCTGGACCTTGGCATCGCCGGCCGCCGGGCAATCGTCTGCGCGGCGAGCAAGGGGCTGGGCCGGGCCTGCGCGACCGCGCTAGCGCGGGCCGGCGTCGAGGTGACGATCACCGCCCGCACCGCCGAGACCCTGGAACAGACCGCTGCCGACATTCGCCGCGAGACCGGCGCCAAGGTGAATGCGGTCGCCGGCGACATCACCACCGAGGCGGGCCGCGCCGCCACGCTCGCCGCCTGCCCCGAGCCGGACATCCTCGTCAACAACGCCGGCGGGCCGCCGCACGGCGACTTCCACGACTGGGGCCTGGAGGATTGGCAGAAGGCGGTCAACGCCAACATGCTGACCCCAATCATGCTGATCAAGGCGACGGTCGACGGCATGTGCACACGCAAGTTCGGGCGCATCGTCAACATCACGTCGAGCTCGGTCAAGTCGCCGATCGCCATTCTCGGCATGAGCAATGGCGCGCGCGCCGGGTTGACCGGGTTTGTCGCGGGCCTCGCGCGGCAGGTCGCGCGGCACAACGTCACGATCAACAGCCTGTTGCCGGGCCCCTTCCTGACCGATCGGCTGCGCTCCGGGATGGAGTTCGAGGCGCGCCGCCAGAACACCTCGTTCGAGGACATATTGGCGAAGCGCTCCGCCACCAATCCGACGGGCCGGGTCGGCGACCCGGCCGAATTCGGCGCCGCCTGCGCGTTCCTGTGCGCCGCCAGCTCGGGCTTCATCGTCGGCCAGAACCTGCTGCTCGACGGCGGCGCCTTCAACTCGACGATGGGCTGAGGGCCGATACACCGACGCCCGGACCACGACTGACCACGACGGCCCGAACGGCATGCCGCCCGGGCCGTCGCGCCGCGCAAAAACTGATCCTACCGTTGCTGGCCGGCGGGCGGCGATGAGCTGCCGCTCGCCGCATCGTTCTCACTGAGATCGTAGGCCTGCGCCGATTTCAGCTGTGCCTCGGTCTGACCGACCGTGAACCTCGGCTTGTTCGTGTTGTCAAAGCTGACCGTGATGTCGCTGATCGGAACGGCGACGTATTTGCCGCCGACCCCCAGGACCGAACCGACGTCCAGGATCACGGCGGCGACCCGGCCGTCGCGTTCGAGGATGATATCTTTCACGTCGCCGACGTCCTGGTTCCTGGCGTCGTAGACCGTCGCCCCGTCCATCTGGCTAACGCGGATCTGCCCGGGCATGACGCGGTTCGCCGATGTCCGGGAGTGCTCGGTCGCGGAGTGCTCGGTCGCCGCCGGCGGCGTTGCTGCGGTTTGCGCAAAAGCAAGCGGCGCCGAGACCGCCATCATCGCGGCCAAGGCCGCAGTCACCGTCGTCCTGTACATGCGCTTTCCTTCCAATGGTTCGTGACCCAACACCCGACTCAACGAGTGAATAAAATGCGGGGTTCCCAATAAATCTCGGGGAAATCCTAATGAACCAGAGGTTTTGTTACACTTATAACCGATTCATAAGGATTCCCGTCGCGATACTTTGCGCGAAGGTAGCAAAGGTCTTGCAATGGGCGAATGAATGAAGCCGATAAATGACGACGGCTGCCGCGGTTCCGGACGCGCGTAACGGCGACCACTACGGGCGACATGCCGCACTGACTGACTGCCCGCCGCCAAAAAGACCGCGCCGGGGGCGCATAAATGGCCTAAATTCCGTATCTTCCGGCGGGGAGGCGGGCGGAGGCGGGCGGAGGCGGGCGGCAATGGGGTGGTGGTCAGGAGGCGTCGCGGACGCGGCCCGCTGGCGGCGGTGGCTTTGCTGCCTCGCCGTCGTGGCGTGGCTTGCGCTGCCGGCGATGCCCGGCCGGGCGGGTGAGACGCCCGCCGCACCGCCGCCGGGCGCCGCCGCCCCGACGATGGACAATGCGATGCGTTCGGCCGGCCTGCTGCAACAGGTCCTGGTCAGGCTGGAGGATGAGGCGAGCTCGGATATCGGCATGCTGCCCGAGACGCCCGGCACGGTCCTGCACGAGTGGCGCAGCTTCGACCACAACCGCTCCTCGCTCGGCGCGCTGGTCAATCTCGGCTGGGTCACGCTGGCGGGGTGCCTCGCGCTCGCCGCCGAGCGGCTCGTCGCGCGCGGGTTCAGTCGTCACCGGCGCCGTCTGATGCAGACCCGCCGCGGCGGCCCGACCGTCACCGGCCTCTTTCTGCTGTTGTTGTGCGACATTCTTGGCTTGGCGGTGTTCGCCGGCGTCTTCGTCTATAGCCGGCACTGGCTGTCGCGCGTCGGCGTGACCATGGCGCTGATCATCTTTGCCGCCAATGTGCTGGTGCGCTGGCGCGTCGCGGCGGTCATCATCAACGTGATGCTGCGGCCGGGCAACGCGCCGGCGCGGCTCATCGAGCTGCCCGACGAGGAAGCGCACCGGCTCGCACGCTTTCTGTCCGCGACGATCCTGGCGGTTATCGTGCTGGTCGGCTTCGGCCGCTACGGCCTCAAGGATGTCGATAGCGGCGCGCCGCATGTCGTCGCGCTGATCGTCGCCGCAGCCGTCTGCGCGCTCTATGCGTTGATCGTGTTGCGCGCCCGCGCCGCCGCCGAGGCGCTGATCCGCGGCGCCGGCGGCGGTCTCGTCGGCGCACTGCGCGCGGCAATCGCCCGGGCCTGGCTGGCGATCGGGCTGATCGCGGTCGCCGGATTGTTCTTGTTCTTCGTGTTCGGGCTGTCGCTCGGCCTGCTGTCCTATTATCACGCCGTCGTTTCGACGCTCGGCGTATGGCTCGTCCTGCTGGTGCTGGAGCGGCTGGCCGAGAAGGGATGGCGCCACCACGAGGACGAGCCGGCCGGCGACGACAGACCGGAGGCTATGGAGCGGCTGGTGGCGCGAGCCGCGCAGCACATCCTGGCTGCGGCTGTGCTGATCGGGGCCGCGACGATCCTGACCTCGATCTGGATCAAGGCGATCCACCTGCCGGCGGCGACGGCCTCGCGGGCAATGTATTCGGGCGTCACCGCGTTCGCGATCCTGTTTGTCGCCTACCTCGTCTGGGAGCTGCTGCGACTGGCGATCGATCGCCACCTGCAGGATGTCAGCCGCGGGCCGCGCCTGCCCGGCGGCGATCATGACGGCGAAGCGGCGCCCGGTTCGCGGCTGCAGACGATCCTGCCGATCCTGCGCATCGCCTTTGGCGCGGTCATCGCCGTGATCGCGGCCTTGACCGTGCTGTCGCATCTCGGCGTCGATACGGCGCCCCTGATCGCCGGCGCCGGCGTGTTCGGCCTGGCGATCTCATTCGGGGCGCAATCGCTGGTGCGCGACATCATCTCCGGTCTCTTTTACATCTGGGACGACGCGTTCCGGGTCGGCGAATACATCGACACCGGGCGCCTCAAGGGCACCGTCGAGGCCCTCGGCATCCGCTCGATCAAGCTGCGCCACCACAACGGGCCGCTGCACACGATCCCCTACGGCCAGCTCGGCGCGGTGACCAATCAGAGCCGCGACTTCGCCACGATTAAATTCAACCTGCGGCTGGAACCGCGCAGCGATCTCGAGCTGGTGCGCCGCACCGCCAAGCGCATCGGCCTCGACATGCAGGCGCAGCCCGAGATCGCCGCCGAGGTGATGCTGCCGCTGAAGATGCAGGGCATCGCCGAAGTCGCCGACACCGCGGTGGTGGTGCGTTTCAAATTCACCGCGCGGCCGGTCAAGCCAAGCTGGGTGCAGCGCGAATACCTGAAGCGCATGTATCAGGTGTTCGCCGAGAAGGGTATCGTCTTCGCCTCGGGCACCCTGATGCTGCAGACGGTGGCGCCATCGCCGGAAGGCCCGGCGCGCGGCGCCGCGCTGGTGCCGCTGGCCGGCGGACGGGCCGAGGAGCCGGCCGCAATGATGCGACCCGCCGCCGCGCAAACCCAACCCGCGTGACGCCATCGCAGGCGGACGCCAAGGCGCCCCCTTAGGGAGATCAGAATGAAAGTCGGGGTATTCTATTTTCCGGTCGATTACGGCATCAATATCGTGGAATTGGCGACGGCGCTCGAGGCGCGCGGCTTCGAATCGCTGTTCGTGCCGGAACACACCCACATTCCCGTGAGCCGCAGGAGCCCGGCTCCGGCCGGCGGCGAATTGCCGAAGCGCTATGTGCACACCCACGATCCGTTTGTCGCGCTGTCCTTCGCCGCGGCGGCAACCAAGCGTCTCCTGCTCGGCACCGGCATCTGCCTCATTCCCGAACGCGACCCGATCGTCACCGCGAAATGCGTCGCCAGCCTCGACCAGCTGTCGGGCGGCCGGTTCGTCTTCGGGATCGGCGGCGGCTGGAACGTCGAGGAGATGGAGAACCACGGCGCCCGCTATCAGACCCGCTTCAAGCTGATGCGCGAGCGAATCCTCGCGATGAAGGCGCTGTGGACCGAGGAGGAGGCCGAATATCACGGCCCGATGGTCGATTTCGACAAGGTCTGGTCGTATCCCAAGCCACAGCAGCGGCCGCATCCGCCGATCATCCTGGGCGGCGAGACCGAATATACGCTGCGCCGCGTCGTCGATTACTGCGACGGCTGGTTTCCGCGCCCGGGCCGCGGCTGGGACGCCCGGGAAGAAGCCGGCCGGTTGCACCGCATGGCCGAGGCCGCCGGCCGCGATCCCAAGACGCTGTCGATCTCGGTGTTTCGCGCCCCGGCCGATAAGGCAGCGCTTAGGCTATACGATGAGGCCGGCATCGACCGCGCGGTTCTCGAAATCCCCGACCAGGGCCGCGACGACATCCTGCGCCTGCTCGACGACTACGCGCCGCTGCTCACGTAATTTTCACACCAGACAGGAGACCCCTTCGATGCGGCTCAGCATTTTGGATGACTACCAGGGCGTCGCGCTCGCCATGGCCGACTGGTCGGCGGTGCGCGCCCGCGGCATCGAGATCGCCGTCGAGCGCCACCCGTTCGCCGACCAGGGCGCCGCGGTGCGCGCCTTGGCCGACAGCGAGATCGTCGCGGCGATGCGCGAACGCACGCCGTTTCCCAAAGGCCTCCTCGACCGGCTGCCGAAACTGAAGCTGCTGATCACCACCGGCATGCGCAATGCGTCGTTCGACATGGCGGCGGCGCGCGAGCGCGGCGTCACGGTGTGCGGCACCGGCGGACCGGGGGGCGGCAACGAAGACACCGCCGAACTCGCCTGGGGCCTCATTCTCGGCGCCGCCCGCCGGATCGCCGAAGACCACCAGTTCATGCGCCAGGGCGGCTGGCAGACGCGCGTCGGCCACCGCGTCGCTGGCAAGACGCTGGGCCTCCTCGGCCTCGGCCGGCTCGGCAGCGCGGTCGGCCGCGTCGGCCTCGCCTTCGGTATGAAGGCGATCGCCTGGAGCCAGAACCTGACCGCCGAGAAGGCCGCCGCACAAGGCGTCGAGCGGGTCGACAAGGACGAGTTGTTCCGCCGCGCCGACATCCTCTCGGTGCATCTCGTGCTGAGCGAGCGCAGCCGCGGCCTCGTCGGCGCCCGCGAGTTGGGGCTGATGAAACCGAGCGCAATCCTCGTCAACACCTCGCGCGGCCCGATCCTCGACAGCGGCGCGGTCATCGCGGCGTTAGAGGCCGGCAAGCTCGCCTATGCCGGCTTCGACGTCTACGACCAGGAGCCGCTGCCGATCGACCACCCGTTGCGCCGCGCCCCCAACGTGATCCTGACGCCGCATATCGGCTACGTCACCGACGAGAACTATCGCACCTCCTACCCGCAGATCGTCGAAGACGTGCTGGCCTATCTCGACGGCAAGCCGGTGCGGGTGATCTGAGCCGGCGATGCTATGAGCGCCGCGCCGCCGCTCATTCGCCCGTCGCGCGACGAGGATGTCGAGGCGATCGCGGCGATATACGGCTACCATGTGATGCACGGGGTCGCCTCGTTCGAGGAGGTGCCGCCGTCGGTCGCCGAGATCGCCGAGCGGCGCGCCGCGATCCTGGCGCACGGCCTGCCGTATCTGGTGGCCGAGCGCACTGCCGGGATGGATAGCGGCCAGGTCATCGGCTACTGCTATGCTGGCCCGTTCCGGCCGCGATCCGGCTATCGCTACACGCTCGAAGATTCGGTGTATGTGGCGGCGGACGAGGTCGGGCGCGGCGTCGGACGCGCGCTGCTCGATAGCGTCGTGACACGCTGCACCTCGCTCGGCTACCGCCAGATGGTCGCCGTGATCGGCGGCAGCGAGACGATCGCCTCGATCCGGCTGCATGAACGGCTCGGCTTTGCCGCTGCCGGCGTGCTGCCGGCGGTGGGGTTCAAATTCAACCGCTGGATCGATGTCGTAATGATGCAGCGCGCCCTGGGACCCGGCGCCGATCGTCTGCCCGGGTAGGGCGCGCCCCGCACGAGGAGAGCAGCATGGCAGACGCATTCGTCGATCCGGGCCGCATCCGCAGCTATCACGCCCATATCTACTACGCTCCCGCGACGCGGCCGGCGGCGGAGCGGCTGCGCGAGGCGATCGGTCGGGAGTTCACCGTCGAACTCGGGCGCTGGCACGACGAGCCGGTTGGACCGCATCCCACCGCGATGTACCAGGTGGCGTTCCCGGTCGGCGAGTTTGCTCGGCTGGTGCCGTGGCTGATGCTCAACCGCAGCGGCCTCGACGTGCTGGTCCACCCGCAGACCGACGACGCCTATGACGACCACGCGATCCACGCGATGTGGCTCGGCAGCAAGCTGCCGCTCCGCTTCGAGGTGCTGCGGCGTGCGCGGCCGGCCTGAGCCGCTAGACGTAGCCGGTGAGCGCCAGAACGACGACACTGACCAGCAGCACGCCGACCCCGCCGCTCGGGTAATAGCCCCAGCCGGCGCTGTACGGCCACAGCGGCAGCGCGCCGACCAGCATCGCCAACAGGATCGTCAGGAGGACCGCCGCCGCGTATCGTGAAGGGCCGGCCGGCCCCGCGGGGCCGGCTACCAGTGGCGCACCGGCCCGCAATCGACGTGCACGAAATCGGACCGCGGGTAATAGCCGACGCCGCCGCTGCGCAGGCTCATCGCCGCGCCGCGCACACTCGTCAGATCACGCTGCTCGCACCGCAGGTCGATCGCCATGCCCTTGATGTGATAGCTGTTGGCGGCGACGCCGTTGCTCCGCAGGTAAAGCATATGGTTGGTGGCCGGCGAGCGGTAGCCGCACACCACCAGAAACGGATTATGGGTGTCAAGACGGGCGCGCAGCATGCCGAGCAAATCGAGGATCCCGGCATTCATCGGCCGCACCTCGTTGGAATAATGGTCGCGCAGCACCCAGTTGATGTCGCGCACCGCCTCGCGGATGTAATGCCCATCGGCCCAGTAGACGGTGCGGACCCATTCACTGGTGTGGATGTTATAGAGCGACACCGATCTGGGCGCGAAGGAAACCGCTGATACGGGCCTGACAAACGCGACCGCCGTGGCAGCGACGGCGGCGCCGACGACCCGGCGCCGGGTCAGCAGAGAGCTTGCTTGCAATGACAGATCCCCCAGAAATCCCCGGAACCGCCATAGCATCGCCGTGCCGCTCAAACAAGCCTGTTATGCGCAGAAGCGGCCGCGAATGCCTTGCGTTCCGCGATCTTTCCTGCGGAGGTTGATCCTGCCAGGGAGATCTTCAGCTGCGACGCGGGGCGAAGGTATCGTGCCGCGCTTCCGGCGACTGCCCGGCGGGGTGCAGACGCTGCCAGATCTCCGGATCGCGGTCGTAGACGTCGGGGACAAACGCGAGCGCACCATTCGCATCGAGAAACGCGGTCTGGTAGACGACAAAGACCGCTATCGGCGCCGGCAACTCGCGCCGATTGGTGTAGCCCACCGCGATTCCTCGATTGATCGCCGCAACCGGCTGCCCGAGCAGCAGTGCGGCCAACTCGCGCGGGTTCTGGACCCGCACGCAGCCATGGCTCTGGCGGCGATTGCTGCGCTTGAACAGGAACTTCTCCGGCGTATCGTGAAGATAGACCTCGAACCGGTCTGCCATCTCGAATTTGAGCCGACCGAGCGCGCTATAAGGCCCGGCCACCTGCTGGATCGCCCCGTTGCTGCGCCACACCATGTGATGCCGCCTTAGATAATCCGGGTCCTCGCTGAGCTTCGGCAGGATCTCCGACGAGGCGATCGACGACGGCACGTTCCACGGCGGATTGTACAGCACGCTGTCGATCGTGGTGTGGAACTCGGGGGTCTGTTTGTCGGTCTGGCCGACCACCACCCGCGTTGTGAACACCGGCTTGTCGCCCTGGTACAGCACGAGCTGCGCATTGGCGATATTCACCCACACCCGATCGGGCGGCAGGGTGCGCGGCAGCCAGCGCAGGCGCTCGAGGTTGACCTCGATCTCGCGCAGCCTCGCTTGGTCGTTGCCGTCGGCCACAGGGCGCGGCGCGGCGCCGGGCGGGCCCTCAAATGCCGTCGGCCCGCCCGCTGCGGCGGCGTGCCGGTAGCGCTGCAGCGCCTGTTGCAGCGCTATGTAGGCCGGCGACTGCGGCGCCAACGCCTCGATCACCGCCGCCGGATTTGGGCTGCCGATCGCGCGGTCGAGCACAGCGGCGACATCGATCGGTTGCGGCGTCAGATCCTCGTCGTCCATGCGGTCTTCGATCGGCAGCACGCCGCGGGCGAGCGCCTCGGCGAAACCGAGAAAGGCGTCCGACAGCAGCAATTCGCGGTCCACCGGCGACAGTGCCGCCGGATTGCGCAGCAGTGCGGCGTGAAAGAGGTTCGGATCGAGGCCGTGATCGCCGGCCCGCAGCACCGCGTCGAACAGCGCGGCCGCCTGCGCCTGGTGCGTCGGCCACACCGGCGCGTAATTGTGCGCCGCATAAAAGCGCCGCAGCAGGCCGCCGTGCAACCGCTCGCCGGCAATCACCAGCCCGCCGCTCGCAAGGCGTGTCGCGATCTCGCTGCCGACCGCGACCGGACCGCCGGCGGGCACCGGCGGCGCGGCGAACGGCTGCAGCGACGTCGGGATCAGCGCGGCCGCATCGTTTCCAGACCCCTGAGCCGATCCCTGGGCCGATGCCTGGGCCGACCCCTGGGCAGAGGCGTCAGCCGCCGCCAGCCCGACGGCCGCGGCGATCACGAAGGCGCTGCCGACGGCCCAAACGCACTGCCCGAACCGACGACGGATCGCGAACCCGGACAGTATGAACACGATATCCTCGTTGCTAATGCGGTTCAGCCGACGCCGCCCCTACCGCAGCATCGAAACGACGCGGCGACATGCGTCGTTCCCCCGCTCGCCGGGCGACAGCCAGCCGGCGGTGCCATCCGCAGCCCCACCGGAAACCTGAACGCGACTTGTTTCTGGAAGATTGATAACAGCAGGTTTGCTCCATCATTACGGATTTTGTGGCGCCGCTGCAATGTCCGATAGATTCCGACGACCCGGCCTGATCTGCGCCGGCGAGCCGCCTAGGCGGCAGCGAATCGGCGATTGTGGCCAACTCCCCTACCGGATTGAGGACGGTCGACGGGTCGCCGGGTATTTTCCGATTCGTCAACCGCAAATTTATGCTGTAACATTTCGGTAAAACCGGGAGAAATCAGGGGGCGACAATGCGCGCTGGGGCATGTGCCGCGATTATTGCGGCTTCCATCTTGGCGAGCGGTACGGCTTTGGCGGCCTGCCCGGCGGGCAAGACGCGTCGCTGCGTCAATCTCGATCAGGTGCCGCAGATCTCGCAACAGATCGTCGCATCCGAGCCTGTTGCGGCGCGCGCCAAAGCAGCGCCGCTGTCGGAACCGAGCCCGGGCTATACCGGGGTGACCTTCGGCGCCGTGCCGAACTCGCGCCGGGCGCCCGAGGTCGGTTATCGCTGGGCCGTCAACTAGCCGAGTGCGCTGGGCCGCGGTCCGATATAGGCCGAAGAGGGGCGGATCAGGCGGCCCTCCCGTTGCTGCTCCATCGCGTGAGCGAGCCAACCGGCGCCGCGCGCCACCGCAAAAACCACAGTGAACGCGTCGCGCGGCAGGCCGACCGCGTCGAGCAGCAAGGCGGCATTGATCTCGACATTGGGCTGCAATGGCGGCCGGCCCGGTTTCAACCGGGCAAAGGCAGCGCCGACCGCCCCCTCGACCTCGGCGGCGAAGGCGAGTCGCCCGGCGCCGGGGCCGAGCTCGCCGGCCAAGCCCTGTAGCGCCACGCGCAACACCGCGGCACGCGGGTCGCCGCGACGAAACACCCGGTGCCCGAAGCCCATCAGCCGCGCTCCGGCGGCCAGCTTGTCCTCGGCCCAGGCTGCGACATCGCCGCTTGCCGCCGCCTCGTCGAGCATGTCGAGGGTCGGCCCCGGCGCGCCGCCGTGCAAAGGCCCCGTGAACGCGCAATAGGCGCCGGTCGCGGCCGCGACCAGCGACGCGCCGCTCGAGGCGATCACCCGCGCGGTGAAGGCCGAGGTGTTGAGGCCGTTATCGATGACCGCGGTGAAATAGGTGTCGAGCGCCGCCGCCATGACGGCCGCGCCAAGGACCGCCATCGAGCGCCCGTGCGCCATCCGCAAGAGGTCGGCGGCGGTGCCGAGTGCCGGGTCGGGGGCGAGCGGCGCCCCGCCGTCGCGGGTGCGCAGCAGCGCCGCGATCGCCACCGGCAGGGTGGCGAGGATCTCCGCCGGCGCGCTGTCCTCCGGCAGGCAGGCAAGGGCGAGCCGGACGCCTTCGACGAATGGGCGCCGCTGTCCCTGGCCAAGCCAGTCGCCGAGGCGGCTGAAGGCGAGCACGCGCCCGGCGCCGAGCCGGGCGCCGATTGCCTCGCGCCCCAGCCCCTCCCCGGCAAAGCCTTCCCAGAGCAGGCCGACGGCGCCCTCATAGCCGAACTCGGCGACGAGTTCCGGCAGCGTGTGGCCGCGCACCCACAGGATGCCGTGTTCGCCATCGCTGTGGCTCAGCACCGTTTCGGCGGCGACGAGCCCGGCAAGTCCGCTATCCATCGCCGGTGCCGCGCCGCTCACTCGCCAGCCAGCGCCGGGGCGATAACGCCCTGCGGCAAGTAATCCCCACACCGGCTCATCGGCGGCTTTCCTCCTGCTGCGGCACCGCACGCCGCTCACCAGACACTCTAGCACAGAAAGAGGAAAGCGACCGGCCGGGCGGCAACTGGCCGGGCGGCGGCTGCCTATTTTGCCGGTCCCGACGCGGTGGCCGCTTCGGCCGGCGCCTGCGCCACCCGATAATTGCGGTAGAGGGCGCGCCGCTTGTCACGCCAGGCGGCGCGTTCGACGCGGTCCATCGTGCCGTCATGGTCGGTGTCGATCTGGTCGAATCGCTGGCGGTAGCGGCGGTCGCGATCGGTCTCGGAGAGCCCGGCAAGCCAGTCGTAATAGGCCTTGACCTGAACGAGCCGGGCCTTTTGCGCCGCCCGGAGATCGCTTTTCGCCAGCTGAGCCGCCAGCTCGCCGCGCCGCCGCGCAGTGAAATCGTTCCGCCAGTCGCGGTATTGCTCAAAGGTGATCTTGGTGGGGTTGCCGGCGGTGGCGGCCGGCTGCGCCGCCTCGCCCGGCAGCCAGGACGTCGCGGCAATCACCGCGGCCACGACCAGGAGCAGCCAACGCATTGAATTCTCCCGTGCAAGTGGTAGAGCCCCGAGGAACAAAGAGAGAATATGAAGCGTGGCGAGTTGAGTCAACGAAATATGTTCATGTTTTGGTCGGAGATGATCGCTTGCCTCGGCCGCCTCGGGATGGCACAAGCGCGCGCAACGTAGCGGCGGTCCGGGCGCGTCCGGGGGGCGTCCGGGGGCGCCGGCGGAGGAGCGGGGGATGCCGGATTTCGCGATCGAGCGGCGCTGCGCCGGGGTCGTCTGCGGCGTCGATGAGGCCGGGCGGGGACCGCTCGCCGGCCCGGTCGTCGCCGCCGCGGTGATCATCGACCGGCGACGCTTTCGCGGCGAATTGCGCCAGCGGCTCGACGATTCGAAGGCGCTGCCGCCGGAGTTGCGGGAACGCTGCTATCGCGCCCTGTTTGCCTGCGCCCGCATTGGCGTCGGTGCGGCGAGCGCGCGCGAGATCGACCGGATCAACATTCTGCGCGCCAGCCTGCTCGCGATGCGGCGGGCGGTCGCGGCGCTCGCCATCGACCTCGCCTCGCCGCCCGACATCGCGCTGGTCGACGGCAATGTCGCCCCGCCGCTGCCGTGTGCGGTGCGCACCGTCGTCAAGGGCGACGCGCTGAGCTTCTCGATCGCCGCCGCCTCGGTGGTCGCCAAGGTCACCCGCGACCGAATCATGCAGGCCCTGGCGCGGCGCTATCCCGGCTATGGCTGGGAAACCAATGTCGGCTACGGGACCGCGGCGCATTGCGACGGGCTGCGCCGGCTCGGCGTCACGCCGCATCACCGCCGCTCGTTCGAGCCGGTTCGCCTGGCGATTTCAGAACCGGCCGACCTGTTCGCGCGGTTGCACCCCGGCCCGGCCGCCGCGGCGGGGCGACCCGGGGCGGCGGCGTAATTGACGCTGGCGCCGGCGGCGCCCACAGTTCGCGCCATGGGCGAGGCGGGGGCGCTGCCGGGCGATGCTGTGCTGCAAGGCGACTGCCTGGCGGCGATGGCTGGCCTGCCGGCGGCGTCGGTCGATCTCGTCTTTGCCGACCCGCCCTATAATCTGCAGTTGAGGGGCGATCTGCACCGCCCCGACAACAGCCGGGTCGACGGGGTCGAGGAGGCGTGGGACCGGTTCGCCGGGTTTGCCGAATATGACAGCTTCACCCGCGCCTGGCTTGCCGCCTGTCGCCGCGTGCTGAAGCCCAATGGCGCGTTGTGGGTCATCGGCACCTACCACAATATCTTCCGGATCGGCGCGACGTTGCAGGATCTTGGCTTTTGGATCCTCAACGACGTGGTGTGGCGCAAGACCAACCCGATGCCCAATTTCCGCGGCCGACGCTTTACCAATGCGCACGAGACGCTGCTCTGGTGCGCCCATTCGCGCGCGGCGCGCTATACCTTCAACTACGAGGCGATGAAGGCGCTGAACGAGGAATTGCAGATGCGCAGCGACTGGCTGATCCCGCTCTGCGGCGGTCCCGAGCGGCTGCGCGACGACGACGGCCGCAAGGCGCATCCAACGCAGAAGCCGGAGGCGCTGCTGCATCGCGTGCTGCTCGCTTCGACCCGGCCGGGCGACATCGTGCTCGACCCGTTTTTCGGCACCGGCACGACCGGTGCCGTCGCCAAGCGGCTCGGGCGCCGCTGCATCGGCATCGAGCAGGACCCCGCCTACGTCGCGCTGGCGCGCCGCCGCATCGCGGCAGTGCGGCGCTCGCCCGCGGAAGCCGTGGCGCTCGAATCGCGGCGCGAGGCGGCGCGCATCCCGTTCGGCAGCCTGGTCGAGCGCGGCTTGCTGGAGCCGGGCGAGGTGCTGGTCGATGCGCGGCGGCGCTTTGCCGCGCGGGTGCGTGCCGACGGCAGCCTGATCTCGGCCGAGCACCGCGGCTCCATCCATTTCGTCGCCGCCCAGCTGCAGGGCGCGCCGACCTGCAACGGCTGGGCCTTCTGGCACGTTGAGCGCAAGGGCCAATTGGTGCTGATCGACGACCTTCGCCGGCAGCTGCGCAGCCAAATCGCCTGACCGCGAACCGCCTATTGGGAGGCGCCATGCCCTACGATCGCAACAACGTCTTCGCCCGCATCCTGCGCGGCGAACTGCCGTGCACCAAGGTCTACGAAAGCCCGCATGTGCTGGCGTTTCGCGACATCAACCCGCAGGCGCCGACCCACATCGTCGTGATCCCCAAGGGCGAATACGTCTCGGCCGACGATTTTTCGGCAAACGCCACTGATGCGGAACTGGCCGCGTTCATGCGGGCGATCGGCCAGATCGCGCATCAGGAGGGCGTCGCCGACGGCGGCTACCGCATCCTGGCCAACCACGGCGCGGCGGCCCACCAGGAGGTGCCGCATTTCCACCTGCACCTGTTCGGCGGCCGTGACCTCGGCCCGATGCTGCGCGGCCCGCGCTGACGCCCGATCACCCGCGCCGGTCAGTGGGCGTTCTGCCAGACCTGGACGGCCGCCGGCGGCAGCTTGTCCATGTGCTTGAGGAACAGCGCGAGGGTCCAAATCTGCTGATCGTTCAGCGTCCGCTCCCAGGCCGGCATGCCGGTCCAGCGGATGCCGTGCTTGACCTTCCAGAAGGTCCAGCCCTCGGGATCGTCCTCGACGCCGTCGGTGGCGAGCTGCGGCGGCCGCGGGTTTTCGCCTTTCGCCACCGGCGAGGCCGAGGCGTCGCCCTTGGCGGTGCCGTGGCAGATCGAGCAATGGGTCGTGTAAAGCTGAATGCCGGCGATCAGGTTGGCGTCGCTCAGCGCGACCGGGTTGGGTCCTTTGGGTGCCTCGCGTTCGAGGCTCGCGCGCAATGCCGTCTTCGCCGCCCAGATCTCCAGCCCAACCGGAGCCGCGTCGGCGCCGATCGGCAGCAAGCCGTTGCTCAGGAACAGGTAGCCGGCCCCCACCACCACGACAACAGTCGCCAGGAAGCCGAGAATAAAGCCTCTCATCAGGTCCTCCCGCGGGCCAGGTCAAACAGCGGCAGCAAGGTCGGGAAGGTCGGGTAATGCCCGGCCGCGATCTCGGCGCGGCTGACCCAGGCGACCGCGGCGGCATCGTCGGCCGCCTCGCCCTCGCCGGAGCGCCAGATGCCGCGCACTGCTATCAACGTGTAATGGTATTGGACGCGCCCCTCCGCGTCTCTATGGATTGCATCGTGAACGTCAAGGATGCCGGCGGGTTCCGCGATAATGCCGGTTTCTTCCTGCAATTCGCGCATCGCCCCCTCCCCGACCGTCTCGCCGAGTTCGAGGACGCCGCCGGGAAAACCCCAGCGCCCGGCATTGGGCTGCTGCGCGCGCTGCACGATCAGGGCGCGCGTCTCAAGCGCCATTGGGCGCATGACGACGGCCAGCACGGCGACGATCGGCCGCTCGGGATAGCGCCGAGCGGCGCGCCGCTCGGCGAGACGGGCGGCGGTGTCGTCCGCCGCCTCGTCCGCCGCCGCGCCCTCGCTCACTCGGCGGCGGCCCGCGGCTCGCCGTGCTCGTCGCGGTAGATCTCGGCGCCCTGGTCGAGAAACTCCTTCGACTTCTCCGCCATGCCCGATTTGGCGTAGTCGCGGATCTCCTGGGTGATCTGCATCGAGCAGAATTTGGGGCCGCACATCGAGCAGAAATGCGCCAGCTTGGCGCCGTCGGCCGGCAGGGTCTGGTCGTGGAACTTCTCGGCCGTCTCGGGGTCCAATGACAGGTTGAACTGGTCGCGCCAGCGGAACTCGAAGCGGGCCCGCGACAGGGCGTCGTCGCGCTCGCGCGCCGCCGGGTGGCCCTTGGCGAGATCGGCGGCGTGGGCGGCGATCTTGTAGGTGATGACGCCGACCTTGACATCGTCGCGATCGGGCAGCCCGAGATGTTCCTTCGGCGTCACGTAGCAAAGCAACGCCGTGCCGAACCAGCCGATCATCGCCGCGCCGATGCCCGACGTGATGTGGTCGTAGCCGGGCGCGACGTCGGTGACCAGAGGCCCGAGTGTATAAAACGGCGCCTCGCCGCACTCCTCGAGCTGCTTGTCCATGTTGATTTTGATCTTGTGCATCGGCACGTGGCCGGGGCCTTCGATCATCACCTGGACGTCGTCTTCCCAGGCAAGCTTGGTCAATTCGCCCAGGGTCTCGAGTTCGGCAAACTGGGCGCGATCATTGGCGTCGGCATTGGAGCCGGGCCGCAGGCCGTCGCCGAACGAATAGCTGACATCGTAGGCCCGCATGATCTCGTTGATCTCGCGGATATGGGTGTAGAGGAAGTTCTCGCGGTGATGCGCCAGGCACCATTTCGCCATGATCGAGCCGCCGCGCGAGACGATGCCGGTGACCCTGGACGCGGTCAGCGGAATGTAGGCGAGGCGCACGCCGGCGTGGATCGTGAAATAATCGACCCCCTGCTCGGCCTGCTCGATGAGGGTGTCGCGGAACAATTCCCAGGTCAGGTCCTCGGCCTTGCCGCCGACCTTTTCGAGCGCCTGATAGATCGGCACGGTGCCGATCGGCACCGGCGAATTCCTGATGATCCATTCGCGGATCGTGTGGATGTTGCGCCCTGTGGACAGGTCCATCACGGTGTCGGCGCCCCAGCGCGTCGCCCACACCATCTTGTCGACCTCCTCGGCGACCCCCGAGGTAACGATCGAATTGCCGATATTGGCGTTGATCTTCACCAGGAAATTGCGGCCGATGATCATCGGCTCCGATTCCGGGTGGTTGACGTTGTTGGGGATGATGGCGCGGCCGCGCGCGATCTCGTCGCGGACGAATTCGGGCGTCACATGGTCGGGGATGCTGGCGCCGAACGAATTGCCCTCGTCGACCCGCT
>Ga0307372_10005553_pt1 | contig 18876 bp, 13 predicted proteins | sample OX1MG_FD_202533 | JGI IMG/M metagenome (GOLD analysis project Ga0307372, IMG submission 202533) | Soil microbial communities from Risofladan, Vaasa, Finland - OX-1 | ecosystem: Environmental > Terrestrial > Soil > Coastal area > Acid sulfate soil | place: Finland: Risofladan, Vaasa | collected...
TTTCATCGATGCGATCGACGCGATCCTCGCGCGCACGCCGCGTGACAAGCAGGTTGCACTGTTTTCCGCGACGCTGCCAGCGGCGATCCGGCAGATTTCGCAGCGGCATCTGCGCGCGCCGCGCGAGATCACCATCAAGGCGAAGACGACCACCGCTGCCAATATTCATCAGCGCTACTGGCTGGTGAGCGGCATGCACAAGCTCGATGCGCTGACCCGCATCCTCGAGGTGGAAACCTTTGATGCGATGCTGGTGTTCGTGCGCACCAAGCAATCCACGGTGGAGCTGGCCGAACGGCTGATCGCCCGCGGCTTCGCCGCCGCGGCGCTCAATGGCGACATCCAGCAGGCGCAGCGCGAGCGCACCGTCGCGCAGCTGAAATCCGGCGCCATCGACATCCTGGTTGCAACCGATGTCGCGGCGCGCGGCCTGGACGTCGATCGGATCGGGCACGTGGTGAATTTCGACGTGCCGCACGACCCCGAGTCCTATGTGCACCGGATCGGCCGCACCGGCCGCGCCGGCCGCAGTGGCGAGGCGATCCTGTTCATCGCGCCGCGTGAACGCAATATGTTGCGAGCCATCGAGCGCGCGACACGCCAACCGATCGAGGCGATGAACCTGCCGACTCTCGATGACGTCAACCAGCGCCGCATCGGGCGCTTCAAGGAGCGCATGGCCGGTGCCCTGAACGGCGGCGCCTCGGGGGTCTACCGCGCGATCGTTGAGGACTTCGTGCGCGAAAGCGGCGCGGATGTCGTCGATGTGGCGGCGGCGCTCGCCTGCCTGGCGCAGGGCCGAACACCGCTGATCCTGAGCACCCGGCCCGCGCACGGCGAGGGCGCGACGGCGCCGGGCGAAGGCGCGCGGACACCGCGGATGCACGCGGAGCGGGCGCAGCGCGAGCATCACGGACCGGCCGGGAGCGCGCCCCGCAGCGCGCGCGGCAAGGGCTCGCGTTTCGGGCCGCAGCAGACCTATCGGCTGGAAGTCGGCCGCGCGCATGGCGTGCAGCCGGGCAATATCGTCGGTGCGATCGCCAATGAGGCCGACCTGGACGGCTCGCAGATCAATGGCCTCGACATCCAGGATGATCACAGCTTCGTGCGTCTGCCGGCCGGCATGCCGCCACAGGTGCTCGAGCGCCTGCAGCAGGTACGGGTGCGCGGGCAGGCACTGGCGGCGAGCGCGGTCGAACGGCGAACGCCATTGCGCCCCAAGAAGGTCAAGCCGCATCGCGGGCGGGTGACGTAGCCCGCCGATCCAGCTCCCAAAGGTCAGGCGTGGCGCAGCCGTCGGCGTGCGAGGGTCCGCGTCCACACCTGCGGCTTCAGGGCGCCGTAGGCGCCTCCGAGTGTCGCCCCATATATCCAATGCAGGAACAGTGTCAGGGTCGGCGTCGCCATGCCCAGGTCCAGCCCGAACAGTCCCTCGCCCGCCGCCGGCATGATGATGAGCATGACCCCGAGCCAGACGACGCTCGCGAAGAACAGCCCATTGACCCAATGTGCAAAAAACATCCTGCGGTCGGCCCAGACGAACAGGAACCCCCACAACAGCACCCCGACGAAGGCATTGGCTGCCCAGCCGACCGCAAGCGAGCGCGAGCCGAGCGCGTGCGCCAATATCGCTACCAGGTTTAGTTGCGGCATCACGCCGGCCGCCTGCTTCAACGTCAATACGATCACGAGCACGATCGTCGCCACCAGGCCGGCAGCCAACCCCCGACCGATCGAACTCGTCTGTAAGACTTTCATGATTGACCCCCCCGCGTGCGCAGCGCGACGCGTGCAATGAGCCGATGGCAATTGATTAGAGCCCCGGTGCGGCAAAAAGTCGCGAACTATTTGACCGGCGGGGCCGCGGCGAGCAGTCGGGGCGGCCGTCGCCAGCGCTGGGGGTACCAAATGCCTTCATAATCAATCGGTAACAGCGTCGCGTCGATCCAAGCCGCGTGTGAGTGCGAGCGCGGCGGTGAGCGTAGGCGGGACCGGGAATGCAGCGGACGCGCGCAAGCGCTACCATTCGCGCGGCGAACGCCGCTGTTCTGGGGGAGATCATGACCAACCATTCAATGCACGCCAACCTCACGGGTACGCTCGCGCGGTCCACCGCCGCGCTGCTGTTTGCGATAGGCGGCGCACTCGCCGGCCGTACAGTCTGGGCGGCAAACGCGCCGGCAGGCTATCACCTGATCCACACGTATCACGTTGCCGAAGCCGGAGGGTTCTGGGATTACATGAGCGTCGATAGCGATGCGCATCGGCTGTACATCTCGCGCGGCAACCACGTGGCGGTCATGGATACCCGCACGGGCAGGATCATCGGAGACATACCCGATGGCCACGTGGTGCACGGCATCGCGCTGGCACCGCGGCTGGGACGTGGTTTCATCAGTGATGGAACGTCACCGGCCGCGGTGATCGTGTTCGATCTGAAGAGCCTGAAGGTGCTTCAGCGGGTGAAGGTTCCCGCCAACGGCGCCGACTGCATCGTCTACGATCCGGTGTCCAAGCGCGTATTCACGTTCAACGGTGCGAGCGGCAGCGCCACCGCTATTGATGCGGCCAGCGGCCACGTGGTCGGATCGATCGATCTGGGCGGACGGCCGGAATTCGCGGTGGCCGATGGGCGCGGCCATCTCTATAACAACCTCGAGGACAAGAGCGAGGAGCTGGAGATCGACACCGCAACGCTGCGGATCACACATCGCTGGCCGCTTGCGCCGTGCGAGAGCCCGTCGGGATTGGCGATCGATGCCGCGCACCGGCGCCTGTTCGTCGGCTGTCACAATCTGAAGATGGCCGTGCTGAACGCGGATACGGGCATGGTGGTCACCACGCTGCCGATCGGCGCGGGTGTCGACGCGAACCGCTACGATCCCGGAACCGGACTCGCCTTCAGTTCCAACGGCCAGGCCGCGACGCTCACCGTCGTGCGCGAAAAGTCACCCCAGCAGTTCACCGAGGTCGGCGATGTGACCTCGGAGCCGGCCGCGCGCACCATGGCCATCGATCTGAAGACGCACGATCTATTTCTGGCGACGGCCACCATGGGACCTCGGCCGAAGGTCGCCACCGCGCAGAATCCGCGCCGCTTCCCGCGCATGATTGCAGGGACGTTTCGGATTCTGGAGTATGCGCGATAGGCGATAGGGCCTGATCGGACGGGCATTTCCGGACCGCCGTGAACCCGTCCGTGGGGGCTGCGGGCAAAACATCCCTGTTTTGCACGCTCCGGAAACGCCCGTCCAATCAGGCCCTGCGGCGTCGGGGGGGTTCTGACGCGCGATCTGATCTCGCGAAGTACGAATGCGCACGGGCTTCGGCAGAGGCGGCCGTGCATCCCTACCGGGACGCACCCATGGAAGGCTGCGAAAACGAGCAACGAGTACGGCCTCCTCGGATGCAGTTCGGTCCTGCGAGTGCGGCGGCAGCAGACGCGCCACGACTTTGCCGTGCGAGGTAACCACGACACTCTCCCCGGCTGCGACCCGGCGCAAATACTCGGGCAGCCGCGTTTTGAGAGTTCTTGCACCGTCAGCTTCTCGATCGGCCGACGGGCGTCTGCGGCGATGAACGGGAGCAGTTGCAGCAGCATATCGCGATAGCTCTTTTGGGTATTGGGCGAGAGATTGCGCGCGCCGACCACATGCTCGAGCAGAAAGCGGCGGACCCAAGGCGCAATCATCGTGGTATCAGCCATGACGGTGCCCTCCCGCATAGCGCCGGGGTCGCGCGTGCTGCAAGTAGCGCAGCAGCGCATTGCCTACGGACCTAACCAAGGGGTACTGCTGAGTGCGCCCACGGGAATGGCGTATTGGAGACTCCCATAAAACGTCCATGTGGGCGCATATGGCAGCGATTCGCCGCTCAAATTAACTATGTATGATGGGTCGCCGGGATGGCTTCCGGTGTAGTCAGTACAGCCCGTTGGCGAGTTGCTGGGAGCAACGCCGGGCGCGCACTGAGCCGTAACGCCGTGGCACTGAAATGACCCACATTCGCTTCGAAGGAGGCTTCGATTCCCTTGAGAATGGAGAAAGGGATATACCTTCGATCCGAACATCCCCGAAGATACGGCCGAGGCTAATAATGGAGAACTCGGAGTCCCAGCTCATACGCTTCCCAGCCACAAGCTGCAGCGTGGGAGTGAACTGCCAGCTTATCTGGCCGAAAACGGCATGGGACTCACGTGTGGATATTTCGCCGTCGACCCAGGCAGAAACTTCCGGAGCTGCTGGCGAGAACGGCGGCTGAACGTTGAGACTGTATCCATTTGCGATCCACCTGCTGTAGTACATCATTGCGCCGGCGATCCAGCTGAATGGACCAGTCGTGAGCGAAATTGCGTCGAATTCCCCGCTGTAGTTGGACGTGTGGTTAACGGACTGGGTGAACTGCCCACATTCAAAGTGTCGTTGCTGGCGCTGGATACCTGGTCCTGGTCAATTTCCCCGACGCCGCCCAGGGCACGCAACACGATACCGCCCGGTAACGTGTATCGCGCCTCCACGCTGTATTCGGCGGAGTCAGTATCGGCCTTTGCCATGTAAGAAGCCCAGTCATTCCGTTCATAGGGCGATCCCAAGTAGGCTTCCGCATAGATCGCCCGGCAGTCACCATCAGGTGTGGTCACATGGCTACCTGCCGTTCTCACAGGACGGCGGCGCGCTATTGTTCCATCTGATCAGCAAGCTCTACGAGCGCGTCTCGCTCATCGTCACGACGAATCTGTCGTTCGGCGAATGGAGCAGCGTCTTCGGTGACAACTCACCCACCCGCTGCGAAATCATCGAGACCGGCAACGACAGCTATCGCTTCAAGAAGCGAAGCTGATCTGCCCGGCCTTCGACCGGTCAGACCGCGTTGCTGCTTGAACCCATAAATCCTGATCAGCCCCGGGAACCGAGCCAGATACCCTGGTCAATGTTGGACGTCGGTAGCTGATCAATCTTGGAAGCCGATTGACAGCCGAAGGCGGCGAGCAGCCACTTCAGCCTATCGGCACGAACGCCGACGGCGCGCGAGAGCGTGGACCGGGAATTGGCAGACAGGACCGGTTGGCCAGCCGTGCACGCGTTGTGCGAGGTGTTGGCCGAGCTGATCCGCGTCGGTCGGAAGCGCGAGGTGCTTTACGGAGTCATTGCTTGCGCTGAATCAGCTCTAGAGGGATGCCCGAGTTGTCCCTGATGAAGGCGAAGACCGTTGTCTTGTTCTCGATCGGGCCGAGCGCAACGTCGACGCCCTTGGACTTGAGCTCCGCAATGGCGGCTCTGACATCCTTGACCGCGAACCCGACGTGCTTCATGCCGTAGACGTGCAGATCGGCGGACGGATCGTGTCGGTAGTCGGGCATCGCGCGGCCGTCCATGGGGTGGAACAGCTCCACGTGAAAGCTGCCGCGCTGCAGCAGCGCGATTTGCATGCTCTTCCCATCCGTGCGCCGCACGAGATGGAATCCGAGCATCTGCTCGTACCAGTCGATGGACTTCTGGAGATCCGGGACGCTGAGACCGACATGATCGACCGTCAGCTCGAATGACGGGCCCTTCGCCTGCGCGCGCACCGATTGCGCGCCGAAACCTTGCCATGCCAGAGCGGCGAACGCCGCGATGGCGATCAAGCTTAGAACTCTTCCCCGCATTTCTCCGCCCTCTGCCGGCAATCGCTAGGGTGGGAAGTATAGCCTGTAGAGGGGTCCGGGCCATGGCGACTTTCGGCGCATGCATTGCAGCGAGCCCCTTCGGACTGCTGCGCGACCTGCAGGACCTGTGGCTGATGGTAAACGAAGCGATCAAAGCCTTCGGTGTAGAGGTCGACCCCGTCGGGAATCGTGGGGAAGGCTGATACGTCAGGGGAAGCGAGTGGCAATGGCAACCTGACGCTCTGCCGGTATATTGACGGCGGCACGTGTGGACAGAGAGAGCAGCGCGACACGGGAAGTCCTCAGTGGTGGGTGGGGTGAACACCCAACTGGAAACCCGCGAGTCGGCTCTGCAAGCGGACGCAAAACCTTCCGTGGGCGGAAGCTTGATACCTTGTCCGAGAGCTGGATGCCGGAAATCGGCCCGTCCAGTTCGATGAGAAGGATGTGGAAACGGAGTCATGGTGCGTCAATTGCGACACCGCCAGACGAAAGGGGCGGCAACGGTTGAGACAACCCTAAAGCCACCGCGCCACATCCCTACTCTACGAGGCGGGCCGGGTGTCGGGAACCATCATTGCCGCCCATACCTCGGATTTCGACTACAAGGGTCACGTGCATCACGCCACGGAAAATGATCCGCAATACGAAATCCAGAGCGACAGGACCGACCACGTCGCCGCACACAGGGGCAGTGCTCTCGAACTTGCGCCGCACCGGCGCTATCGTTGAGCTATTTCCTGAGCTATTGCCCTATTGGCTCCTGCAAGCTCGGCGAGGCGTCTTTGAGCTCTGCGGAGCCCACCGGCAGACCATTCATTTGAAGTATATAAGCCACTATGTCGAGGTAGGTCTTCTGGCTGAGGCTCCCAGGGGCGGCCAGAGGCATCGTGGTGCGAGTTCGATCGACCAGATCACCTAACTTGCCCCACATCGCCAGGAATGCATCGCCCTCGAGAGCGGGAGCCTGCGCGCGTCCGCTCAAGTCTGCTTGATGGCAACCGCTGCAGTTTTGCGTGTATGCAGACTTGCCGCGCACTGCTTGTTGCGACGTGTAAACTCTCGCCGCGTCCTGCCGCGGCTTGACCGGCTCAATTCGCAACAACGCGCCCTGATCCTCGTCCGTGAGGACATAGAGATCGCCGTCCGGCCCTTGGCGCACATCGCGAATGCGTTGGTGCAAATTCTCCAGCAATCGTTCCCGGCGAATCGGTCCAATGTCGTTGATGACGATACGTTCGAGGAACTGACCTTTCAGTGCGCCGACGAAGATATTGCCCTTCCAATTCGGAAACTGCTCGCCTGTGTAGAATGCCAGGCCCGAAGGAGCTATACACGGAACCCAGATGAGAAGGGGCTGCGCGATTCCCGGCAAATAACCATTGAGGTAGCCCGGATTCACGGCCGAAGGATCGCCAAGCGCAATGGGGCCGCCGATGTGATCGCCGCTATAGTCGTAGCCGACACCCACGATGGGCCAGCCATAATTTGCGCCAGGCTTAAGGATAATGAGCTTGTCGTCATCCTGCGGGCCGTTTTCGGCCTCCCAGATCGCTCCCGTGAATGGATCGACAGCCATGCCGGTGATATTGCGATGGCCCATGGTGTAAATCGCCGGCCTATAGCCGGACTTGCCGACGAAGGGATTATCCTGGGGAATGGTGCCGTCGGGATTGAGGCGTAGAACTTTGCCGCCGTCGCTGGTCGGGTCCTGCGCGCGGCCCCCTCTCGAGTGGACATATTTCCCGGAATTCGCCGGAGCACCAGGAGCGCCAGTGCCCATATATAGCTTGCCGTCCGGACCGAAGACGATTCTTACGGCGGAGTCTTGAGCGATACTGTCGTCTATTACGTTGTTATCAACGAATATATCATGAACGTCCGTGAGGGCATGGCCGTTCCAAACGCCACGCGCGACGGCATCGGTCATCGCTTTTTTACCTGTACCTATGGCCCTCCTGACGGCAGCAGGTCCACGGCGCCTGATAGGAATATAGTTGGGACCAAGATGCACGGGTTTGTTGTAGGAAAGAAAAACGTAATGATTCTGGGCAAAGTGGGGATCCAGAGCAATGTCGAGTAATCCATTCGTTCCCCCGAGGGCGTACACCGGCGGCACGCCAGCGATAGGAGTGGGATCGAGCACGCCGTCGCGAATGATGCGGAGGCGACCGGGCCGCTCAGTGACCAGAATCGATCCGTCGGGCAAGAAGGCCATGCCCCACGGATGGACCAATCCTTTGGTGACCACAACGACGCGAAAATTAGCGGCGAGTGTGTGGTAAATGAACGGACCGGAACCGAGGGTCGCGGCAGGCGGGCGCTGGGCGTACGCGACTCCAATCAGAGCGGAAAGTCCGGCTACGATTCCAAAGCAACGTGTGAACCGCGACGCGCTCGCGACATTTTTCATTGATGATTCCCCCAACGAACCAATCTGCCGTAGCCGAGACGATCAGGATTCTTGCGAGTGGCTTCCGTGGCGTAGCGTCTGGAACTACGCTCTGATCCCGACGCAGCAGGTCACTGCGCAGCCGGCCCGGCACCGCGCAGCTTGAATACCCACAGCGTGGTGGTGCCGGCCGGATCGGTAATCTCGGGAGTCAGTGTATTTCCAGTCGAATCCAGCACGCTGCCGCCGCCGGCGACCACGGCGACATACTGCACGCCTCCCGCTTCGTAGGTGATCGGCGAGGAGCTCGGCGCGGAGTTCAGCGTCGTGTGCCACAACAGCTGGCCGGTCGCGGAATCATACGCATGAAACTCGCGATCGTGCGAGCCGCTGAATACCACGCCACCGGCCGATGCCAGCATCGAGCTTTCGATGGGTGCGCGCTGACGCATGGTCCATACGATCTGCCGCGTTCTGAGGTTGATCGCCTCGATGCGGCCGAACTTGCCGTCGCTGCCGTGCCGGGGAATTGGCTTACCGCGTATATCGACCCCGCCGGCCGCCACCGCGGCCGGAGCGCGCGCCGTGAACGTGGAATTCGTGCAGTTCTCGAGCAGCGGCACGTACAGGATATCGGTGGTCGGATCGAACGAGGTCGCGAGCCAGTTGCGTGCGCCCTGCTGGCTCGGACAGACGTAATCGGACCTACCGCTCACTCGATTTTCGAGGGCCGGCCTGACGATCTTGGCGCCGGTCCTCGGATCGATGCGCACCACCAGGTTCTGTAACCCGGCATCCTTGGAGAACTCGTACTTGCCATTGGCGCGGTTGAGCGCATCGAAGATCGCCAATTTACCGCCCGTGACCAGCAGCTTGGTCGGTTTGCCGTCGACCGGCAGTGTGATCAGCGATTGCTCGAACACCCAGTCCAGGTCCCAGACATCACGGTTCATGTGCTGGTAGTACCACACCAGCTTTCCGGTGTCGGGGTCGAGCGCCAGCGTCGAGTCGGTATACAGCGCGGCGTTCGACTTGCCCTTGTGCGGCTGCGGCAGCAGCAACGTGCCGGCGTCATAGGTGTTGCCGGTGCCGAAGTACACCAGGTTCAGCTGCGGGTCATAGCTGCCGACCGTCCATACCCCGGAGCCATAGCGCTGGCTGACCGGAGCTCCATTCCAGCTGTCCCCTCCGGGTTCTCCCGGTCGGGCGATCGTATGAAAGCGCCACAGCTCCTTGCCGCTCTGCCCGTCCAGGCCGACGATGAAGTCCCCGCCGGCGGTGTTGACCCCGAGGCTCACGCCGATGACCACCTTGCCGTGCGCCACGACCGGACCGCCGGAGAGCGTTACGCCCTGGCCGGGCGCGATGATCCGCGCATCCCAGATCAGGCTGCCGCTCTTTACATCCAGTGCCACGACATGGCCATCGGCGGTGGGCACGTACAGCTTGTCCTGGTAGATGGCCATGCTCTTGACGTGAGCATATCGGCCGTTGTTCAGCCTGGCCGGCAGCGGGCGTATGTACTGCCACAGGATGCTGCCGTCGGCGGCGTTGAGCGCCTCCACCGTGTTGGCACTCTCGATGAACAGCACTCCATCGTGCACCAGCGGGGTCATCTCGTTGCCGCTGACCGGCAGCGCCAGGGTCCAGGCGACGCTCAGGTCGGCAGCGTTGCGCGTATTGATCTGGTCGAGCCGGCTGTAGCCGGTGGCACCGTAGGTACCCCGCCACATCAGCCAGTCGGCTGCGGACGGATTGGCCAGCATCTGCGCGGTGACCGGGGCGAGCTTGTTCAGCAGGGCCGCCCGGCGCGCCATGGCCGCCCGGTAGACCGCGTCGTGGTTGTCGAGGCCGTGGAAGGGGCCGCCCCCGCGCCGGCGCGCCGGCCCTGCCCCCGCGAGCGCTGCCGCCGACAGCTCGGCCGCCCCGGCGCGCTCGCCGTTCTGCTGCAGCAGGTAGGCGCCGATGTCGGAGTAGGTCCGGCTCGTCAGGCTGCTTGGGGCGGCCGGCGGCATCTTCGTCGCCACGTAACTCAGCAGCGCCGCCGCCGACTGGTTATGCCACTGCGCCTGGAACAACGGTCCCTTGATCGGCGGGCCGAACTGGCCGTCATCCAGGTGGGCGCCGTGACACGAGGCGCAATTGTCGTTATAGGCCGAGCGGCCGCGCACAGCCTGTGCATCGGTGTAGCTGACCGGGCCGCTGTCGAACAGGCCCTGCGCCGGCTGCCGCGCCCGCGCCGGTGTCGGCGCCGTCATGCACAGTCCGGCCAGCGCGGCCAGCGCGCCAATATAGGCGGGACGAACCCAACCCGGGCGACAAGACGGGTCCATTGGGCTGGAGTATGTCCTTGATGACAGCATAATCCAGCGCCTCAGAAGGTTCTGCGCACCTCCAGACCAAGTTGCCGCGGATTCCCGTATAGCCCAGTACCCTCCAGGTATACCGAGTTGGCGAGATTGGTTCCATAGATCGTCGCTGTCCAGGGACCGGCTTCCCAATCCAGGTACGCGCTCCACAGGAAATACCCCGGCAGCAGGTAGTAGTTGTCGGACTGAAAAATATCCGAATAAGCCTTGCTCCTGTACGAGTACTGCACGCGCGGCACCACGTACATGTCACCCACGGGAATGCTGTATCGGAGCGTCCCATTAAACGTATATTGGGACGCATTTGGCAGCGGTTCTCCGCTCAAATTAAGCATGTATGGCAAGTAGTTGGAGCAGCCAGTTGCCGTGTTGCTAGGAGCAACGCCGGGCGCGCACTGGGGCGTAGTCCCAAAAAATGTGCCTGACGGAAACTTGTATTTCGCAGCAGTCTCAAACGGTCCGAGTATCGACTTATTATAGGCTGCATTTAGATCGACACTGAGATGACCCAAATTCGCATTCACCGTGGCTTCGATGCCCTTGAGAATGGAGGAAGGGATATTAGCCTCCGACGACGACGTAGGTATCTCCGGATTGAAGGTTGAGTGGATCATGTCTTCGTACTGCATGTAGTAGCCGTCGACTTGCAGGTTCAGGTGATTGTCGATCAGCTTGGCCTTCCATCCAGTCTCATAGTCGGTGACCCACTCGTAATGCGCAGGCGCCGCGATCCCGGCATTGTTTTCACCCGGCTTGTAACCGCGCGCAACGAACCCATAGAAAAGCTGCCCCGGCAGCGGCGTCCAGTTCAGGTCGATCTTACCGGTTGGAACTCGATCCGAAGGAGCGATCCCGGGAATGGTACGAATGTACTGAACGCCTGGCGCGTAAACAATGTTTGTAGTAAGGCCGCCCCCATTGCACGACGCAGTGCCATTGCAAACGTTCCAGTTGCCGTCCCAGCTCATGCGCCCCCCAGCCACAAGTTGCAGCGTAGGAGTGAATTGCCAGCTAACCTGGCCGAATACGGCATGTGACCTCGACGAGTTATAGCTCCCGTCGGTATAAGTACCAATTTGCGGAGCTGCTGGCGAAAACGGCGCATTAGCGTTGACAGTGTATCTATTGAATTGCCACTTGGTGTAGTACATCGATGCGCCGACTATCCAGCTGAACGGGCCAGTCGTGGGCGATATTGCGTCGAATTCTCCGCTATAGATGGGGGTGTGGTTTATCGTCTGCCCGAAACTACCTACATTCATGGTGTCGTTACTGGCGCTGGATACTATGGTCGAGTTAATTTCCTGGACACCGAGCAGGGTACGCAACACGATACCGCTCGATAACGAGTATCGCACCTCCTCACTATATTCGGCGGAGTCATTGTTGGCTTTCAGGATTGAAGAAGCCCAGTTATTCAGTTCATAGGGCGACCCCGAGTAGCCCGGAGCATAGACGTTATGGCAATTCGGTGCGGTCCCGTCACCTTTAGGGCAAGGCAGCCCGAGTAGTGGTGAGAAGGTATAAGTATTCGGCTGCGTCGGTATACCGGCGCTGTCATCGTTATAAAACCCGATCTTCGTCAGCATCTGGAAATTGACGGTCGGCTTCCACAGCAAGCCCAAACGCATATCCCTGTCATCAACATTACCTGGATCGTAGGTCGCCTGATCGGCCGAGCTGGGAGCGTTGCCGGCAGGCTTACCTCCTATCGGCCCGGAGGCAGTTATATACGGCCCAGCCTCATAGGGGCCGTCAACCAGTGTAGCCTGGTCGCGGAAAAAGCTACCGCGCGTCTCCTCGTTGAAGGCCAAACGCAGCGCAAGGGTGTCGGTCACGGGTACATTTATGGCACCTTGGAGTCTTTGCTCACTGTAGGTAGCCGCTGTAGCATCGAAGTAACCATTTATGCCCCTGAAGTTGGGATTCGCCGTATTAACATTGATGGACCCGCCGGTCGAATTGGCGGCAGTGAAGGTGCCTTGCGGGCCACGCAGGACCTCAATATCCGCAATGTCGAAGTAGGGTGCATTGTCTCCAAACCCTGCCGTGTTGTTGGGCAATCCGTCGTGAACTATGGCGACACCCTGTACCTCGTCGCCGCCCTGGTTTGAGTTGCCAACACCCCGAATATTCGCCGTACTATTCAAGCCGGAATTGATGACCAATAAACTTGGCGCTACTTGGCCCAAGCTATTAACGTCGACAATCTGCGACTCCTGCAGCTGGGCGCCCGAAACTGCCACGATTGAAACCGGTGTGCTCATGATATCGGTCGAGCGGCGCTCGGCGGTGACCACCACCTCCTGGAGCACACCCGTGGCAGCGCTCGTGCTGGGAGCGGCGTTCTGACAGAAAGCAGGGCCGGCCGCGAACAACGGACCGCACAGGGCGAAGAATCCGGCAATACGCCCCAACAAGCCTCTCTTTTTGCTTGCGCTCTTCTTCTCCCCGGATTTTCCGCTGCTTGCGGGCGCCGCTGGCGGCAGATGCGGAGCCGCCGATTGCGGCGAAGATTTCAGTAGCGGGGGCGGAACCTGCGCCGGACGGCTGGAAGTGGCCGCATTGGCGATTATCGCGACGGTGCGCGCATTAACGAACCGGTACGTCAGGCCCGTACCGCGCAGGAGCAGATCCAGCGCCTGCGCGCGCGTGTAGGTGCCCGACAACGGCCCGACGATCGCAGTCTTCGGCGCCACGTCCGAGAAGCGCGCAAACTGCAGGCTGGTCTGCCGGGCGAGATCCTTCAGAGCGGCGCTTAGCGTCGTCATGCCGATCTCGATCCGATAGTGCTGGGCCTCTGCCGTCTCCGTCATCGAGTCCGATGCGACCGCGGTCGCCGGATGGATCAGCGCGGGCGCGAGCCCAAAAATCGCAATGGTCATCAGACACCCCGTAGCCAGTTTGTGTTTCGAATAGGCTGGCTCCCGTGAGACGGGGTATGCGGTCGACATGGCCTCCCCACGACGAAAAAAAAACTCGCGCAACAGCTCACCGCCCGGAGTCCGGGCTGTCTATCTGTTAAGGGTGGCGGTGGCGGGAGCCCCCTTGGGTGCAGAAGCTCCCTGCGGCGGCGCGCCCAGCACGAGCACATCCTGGTCCTGATGGACTATGGTGACACCGGCGACGGACTTGATGAACGCGACAAAGGATTCCGGGTCGGTCGTCCTGAAGCTGCCGCTGACACGGCGGGCAGCCAGCGCCGGATCCAATATCCGAATCTGGATATGGTTGTACAGATTGAAGCGGCTGGCGACTTCGCCGACCGGCTCATTGTTGAAATTCAGCTGGTCGGTCGCCCAGGCGACTTCCGCTTCGCCTTGGACCTGGCGCACGGGCGTGGCGTCTCCGGTCGATGCAGACACGACGACCTGTTGATTGGCGCCGAGCGACAGGCGGATCGGCGTCTCAGCCTGGCCGGCTTTCAGCCCGTCAACGAGCAGTCCGGCAACGAGCGATTTCTGGGTGGTCACGCTGACGCGCCCCTCGACGACGGTCACGGCGACACCGCCGGCGCGGCGCGCAACGTCGAAGGCCGTCCCCACCGCCCGGACGCTCGTGTTCTCGGCCGTGACGATGAAGGGGCGCCTGGGATTCTTGGAGACATGGAACAGTGCCTCGCCGCGCTCGAGCGATACGAGCCGCCGCTTCGCCCGCAGGCGCACCCGTACATCACTGTTGGGGGCAAGATCGACGATGCTGCCATCGGCGAGCGTCACCTCGCGCCGCTCGCCCGACTGGGTGCTGATCACGGTCTGTCCGAGGCGGATCGCGACGGCTGCGGACAGCACGGCAATGGCCGCAACGCTCACGGTCACGAGGACCGCGTGGCGGCCGAGAAAGCTGCTGACCGCCGTGGTGCGGCTGCGTCTGCGGTTGACCACCGGCAGCAGATGGACGACAGGATTGTCCTGCTGACCGTGCGGCCGGATTTCATGCCACTTGATGCATGCTGCCAGGTCGTGTTGCAAGCGGCAGGCATGCAGCAACTCTGCCACGTGCAGCGGCGCCTCGCGCAGCCAGTCGATGAATTTAGCGCGCTCGGCGCTCGACGCCTCCTCTGACTGCAGGGTGAACAGCCAATTGGCCGCCTCTTCGGCCGCCTGCAGCCGTCGCTTCCTTTGACTGTACCGGCTCACAGGGCTTTCTCCGGGCTCAGCCGCGGCAGCTCGATTTCCGAGAGGTCCCGATCCAGCGCGGCGCGCAGCGCTGCATAGGCCTGCGCAAGATCGCGCTTCACCATCCTTCTGGTCAAGCCCAGGTGCTTGGCGATGTCCTCATAGGTCATGCCTTCGCCGAAGTGCAGTCGCACGATCTCGCATTGTCGGGGCGGAAGTGCAGCAACGGCCTGCTGTAGCTCCGCCTCGGCCGCCCGGCGCCCAGTCTCAGTCTCAGGATCGAACGTATCGACCAGCTCCGCCAGCCATTCGGCGCTGTGAGGCAGGCTGCGGCTGCAGCGCGTAGCCCACTCGGCAGACACGTTGGCAGCGATCTTGTACAGGTAGGCTTGTGGGTGATCGATCAGATCGGACCGGTCATACCGGAGCAGGCGCAGGAACACCTCCTGCGCAATATCCTCGATATCCGCGGCCGAACCGGCCCGCCGCCGCAGCAGGAACCGGCGCAGCGGCTGGTGCCACTCGTGAAACCATTCGGCCAGGCGATTCGACGCACCCGTCATGAAAGTTACCGCCCTCTGATGGGCGCAGCCCACCCCCTACCCCTGAGATCGGTCATCGGGCCCGGATGGCCCCTCCCGCTCGAGGGCGTCGCCACCGGCCACGTGCAGCACTGACTGCATCTTACCCTGAGGGCATCCTATCAGTCCTTTCCAATTCAGGTATGAGCCCGGAGGGGAGGATAGCGGCGGAGCTGAGCGGGCCGATCGGTTAGCTTGATTTGACCAGAAATCTGGCACACGTAATTATTGATTGGGCAGTTCGAGTTCGTCAGGGTTGAGCTCCGGTGAATACGGTGGCAGATAGAACAACTTCAATCGGCTCTCCTAGAGTTTCCACGTATGCCTTCACCGCCTCGGCTCGATGTGAGGGATGCCCATCAACGATCAATATACCGGACGGAGCTGGCCGTGCATCAGGCGCGTGAGGAAGCCGATGAATACCTTCGCGCCACCCCGCCCTTGACCACCATGAATCGTAGTGCCCCTCGGGGGCTGACCGCCGAGATCATGTTCGGGGCAAAGCGCTGCCCGGTCACCCGCACGACCGGCGTCTCGCCTTTCTGACACGTCAGGCCCAACCGGAAAATCGTGTCCGAGAAGCGCGGCGGAGTGTTACATTGATTCCCAACAAAAATCTGAGCGGCTGGAACTTTCGGCTTCCCACATCGACTGGCCGGTTTTACCGGATGCCACTGTCACGGAGTCACGAGTATGCGCATGGGTTGGCCTCGTTCTCCGAGTTGGGTTCGTCTCGGCTCTAACGGCGCGCTGGCCGCGCTGGCCGGGCTGTGCATGGCGGCGCCGACACCGGCGCGGGCGCAGCAGCCGGCGCAGGGCCTGTTCGACAGCGGCCCGGTCAGCTACACCGATGCGCAGGCTGTGCGCGGCCGCTCGACCTATGACGACAATTGCGCCTCGTGTCACGGCGCCCACCTAGACGACGGCCAGTTCGGGCCGCCGATCAAGGGACCGTTGTTCCAGGCGCAGTGGCATAACCAATCGGCGGCGGCGCTGCTGAGCTACGTGACGACGAAGATGCCGCCGGCCGCCCCAAGCAGCCTGACGAGCCAGGTGTACGCCGATATCGGCGCCTACATCCTGCAGCAGAACGGCGAGCGCACCGGGGCGACCGAGCTGGCGGCGGCAGCGCTCGCGGGAGCAGGGCCGGCGCGCCGCTCCGGGGGCAACGTCTTCCGCGGCCTCGACAACCACGACGCGGTCTACCAGGCGGCCATGGCGGGCCGGGCGGCCCTGCTGAACAAGCTCACCCCAGTCACCGCGCAGACGCTGGCCAATCCGCCCGCGGCAGACTGGCTGATGTGGCGGGGTACCTACGGTGCCACCGGCTACAGCCGGCTCGACCAGATCAATACGCGCAACGCTGCCGATCTGAGCGTCGCCTGGACCCTGGCGCTGCCGGTCAGCGGTAACGAGATCACCCCGCTGGTGCACGACGGGGTGATGTTCATCGAGAGCGCCAACACGGTGGAGGCGCTCAACGGCGCCGACGGCAGCATACTGTGGCAGTACATACGCGCGCTGCCGGCCAGGCTGAACAACGGCCGCTCTGCGTACGTCAAGAGCATGGCCATCTACCAGGACAAGCTGTACGTGCCCACCGCCGACGGCCATGTCGTGGCACTGGACGTTAAGACCGGCCGGCTGCTCTGGGATACCTCGATCGTCACAGGGGCCCAGGGTGTGAAGGTCTCCGGCGGGCCGATCGTGGCGCACGGCAAAGTGGTCATGGGCGTGAGCCTCGGGGTCAACACCGCCGGCGGGGACTTCATCGTCGGCCTGGACGGGCAGACCGGTGCGGAGCTGTGGCGCTTCTATACGATCGCGCGCCCGGGTCAGCCTGGCGGCGACAGCTGGAATGGAGCTCCGGTCAGCCAGCGCTATGGCTCCGGGGTATGGACTGCCGGCAGCTATGACCCGCAGCTGAACCTGGTGTACTTCGGCACCGGCAACACCTATGACGCCGGCACGTTGCTGCTGCCGCAGCCGCACAAGGGCAAGTCGAACGCCGCGCTGTATACCGACTCGACGCTGGCGCTCGACCCCGACACCGGCAAGCTGGTCTGGTACTACCAGCACATGAACCGCGATGTCTGGGACCTGGATTGGGCGTTCGAGCAATCGCTGATCACTCTGCCGTTCGACGGCCGGCCGACCAAGCTGCTGGTCACAGGCGGCAAATTGGCGATCTTCGATGCGCTCAACCGCGCCAATGGCAAGTACGAGTTCTCCAAGGATGCCGGGTTACAGAATCTGGTGGTGCGCATCGACCCGAAGACCGGTGCAAAGATCGTCAATCCGGCCTACGAGAGGCCCGAGGCCGGGCGGAGCGACTACATCTGTCCGAGTGACCACGGCGGCCGCGACTGGAGCGCGACCTCGTTCGATCCGACCACCGATATCCTGTACGTGCCGCTGCTGGAATCGTGCATGAACTACCGCTTCGTGCCGCGCGATCCGGCGCAGGTCGCCGCCGGCGGGGTCGACATACGCTACGGGGCGAATCCCCCGCACGGCAGCGACGGCAAGTTCGGCCGCATCGAGGCGATCAACCTCAGAACGCGGCAGATCGTATGGACCATGCGTCAGCGCGCACCCATCGAAAGCTCGATGCTGGCATCGGCCGGTGGCGTAGTGTTCAGCGGCTCGCATGATCGCGAGTTTCATGCGTATGATTCCGCGACCGGCCAGCTGTTGTGGCACACGGCGCTGAACTCCGCGCCGAGCGCCTCGCCGGTCACCTACGACGCGGGAGGCGTGCAGTATGTCGCCGTGGTCGCCGGCGGCGGCAGCGTGCTGGATTCGACTGGAAATACCATGACCCCGGAGATTGCCGATCCGGCCGGCACCACCACGCTGTGGGTGTTCAAGCTGCGCGGTTCCGGGCCGGCTGCGCAGTGACCTGCCGCGTCGGGATCAAAGCGTAGTTCCAGTCCCCATGAAATGCGTCTTGCTCGAGATGCAACGCTTCCGGTTGGTTCGTCAGTCACTTCGATTCCAGATAGTGGGGCTATCACCAGGCCAAAAGACGGCAACGCTGCGCTCGCGGGCCGCCGGAGATTTCTTCAGAGTTTGGCCGGCGGCAGTGCCGCTGCGGTCGCGCTTTCGCAAAGCTGGCCGGCGCACGCCCAAGTGCGCCGCGCCGCCGAGGCCGATCTGGATGCCGGCAAGACCGGCTTCAAGATCAAGCGGGTCACGGCTTCCGCGCCTCTTCACTCGCGGCGATTTCGATTATGGCGGGGTCGATACCAATGCGGTGGCCTATATCATCAACACCGCCGCCGGCCGCGCCCTGATTGGTATGGATGCGCTGCGCAACGAAGAAATTTGGAACCGGCTTTACTGGATGCTCGCGCCGCGCGGGCAGACGGGGCTGGCCGGCCATGTCATGTCGGCGCTCGATATCGCGGTGTGGGACACGCAAGAGTACCGGCATTTCCATTGCGGCCTTCAACATCGATATCACCAACGGCGGGGCCGGGGCGCTGCAAAATATGCATTTGCACGCCGGGCTGCAGAATGGCGGCTATTGCGAATGGCATCTGCCCTGGATGACGCTCGACAAGATCATCTACAAGAACATGCCCGAGCCGGTGGCCGAGGCGAGTGAGTAGTTACCAAGGGTAAAGGCCCGTACTTGCGCCCGACCCTCAGAGTTTCCCTCCAAACATCTTCTCCAGCTCAAGCCGCGCGCGCTCCGCCGCGCTGGTGTCCTTGGGCACGTAGGCGCCGGGCCGTGGCTGGAAGAAGTCGCAGAAATTCGAGGCGG
>Ga0307372_10005555_pt1 | contig 18871 bp, 15 predicted proteins | sample OX1MG_FD_202533 | JGI IMG/M metagenome (GOLD analysis project Ga0307372, IMG submission 202533) | Soil microbial communities from Risofladan, Vaasa, Finland - OX-1 | ecosystem: Environmental > Terrestrial > Soil > Coastal area > Acid sulfate soil | place: Finland: Risofladan, Vaasa | collected...
CATTGACCCCTTGTCCGCGTAGCCCAAAAATACGGGCGGGGATAGCTGCTCCCATTGGTTCTCGTCATCGAAAGCTTCAAGAACCTTCGTTGTACAACGACTTGCGGCGGGCCGCTCTCCCTTCTCTCCCTCATGCTTCTGCATAAGAGCCAACAATTGAATATGTAAGATGGTGACGTGGGTACCATATCCCATCTATTCATGCCGTCCACGGTGATCGAAAGACAGGTGCACCGAACTGCCGCCTGCCAGGGGACTGTCTCGGCACTTCGATATAGCACAACAGTTTTGCCATCTGTTCGTTGCTGATGCGCAGGTGCAATCCGGTCAGAATCATCAGACTTGACCGGACACTTGGATGCGGCTTCCTCGCCTGGCGCACTCACTCACCAACAATCTCCTGCAACGCATTATTCTTTCGCAATGATTCAATCTCCGCGTGCAGGCGCTCGTACTCCGCTTCCTTGCGGATCAAAAAACGTCTGGTCGCAGCCGCCTTGGCGGTAATGCCGGCGGGTGTAAGTTGGTAAAGATAGCCGCGTTTGTTACGGCTGTTCTTGAAATTGACAGCTTTGACGTAGCCGCGGTACAGCAAGGCATTGAGGCAGTAGTTGGCCTTGCCCAGGCTGACGCCCAACTCGCGGGCAAGCTCACGCTGCGACAGTTCCGGTTTATCCGCCAGTAGCCCAAGCAGGCGATAGCGGGCTTCGTTGTCGAGTGTTCGTTCAATCATTGAACGATTGCTTATAGGGGCCTTCTCGTGGGAGCGCAATTCATTGCGTGAATGCGGTGGCGGGAACCGGCGGCAGCGCCTCTACCCTTCGCGCAGCAAGCTGCGCTCCTACAGGCGCCCGTGCCAAGCCGTGCCGAGTGGGATGCCGAGGTCGTTGTAAGAGCGCAATTCATTGCGTGAATGCAGTGGCTTAAAACCAAACCACCCGGCGGCGGCGTCTACGACGGCTTCGTTGTTATACTCAAGCGATGCAAACTGCAGCCACAGAGTTCCGGCAACTGGGACAATATTTCTCCTCGCATAAAGATCGGTATGCGGCTGCCTTCCTGTTTGGGTCTGTGGCCAACGGCAATGCACGAACCGACAGTGACATCGACATCGCCGTGATTCCGACCATACCGCTCACCGCCGATTCAAAAATGGCGCTGATCTCGGATTTGGCGCAACTCGCCCAACGACCAGTAGACATAATTGATCTCAGCACTGCCAACGGACCGATTTTGAAGCAAGCATTAACCACCGGGGTGCGTCTGATTGACAACGATGCCGCCGCCACCGCACAGGTCATGGGTCGCATGCTGGCCTACGAAACCGATATGGCGCCGCTTGTCAAAGCGGCGGAACAACGGCAAATCCGGGTATGGATAAGCAGCTAACAAACCGTAAGCTACTGAGTCTGAAGCGCTGTCTCGACCGAATATCTCTCGTATTGCCAGCTTCGGCGCAAGCGCTTAAAAACGATGTGGACGCTCAGGACATCATTTCGATAAATCTACAACGGGCGGTCCAGTTATGCGTTGACCTCGCGTTGATGCAAATATCCCAAACCGACGCAAGAGTGCCGGATACGATGGCTGGTGCATTCTCCAGTCTAAATGCCGATGGCTTACTATCGGATCAGGTTGCTACCTCGTTGACGGCGGCGGTTGGCTTCCGGAACATCAGTGTCCACCAGTATGACGCGGTCGATTGGGATATCGTGTTTGCCATCTGTACCAAACACTTGGGCGACCTCACCGAATTTGCACGGATTATTGATGCCAGATCATAAGCAGCTCCTCCGATTGATGCGCTGAATAGCGCCGTTTCGGCTGGCGATGTAGAGCTGAGCGCGAAGTAACGATTTATGTTTTATGGATTTGGGTTTTAAGTGGCGGTATCAACCACAACGCTTTTCAGCTTATCACGCGACAATATCATCGCTCTCGATACAATGTTCAATAGAGTCACGGATCAAAAAGCGCCGGGGCGCAGCCGCCTTGGCGGCTGATGCCGGCGGCGGTGAGGTGGTACAGGTAGGCTCGCTTATTGCGACTGTTCTTGAAGTTCACGGCCTTGACGTAGCCGCGGTCCAACAGGTTATTGAGGCAGTAGTAGTTGACCTTGCCCAAGCTAATAGCCCGCTCGTGAGCGAGTTCGCGCTGTGACAGTTCCGGGTAATCCGCCAGAAGCCTGAGCAGGCGATACCGGGCTTCGTCGTCCAATAATTGTTCAACCATTGAACGAAGTGTAGCGTAGCTTGTGCGGAACTCCAAATATTGGGCGTGAATGCGGTGATGTAGCCCGGTTTCGCGCAGCGAAGTCGGGGTTCCACTAGTAGTATTAACCCATCGCTTTTAATTCGGATCTGTACCGTGACGCGCAGGCTTGGTGCAGCTGCATCAATAGAACAGGGCATTGTTGGGCTAAATCGGCACCCATTGAGTGATGACGCGGATTCCAACAATTTTGAGTCACCGGCTCCGCTGCACGAAACTTGGGGGGTGTCGATTGCAGACCCCCGTCACTGCTCTACTTGTAACCGTAGTAGTGATACCCGTAGTTGCCGTAACCATAAGATCCAGCCTTGGCACCGACTTTGTTCATCAGAATCCCGCGCACCTGGACACCGGCGGCGGTGAGACGGTTGACGCTTTCGGTGATCTCGCGCAGCGAATGTTCGGCTGATTTGAGTACCAGCAACGTTGTGCCGGCAAGCTTGCCGACGATGGCAGCATCGGTGACCGCCAGAATCGGCGGTGTATCGAGAATGACGTAGTCATATTCGGCAGAAAGCGCATCCACCAGTACCTTGAAGCGTTCGTGCACCAGCACCTCTGCAGCGTTGGGCGTATGTCTGCCTCGCGGGACGAGATCCGGCTTGTTATCGCTACCCGTTAGAATCGTTTGAATGGTCTGCGACGGCGACGTCAGATCACCTGCGATCCAGTCACTGATTCCTGGCTGATGGGATGTGCCGAAGTATCGGTTGAGATGGCCTCTGCGGAGATCGGCATCCACGACGACGACGCGCTTGCCCGTCATCGCGATTACCGCGGCAAAGTTGGCGGAAGTAAAAGTTTTACCGCTGTCCGGAGCGACGCCCGTAAACATGACGATGTTGTTAGGCGCCTCCAACATGGCGAAGTGCAGCGAAGTTCTCAGGCTGCGGAGTGCTTCTATTGCGGGATTGTCTTGCTCGAGCAGAGCGAGCAGGTGGGATCCAGGCTTGTCCTGTTTCATCAAACGGGCCAAGTTACTCTGCTCACGGACATAAGGGATGGATGCCAGCACATTGATACCGAGTTTATCCTCGATCACGGCGGGATCATCAACGCCGCGCAGCAGGGCACGCCGACCGATGATCCATGCCACACCCAGCATCGCACCCAGCAGGAGTGCCAAAGCCAGAATGATGGAGCTCCGAGGAGATACGGCGCCGAGCGGGACCATGGCGTAGTCGACGACGCGGATATTGCCGGTACTCCCCGCCTGAGTCACTTTGAGACTCTCGATCGTGTTCAGCATGTTGGTGTAAATCCCCTGATTGACTTGCAGGTCATTGGTCAGGCCCAGAATATCCTGCTGCACGGTGGGAAGTACGCTGATTTTCTTTCGCAGCTTGTCTTCGTCCCGTCCGACCTCGGCGATCTGGCTATCGAGTCCTTGGATCGCCGGATTGTTCGGGGTGAAGCGCAGGAGCGCCAAGGCGCGCTGCTGAATCAATTGTGAACGTGCTGTTTCCAGCGTAATCGACTCATTCAAAAGCAAACCCGTTTCGGTGGCAATATCCACCGTGCCGTGCGCTCTTTGAAATTTCGTTAGTTTGAGCTGGGCCGCATCGAGCCGCGCCCGAACCTCAGGGAGTTGCTTGTGAAGGAATTTAAGAGATTTCTCGGCCTGATTGGCACTGTACTGGACGTTCTGCAGGACATAAGCATCTTCTACCGCATTCACGATATCTTTTGCCAGCACTCTGTCGGGGTTGCTGTAACTGACAAGGAATACGCCGGTAAATCTCCCTTGCTCGGCTACTTCGAGACTGCCCTGAATCCGCGCAAGTTCACTTTGCCGGGATCTGCGGGTGACGAAGAATTGTTCACCGGCGCGGGCGGTCAGTTTGTCCACTCTGAGTGTGATGGTTCCCCCTGCCGTCTGTGCAGAAGCCAGTTGCCCGACCTTGCCTGCCAACACCGCGGTTCCGCTCGCGTCGGCGAGTCGATAGCCATCAGCAGTCGCAGTCAGTGTGTACGAGCTATCGTCGTCGACTGCGGGAACCTGGAATTCTCCGACCTCGATGTGCTCTCCCCCCCAACTGTATTTCCCCAGAAAGGGCGGAGGAGTCACCGGGGGTTTGGCGTTCCTGTTCCGGTTGGCCATTTTGAAGCCGACAAAGGGGAAATACCGCGGTTCGACCGAAACCAGCAAGCCCAGTTTGTCGATGACCTGATTCAGCACCAAGGCGCTCGGGATAAGCTCGGGTGCGGTTGTGGGCTGAACCATGGCGATATTCGGCAGGCCGGTAAAACCGCCCATGCCGCTTGCCCCACCAGAGCCACCAGAGCTACCAGAGCCGCCCTCGCTCATATTGACCTGGATCAGACCGCTGGCCTTATAGATCGGCACGGCTGTCTTGACATACAGCAGACCCAGCAACAGCGCGCCCACGACAAACGACAGAATGACCCAACGGCCAGCCCGCAATAGATCGAAGACTTGCCGGAAGTCGATCTCCTGCTCATTCTGGAAGTTGTCGGATGCCGACTGCCGGGCCGGTGCATGCGCGTCATTCGTCATGTCAGCGGCTCGTTCTGTCATGCCGGGAGTAATGGAACGTCATGGGCGAGTGAGCTGGCGGGCTTCGAAGATGGCAGTCAGAGTGGGCAGGAATTGCGCGATTACGGCGTTGTACTGAGCAAAGTCGGTGGCCTTGACGTAGACCACGTCGCGAGGCTGCAACTGAAATTGGCTTGCCAGGAAAACGCTGGAGGCCTTGGAGAGATCGAGTGTGAAGATGGATGCCGGGGTGCTTGGTTTGTCGGAGAGGCGGAAGACCAATACACCGGCGCTGTTGGCGGTCTTTACGTCGAGCCCCCCCGCTTTGGTGAGGGCGTTGAGCAGGGACAGTGAGTTCTGCTGGATAATGATGGGCACTTGTGTGGTGACCGCACCCAGCATGAAAACCTCATCGCCGGATTGGTCTGGAACATGAATGCTGTCTCCCGGCATCAGCATCGGGTTGGGAACGACGCGATCTCCAGAGAGCAGGCCGGCCAGATCGAGATCGTAGCGGATGCCGTGGCGGATCAGAATGACGCGGCGGCGGCTGGCGGTAGCTGTCAGCCCACCGGAAAGATCGATGGCCTGGAGAACCCCTTTCGCCGTGTTGTCGAGTGTGATCGTGCCCGGCTTGCTCACTTCGCCGGTGACCTCAATCCGGTCCGCCTGATAGCTGATCACGCGCACGCCCACCTGCGGTTTCCGGATGTAGCTCTTGAGATGGCGGGTGAGGTAAGCCTGTACCTGCACGCTGGTCATGCCGGCCACTTTGAAGGTGCCGACGTAGGGATAAAACATGGTCCCGTCGGTAGCCACCAGTTGCCCGATCAGCGCGGGATCCGTGCCCAAAGCGCTGGCAGGCGGCATCAGCTCGGGATGATCCCACACATTGATATTGAGCACGTCTCCAGGGCCGATGCGGTATGCGGGAGGAACGGCCCGCGTTTGCAGCGCTGGCAGGAGGGTGTTGATGTCCGCAGGATCTGCCTTGGCCTCGGCCGCAATCAGAACTGCAGTGATCGGCAGCATGCGGTAAGGCGGTAGATTGGAGTCGGGGTTATTGGGCAGTACTTCATAGATTCCCGACGAATTTTTGGCAATATGGTACTGCCCGCGCTCGGCGTGGGGGTTGAGGTTCAGGCCAGGCAGGATTTCGGTACAACCAGCAAGAGCAAGCAGACACGAGCCCAGCAGGAAGAGTCGAGCGTGAATTCTTAACAAGGGCTGAGCGGTCTCGGACGTGGATGTAGGTACGGTCAAAGATGAAAACCGGGCCCCGATAAACGGGCTCGGGCTGCGTCAGATTGAAAGCGGTGACTGATAATCGGCTGACTACACACAGTTAACACAGGCGGCTTGACCGATCAGGATGCTCTGATAACTTAGCCTCCCTCACCCCCTGATCTTCCTGCCCTGCAGTCTGCGCAGCTTAACAGAAAACAATATACTTTGGCTCTGATATTCAGATGAAAAGTCACCGGCGTCACTGGGAGTATTGGTCGCCGCCCGATGGCCGCGATGATGCCGCATCAACACTCAGTCAGCATTGTTTACGCGCCGTCTTAACAGGCGTGTGCGGGTACAAAAAAATTAGCTATGTCATCGCCGATTATTGGTCGTCGTTCCGCGTGATCCCGGCCCGCGCCGGGGAGAACCTAGTGGGCACGGTGGTCTTGGTCCCGATCTCTGGATACCGGTCCTCGTCGGTATAACGTATTAAAAAATGCGTTGTGTCTACGCACATGTTACTTGATGACAGAGCCAAAGAATTAAATGCAAGATCAGGCGTTCTTCAAGGTATTTGCAACCGACGCAAGTGCAGCCAGTGGCTTGCAAGACGCGTTTGCGAATATTGATCCGTCTGCGTGGAACTGTGCAGTTGATGCCGCCGTGTTGCATCAATGTGCGCCTTTGTACCGCGAGCGTCTGAGCGAACTGGGCCTGCTGCACTGTCTTCCGGGTGAAGCGCAGGATCGATTGGCGCAAATTGTGCGCAAAACCGCCTTGAGCAACCTGCAGGGCCTGCATCAACTTCACGAACTCATGACGCGACTGCAGGAGCGTACCCCGTTGCTGGTACTCAAGGGCGGCTATCTGGCCCGGGCTTGTTACCGCGACATTTCGCTGCGCCCGATGCGGGACCTTGATGTACTGGCTCGGCCGGGAGATGTGGCAATGATCGGTGAGGTAATCCGGGGACTCGGTTATGCGCAGGATCGGCGTTTTGAAGAAGCGTGGTCTCAACTGCACCAGGAACCCGCATTCATGAAGCGGGGCGCCCTGCCCGTCGAGCTGCACCGGAGACTGCTCGACAATGAAACGGTATTCGGCATTGACTACGACGGTCTGTGGGCGCGTGCAGTCCCCGCCAAGGACATTCCGGGATTGCTTTACATGGCCCCGGAGGACCAACTGATCCACCTGTGCCTGCACGCGGGCTACAGTCATGGGCTTGATATCGGCCTGTACGCATTCAACGACATCGCCATGATGGTTGCGACCTCGGGTCTGAGTTGGCCCTTGTTGGTTGAACGTGCCCAGGAATGGCGCGCCGAGCGCTGCGTGTTCCTGACGTTGCGCATGGCCCAAGTCTTGGTTGGCGCCACGGTTCCGGCGGAAGTCACCGCGGCTTTGCGGCCGGCCGATTTCTCTGCCGACGTGTTGGATCGCGCGGTGGCCGCGGTTCAGCATAAATTGGCCGAAGGGTATGTGCCCGCCAGTTTATTGGCGCAATTCGTCGTCATGATCTGTGATCGTGAGCGCCGGCGGGCCCTGCCGGCCAAGGTCAAGCGGTATCTCCTGCTCAAGCGGGAAGAACGCCAGACCTGGAAGAATTCCCCTCACGAAATGAACTGGTACCGTCAACTGGAGCCCTTGCTAAAGGGAGTCTTGGGGCTCGTTACCAGCCGCGCACAGCGCGACCAGTTTCGTGCGCGCCTGAACGGCGCGCGTTTGCGGCGGTGGATGGAGCCCACCCGGTGATGCCTGATGCTGGCGATGGGAAGACGGCTGCGCACCCACACATCCAGAGATGTTTGTTGAGCGCTCTCCTGCGCGAATTTCTGGCGTATGCACGCTGGCATGCTCTAAGGGTCATTGCCCTAACGCTGACGGTGGCGATCCTTGAAGGCGCCGGCCTGATGCTGTTGGTCCCTTTGCTGGAGCTGACGGGCGTCACCGGCTCGCCGGCGTCGGCTGCGGGGTCACACGTTTCCCGTGTTTTTTCCATGCTGGGGTTCACGCCCACGTTGACCGTGGTGTTGATCATCTACGTCGGCCTGATCGGTCTGCACTCCGTTTTGTCGTGGTGGCGCGATGTCGTTTCAAACTGGCTGCAACAGAGTTTTGTGGACCACCTGCGCCAACAACTGTTCGACAGCATCGGCGCCTCGGAATGGAAATTCCTGTCTCACACGCATAGTGCGGAGTTCAGCCATGCCCTGACTGTGGACATCGGCCGGGTAAACGAGGCGCTCAATGCGCTTTTCCAGGTGGCGACGACCGGTGCCATAGCGCTGGCGTACGCAGGGGCGGCTTTGTACCTTTCATGGCCACTGACGGTTGTGACGCTGGCCGCGGGCGCTGTCCTGATGCTGACCCTGCGAACGCAGCACAGGCGTTCCATCGAACTTGGACGGGGCCTCACGCAGACCACTCAAAACCTGCATGAAAATATCGCCGAATACCTCGCGGGCCTCAAGCTGGCCAAAAGCGGTAATGCGGAACGCTACCTGTCGTTGAGCTTTGCCCGGTGGATGCGTGAAGTCCGTGAATCCGTGCTGGGGTTCATCCGCAGGCAGGCGGCCACACGCGGTCTGTTCCGCTTTGGCGGCGCGGTCGTATTGTGTGGCCTGGTCTATGTTGCAGTCGCGGTTATTGCGGTTTCAGTGGCCTCGGTGCTGGCGCTGACGTTTATTTTTTCCCGGCTGTTCCCGTTTCTGTCACAACTGCAGCAGGGCTATCAGCGACTCCTTCACGCCCTGCCCGCCTATGACGCCTACAGGAATATGCGCGTCCGTTGCAACCAAGCGATGGAACCCGCAGGGACCGACACGCCGCCTTACGAATTCAACGGCGCGCTGCAGTTGGAGCGGGTCAGCTACTACCCGGGGAATACCGACAAACCTCTGGTGCAAGACATCAGCTTCAGTATCCCGGCCCACAGCACTGTCGCGATGATCGGTCCGTCCGGCGCCGGCAAAAGTACCCTGGCCGACCTGCTGTCGGGCTTGCTGGCGCCGACCGCTGGACGCATCACCGTAGACGGACGTGAACTCGAAGACCGCCGTACTTGGCGACAACGTGTGGCCTACGTGCCACAGGAGACCTTTTTGTTCAACGCCAGTGTCAGAGAAAACATCCGATGGACGCTGCCCGAAGTCAGCGACGAAATCGTCTGGAACGCGCTGGAGCAAGCGGCCGCGGCAGCATTCGTGCATGCGCTGCCGCAGGGCCTGGATACGGTGATCGGCGAACGCGGGATTCGCCTGTCAGGCGGGGAGCGGCAGCGCCTGGCCATCGCCCGTGCCTTGCTGCGCAAGCCACTGCTGCTGGTGCTGGATGAAGCCACCAGTGCGTTGGACCGGGATAACGAGAGGCTCATCCAGACGACCTTGTCGAAGCTGCATCGGCGCCTGACCATCGTCATCATCGCGCACCGTGAGGCGACAACTCTGGGTGCCGACCAGATCGTCAGCCTGCGGCACGGTCGCGTTGTCGGCATCGATCAGCGCGAGGACGCTGAAACGCTGCAGGCGACAGTGCTCGGAGGCCGGACATCGTGAGCGGCATGCGCGAGGTTGCTGCCGGTGCGGGTTCGGGAACCTCAAACTGTATCTCCTATGGCCTCATCATCCACAGCGAGATCGAGTTGCCGGAGTTGGAACCGCTCCCTGCTTCACGCGCAGGTGAGCCGGCGTCCGTGCAGATTCGTGTTCAGCCGGTCAGTGCAACGGGCATCAAGGACGGCAAGCAACTGTATCCCTGGCTGTGGACGAGCCCGCAGGAACTGTGGCTGAACGTTGCGGGCGTTGCGCGTTTCCTGATTCGCCAGGGCCGAGAGATTCTGATCGACCCCGAGCCAGGCATCGACGAAGACAGCGTCCGAGTCTTCCTGCTGGGCTCGGCGTTCGGCGCACTGCTGTTTCAGCGCGGCCTGCTGGTCCTGCACGGCAATGCGATCCGGATCGGCAATCGATGCATGATCTGTGTCAGCGATTCGGGCGCCGGCAAGTCGACGCTGGCTGCGGGCTTCATGCAGCGCGGGTACCAGGTCTTGTCCGACGATGTCGTTCCCGTAGATGACCGATATCAGGCTCTGACCGGGTTCCCGCGCATCAAACTTTGGCAGGAAACCGCTGACCGGCTGGGAATAGATACCCGGCCCTTGCGTCGGATCCGGCCCGAGACGGAAAAGTTCAACTATCCGTTGCCACATCCGTTCGCGGGGGAATCGCTTCCAGTCCGCTGAATTTATGTGCTCGGCAGCCATGACCGGAGCGAAACGCTGCTCGAACCGGTCCGCGGCATGACCCGCTTCGAGCTGCTGCATGCCAACACCTACCGCATCAGCTATATGCAGGGCATGGCGCTGCAGGCCAGCCATCTCAAAGTCTGCGGTGCGCTCTCCCGGCAGGTTCATCTGGTCAGGATCATACGCCCGGCGCAGGGATTCGAGCTCGACGCGTTGATGGACCACATCATGGCCGATATCGCGTCGAATCCGTAGCGCTAAAGTGCGCGCGACCCGTGGCGCCGCAGAGTAGGTCTGTGTGTGCCAACTGATCAAACGCTCGGGTCCCTCTAAACCCACTCCCTGTCGTTCCCGCGAAGGCGGGAACCCAGAAAATCGAAACACTGGATGCCCGCCTTTGCAGGCATGACGAATTTTTAGAGGCGTCCTATCGCTGATCGCAGGTTTTGCTGAACATGGCCTCGGCTACTCTTGATGCCGTCGTTGTGTCTGAACAGCATCTCTGGAACGTTTGACGTTGCCTGATTCAAAGGCTTCCGGGATACCCTGCTCTTCTTGATCGAATTCGCTCATTGCCTGCACCTCGATAGGCCTTGGTCGCTTTCCGGCTCGGGATGGTGATCTGATCCTGCCTCGATTCCACGTACGGCCAGCATCGCGAGGAGGCCGGTGCCGATCTCGAATACGCGCATCCCTGGTCTTACGTGATGAGCAAGCGCCCTGGCGCAAGTCTCGTTGCGCAACGAGTCGTGGACGATGCCGAAGTGCCAGATCGCCGCGAAGTGGCGCATGTGTTTGTCACCCTCACCCCGGCCCTCTCCCATCAAGGGTGACAGAAGGATTAGCCGGTGGAGCATTCACTGTCCGGCAAGCAATCCGCCCGACAGCATCTGCAACGTGGTGGCGCTCCAGCTCGAGTTGCCTTCCAGCAGTTGCGGCCCCTCGGGCGTCACAACCCAATCCCAAGCGATACCCCAAACATCCGGGAAGCGCTGGTGGGCCAGTAGACTGCAGTCGGCGAGCCGGGTCCACTCAGGCACGACCGATTCCGGCGTCAGCATCGCGTTCACCCGCGCGTCGCGCCGGCGCGCCTCTTCCTCGATCAGATCGTCGTGCGACCATTGCAACAGACGCCCACCGGCGGCGTCTATCGGCAGAATGACGTAATACGGGCAGCCGTTCCGCGGGTCGTGGCCGGCGGGGATCTCCAGCGTTGCGTTCAGACACTCCGATCCCCGCCCGTCATGCCGACTTCCATTGCGCTGGCTGATGAAGCGTACGGTGATGGCGTCGTCACCGACTGCGAGTGCTTGCAGATCCGGGTGGTTCTTCAGCCGCGGCTGAACCAACACATCGTCCTGGTTCAACAATCTGCGCCATGCCTGTTCGACTGCGGCTGGGGTCTTCAGCGACCGCCCGTCGAACATACGCCCGCACAAACCCCGCGGTTCTTGCCACGCCGTAAAGGCGCCGACGGCGGCACTGCCGCTGCGGGTCTTGCAGAATACTGGCACCTGTTCCTCCAGCCAGTCGCCCAGCTCGGCGGATTGCCCGCGCGGCAGGCAGGCCAGCGTCGGCACCATCGGCAGGCCGGCCGCGGTCAGTTCCGTTGCCAGCGCCAGCTTGTCCTGCAGCAATGTCAGCGACGTCGATGTCAGCCCCAGCGGCCGGCTACGCCAACGGTGGTAGGCAGCGACTTCGTGCTCGAAGACGTAATCCAGCGGTCTGGCGGACTTGCGGTACAGCCGAAGCCGGTAAACCTCAGACGGCGGGATGCACCAAGCCAAGCTGAGCGAGAGGACTCGCCAGGCCTGCTGTCTCAAACGGATGCTCTCGCTGGTTCTTACCCGCGGCCCAAAGTGGCGTACGGCCCGCCAGCTCGCCCGCCAAGCGTCGAAGCCAACCCAGCGCAGCCACAACCAGAGCTCCACCAGCAGCCACAGCACCCTCGGCCAGCGCCTCGGCCCGCTCCACCAGAGCTGCCGATGCAACAGAATATGGCCGTCCCTGCCCGACCCTGAATCTGGCTCCAAATAATGCCAGCCCAGCAATCCATGCGGCAGTGGCCTGGATACCAGTTCGCGGCGTAGAAAGCGCAGCCCTTGGCGCAGAAACCTCATCAGTCGGCGTCACTGCCATGCAGCCAATGGTTCAACTGGTAGACCGCGCTGGTATTCCTCGCGAAGATCATGGCAGACATCAGGTCCAAGCCGCCCTTTTTTGCGTTTTCGATCTCCTGGCAGAACTTGTCGCGATCAATGAGTTCGTCCAGCGCCGGATGCAACCGGGCCTCCTGGGCTCGTGCCATCTCAACCCAGCTGTGCAGGTCGTTGTCTGCAAACTCCTGAGATCCTCGCGCCGGACTCATGTCCTTGGTGGGCTTCCAAGTCACCAAGGCCGGCACCACACCATCGATGGCGCGGCGATGCAGATAGCGCTGTACGCCCCTGGGGCCGGTCTTTTCGAGGCCCGGCGTCGAAAGATACTGTTGCACCAGGCGCGTATCCCACAACGGCCAGCGGTATTCCACCCCATACGACGCCGCCATCAACGTACACGACTCGAACCGGCAAGCCACGTAGGGCGCATCAACCAGTCCCTGCAGGATGAAGTCGTTACCACGGCGATAGGGGGCGTCGTAGCGGGCAGTTTCCATATACGCCTGATGAATTCCCCAGCGTTTCACCACCTCGGCGCGCAGCAACTGGTGCGGCCAGCGCGCGTTCCACGCTGCCAGAAAGCCTGGGTTATATTTCGGCCGCCGACGGGACGTCGCCAGCAGTTTCCCGAGACGCAGGCCGCGGGTGAGCAGATTGCCGGGCAAGATGTTCCAGAGCAGGCCGTAGTGGTGATGGTCCAGCAACTCCAGACGCAGGTGCTGGCCCTCGTTGTGGCTCACCACCTCGTCGCCGCCAAAGCCCGAAAACAGCGTACGGATGCCGCGCAGGGCACATTCGCGGTAGAACGGCATCCCGCTGCTGCCCGTGCCGTGTTCCTCTGGGTAGCCCAGTACCGACTGTTCCCGCTGGATTTTTTCCAGTTCGTTCTGCTCTGTGACGGGGCTGGCGGTAATGAGATAGTTGTGGACGATCCTGCTGGCCTGACTGGTGGCCAGGATGTAGGCCGGTTCGAGTTCGCACACGGCGATGCCGAAACTGTACAGCCGGTCGCCCGGCTCACCGAGGAACCGCGCCAGATAGGCCGTAATCGCCGCGGAATCGATGCCGCCGCTGTTCTCGGTGCCGAGCGGGTACTCGCTGCTCATTCGGCAACGGATCGCCTGTTCCAGCAGCGCGCGATAGGCTTGCAGCCAGCGGGGATCACGGCGGCGGGCGGCGGGCGGGTCGTCACGCAGCCGGAACCAGCGGCGCATCCGCTCGCTGCCGCTCGCGTCCACCGTCAGGCAGTGGCCTGGCGGCAGCTTCACGATCTCCCGGTAAGCCGTTGCCTCGCGGCTCATGGAAATACCGGCGAGGTAACGCGCCATCCATTCGGGATCGGGCGTCAGTGTCAGGCCCTCGATCCGGCGCAGCGCGGCCGCCGTGGTGGCGAATGCCAGCAGGCCCGCGTTGAGGACGTAATACAGCGGTTTGACCCCGAAGGCATCCCGCGCCAGGAACACTTGGTGCCGCAGGGGGTCAGCGAGCGCCAAGGCAAAGTCACCAAGCAATTGCTCGGGCAGGGATTCTTGCCAACGGTGCCAGGCGGCCATCACCAGTTGGCTGTCCGTCAGGGTTTGCAGAGTGTCAGGCAGGAGGTCCAGGCGCGCGGCCAATTCGGCACGGTTATCCAGCCGCCCCCAGAACGCCAGCACCACGCCGGTTTCGGCGCAGCGGCAGGGCAGTTGCGTATCGCGCGATGCGGCGGCGTTGTCCACCCGCTGCGCCATCAGCCACAGGCGCGGCGACTGCCAGAGGCCTTCGAGATCGGGACGGTGGAAAGGCGACAGCGCGGCGCTGATGGCGCTGGCGTCTACCGTCTGCGCGGCCGTCAGTGCCGGGAGGAAACTCAGCAATCCTGCGAACATGGCTGTTGCTGTTTTCGCGTGGAACCGTCGTTGGGTGCTTGCATTCGTGCGCGGGTTAGCGGTAACAATGGCCGCACGCTCTCACTCGGATCTCGGGTGCAATACTTCCAAGGCGCCTCTAATAAGGTCGTCATGACCGCGAAGGCGAGCCCCAATATTCCTGCTTCTCTGGGTTCCCGCCTTCGCGGGAACGACAGGAAGTGTGTTTATGAGGCGACCTCTATTGATTAGAAACCAAAACCGCTTCTACACAAGTTGTTGAAGACGCCCAAGCGGACGGTCGGACCCCCGTACTCAGGCCTACCGGCGCTCTAAAACGTCTGTCATGGGAACGAAGTGGCACCCCTTCTTCACGCGCCGCTACTACATACTAGCTACAGCGCCGAGGCTCGCGCTACACCGCCAAGGTTGAGGCCCAGCCGTTTAAACCGACCGGTCGCATTTCGTTTCAGCTAGTGCCGGTAGCAGGAGGACCCACAACTTCGACGGAAGGAGTAGCCTTGCCGCAGGTATCTCCGAGGGCGGCGAGGCTGACGATATGTGGCGATACGTAAACGGCTCGCAACCGTGTGCTCGCGTTCAAGTCACTTGATGCATGCTCTGACTGGTGGGGCGAGTTGGCTGTTTTGGCGCTCATAAGCGTCGTTCCTCTTTAAGGATTTGGAAGACTACAACACTCGCCGACAAGAAAGTACGAGAGTCATGTGACTGACGGTAGCTGAACCTGACAAACGGTAGCTGAACCGTGGCAATAAAGCAATATTTCTTTCGCATTTTTCGTAACTTTGCAATCCACTCACACGGCCATCCGCATCACGCCGATGACCGTGTCGAGCGAGAGTCAAAACGCTGAGTTGAGCAGGGCACCGGACGGTACGATATCAGGTAGCACAATGCGGTACCAGGGTTCAATCGTTGGTCAGGCGGTGTCGGCTTCGGCCCGCTTGTTTCCAATACCCGGTTGTTGAAGACGCCCGAGCAAACGGTTGGACACCCCACTCGGGCCTATCGCCGCTCTAAAACGTCTGTATTGGGAACGAAGTGGCACCCCATCTTCACTCGCCACTACTGCACACTAGCTGCAGCGCCAAGGTTGAGGCCCAGCCGTTTAAACCGACTGTTCGCATTTCGTTTCAGCTAGCATCCGTCGGCCTTGGCACTTGGGCGCGCAATTGATTTGAGCGAATGCAGCCAACCGAACCAATGCGGCGAGCCCTGAATTAACTACACAGGGTGCCGGCGATTTCGAGCGTTAACCTGTTAAGGCGTCACCGGCACCCCGATCAACGGCGTCTTCACAGGCGCGGCGATGCCGATGAACTGGGTCACGCTGTCGCTGCCGAAGTTGGTCATCCAGATATTGCCGGAAGCGTCCACTGCCACACTGTAGGGTTGCAGCAGCGGCCCGCTGCCGTAGCCCGCTGACGGCGACAACGTCGTGCCGTCTGCATCCAGCTCACTGAGCACGTTACCGCGGAAGTTGGCCACCCAGGAACGGCCCGCGCCGTCGATGGCAACACTGTTGGGGCCCGCCAGCCCGCCGCCGGTGAAGCCGGTCTGCGACAATGGGCAGCCGGTCTGCCCGGCTGTGGGCGGATTGCCGCAACTCATCGGCGTATTGCCGCCGATCAGGATGGACAGACTGCTGCTGCCGAAATTGGCGACGTGAACGTTGCCTGACTCATCAATGGCGATACCAGTGGGCTGCGCCAGTCCGCCGCCGGCGTAGCCGGAAGCAGACACCGGCGTGCCGTTGGTATCCAGTTCGCTGACGCTGTCGCCGCCCTGATTGGCGGTCCAGACGTTGCCGCCGGCATCCAGCGCCAAGTTCGTTGGGAAGTTGATGCCGCCGCCCTTGAGCGGGCCGCTGGCCGTGCCCAACGCCGTCAATTTGGTCAGGCTGGCGTTGCTGTAGTTGGCCACCCAAGCGGCTCCCGAAGCGGTGATGGCCACGGCTATCGGGCCGTCCATGCCGCCGCCGACGTAGCCGCTGCTGCCGGAGACGGGTGTGCCGTCGCTGGCCAGCTCGGTCACGCTTTTGCCGCTGCCCTGCGCCCAATTGGCGATCCAGACGTTATCGTTCTGATCAATGGCCACACCGATGGGGCCGTCCAGACCGCCGCCGGTATAGCCAGCGACCGGCGACAGCAGGCGACCGTCCGGCGCGAAGACCGTCACCGTGCCCGGCGAGATGTTGTTGGCGACCCACACATCGCCGCCACTGTCGATGGCCAGCCCAGCCGGCTGCGACAGACCGCCGCCGCTGAGATTCAGCGCCAGCGCCCAATCATTGGGTGCAGCAGACAGCGCAGGGGTATAGATCGATGGCGGCGAGACCACCGAAAAAACGCCAGCGCCGTCGTTGCGCACCGCAGCCTGCCTTGCCACTGCCAGTAATGCCGACAGCGTGTCGGTGCTTGCTCCGGTGACAGAGAATACGCCGCTGCACGCCGCTGACGCAGCACCGCTCGAATTGACGCAGCCAGCCGTCAGGTTGGCCAGCGTGTCGAGCTTGCGCAGGGCGGCGCAGTTGGTCGGTTCGCCGCTGCCGGTGCAAGTCGTTGCATCGACAAAGCTGGCGACCGTGCCGTTGACCGCGTTTACCAGCCGGGCGAACGTGATCGCCGCGTTCGGTAGACCGGGTGATGAGCCGGAGACATTGACGTTGCCGGTGGTGGTGTCGATAAACGGCCCCAGTGCATAGACCGCTGCTGCCGTGCTTAACTCGTTGACGTTGACGCTGTCCGGAAAGCTGCAGCCGGGCTGGCTGTTGTCACAGTAGGCGCCGGCCACGGTCATCAGCCTGATCACCGGGTTAGCGCTGCCCGACCCGGCATTGCCGCCCGAAATCACCACGTAGACGATCTGGCCGTCGGCCGGATTGATCGGAATGTCGAAATGGCCGCTGCCGTCAGTGGCGCCGGTGCCCAGTTGAGTTGGCACCGCGCCGCTGTTGGCGCCGGCGCCGTAGATCACCACGGCTGAGCCGGTAATCGGCTGGCGGCCACCCATCGCCACGCCCTGTAGGCGGGTAGTGGTCGCGGGCGGCGGTGGCGATGCATTCGTCGCATTATTGGAACCGCCGCTACAGGCGCCCAGAGATAGAGCCAGCAGCGTCGGCAACGTCAGTCCAGGCAGTTTCATGTTTGTGCTCCGAGGTCGTTATCAGCGCGATCAACCCTGCTCCCTACGCTGACGCTCGCAGGGTCCGGCTTAAGCGGCGAATGGCTTGTCTATCAGCCCGGTGTAGGGCGGATCGTGATCCGCCTTCCGGGTTAAGCCAAGCACGCAAGGCGGATTACGTTTCACTAACCCGCCCTTGCTACTCGACATGGTAATCCAGCTTCAAGGTCCTGGCCTGTTGCGCAAGACGCTTGTCATGGCTCCATAACTCGGCATCCGCTGCAAGCGCCGTTGCGGCTAACAAATACGCATCGGTCAGACCGATGCCTTTGCCCATCAATTTGTGGCGCTCGATGAACTGTAGTACCTCGGCATCCGACGCCGTCGGCGCAATGGGAAGATTGGCCAGCAACCGCAGCGTTTCCCGGTGGGATTTCAAGTTGCCGCAGGCCAACTCACCCAGCACAAACGGGTGCATCAATACAGCGTTCCGATCCAGCAACGCGGCCAGAGCAGGCAATCCCTCGCGGAAATGATCGACCCAGACGGAGGTATCGACCAGAATCATGCAGTCTCGGATTGCCTGCGACGCACGATTTCAAGCCCCGGCTGAGAACCGCCCAGCCTGGATAAACGTCTTGCACTTTCTCGCTCGATAAGGGCGCGAATACTCTCGTTGACCAGGGCCGCGCGTTCCTTGATACCGGATACACGTTGTGCTTCTGCCAGCAGACCCTCATCCAGATTCACGGTCGTTCTCATGCGGTCGACTTTAGTGGAAGGCGTGATTGTAACGCATCACATGGTGCTTTTTGTGATGCACCATCACGGTCCGGTGGCAATCGAAACCGGGCTGTGTCCCGCTGCGAAGGGGCTGGTGGCCGTCTGAGTGAGCGCCCCACCGCTGCCGATGCTGTAGGCCGAGACGCTGCTGCTGTTTTTATTCGCCACATAAACGTAGCGGCCGCTGGGGTCCATCGTCACCGAGGACGGGGCGACACCCGTGGGTACCACCGCGCCGTTGGCGCTGAGCGTGCCGTCGCTGCCGATGGTATAGGCCGAGACGCTGTTGGTGTTTTGATTCGCCACATAGACGTAGCGGCCGCTGGGGTCCACCGTCACCGAGTACGGGCCACTGTTCGTGGCCACCGCCGCGCCATTGGCGGTGAGTGTGCCGCCGCTGCCGATGGTGTAGGCCGAGACGGTATTGCTAACTACGTTCGTCACATAAACGTAGCGGCCGCTGGGGTCCACCGTCACCGAGTACGGGGCGGAGCCTGTAGCCACCGTGCCGTTGGCGGTGAGTGTGCCGTCGCCGCCGATGGTGTAGGCCGAGACGGTTTTGTCGCCATTGTTGGCCACATAGGCGTAGCGGCCGCTGGGGTCCACCGTCACCGAGACCGGGGAGGTGCCTGTAGCCACCGTGCCGTTGGCGGTGAGTGTGCCGTCGCCGCCGAGGGTGTAGGCCGAGACGCTG
>Ga0307372_10005556_pt1 | contig 18870 bp, 17 predicted proteins | sample OX1MG_FD_202533 | JGI IMG/M metagenome (GOLD analysis project Ga0307372, IMG submission 202533) | Soil microbial communities from Risofladan, Vaasa, Finland - OX-1 | ecosystem: Environmental > Terrestrial > Soil > Coastal area > Acid sulfate soil | place: Finland: Risofladan, Vaasa | collected...
TGTTCCCGCGCGGGCGCGGGCGCCGCGGGCGCCTCCGCCACCTGTGAGCCTCCGTCGAGCCTACGGCTCATTGCAGCCACCACCGCGGTGCGACGGGGCACGACCGACGGCAGGTTGGAGGAGTCGAGCAGGAGGGCCGCGCGATGAAAGGCGAGCGTCGACTCGGCCCCTTCGTTGAAGTTGACCTCCTCGCTCCCGAGCCCGTCGCTGCAGCCGCCCGTCGCGAAGTCGTAGAGGGGCTTGTCGAGGTGGTTCCTCCCCAGGAACCAGTCGAAGGCAACGCGTGCGCGAAGGCCGTGCTCGCGGTCGCCGGTGACGCCGAGCGCCGCGAGCTCCGCTTCGACGAACGCCGATGCCTCGAGCGGCTGCTCGTCGCCCGAGCCCGGTGCAGGCTCGCCCCGGCTGCGGCCGCGATGGCCGGTCAGCCGCAGCATCCCGCCGGCGAGGCCCGACTCATCGCCGAGCCAGCGCAGCGATTCGAGGCCCACGGCGACGTCGTCTTCCCGGCCGAGGGCCGTGCCGCCTGCGATCATGGCCTGCGGCAAGCGGGCGTTGGCGTAGGCCAGCGCGTTTTCGAACCAGAGCCAGCCGTCCGATGCGGTTGCGCGGTACGCCTCGGCCAGCCGGGCGACCCCTCGCTCGAGGAGCACTCGCGCCCGGTCGTCGAGGCGGTCCGGGTCGAGCCGCGCCAGCCCGAGCACGACATACGCGTCGGTTCGCAGCGACGTCGGCGGAATGAGGCCGGCGACGAGCGAGTCGAGCAGACGCTGGGTCGGGTCGACGAGCGCGGGCGCCCACGCCGTCGACAGGATCTCGCCGAGCGCCCACACCGTGCGACCGACGTGGTCGCCCATGTGTGGCTCGTCGAGCCAGCGGCGGTCGTAGCTCATGAAGTTCCGCATCCCGGGCCGGTCGGTCGTCGCGTCGTGGAGCAATGCGAGAGAGCGGTAGACGATCGACGTCCAGAACTGCTCGTCAGATCGCCGTCCGAGCTCCAACGCAACGACCGAGAGCCGCGCAACATCGTCGACGCAGTAGCCGCTTCGCCGGTTGGGAATGGCGCCGTGGGCGTGCTGCACGATCCCGGCGTCGTCGACCATCGTCAGCAGGTGGTCGTGCCGGAAGCTTCCGGGTTGCGGCTCGACGCTGACGATCGCCTCGCGCCGCGGCGCGAGCTCCACGGCTTCCCTGAGGACGACTGCCGTCGATCGGGCAACCGACGGCCAGCTGAGCCTCTTGCCGATTCGCCGAGCCTCTGCGCGTGCGGCGAGCAGCAGGTCGGGCTCGTCGATGTAGCGGCAGACCGCAGCGCCGAGTGCGGCCGGATCGCCGAAGGGGACGATCGTTCCGGCTCCGGTCGCGAGCATGTCCTCCGCATAGCGGTAGGGCGTCGAGACGACACCGCAGCCCGCGGCGAGTGCGAACGTGAGCGCGCCCGACGACGCCTGCTCGGGGTCGAGGTAGGGAGTCACGAAGACCGAGGTGACGGCGAGCAGGTCGCCGATCTCGTCGATGGTCAGAAAGCGGTCGTCGAACTCGACGTGCTCGGAGAGACCGAGATCGAGGACGAGTTGCAACAACGACAAGCGGTAGCGCTCGCCTTCGCGCTGCGCGACGCCGGGATGTGTGCGGCCGGCGATCACATACAGCGCCTCGGGGTGGTGCTCGACGATCGCCGGTAGCGCCCGCAGGACAGCCTCGACCCCCTTGCCGGGCGACAGCAGCCCGAAGGTCGACAGGACGAAGCGGCTCTCGAGGCGGTCGTCCCGGCCGTGTGGTGTGGCGTCGGCCGCCGCATGTTGGACGAGCGACGCCGGCGCGCCGTGCGGGATGACTCGAAGCTTCGCCTCGGGGCACGTGCCGTTGTCGACGAGCAGGCGCAGCGCCGTGTCGGTCATCACGATCACGAGCTCGGCGTGGCCGCAGAGCGTTTCGAGGACGTGCGCCTGGTGCGGCGTCGGCTGTGACAGGACGGTGTGCAGCGTCACGACGAGCGGTTGGATCAGCTCCTCGGTCAGCGAGAGGATGTACTCGCCGTCGCGTCCGCCGAAGATGCCGTACTCGTGCTGCAGGAGGACGACGTCGACGTCGTGCCGTCCGAGGATCCGTGCCGCGCGGACGTAGTCGCCACGAGTCCCCTGTGAGATCGTCGCGACCACACCCGGCCGCTGGGGGCGCGACGGATCGTCCACGACGACGACTTTTGCGACCGCTTCGATCTCGTCGAGACCCATCAGCGCGATCCGGCTGTCGGCCGCGAACGCTCCGATTCCGCAGGCGCGCGGCGGATAGGTCGAGACGATCGCCGCGCGCATCCCTGCGGGCGCGCCGCCGATCTTGAGAGCCTTGAGCATCGTAACTTCCCCGATCCCTCGTCATTCGCCGGGCGGGACCGCCCTGCGACCTAGCTGCGCTGCGGCCGGCGGTGACGTCGAAGAGGAAATGCGGTTAGCTCGGCGGCTTCGATGCCAGGAGTAACGCAGGCACACGGTAGCCGATCTGAGAATCGGGGAGAACCCTGATGTCCGCACCCCCCGCCGTCCAGGACGATCGTGCCGATGGCCACATGAAAGTCCTGACGAATGTCCTGTCCGGAGCCGGTCGCCTAGACGGCGCGGGCGCGCCGCTCGATCCGCAGCCATGGGAGTGGGCCGGGCCGCACGTGCTGATCGAGCACGCGGACGAGGCCAGGGCGGATGCGCTCGCGGCGGCCCTTCGGCGGGCGGGGTATTCCGTCGCCTGCTGTCCAGGGCCTGCGGCGGGAGGCCGCTGCCCGCTTGCCGACGACGGTTGTGCGGCCGCCGCCGGCGCCGATCTCGTCGTCTCGGGCCTCGGCTTCGAGACGACGGCAGCGCGCGACGCGCTGGGCGCGCTCCGAACCCGGCTGCCGCGGCTGCCGGTCGTTCTCGAGGCCGGCGCGGGCGATGCCGAGCGCTGGCCGGAGCTCGTTGACGGCTGCACGGTCGTTGCGCCGCCGGCGGCTCCCGAGCAGGTCGTTGCGCAGGTGCGGGCGACGCTTCGCGCCCAGGAATCCGATGCGGCATAGGCTCGCCTGGAGCGAGGCCGGGGCGTTCGGCTTTCTGTTGCTGACAGTCGTGGCGTTCGCGGCTGTCGCGGTCGCCGGTCTTGCCGGCGGGTCGGCCGATGCGCTGTGGGTGGGGGCGTTGCTCTCGTCTGTCGTCATCGTGGTCGCGATCACTCGACACCGGCCGGGGCGTGCACTGCGCACGGCTCCGGCGCATCTCGGGGAAGCGGGGGAGCACCAGATCCTCGTGCTCGCGCAGGAGACGCCCTCGGAGGAGTCGCTGAACGAGGTCGGCAGCCGCGCCGATCGGGTCGTCGTCGTCTCGGCGGCGAGCCCGCCATTCCTGCGGCGCTGGACGTCGGACATCGACGATGCACGTGCGCGAGCCGGCAGCCGTGTGGACGAAACGGTTCGCAGACTGCGTGCGGCAAATGTCGACGCAACCGGAGCGATCGGCGACGACGATCCGGTGCGCGCGGTCGAAGACGCCCTGCGAGAGTTCGGCGGCGACGAGATCGTCGTTGCAACCGGTGGTAGCTCGCAGGACGCCGGCGTCGCGGCACGCGTGCGCGCGCGTTTCGCCCTGCCCGTCACGCACGTGACGCGCTGACGGGCTGACGGGCGTAACGAGCGGTACGTTCGGTCAGTCGCGCTGGAGCGTGCGGCCGCAGCGGACCAGCGCGTCGCGAAGGCCTGCGACCTCACGCGCCTCGAGGTCGGCGAGCAGCTCCCGCTCGACCTCATCGACGGCGCGGTCGCAGGTCGCGAGCGCCTGGCTCCCCGACTGCGTCAGCTCGATCCGGATGACCCGCCCGTGGCCGGGCTCCGCGCGGCGGCGAACATAGCCCTTCGCGACGAGCAGGACGAGCACCTCGCTCATCGACTGCGGCGTCACGAGCGAGCGCCGTGCGAGCTCGGCATTCGAGAGCCCATCTTCGGCCCGCAGGACGGACAGGGCCGTGTAGGCCGGCAGAGTGAGGCCCGCCGGCTCGACCGCCGCGGAGAGGCGGCGGCGCAGCACGCGTTCGAGGCGGCCGATCATGTAGCTGAGCCGCGGTTCCATCTACCGCTCGTAGGTCTGCAGGCCGGGCTTGATCTTCTTCTCGTCGAGGAACTGCTCGAGACCCTGTTCGCGGCCGCTCTCGGCGTCGAGGAACTGGGACTGCTCGAGCTTCGCGTAGAGGTAGTCCTCCGCCTGCCCCCAGCTCATCGTGGCGCTGTGCTTGTAGCCGACCTTTGCAGCCCGCAGCACGACGGGGTTCTTCGCGAGCAGCTCGTGCGCGAGCGATTCGACCTCGCGACGAAGCCGCGCGAGCGGAACACTTGCGTTGACGAGCCCCATCGCCGCCGCTTGCTGTCCGTCGAACGTGCGGCCGGTCATCACGTAGAGCAGGCCGGTCCGCGAGCCGACCGTGTCGGCGAGCGCCTTGCTGACGACGCTCCCGGGTGGGATGCCCCAGTTGATCTCGGACAGGCCGAACGTCGCCTCGTCGGCGGCGATCGCGAGGTCGCAGGCGACGAGCGGGGTGAAGGCGCCACCGAAGCACCAGCCGTTGACCATCGCGATCGTCGGTTTCGCGTACGTGCGTAGCAGGCGCCACTGCCAGAGCGCCGCGTCGCGTCGCACCTTTCGCTGGACGTGCTCGGGCCCATGATCGACCTCGCGGAAGTACTCCTTCAGGTCCATGCCGGCCGACCACGCGTCGCCCGCACCGGTCAGCACGACGACGCCGCATTCGTCGTCGGCGTCGAGCGCCTCGAGCACCTCGACCATCTCCGCGTTGAGGGTCGGGTTCATCGCGTTGCGCTTCTCGGGCCGGTTCAGCTCGACCCAGGCGATACGTTTCTCGACCTCGACCCGCACTGTCGTCCAACGGTCCCCGTAGGGCACGGCGTCCTCCCTGTCGCTCGGCCGGCTCACTGTATCAGGCAGCCTGATATCGCGCGCCGTCTTCAACCGCCGGCAGCCGGTGGTTCCCGCCGCTGCCTCGCGTGGTGGTCGCGTTCGAGGAAGGTGTTCGCCCAGGCGCTCGTCCGGGCGAGCGCGTTGTCCTTGACGATCGCCGGGCCCTCGAGCATCGACTCCTCTTCGCCATAGGCCTTCAGCCGCTCGTAGGCCTGCGACCAGATGCACTCCGTGTCGTAGACCTCGCAGAGGCCCTCCCGCGTGCCGCCGCACGGTCCGTTGCGCTGGTTCTTCGCGCATTGCGATTCGGGGCAGACATAGGCGATGTCGGGCAGCGAGCAGTCGCCGCAGTCGCGGCAGCCAAAGAGCGGCACCTTGGCGGCCTGCTCGGCCGCGTGGGCGAGCTTCGTCGCCGCCGACGACCTCTCGACCGCGTTGTAGAACGCGCGCCCGGCCGGACGCAGCGGCGCGTCCGGCCCGAAGGCGGCGGTGTGGAGGAGGCGGCTGAAGCGGTAGGAGACCGGGACGCGCAGGTCGGTCTTCCGGCTGCGCTTGGACTCGAGGTACGTCGCACTCACCTCGTCCGAGGACAGCTTGGTCTCAGGGTCGGGCTCGAAGAAGTAGAACTCGTCGGCAAACGCGAACTGGATCTCGCGTGCGAGCTCGCGCCAGTCTGCGCCGGCGAACGAGCCCGCCAGGTCGAGGATCTCGCCGAAGGTGGCCGCCGGCATGTGGCCCCCGAGGTAGGCGCCGTCGAAGCCGAGACCGCGCGCCACCGCGACGTGCTTGGCCGCGAGGTCGACGAAGAAGGCTCTGCCCTTGTCGGGGCTCGCGCCGTGCTGCTCGGCAAGCGCGAGTAGTTCGTCGGTGACGACGACGCCGGGGATCTTCCCCTGATTGAACGCGCGAGCCGCCGTGCGCGAGAGGAGATAGACGTTCGCGAGCACCGAGACCGGCAGGCTCTCACGCCTGATCCAGCGCAGCAGCTCGTCGTCCTTGCGCGTGTTCCAGCCGATCTGGTTGATCACGAACCGCGCGCCCGACTCGACCTTCTTGCGCAGCTTGAAGTACTGCGGCATCACCTCGCGCTCGCGCCGCTTGTGGTTCGTGACGACGCAGCCGAGGAAGAAGTCGGTGCGATCGAGCCGCACCTCGGGGCGCCGCTCGTCCCGAAGGCCCTGGTTCAGCTCCGAGTAGAGGCTGAGCAAGCCCACCGAGTCGATGTCGAACACCGGGGCTGCGAGACCCTTGTGCCCCATCACGGGATAGTCGCCCGACAGCGCGAGGATGTTGTCGAATCCTTCCGAGCCGAGCTTCCAGCCACGGCTCTCGAGCGCGTTTCGGTTCCAGTCCTTACAGCTCAAGTGGATGATCACCTCTTGCCCGCGTGAGACCAGATCGGTGCCGAGCGTGTCCGGCGAGAGCATCGCGTGCCCGCCCGGGTTGTCGGTGATCGAGAGCACGTCGATCCGCGGGTCGGCAGCGAGCTCGCGCGCCAGGTCGAAGACCCTGCGGCTGCCGTCGGCGGTGATCAGGCCGCGGCTCGTCACGAGCTCCGCGGCGACGACGAACGCCCCGGGCCGGGCGAACTGCTCGCGGAGAGGTGTCATGAGCTCGGCTCCATTTCCAGTATCAGTCTGCCTGACTTATCATCGCTGCATGACCGACCTGCAAGTGCTCGACGCCGAGGCGGCCCGGAAGGTGGAGGCGGTCTGCGAGGCGATCGTCCCCGGCTCTGCGCGCGTAGGCCCGGCGGTCTATGTCGACGCGCTGCTCGCGCGCATGGACGAAGGGCAGCGGACGGCGGCGCTCGCCGCGTTCAGCTCGCTGGCGGACGACGGGGTCGAGGCGCACCTCGGGACGCCGCCGTTCTTCCAGGCGCGCGCCCTGGCGATCGAGGCGTTCTACAGCGACTTCGTCGCGCCGGGCCTCGAGGCCGACGGCGCGTGGGCCGAGATCGACTTCAACACCCCACTGGCGACACGGCTGGCGAAGGATTGGTCGTACCTCGGGATTCACGAATGAGCGAGCGGTATGACTTCGTGGTCGTCGGCTCGGGGGCCGGCGGAGGCGTGGTGGCCGGCGAGCTTGCGCAGCGGGGCCGCCGTGTGCTGCTGCTCGAGACCGGCCCGCACCTGACCGCCGCCGACTTCACCCGCTTCGAGGCGAAGGCGACCCACGATCTCTGGTGGCCGCTGCGCTTCGCGCTGATCGACGGCGGCGCGGGCGGCGCGGTCAGCCTGATCGCCGGTCGCTGCGTCGGCGGCAGCACGACGATCAACACGAAGGTGGCGTTGCGCGCGCACGCGAACGATTACGCCAAGTGGCACGACGCGAGCGGGATCGTCGGCGCGGGCGGCGCACCGTTTGCGGCCTCCGACCTCGACCCGCATTACGACCGCGTGGAGCGGCGCCTCGGTGTCCGCGACCGGACCGACTGGCGCAAGAGCGTGCGCACCGTCGAGCCCGCATTCGCCGCGCTCGGCTCTCCGCTCGAGCCGGTGCAGTCGTACACCGACGGCAACTGCATGAGCTGCGGCTCGTGCCTGCAGGGCTGCCCGACGAACGCGGGCAAGTCGACGCTCAACACCTACATCCACGACGCGTGGGCGGCGGGCCAGCTCGAACTGCGCGCCGGCGTCCACGTCGAGCGGGTCGTGATCTCGAACGGCGAGGCCTCGGGCGTCGAGTACACGGACGGCGACGGTGCGTTGCACCGGGTCGATGCCGGCGCGGTCGTCGTCGCCGCGGGCACGCTCAACTCGCCGCAGCTCCTGATGCGCTCCGGCCTGCCGGACAGCCCATCGAGCCGGCTCGTCGGCCGCAATCTCGGCTTTCACCCGTCACGGCTCGTCTTCGGGCTGTTCGACGAGCCGCAGGACACGCACATGGTGTACCCGATCACCGCGCACGCGATGGGGCACCAGCACGACGAGGACGGCGGCTTCATCGTCGAGGCGACGACCATGATGGATCCGATCGGCTTCGCGACGACGGTCGAGGACGAGAACGGCCCGCTCTGGGGAGCCGACCTGGTCGACACGCTCAAGGGATTCCGGCACTGGGTCGGCCTGCTCGTGATGGTGAACGACGAGAACAACGGCAGCGTGCACGTCGACACGAACGGTGTCGAGTCGTTCGAGGCCGCGTTCAACGAGCGTGAGCAGGAGCGCATCGCGAGGGCGTTCGCGTTCTCGCGCGACGTCCTCGTCGAAGCGGGAGCGTCGAAGGTCCGCTGGACCGGCCTCGTGACGACGCACGTGCAGGGGACCTGCCGCATGGGCAGCGACCCGGAGCGGTCGGTCGTCGACCAGGACGCCCAGTCGTGGGACGTCAAGCGGCTGTACGTCGGTGACGGCTCGGTCGTCCCGCGGACGCTCTCGGTCAACCCGTCCCTCACGATCATGGCGCTCGCGAGCCGTCTCGCCGAACATCTCGACGGCGACCCGCACGGCTACCTCTCGTGACCGAGCAGGTCCGCGACCTCGCGCACCTCTCACATGTCGAGCTGCTGACGCCCAATCTGTACGAGAGCCTGCACTACTTCCGGGAGCTGCTCGGGATGGAGGTCGCCGGCGAAAGCGGCGACTCGATGTACCTGCGCGGCTTCGGCGACTACGAGCGCTCGTCACTCAAGCTGACGGCTTCGAAGCAGTCCGGGATCGGCCACATCGCCTATCGCACGTACAGCCCCGAGGCGCTCGAGCGCCGGGTCGCCGTGCTCGAGGCGGGCGGCGTCGGCGGTGCCTGGGCCGACGGCGACGTCGGGCACGGCCCGGCCTACACCTTCCTCGACCCGGATGGGCACCGCTTCGAGCTCTTCTACGAGTCCGAGCGCTACGTCGCGCCGCCCGAGCTACAGCCGGCGCTCAAGAACCAGGGCAGCCGCTACCCGGGACGTGGCGCGGGCGTCCGCCACCTCGACCACGTCAACTTCCTCGCTGTCGACCCGGCCGAGAACCGCGTGTTCGGCGAGCAGTACCTGGGCCTGCGCCTGACCGAGCAGATCGTGCTCGACGACGGCACCGAAGTGGGCGTCTGGCTCGCGTCGAGCCAGAAGTCCTACGACGTCACCTACACACGCGACGCGACCCGCACGTGCGGCCGGCTGCACCACATCGCCTTCTTCGTCGACCAGCGCGAGGATGTCTTGCGCGCGGCCGACATCTTCCTCGAGCACGGGATCGTGATGGAGTCGGGCCCGCACAAGCACGCGATCCAGCAGACGTTCTTCCTCTACACCTGGGAGCCGGGCGGCAACCGGATCGAGATCTGCTCGGGCGGGTTCCTCGTCTTCGACCCCGCGCACGAGCCGGTCGTGTGGACGCAGGCCGAGCGCGGTAAGGGGCAGGCGTGGGGAATGCAGACCGTCGCGAGCTTCCACATCAAGGGGACGCCGCCGGTGCCCGAGGAGGCAGCGCTGCTTGCAGGCGCCGGCCACTGAGCCGTCGGCCCGCGCGCGCGAGCTCGTCCGGGGCGCCTACGACCTGCACGTGCACGTCGAGCCCGACCTCGCGACGCGACGCATCGACGATCTCGGCCTCGCCCGTCGCTTCGCAGAGGTCGGGCTCGACGGGTTCGTGCTGAAGTCGCACTACGCGCCGACCGCGGAGCGGGCGGCCGTCGTGCGCGGCGCGGTCGCGGGTGTGCGCGCCCTCGGTTCGATCACCCTGAACGCCGGCGTCGGCGGGCTGAACGCGCAGGCGGTCGAGATCGCCGCGCGCGAGGGCGCGCGCATCGTGTGGCTCCCCACGGTCGACTCGGAGAACGAGGCGAGCGAGGACGGGCCGAAGCCGGCCAAGCAGCCGGTGTGGCGCACGATCCAGGACGAGTTCATCGCGCTCGGCGTTGCAAGCGAGCCGGTGGCGCTGACGGCCGAGCGCCTCGACCGGGTGCTCGCGGTCGTCGCGCGCCACGACCTCGTGCTCGCGACCGGGCACATCGGCCGGGCGGAGATTCACGCGGTCGTGGTAGCGGCCTTCGCCGCCGGGGTCGCTCACGTCGTCGTGACGCACCCCGACTACCCGACCCAGGGCGTGCCCGTGGCCGAGCAGCAGGAACTGGCCGGGCGTGGCGCCGTGCTCGAGCGGTGCTTCGCGCCGATCCACTCCGGCAAGGTGTCGTGGGAGGCGACGTTCGAGGCGATCCGCGCCACCGGGCCCGAGCACAACGTGCTCTCGACCGACCTCGGCCAGCCGGCGAACCCTCCCGTCGAGGACGGGCTCGCGCTGATGGCCGACCGGCTGCTCGAGGCGGGCTGGTCCGAGCATGATGTGCACACCATGGCGGTCGTGAACACCAGGAAGCTCGCCGGTGCCTGAGCAGCGCGAGGCGCGGACACTGCTCGTGGTCAGCGCGCACGCGGCCGACTTCGTCTGGCGCGCTGCGGGGGCGATCGCGACGGTCGTCCAGGGCGGCGGCCGGGCCCACGTGGTCGCGCTCTCCTACGGCGAGCGCGGCGAGTCGGGCGAGCTCTGGCAGGAGCCCGGCCAGACCGAGGAGCGCGTGAAGGAGATTCGCCACGGCGAGGCGCAGACGGCCGCCGACGCGCTCGGCGCGGACTTCCTCAGTCTTGACCTCGGCGACTACCCGCTCGTCGTCGACGCCGCCGCCGTCGACCGCCTGACCGGCCTGATCCGCGAGCTCGCACCGCACGTGATCGTCACGCACGCGGCGCGCGACCCGTTCAACCCCGACCACGCCGTCGCTTACGAGGCGACGGTGCAGGCGCGACAGCTCGCAAGCGGCGCGGGTGTCGCGAGCGCGTTCCGCACGATCACGCCGCCCGAGCTCCTGCTCTTCGAGCCGCACCAGCCCGAGTTGTGCGGCTTCGTCCCGACCACGTTCCTCGACATCACGCCCGTCTGGAGCAAGAAGCTCGCCGCGATGGAGGCGATGGGCGCTCAGTCCTATCTCAGGCAGTACTACGCCGAGCGCGCGGAGCACCGCGCAAACCACGCCCGGCGCAGCTCGGGCCGCAGCGAGATCCGCTACGCGGAGGCCTTCCAGCGCGAGCTGCCCGTCGTCTGCGACACGCTGTGACCGATTACGCGACCCTCGCCTCGCTCGGCGTCGCCACGATCCACGAGGCGGCGGGCCGCGTCGGCGTGATCGACCTGCCGCTGCGCCAGGTGGTGCCCGGCTCGCGCGTCGCGGGCCCCGCGCGCATCGCGGTCTGCGCGGCGGGCGACAACACGATGGTGCATGCGGTGATTGCGCACGCGCGTCCCGGTGACGTGCTCGTGCTGACGAGCACCGAGCCGGCGCCGGTCGCACTCGTCGGTGAGCTGCTGGCGACGCAGGCCCAGGTGCGCGGCGTCGCGGGCATCCTCGTCGATTCTGCCGTGCGCGACCTCGACGAGCTCGTCCAGATCGGGCTGCCGGTCTGGGCCCGGTTCGTGCGCGCGCAGGGTGCGACGAAAGGCAAGGTCGGCGCGCTCGATGTGGCCGTCGAGATCGGCGGCGCCGCCATCCGGCCGGGCGACCTCGTCGTCATGGACAGCGACGGGGCGCTGGCGCTGCCGCACGAGCGCGTCGCCGAGGTGCTGCCGCGTGCGCTCGAGCGGGCCGAGCAGGAGCGCACGATGCGGCAGCGGTATCTCTCGGGCGAGCTCTCGTACGACCTGAGCGGCCTGCGCGAAATCGTCGAGGCTGACTAGGCCGGCGTAAGGTCACTCGCCCAGGTGAGTGCGGCTACCCTCCGACGAGAGACGACGCGTGACTGGACTAGTTCGACGACGAGTGCGCGATGACCGGCGGCTGCGATTCCGAGGCCGACATCGGTCCGGTAAGCGGTGACCGGCCGGGCGCGGGAGCGCTTGCGGCTCCGCGAATGAACCACAGCCCGCGCCGACGCGGCGAACGCGGCCGAGGCGACGCAGCCTCGGCGTCACGCAGCTGATTCAACAGTTCCTGGTTCCCCAGCGCCACCGAGACACGCTCGGCGTAATCGATCGCTCAGCTGTGATAGGTGGGGATAGAGATGCGCGGCATAGCCGTGAGCCTACGCGCACACGCAGCATGACCGCGCTGCCGCCCTGAACGCGCTCACTTCCGCAACACTCATATGGCCCAGGCGACGGCGTGCTCTAGATGCGGCTTCGGACTCGCGTCACGAAGGCGGTGATCTCGTCCGCATCGCCATGCGGTGCGTCCGGCAGTTCATCCACGGCCATCCACGAAGTGCCCGGCGGAACGCCGGGAGAGCGCGGATAGAGATGCTGATGAAAGTGCTCGACACCGAGTCCAATCACGGCCGCGCGCCCGCGACCTCGCGACACACCAAGCAGTCGGCGCTCATCGTGCGATCGTAAGTCTTTCGGAGTGCACTCCCGAACTCGCCCAGACGACTCGCCTGCCGCCTGACTCTGACTCGGCGCAGCCGAACCAGAGTCATGAGTTTCGACCTGCTGTGGCCTCCCGTTTCAGACGTCTGTTCCCGCGGCTCGCGCTCCCGTGGGCCATGGGCCGGAAGTAGAAGAGGCCGCCCGAACAGCCGGGGCGGCCTCTCGATCGGAAGGGCGATCGTTGCCCGTGAGAGCGGCCCTTATGAGGTCGGCGCGCCCTGGTCGATCACCTGGAACGCAGCAAGCGACGAGAAGCTGGACGAAGAGCCGAGGCCCGCTTTCGGGCCGCGAACCTTCACGACGCCGTTGTCGTTCGCCGTGAACGGGTTCCCGGAGATCTTCGTCGCCATCGAAACGGCGAAGGTGAGGGTCATCCCCTTCAACGCTGTGCCATGGTGGTTCGCGCTCTTCACGGTGATCGAGACCGAGCCCGGGAGAGCGCTGGTTGCGGCGGTGTACGCCGTCAGCGTCCCCTTCAGGACGTACATCACTTTCGGGGCAGCCTTGCCGTGGCTGTCGTGCGACTTGCCGGGCGTTCCCGGCTTCCCCCCGGCGAGTGCGAGGCTCGGCACAACCAGCGCGATCGCCGCAGCAATCATCAACTTACGCATATCTCCACGCTCCTACGGTAAATGGAAACGGGTTTACCGTCTTACGGTGTGCCGCTCCTGCAACGGCAAGGCTTCGATCACGTAAGCGGAGCGTAAACCTGACACGGCAGAGCGACAGTTCGCGAACGACCTGCCCGGAACGAGTCGCGCTACGCTTTTCCCATGACGAAAACCGGGAAGTTCCTGGGCGTTCCCTACGACTGGCGGCGACCGACGGTCGCCCGGGTGAAGTCGCGCTGGTGGAACCGGGACGAGCCGCGGCTCTTTACGCCGAGGTCGTTCGGCTGGGGTTACGACCTCAACCTCGCCCGCCTGCTCCGGCGACACTGACCTGCGTGCAGGTGTCCGGCACCGACGGTGCCGGACACCTCTTCGGTGCGTCTAGCCGACCTCGACCTTCACGAAGCCGTACGACTCGAGCGCCGCCAGCAGCTCGCGGTGGCCGAAGGCCTCGCCCGGCGAGGCGAAGCCGACCTTGCGCGGCGCCTGGTGCACCAGGTGATGCGCGGCGAACGCCTGGATCAGACCGGTCTGCAGGTACGCGCCCTGGCCGTGCGCGGAGACGCGGATCGTCTCGAGCGCGCCGCGCCCGACGACGACGTCGACCGTGCGCTGCAAGCGCCGGTTCTCGCGCGGCGGGAGGCCCGGCTGCATCGAGTCGGCGATCCCGGCTAGCACCTCGCGCCGTTGCTCCGGCGGCAGCGGCCTGATCTTCTCCTGGTAGTCGCGCTGGCCGGCGACGATGCCCTCCATGATCGAGCGGTCGAGCAGGCCGCCGAAGGCGCGCACGTTTGCGATCTGCGGGTGGTCCTTGAACCAGACCGGATGTGGGAAACCGCCCCACGGCAACGCGAGCTGCGTCGTGATCGCACTCGGGATTGTGACCTCGAGCGTCGTCACGGGCGGCCACTCCTTGTACTCGTTCTGCTCGAGGTAGAGCGACTCCCACTGGAGCTGGCCGAAGATCGTCTGGGTCGATCCGTAGGTCGGGAAGCCCATGAACATCGAGAGGATCTCGAGCGAGTCGATTCCGGGGGCGCGCTCGATCGCGATCCGCGCGCACGCTTCGGCGACGGCCGACATGTACGCCGTCGCCGGCGCGAGCAGCAGCCCCGCCTCGGCGAACTTCGCGCCCCATTCCTCCTTCGCGAGCTTCACCCACGGGGTCTCGCCGCCCGTGTCGATGTAGTGGCACCCCGCCTTGAGGGCAGCTTCGGCGACCGTGGAGCCGTAGAAGATGCAGGGCCCGACGGTGTTGCAGACCACCTTGGCGCCCTCGAGGAGCGTTGCGAGCGCGTCGACGTCGTGGTCGACCTGGACGATCTCGTAGTCGGCCGTGCCGATCCCCGGCACGTGCGCCAGCACTTCCTCGATCTTCTCGCGGTTGCGCCCGGCGGCGACGAACGGGACGTTGTACTCCCGCAGGAACTCGATGATCAGCCGTGCGGAGAAACCACTCGCGCCGTAGACGACGACGGGGCGCTTGTCGCTCACATTTCCTCCTCGATGGTCTTGGTCACGTGAGCCCGAGAAGCCGGACGGCGTTCTGCTTGAGGATCAGCGGCCGTACCTCAGGCTTGATGTCGAGCGCGTCGAAGTCTGCGAGCCAGCGGTCCGGCGTGATGAACGGAAAATCGCTGCCGAACAGGATCCGGTCGCGCAGAAGCGTGTTCGCGTGGTGCACGAGTTGAGGCGGGAAGTACTTCGGCGACCAGCCCGACAGGTCGATGTACACCTGCGGCTTGTGCACGGCCACGGCGAGCGCCTCGTCCTGCCAGGGAAACGACGGGTGCGCGAGCACGATCTTCAAGTCGGGAAAGTCCGCGGCGACATCGTCGACATGCATCGGGTTGGAGTACTTGAGGCGGATGCCGCCGCCACCGGGGAGACCCGAGCCGACGCCCGACTGCCCGGTGTGGAAGAGCGCCGGCAGGCCGGCCGCCTCGATCACCTCGTAGAGCGGGTAGGCCATGCGGTCATTCGGGAAGAAGCCCTGGACGTTGGGGTGGAACTTGAAGCCGCGGACGCCGTGGTCGGCGATCAGCCGGCGCGCCTCGTCGACGCCACGCCGCCCCTTGTGCGGGTCGACGCTCGCGAACGGGATCAGGACGTCGGGGTTCGCTCTCGCCACCTCGGCGATCTCCTCGTTCGGCACGCGCGTCTGCCCCGTGAACGCCTCCGAGTCGACGGTGAAGACAACCGCCATCAGCCGGCGCTCGCGGTAGTACGCGGCAAGCTCCAGCGCCGTCGGCCGTGCCGACTCGCCGCGGAAGTGCTTCACCGCTGCGTCGCGCAACTCGTCGGGGAGGGAGTCGCCGCCTGCTGCCGACATCTCGACGTGTGCGTGCATGTCGATCGCGACGACGTCGTCGAGCGTGAGGCGTGCGCTCTCAGCCACGCGGCCCTCCGGCTGCGATCGCCGCGAAGGTGTCGAGCGCGGTGGGGTCGAGCAGCGAGTCCTTGCTCGCAACCGCGTCCACCGGCTCGCCGCGCAGGATCCGCTTCACGGGTGCCTCGAGCTTCTTGCCGGTCAGGGTGCGCGGGATGGCGGGCACGGCAATGATCGTGTCAGGAATGTGGCGCGGCGAGAGCTCGGAGCGAAGTTCCCGGGCGATCGTGCCACGGAGCTCGTCGTCCAGGGTGGCGCCGTCCGCGAGCACGACGAACAGCACGAGCTCGCCGGCCCCGCCGCCGGGGTCCTCTAGGTGCACGACGAGGCTGTCCGTGACCTCCGGCAGCTCCTCGACGACGCTGTAGAACTCGCTTGTGCCCAGGCGGACGCCGCCGCGGTTCAAGGTGGCGTCGGAGCGGCCCGAGACGACGGCGCTGCCGCGCTCGGCGAAGCGGACCCAGTCGCCCTGGCGCCAGATGCCGGGATACATCCCGAAGTACGAGCTCTGGTAGAGCGAGCCGTCGGTGTCTCCCCACAGCTCGACGGGCATGGACGGCATCGGTCTTGTGATCACGAGCTCGCCCAGCCGGCCGACGAGCGAGCGGCCCTGTGGGTCGAAGGCGTCGGTCGCGACGCCGAGCAGCCGGCCCGAGATCTCACCCTCGTAGACCGGTAGCAGCGGCGAGCCGCCGACGATGCCGCTGCACACGTCGGTGCCGCCGCTGCCGTTGACGAGCAGGACGTCCGCACCGAGTTGCTCGTAGACGTAGCGATAGCCCTCGACCGGGAGCGGAGAGCCGGCCGTGCCGAAGACGCGGATCGAGCCGAGATCGTTGTCGCGGCCCGGCTCGAGGCCCGCCTTGCGGCACGCCATCAGGAAAGCGGGGCTCACGCCCATGAACGTCGGGCGCGTCTCCTGAGCGAGCCGCCACTGCCAGCCCACGTCCGGCCACGTCGGGTCGCCGTCGAGCATCACGATCGACGAGCGCACGAGCAACGCTGCGATCAGGGCGTTCCACATCATCCACGAGGTGGTCGTGAACCAGAGCAGCCGGCCGCCGGGCTTCAGGTCCCAGCTGAAGGAGTGTGCCTTGAGGTTCTCGAGCAGGATGCCGCCGTGCCCGTGCACGATTGCCTTCGGGCGTCCGGTCGTACCGGACGAGAAGAGCACATGGAGCGGCTGGTCGAAGGGCACCGGTGTGAACTCGAGCAGCCCCGGCTCGGCGAGCAGCTCGTCATAGGACAGCGCGTCCTCGAGCACGTGCTCGCCGTAGGGGACGTGCACGACATGGCGCAGGGTGGGGAGGGCGGCGCGGATCCTCGCCACCTCCTCGCGGCGGTCGACCGACCGGTCGCGGAAGCCGTAGCCCGCGACGGCGAGCAGCACCGCCGGCTCGAGTTGCACCAGGCGGTCGATGACGCTGCGCGCGCCGAGCTCCGGTGCGCAGCTCGCCCAGATCGCCCCCAGGCTCGCGGTCGCGGCGAACGCCACGAGTGTCTCCGGAATGTTCGGTAGGTAGGCGACGACGCGGTCGCCCGGCCCGACGCCGAGCCGCTGGAGGCCGGCGCGTGCGCGCGCGACCTGCTCGCGCAGCTCGGCGAACGTGAGCTCGCCCCGTTCGCGTGTCTGCGAATAGGAGATGACCGCGACCTCCGTGAGATTGTCGTCCGACCCGAGCAGGTGCTCGGCGAAGTTCAGCCGCGCCCCTGGGAACCAGGTCGCGCCCGGCATCGCCTCGGAGGCGAGCACGCGGTCGTACGGAGCGTGTGCCTTGACGTCGAAGAACTCCCAGATCGAGGACCAGAATCCCTCGAGGTCGTCGACCGACCAGCGCTGGAGCTCGCCGTAGTCGGCAAATGAGAGTCCGCGCTCGCTCTCGAGCCAGGCCAGGTAGCGCCCGACCTCGGTCGTCTCTCGGACGTTCGGAGGCGGTGTCCAGAGGATGTGCGCGTCGCTCACGCGCGGTTTTCCCGATGTCCCATGCTGAGCGAGATGTCGTGTGCCGCCTGGGCGACGGCCGGCCCAAAGCGTTCGATCAGCTCGTCCATCGTCCCCATGGTGCGGTGCATGGCAAGGTTGACCGCCGCGAGCGCTTCGCGTGAGTGCGAATGGATCGGCGCCGCGATCGAGCGGAGCCCGTAGGCGAGCTCCTCGTCGTTGACGGCGATGCCCGTCGCGCGGATCTTGCGGAGCTCGGCGCGGAACGCGGTGGCATCGGTCAGCGTGTTCGGTCCGCGTTGCGTGAACTCGATCTGCTCGATCAGCTGCTCGAGCCGCGGCTCCGGCAGGAAGGCGAGGATCGCCTTGCCCATTGCGGTGCAGTAGGCCGGCAGCCGGGCGCCGACGTGCAGGTTCAGGTCGATCTCCCGCTGCCCCGGCCGGGTCGTGCGGCAGCGCTCGACGTAGACGACGTCGGTGCCGTCGAGGATCGCGAGGTTGACCGTATGCTGCGTCTCGTCGCTCAGCGCGCGCAGGTGGGGCGCCGAGAGCTCGAGCAGGTCCATCGAGTTCATTGCCGAGAAGCCGAGGTCGAGTACCTTCGGGCCGAGCCGGTAGCGCTTCGAGGCGAGGTCCTGCTGCAGGTAACCGAGCTTGGCCAGCGTCGCCACGTAGCGGTGCGCTGTCGAGCGGCTCAGGTCGAGCCCGCGCGAGAGCTCGCTGACGCCGATCAGCGGACGGTTGGAGTCGAATGACGAGAGAATGGCGAGCCCGCGTTCGAGCGACTGCGACGTGCCCGTGCTTCCCTCCACGCGCGCCATGGGCCACATCCTAGCTCTTCGTCCCATCAATTGGAACGGCGTCTTGACAAACGGACAGCGACTTGACAGGCTGCCTGTGATCGCCGACGACGCCGGCAGACGTCCGCGCGATCGGGATCAGCGTCACCGCACAGGAACCGGCGACTCGAACCACTCAGTCTTCGTCGATGCAGAGGAGTTGCTAGCCACATGAGCGCCCAGAGCCTGGAGGCCTTGCTCCAATCGGTCGGAAATCCGGTGGACGTGGCCCGGAACTCGCAGATCGGGCCCTACGTCTATCCGACCGTGCCGAGCGAGTTCACGAACTGGCGCGACGAACAGCTCGCGTGGCGCGAGACCTGCTGCCTGTTCGACCAGTCGCACCACATGACGGACATGTACATCAAGGGCCCCGATGCGCTGAAGCTGTTGTCGGACACCGGTGTCAACACCTTCGCGAAGTTCGACGTGAACAAGGCCAAGCAGTTCGTCGCCTGCAACTACGACGGATATGTGATCGGCGACGCGATCCTCTTCTATCTCGACCAGGAGCTGCTCAGCCTGGTCGGGCGGCCGTCGGCGCACAACTGGGTCCAGTACCACTGCGAGACGGGCGGCTACAACGCGACGATCGAGCGCGACGAGCGCTCAGCGGTCAACCCGGCGGGACGGAAGCTCTACCGCTACCAGATCCAGGGCCCGAACGCCTACCAGGTGCTCGAGAAGATCAACGGCGGCCCGCTGCCCGAGATCAAGTTCTTCAACATGGGTGAGCTCACGATCGCGGGCCATACGGTGCGCGCGCTCCATCACGGCATGTCGGGCGTGCCCGGGCTCGAGCTCTTCTGCCC
>Ga0307372_10005558_pt1 | contig 18862 bp, 14 predicted proteins | sample OX1MG_FD_202533 | JGI IMG/M metagenome (GOLD analysis project Ga0307372, IMG submission 202533) | Soil microbial communities from Risofladan, Vaasa, Finland - OX-1 | ecosystem: Environmental > Terrestrial > Soil > Coastal area > Acid sulfate soil | place: Finland: Risofladan, Vaasa | collected...
TCCGGGCGGTAAACCAGCCGCGCCGTGCCACGGATCTCCGGCATTGGAGGATCGTCGGGATGCGCCGCAAGCCGCACTCCGGCCTCTTCCGCAACGGGTACAACTTCCCGGAGAAAATCCGCGAGCCGTTGCCACAGTTGCTCGGAACTCACCCTGCCGATGGTTCCCGGCGGCGCGTCGGGATCGTAGGTCATGTTCCAGACCTGGCCGTTCGGAATAGGCGTCTCTTCAGGGCCGTCTTTGCCCAGAAATCCCACCGACTCAGCCCCGCCCCGCGCAAAAGGCCCCTGCACGTGTCCCCAAACACCCGCAAGGCTGAAGTTGTAGCCCAGCACCGGAATTTCCGCTTTCCCCATCCGGCGAACGATCGTTTTGACGTCTTCAAGTTGCTGCCTCTTCAGCGGGCCGTCCAGCAGGATGTCATACCAGTGCGAGGGATCAAGGTTCTCAATCGCCTCAAGTTCCAGGCCCCCGGCGTTGACGGATTGTTTTAAGTCGCGCAACTCTTCATAAGTCCACAGCCGGCCCTGCTGGCGGGTTACGCCCCAGTTCTGCTCGCCGTCGGTCGCAGGAATCTTTTCGGATCCCCAGTAGTCCACCCAGTGCGCGACGATATGAGTGGCGCCCGCCTGCCGGGCAAACCGGAAATTCTCCGGTGTCAGCATGTGCCGGTAAAGTCCAAGCCCGATCTTCATGTCCGAATCTTACACCAACCGTTTGCCAAAGTCGTGAAGCCAACGCGCCGGGCAGAGACGCGTGACGGCTATCACAGCATGCCGGTTCCAGATTTGCTAACTTCTCAGGTGTAACCTGCGAGCACGGGGAATAGGGGCTTGTCCGGGCGGGATAACGGGGGTACGATGGGAAACAAGCAAGGCCGGGAAGTGAACTCACAACAGGTGTCGATTGCAGCGAAAGGAGTTTCGCCATGTCCAACCGATGGGTGTTCCTCGCAGCCTTTCTGACGGCTACCTTCATGGTGGCAGGAGCCTTTGCGGTCCCGCCGTTCTTCTATTTTGAGCTGGTCAAATCGTCGATTTTTATCGCCATCGGCGTCATGGTGTTTTTTGGCGAGAATCGATTTTCCTTCATGCTGGGAACGATCTTTACTCCCCTCTGGTTTCTGGTCGACCTCCTGGTAGGCGGATTTGCCAACGATTTCCGCGTCCTGTTCCAATACGTGGCGGGACAAAACATCAGCACCATGGGCACTCCCCTGGACGGCTTCAGCCGGCTGGCCGCCATTTTTCTGTTTGCCGTCAGCCTTGCAGCCTGGCGAAGAGAGGTCAATGAGCGCTTCTGGGGGAAAACATTCTGGACGTGCCTTGTCATTTCACTGGTCTATGTGGGGATACTCACGGTATGGTATGTTAGGTTGTTTCCTGCTGGTCATTGAGTACCCCTGATGCTGATAGGTCACGTCGCAGTCGCGCTCGGTGCTAAAAAAGCGGCACCCAAAGCCTCGCTCGGCACGTTGTTGCTCGCGGCCCAGTGGCCGGACCTTCTCTGGCCCCTGTTTTTGATGCTGGGATGGGAGCGCGTCAGGATCGTTCCCGACATCACAGCCGTCAGCCCCCTGGATTTTACCCGATATCCGCTGACTCACAGCCTGTTCGCCGACTTCGGCTGGGCGCTGCTGCTGGGCGGGCTCTATCTCGTCTTCAAAAAGGATCGGCGCGGCGCGCTCCTGATCTGGGTGTGCGTCATGAGCCATTGGGTGCTCGACTTCCTGAGCCACCGCCCCGACCTTCCGCTCTATCCCGGCAGCGAACTGGTCGGCATGGGTTTGTGGAACTCCGTGGCAGGAACCCTCCTGATCGAGGGCGGTCTGTTCGTCGCCGGCGTGATGATTTACAGCAGGGCCACCCGCGCGCGCGACAAAATCGGCGAATACAGCCTCAAAACTTTCGTCGGGCTCCTGGTGCTGATCTACCTGGCATCACTCATGGGTCCGCCTCCGCCCAGCGTGGCGGCGATCGAGTGGGCCGGAGTTTCCGGCTGGTTCTTCGTCGCCTGGGCCTATTGGATTGATCAACACCGCACCACGACCAAACCCGCAACCCCCATCGTCGATTGAAAAAATGAAAGGGTTTTAATTTCTGTGGCGGTGGTGTCCTAACCGCCGGCCTTCGCGGGTCTTCTGCGAAAGGGCGCGGATTCATTCGTGCCTCAGGGCGTTAGCTGCCTCGATAATCTCAACCCTCGACGGCGTTGTAGCGGCGGTCGCCGCCCACCGTTGGAAATCGGCGCAGGGGAGCATAGCTTTTAGCGGAAAGCTTCTTTGTTGACGACACAGGGAACATGGGCGAGGCTGCCGCGCGCATCCAGCACGTCGATAAGCGACTGAACACAGCGCCCGGCCATGCCTCGATCGGGATCGGTGGAGAGGCGCGTGATGCGGCCCGCGCTGGCAAAATGATGGAACAACCGCACGCGGTCTTCCAGCTCCGGTGCGCGCAGCGGGGAGTCCGGGGGCAGCGGTTCCTGCTCAAAAACATCAAGAGCGGCGCCCGCGATCACCCGCTCTTTGAGCGCTCCTGCCAGTGCCGCTTCATCCACAACCGGCCCGCGCGAAGTGTTAATCAGAAAAGCCGTAGGCTTCATCAGCCGCAGGGTCTTCTCATTGATCAGACGAAAAGTGGATTGCACTCCCTCGCGCACCAGCGGCACGTGGAGCGACACGAAATCAGACGCGGACAGAACCTCTTCCAGGCTTGCCATCCGAATCGTCCGCCGCTCGCGCGAGAAGCCGTTGCGGTGCCGCAGGTCCATCTCTTCCTGGACCCCGTTCACAAAATCCGCCGGCGTGAAAGCCGAGTCATGGCAAAGAAAATTGACGTCGAACCCCAGCGCCTTCTTGATAAAGGCCTGTCCGATGCGCCCCATCCCCATCACGCCGACCGTCTTGCCGGTAACCTCGTCGCCGAGAAAGGGCAGATACGGGTGCCAGGCGCCCCAGCGGTTTTCCCTGACCAGCCGCTCGCTGGGATACAGCTTGCGCGCCACAGCGCCCAGCATGAAAAGCGCAAACTCCGCCGTCGCTTCGGTCAAAACGTCCGGCGTATTGGTAAAAGGAATCTTGTATTCGTTGGCGTCCGCGCGATTGATGTTGTCAAAGCCGACCGCATCCTGGGCCACCACTTTCAGGGTTCCTTTCCCCGCCTCGAAAACCTCGCGGTCGATGGGGTCGCGCAGCGTGGTGATCAGCCCGTCGATCCCCGAGCGGACCTTTTCGACAATCAGGCTTTTCGGCGGCGGCTCAAGCTGGTCATAGACTTCCACGCGATATCCGCGCTCGCGCAGCCGGTCGAGCGCCTCGCGGCCGATGTCGCAGGTGGCAAAAATACGGATGTTGTTTGGAGTTTCGCTCATGGTCCTCGTCAGGGATTGTTTCTGATCCAGGCTTCAATGCGATCGAGAGCTTTCTGGATGTTCGCAATGGAATTGGCAAAGGAAAAGCGCAGATACCCTTCGCCCTGCCCGCCGAATGCCGTACCGGCAAGGCACGCCACACCGGCTTCGCTCAGCAGAGCGCCGGCGAGATCGTGGGCTCTCTTCCCTGTTCCTGTGATATTGGGAAACGCGTAGAATGCTCCGTGAGGTTCGCGGCATCGGAAGCCGGGAATGCGGTTCAATCCTCCCACAATCACTTCGCGGCGGCGGCGGAATTCGGCCACCATCGCGGCCACCGAACTCTGGTCTCCGCGCAGGGCTTCCACCCCGGCCATCTGGGTAAAGCTGGCCGTGCAGGAATTCGAATTCGTCATCAAGAGCGCGATTTGCCGGGCCAGGTCCGGGCGCATCACGCCATAACCCAGCCGCCATCCCGTCATGGCATAGGTCTTGGAAAATCCGTCGAGAATAATGATCCGGTCGCGCAGTTCAGGAAAGGTTGCAGGGCTTACATGATCGCCGCCATAAATCAGCCGGCTGTAAATTTCGTCGGAAAGGACCATCACGTCACGAGACTTCAAAGCCGCCGCCAGCGTTTCCATTTCCGCAAGGCTGATCATTCCGCCGGTGGGATTGTTCGGCGAGTTCAGAATCAGCAGCCGCGTGCGCCCGTTGATCTTGCCCGCAATCTCCGCAACGTCGATATCAAACCCGCGCTCTTCGACCAGCGCGTACGGGACCGGCGTAGCGCCCACAAAATTGATCATGGAGGCGTAAATGGGAAAGCCGGGATCCGGATAAAGCACTTCGTCGCCCGGCTCAACCAGCGCCAGGATCGTGTAAAACATGATCGGCTTCGCGCCCGGAGTAATGACCACCCCGGAAGGATCGATGGCAATTCCCCGCCGCTGGCCAGCGTCTTCCGCCACGGCCTGCCTCAGCTCCGGGAAACCCGCAGGAGGACCGTAGTGGGTCCATCCCTGGTCGAGGGCGCGCTTGGCGGCGTCCACAATGTTGGGCGCCGTGGGAAAATCCGGCTCGCCGATCTCCAGGTGAATGATCTCTTTCCCCTGCGCCTCAAGCGCCCGCGCGCGAACCAATACATCAAAGGCGCTTTCGGTCCCCAGACGGGACATGCACTCAGCAAGCCGCAGCTTTCGCGTTTCCGTGGACATTGAAGACTCCCGAATGGCCCAGTGTAAACCGTTTCCGTTGCGAACGGAAGAGGGCAAAGAGATTAACTCCGGGATCAGCAGAGGTCAGGATGCGAGCCGCTGCCCCGGAACTTTGCTGGCCTCTGGCCGTCGCGATGGAAGCGGAATTCCCAGCCTTCAGATTGAAAATGACGGCATCAGATCCATTGCGATGTTCGTGACGACGCAGCCGATGCCGTTTTCCGCATTGCGCCAGTGAAGTCGAGGGCCCGCTGGAACCATTGCTTGCCGCACACTGCTCCGCAATGTTAACGTTACCTAGGGACTGAATGCGCACAACTCCTGACCAGTCTCCCGCGTCTTGGTAAGAAAATATGCGTTGGTCTTGGAAAATCGGAGAAGTAGCAGGCATTGGCCTCTACGTTCATGCGACCTTCTGGCTTCTCATCGCCTTCATTCTATTCATGAACTGGTCGCACGGGCACAGCATCACAACCGCGCTTTACGGCGCCGCCTTTGTGCTGGTCATCTTTGGATGCATCACCCTTCACGAGCTTGGACACGCTTGGGCGGCCCACCGGTTCGGAGTTCAAACGCGTGACATTACCTTGCTTCCCATTGGAGGATTGGCGCGGCTCGAACGCATGCCGGACGATCCCATTCAGGAACTCTGGGTGGCTCTTGCGGGTCCGGCTGTCAATGTCGCCATCGCCGCCCTGCTCTACGCCGTGATTTTGTCAGCGGGCGGAAGGGTCAGTTTTGACCAATTCGAGTGGTTCGGCGGAAATTTCCTGAACAAGCTGATGGTCGTCAATCTCTGGCTGGTCGCCTTCAACATGATCCCGGCGTTTCCCATGGACGGCGGCCGGGTGTTGCGCTCGCTGCTGGCGAGACGGCTTGAGTTCGGGCGGGCCACGCGCATTTCCGCCCGGATCGGCCAAGGCATTGCGTGTCTCTTCGGTCTTGCCGGCCTCTTTAGCGATCCGTTCCTGATCTTTATCGCCTTGTTTGTCTGGACGGGCGCCGAACAGGAAGCTGCATCAGCCAAAATGCATCTTTCGGTGGGCGATATCCCCGTGCAGCATGTGATGCTGCGGGACTTTCACACGCTTCGGCCGGACGACACGCTCGCCCAGGCGGTGGAGCAAGTCTTATCAGGATGGCGGGAGGATTTCCCGGTCGTTTTCGGCGATCACGTTCTCGGCATGCTCACCCGCGAGGACATGACGCGAAGTCTTGCGCAGAGCGGTCCCGAAACGCACGTTCGTGACTCCATGCGGCGCGACATCGCGACCGTCGATCCCCGTCAGAAACTGGAGCAGGCTCTTGCGATGCTTCGTGAATGCAATTGCCGCTCGCTTCCAGTGGAGCTTGAGGGGCGGCTGGTCGGTTTGCTGACCATGGACAACGTGGGCGAGTTTCTTTCCATCCACTCGGCGCTGCGCCAGTCAGGTCGCAAGACGCGGGACCAAAGGGAAAAGGACGCTGTGCGTTCATCTTCTGACACGATCATCTAAAGTGCCCGTACGCTATTTTCATTACAAGAACCTTGCGGACCTTCGCAGCCACGCCGAGCAACTGGGTGTTGACCTTCCTCTGGTCGAGGATCGCGAGGAGATCCGCAGCCTTCTGGCGCGCCCTGTCGAGATTACAAGCCGCGGAGGCAAAACCTGGCGCATTGGCAATTCTTTCGCCATCCATCCGATGGAAGGTTGTGACGGAGAACTTGACGGCAATCCCGGCGAACTGACTTTCCGCCGCTACCACCGCTTTGGCGCGGGAGGAGCCAAGCTGATCTGGTTTGAAGCCTGCGCGGTGGTTCCCGAGGGCCGAGCCAATCCGCGCCAGCTCTCGATCCATCCAGGTTCCGCAAAGCGGCTGGCGCAACTGCTGCGGGAATGCCGCGAGGCGCACCGGAAGGAATTCGGCGAGGATCTCGTCGCGGTCCTTCAGCTCACCCATTCCGGCCGTTACTCTTTCGAAAAGCAGAAGGTTGCCTCCCGGCATCCCGTTCTTGATTTGTACCCGTTGGTCAGCCGAACCGGCCTGCCGCCGCGGGATACTCCGCCGGAGCTTGCCAGTGACGAATACCTTCGGGCGCTTGAAGACCGCTTTGTCCAGGCCGCGGCGCTTGCCCGCGAACTTGGATTTGATGGCGTCGATCTCAAGATGACCCACGGCTATCTGCTCTCGGAATTGATCGGCGCGCGCGGGCGCGAAGGCGCTTACGGCGGCTCGCTTGAGAACCGGGCGAGGTTTACCCTGAACGTTGTGGAGAAGATTCGGAAACAGGTGGGCGATGATTTCCTGCTCGCGGTGCGTCTGGGCGTCTATGACGGCATTCCTTACGCCGTGAGCGATGAAAATTCGGCTGGAGTGCCGCGCGATTATCCCACGCCCTACAACTTCGGCTTCGGCACGGATCCCGACGATCCGTCACGCCTGGACCTCTCGGAACCGCTGCGGTTTATCGGCTGGCTGAAGCAGGCGGGCGTCAGGCTTCTGAATGTTTCCCTGGGAATCCCTTACGCCAACCCGCATATCGGCCGCCCCTTTGACAAGCCCAACGAAGGCTATTACGAAACGCCCGAACATCCGTTGCTGGGCGTGGCCAGGCATTTTGCCACCACCGCGGAAATCCAGAAAGCCTATCCCGACCTTGCCGTGGTTGGAACCGGCTATAGCTGGCTCCGCCACTTTCTGATTCACGCCGCGGCGGCCAACCTGAAGCTGCACCGGACGACGCTGGCAGGCCTGGGCCGCGCCGCTCTTGCCTATCCTGATCTGCCGCGCCAAGCCCTCGAAAAGGCGGAACTCGATCCGCTCCACACTTGCAAAACGCTCTCCTACTGCACGTACCTCATGCGATCGAAGAACAACTCACTGGGGCAATTCCCGACCGGCTGCCCGCCCTTTGATAAAGAAGGTTACGGCGAAGTCATGAAGCAGGCGCGAGCCGCCGCCCGCGCGGCTGCTGAGAAAAAGCAGTAGGAATCCGCGCTATTTTCCCCAGGACGGAAGTGGCAGCCACGGTCAGTGCGTTACTGACCGCGGGCCTTTGGGCACAGGACAAACCCACGGTCCACCGCGGGGAATAGGAATTCTCCAAAAATGGTAAACTGGCCCCACTGGGGGAAATCCTTCGAGCACGGAGAGATTTGTTATGACTGATACAGAACTGGCACATCGGCTGGAAAATCTGGAGCGCGATCACCGGCGGCTGAAGCGCGTTGCTACCGCCGTTATTGCGCTGGTCGCGGCTTTTGGGGTGATTTACGCAGCCTCCTGCTCTTCGATTCGGAAGATGGCTGAGGCAAAATTGAGCGCGCAGAAGATCACGGCGCGCGAGTTCGACGTGGTGGATGGCGCGGGAAAAGTGCGCGTGAAGATTGCCATGGATTGCCTTCCGGCAACCAACTGCTGGCCTGAAATCCGGTTGTTCGACCAGGACGGGACGCCGATGACCGCGATCGGCGCGGGCACGCTGAGCGTTTCCCGCGAAAAGGAAGCGGCCATATTGCTGGGCGACCGCCTGCAGTTCAGTGTAGCTCCCAAAGGAGTCCCGCCGCGCGTAACAGCCGAACTGGGAAGCGGCACCGGCGACGGCGGATTGCTGTCACTGGTTGGCCAGGGCCAGAGTTACGTTCGGGTCAACGCGAATTCCCCGAATGTTGAGATTCAGGACTCGCAGGGCTACACGATGAATCTGGGAGTGGCCGATTTGACCATGGTTACCTCAGGTCAATCTTCCCAGACCACCGCCGATTCGATTGTGATGTTCGGCAACGACAACAAGCACCACCTGGTCTGGCGCGCCCCCTGAGGCCATGTGCCGCGGCTGGCCCAGTAGTAGCGGGTTGACCCCGCCAACATGGCGACGTAAAGTCGCCGCTACAATTCTACAAAGGACGCCGAACAGCGCAGGCGTATTCTATTTTTTCCAGGGAGGTGTTTCGGGCAGAAGCTTCTGGAATTCCGCGATCAGCGAAGCCTCATAATCGCCGGCATAGGTGCCGTGGAGGAATCGGTCGATGGCTTCGTCGTGGAAGCGCTGCCAGGAGGCTTCTTCATGGCCCGGGTTGATGGGATAAAAAAGCGTGTCGTTGGCGCGGCCGGCGGCAAGATCACCCGGAGCGTCGCCCACCATCAGAACGCAATTCTTCTCGTACTTGCCATGCGTCGTCAGCTTCAGATGCTCCTTCTTGCTTCCCATTTCCTGCCCGGCAATCACCTCCGCGTATTTCGCGATGTCGTGCTCGCGCCATTCGCGCTCCAGAGCTTCATTGGGCGTGGCGGAAACGCAAATGATGTCCGCCTGGCTCTGCAGCTTCTCCGCACACTCCCGGAAAAACGGAAAGGGCGGAACGCCTTCCACCACGTCGGCGATCGAGCGGTTGACCGCCTGGCTCCACTCGAGAGTCTGTACCAGCACCGGGTCGTGCGTTCTGGCCACTTCCACTTCGAGCGTGGGATTCCCCAGCGGCTGTCCGGAATCAATCCAGGCCTGCAAGGTGGGAACGTCGGGAATCTTGACGCCGCGCCGCATCGGCTCCGGCCAGTCACGGAGCAGCGCGAAGGTCTTGGTCAGAGCCGGAAATCGGTTGGTTCCCCGCCATTTCGAATAGAGGTTCACAAACTCCGCCGCCTCGCGCGCATACTTGGAGATGGCCTGAAGTTTCCAATACTTGATGATGTTGGGAATAAAGCATTCTTTGTGCTTGATCTCCATGGAATCAAACACGCATCCGTCGGAGTCAATGCCCACAAAGAATGAATGTTGCGGCTTGAAAGCTAGGAGTTGGTCTTTTGGCGAAGTCATCGTGCTAATCGTCCTATCCTGTTGGCAAATGGTTCAGCTGTGCATCTTAACGCAATCGCAACACACTGGAAAGGGCGAATCGAGCCGCCCCCTTCATGACATCAGACGCTTGCCGTCCAGTACTATGGATGGAACAGAGGGGTTGAGCATATGGGAAGAGAGTGAATGATGTGACCTGAACCTTTAGAATCGGTTAGAATTTGAGTAACCTGTCAGGTGGCCGGGAGCTTTTGCTTTCCTGACGGCCTTCTTGTCCCGCCCCGGGCAAGCGGCCCGAGCCTGTCGTTGAAAAGTGCCGGAGCTTAAAGGGATGCCAGTGGTTCACATGCAGGGTCAACACGCTGATGCGGCCCAGACGTGGTACAAGGACGCCATCATTTACCAGCTCCACGTTCGGGCCTTTCATGACAGCAACGGCGACGGTATCGGCGATTTTCGCGGCCTCACTCAAAAACTGGATTACATCCAGGAGGTCGGCGCCACCGTCGTCTGGCTTCTCCCCTTTTATCCCTCGCCGTTAAAAGACGATGGGTATGATATTTCCGACTATCTGAGCGTGCACCCAAGTTACGGAACCCTTGATGATTTCAGAGTGTTTCTGGATGAGGCGCACGCGCGCGGCTTAAAGGTGATTACCGAACTGGTGGTGAATCACACCTCGGACCAGCATCCCTGGTTCCAGCAATCGCGCAGTTCGCACGACAATCCCTACCGGAACTGGTATGTCTGGAGCGACACGGACGACCGCTATCAAGAGGTGCGGGTTATCTTTGTGGACACGGAGATGTCAAACTGGGCCTGGGACCCGATCTCGAAGTCCTACTACTGGCACCGCTTCTTCAGCCATCAGCCGGACCTGAATTATGATAATCCCGAGGTTTGCGAAGAAGTCTGGAACGTCATGAAGTTCTGGCTGGAAATGGGGGTGGACGGTTTCCGCCTCGATGCGGTTCCCTATCTGGTGGAACGCGAAGGGACCAATTGCGAGAACCTGCCCGAAACCCACGTGGTCCTCAAGATGTTGCGCAAGCGACTGGACGAACATTTCAGCAACCGGATGCTTCTGGCGGAGGCCAACCAGTGGCCCGCTGACCTGAGCCCTTACTTTGCCGACGGCGATGAGTTCCACATGGCCTTTCATTTTCCGCTGATGCCCCGAATGTTTATGGCGATCCGGCTGGAAGACCGCAAGCCCATTATTGAAATCCTTCAGAAGACACCCGCGATCCCCGACATTTGCCAGTGGGGTATTTTTCTTCGTAACCACGATGAGCTGACTCTGGAGATGGTGACGGATGAAGAACGCGATTATATGTACGACGAGTACGCCCGGGATAAGATCGCGAAGCTCAACGTCGGAATCCGCCGAAGGCTGGCTCCCCTGCTCGAAAACGACCGGCGCCGCATCGAGCTGATGAACGGAATGCTCCTGTCGCTCCCGGGAACTCCCATTGTCTATTACGGCGATGAGATCGGCATGGGCGACAACATTTATCTCGGTGACCGCAACGGGGTCCGGACTCCCATGCAGTGGAATGGCGGGTGGAACGGAGGATTTTCAACGGCCGACCCGGAACGCCTCTATTCGCCTCTGATTTCAAACGCGGTGTACGGCTACCAGGGCGTCAACGTCCTGTCCCAGCAACGCTCGGAGCATTCACTTCTGTCCTGGATGCGGCGGATTGTGAAGTTGCGAAAGTCGAGTCCGGTGTTTGGGCGCGGAACGATCGAATTCCTGAATCCGGAAAATCACCGGGTGCTGGCCTACATTCGCCAGTCGGAAAACAACCGGATCCTTGTGGTCAACAATCTCTCAAACTCTGCCCAGGCAGCGGAGCTGGATCTCAAGCATCTGCGGGGGTTTATACCCATTGAAATGTTTGGAGGCAATCCGTTTCCTCGGATTGGAGAACTCCCTTACCTCCTGACACTGGGGCCGTATCAATTTTACTGGTTTCGGCTGCGCCGCTTCTGAGACCCTGAGTGTTCCGGGTTCATCGCGCCGCCGGCAATTACTCCGAAGGAGCACCATTGGCCGAGGACACTTTTCTCTCGGATGAGTTTGTACGCAAGCTCACGGCTGTCGGCGAGGTTGACATTCTCGTCGGAGTCCCCACCTTTAACAATCACAACACTATCGAACAGGTGGTCAACGCCATTCAACTGGGGCTGGTCAAGTATTTTCCGCGTGAACGCACGGTCCTGATTAACCCGGACGGCGGGTCCAAAGACGGGACTCCGGAGATCGTCAGAGATTCTTCCATCCAGGACTTCCGGACTCTGCTTTCAGCCAGTCCGCTGCGGACCCTTCACCGGATTACCACTCCCTATCGGGGAGTTGACGGCGCGAGCAGCGCCTGGCGCATCATTCTGGCGGCAGCCGACCTTCTGAGGGCCAAGGCCTGCGCCGTGGTATCGCCCGACCTGGAAAGCATGACTCCCGAGTGGATCGAAGGATTGGTCCGGCCGGTCTACAAGGAACAATTTGATCTGGTCACCCCGATCTATCATCGCCACAAGTATGACGGCCTGCTGGTCAAAAATATCCTTGCACCCACGATCCGAGCTGTATATGGCACTAAAATGAGAGAACCTGTTGGCGGAGAGTTCGGTTTCTCAGGAAAATTGGCGTGCCACTATCTGGAGCAGGACGTCTGGCATGAAGAGACCGTCCGTACGGCCACTGAAATCTGGATGACGACCCGGGCGATTGTGGATGGATTCAGGCTGTGCCAATCCTTTCTGGGTCCCAAAATCCATGAACAAAAACCTTCGGCTCAAAACATCGTTGCCACCATTCAGAACGCCCTCGGAGCGCTGTTCCGCTGCATGGAAAATCAGGAACCCTACTGGCTTTCCCGGACAGACCCGCCGCAGCCCGTGCCGGTTTTCGGCTTCGAATACAGTTCCGGACTGGAACCCCGGCGCGTCAACCGCAAGAAGATGCTCACCATGTTCCAAAACGGCGTCCAGCAATTGGCCCCGATCCTGGAGTCCATCCTTTCAAGTGAGACGCTCAAAGAGATCCAGGGGGTCGCCCTTCAGGATGAAAAGCAATTCCGTTTCCCAGACGAACTCTGGGTGAAGACAATTTACGAGTTTGCCGCCTCCTACCACCACTCGGTCATCAATCGGGAACACATCCTCCAGGCTCTTACACCCATCTATCGCGGGCGTATCTGTTCGGTCGTTCTGGAGGATCAGCGCGCCGACGCTGAACAGATCGAAGAAAGACTTGAGGCCTTATGCCAGGAGTACGAAAGGCTGCGGCCTCGCCTGGTGGAGCGGTGGGCCCGGAAAGCATGAGGTGAAATATGGGACAGCTGGTTGTCAACACTTTAAGTGATACGCTGGGTAATTTCTTTAACACACTCGTCCTGTTCCTGCCCCGACTCCTGTCCATGCTCGTTATCATTGCGGCAGGATTTCTAGTTGCCTTGCTCCTCAGAATTGTTGTCCGCAGGATTTTCGGCATCGCGAGCTTCCGGAAGTATTGTGACTCGGCGGGTCTCACTCAAATGATGCGAAAGGCCGCCTTGCCGCCGCCCGTCGATTTCCTGGGCCAGGTGATGTTCTGGGTGGTCTGGCTCGTCTTTATTGTCCTGGGCATCGATGCGCTTGGCATCGGGGCGTTGCGTGAGCAGATCACCAGGTTCTTCATCTTCCTGCCCCAGATCTTCGTGGCCATGCTGGTCCTATTTGTTGGATTGCTGATTGCAAATTTCTTTTCCCGCGCCACCTTGCTGGCCGCCACCAATGCCAACTACCCTTCCGCCCGGTTGCTCAGCAGCCTGGTTCGCCTGCTGATCGTCATTTTCTTTGTCACCATGGCCCTGGAACAGATTGGCTTGGGACGCCACGTGGTCCTGATCGCCTTTTCAATCACTTTTGGCGCGGTGATGCTGGGATCAGCGATTGCCTTTGGCCTGGGCGGCCGGGATGTCGCACGACAGGTGCTGGAAAGGCAGTTTCTACAGAAGGAACCCAGTGAAAAGGATGAGGAGATATCACCCCTCTAGCAGCTCACAGCAGGCTTTTGAGCACGTTTTCTGTAGCGCCGGTGTCCTCACCGGCGGGTTTTGGCAGGGGGCCCTCCAGGCTTCCGTCGGCTTTCAGCCTTCGTAGAGACGTTCCGCTGGAACGTCTCGTTCTTGACGGCAGCCTGGAGACGCCCCAGCGGGGCGTCTCTACGCGTAGCACTTCGGAAAGGCCGGGAAAGCCCCCCTCACAAAACCTGTGCCGGGCCTGCCCGCATCCCCGGTTACCATCGTCATAAAAAAGAGAAATACGCTTTTGGACCTGCCGACGCCCGGTGGCCTGAATCGACCTGATATAATGATTCGACGGAGGCAGTCAGGCAAGCGATGAAACTTGGAATCGATTTCGGCACAACCCGGATTGTGGTTGCCTTTGTGGACCGCGGGAACTATCCGGTTGTCGTTTTTGAAGCTCCGGATGGAAACTCGTTTGAGTGGTTTCCGCCTCTGGTAGCCGTGAACGGCGGAGAGCGGCGCTATGGCTGGGATGCGTGGGTTGCTCAGGAAGAGCCCGGCTGGACGGTCGTTCGTTCCCTGAAGCGAGGTCTGGATTTTGCCGGACCCGGCACCCTGGTTCAAATCGGTGAGCAACAGATTCCGATGCAGGACTTGCTTCGCGAACTGGCACAGGCGCTTCGATTGTCCCTGTTGGAAAGCTCGACCTTGCCGGTTAACAAGGGCGAGACCCTTGAGGTGATGCTGGGCGTGCCGGCCAATGCGAACAGCAACCAGCGTTTTCTGACTGCGGAAGCGTTCCGGCAGGCAGGTTTCCAGGTGGTCGGCCTCTTGAATGAGCCTTCCGCCGCCAGCATTGAGTTCGGCCATCACAAGCGGACCTCGCACCAGTTTAGTGAAAAAATGCGCATCCTGGTGTACGACTTCGGCGGGGGCACCTTTGACGCTTCACTCGTCGAACTCGATGAGCGCCAGCACGTCGTCATCTCTTCGGAAGGAATCCCGACGCTGGGTGGAGACGACTTTGACGAAGTCCTCGCAGGCCTCGCACTGGAAGAAGCTCAGATCAGCGTCATCGAACAGGACAGCCTTTCACAAGCCGAGATGTTCCGCCTGCATGAAGAATGCCGCCAGAAAAAGGAGAGCTTGCATCCCAACACGCGGCGGATTGTGATCGATCTGGGCAACGTGCGTTCCGGCTGGCCTCAGGTGACGGTTGCGGCTGGCGATTTTTACGATCGCTGCCGCCCGCTGGTGGAAGAGACATTGCACGCCACGGAGGACTTGCTTGCCGCGCAGGGCTTCGCTTCCGGAGCTTCCAGCTCCGGGCAGTCGCATGGAGAGGAACAGCGCCTGGAAGCGCTTTATATCACCGGCGGCGGCAGCGAACTGCCGCTGATCGGGCGCATGCTTCGTGAAACGTTTGGTCGCCGTGCACGGCGTTCAGCTTATACACGCGCGGCCACGGCCATCGGCCTGGCCATCCAGGCGGACTCGACCGCAGGCTACGTCCTGCGCGACAAATTCACGCGGCATTTTGGCGTGTGGCGCGAGGCGGAAGCCGGCAGAAGCATCGTCTTCGACCCTCTGTTTAGCAAGGGCACGCCGCTGCCCGGCCCTTCCGATCCTCCCCTGCTCAACTCCCGGCGTTACTTCCCGGTTCATAACATCGGCCACTTTCGCTATCTGGAATGCACGCATCTCACTGCCGAAGGGCGCCCGGCCGGGGACATCACCATCTGGGACGACATTCGCTTCCCTTTTGATCCCGCCCTGAGAGATAATGCCAGGCTTGACCAGATACCCGTCGGCTATCTCAATAATGGCCACCGCTGCGAGACCGAAGAAAGTTATGCCTGTGACCGCAGCGGCGCCGTGACCGTGACTATCGCCAACCTGCCGGAGGGTTACAACCGAAGCTACCGGCTGGGACGCTGGGCAACCTCGGAAGCCGTGGTGGTGCCCGGCCGTAAGAAGACCCGAAGTCGACGAGAAAAGAAAACGGGGACCTAATCCGTTGTAGCGGCGGGGTCCTCACCGCCGGGTTTTTGCTGTAGCGGCGGTCGAAGCCTGCCCTGAGGCACGAAGGGACCGCCGGGTGTTCATTGAAAAAGATTCGGCGCTCACAGAGCACCGCTACAGCCGCTGCGGGGCTGGCAAGATCTCGATCCAAACAATGAGGGAAAGAAGATGCGAATTGCCATAGGGGCCGATCACGCGGGCTTCGACATGAAAGAAGATCTTGCCCGACAGATCCAGGAGCTCAGTTGCGACGTCCTCGACCTGGGGGCGCACAAAGCCGAGCCATCCGACGACTACCCGGATTTTGCCGAAGCGGTCGGAAAGGCCATCCTTGAGGGCAAGGCCGAGCGCGGCGTGCTGATCTGCGGAAGCGGTGTGGGAGCTTCTGTGGCCGTCAACAAAATCCCAGGCATCCGCGCTGCTGTCTGCCACGATGCCTACTCCGCCCACCAGGGAGTGGAGCACGACAATATGAACGTGCTGGTGCTGGGAAGCCGCATCATTGGGCCTGAACTGGCCCGTGAACTGGTTCGGGCTTACCTCGCCGCCCAATTTTCAGGCGAGGAACGCCACCTCCGCCGCCTCGCCAAGGTGGACGCCATCGAAAAACGATACCTCAGCGTCAAGTCCGCGCATTCACCCCAATAAACTGTAGCGGCGGTCTATGACCGCCGGGTGTTCATTGAAAAAAGAGCCGGTGCTTGCAACCCTTCGGAAGGGCATCTCGCAAGAGTTTCTTCAGCAGTCTGCCAGAAGATCCGCGATCCTAATCGGTTCGCCCCGGCGGCAAGCGGACATTTGCGGGCGAAAAGAAGTTACAGGGAATGAGCGTAAAGGTAAAATGCAGTGTTCGTTTTGAGGAGAGATTCTCAGGGAGGTCATTCGATGTCTAAATCCAAGCAAGCCGACAGGTCGTCAGGTTCATCCGCAGCGCAGGGAGGTTCGGGCAGCGGTTTCACGCGAAGGTCATTTTTGATGCAGCCGGCCTTGGCGGCGGCCGCCGCGGCGGCCCTCGGAGCTTCTGCGTCGCAGGGGGCAGATTCCCCGCAGTTGTCCGGCAAGCCGGTCAAGCGGCCCAATGTCATCCTGTTCCATTCCGATCAGTTCCGCTGGGATTTTGTCTGCGCCGCCGGCCACAATCCCATGGATTTCACGCCCAATCTGGACGCCATGTATCGCCGCGGCACGGTCTTTCAGAACTTTATCACCAACCAGCCTTTGTGTGCGCCCTCCCGTTCCTGTCTGATGACCGGCCAGTATGCCACGACCACCGGAGTGTGGAAGAACGGCCCCGGACTCCACCCCGACGCCAGGACGCTGGCCACCCAGCTGACGCAGGCGGGGTACAGCGCCAACTATATTGGCAAGTGGCATCTGGCCCCCAAGGGGAGGGGCGCCGTTCCGCCGGAGTATCGCGGCGGCTTTACCGGGTTTTGGCTGGCGGCCAATCTGCCGGAGATCAGCACCCAGCCCTACAACAGCCAATTTTGGGGCAACGACGGGAACCCGGTGACCTACGGCGATGATGTTTTTCGCAGCGAGTTTCTGACCAGGCAGGCGGAAAAGTTTTTGAGGCAGAAACACGACAAGCCGTTTTTGCTGGTGATCTCACAACTGGAGCCGCATCAGCAGAACGGTCCCGGCGGCGATGATGACGTTTACGGTTTCGTTCCCCCGAAAGGCTACGCAAAAGAATTCCGCAGTCCCTACGTTCCGCCAGATCTGCGGTTTTTTCCCGGAGACTGGCCGTACGAGTTGAACAAATACTACGGCGACGTCAAAGCCATTGATGAATCGCTTGGGCGGATATTCAAGACGCTCAAGGAGCAAAACCTCGACGACAATACGATCGTCATTTTTACCAGCGACCACGGCTGCCATTTCCGGACTCGAAATCAGGAGTACAAGCGCAGTCCGCATGAAAGTTCAGTTCATGTTCCGCTGATGATCCAGGGGCCCGGATTCAACAACAGCCAGGTGATCCCGGAGTTGGTCAGCATGATCGATGTGACCCCCTCGATCCTGGATTTTCTGGGTCTGCCGATTCCCTCATCGATGCAGGGACGGAGCTTCATCCCGCTGACGCATGATGAGAAAGCTCGGGAGCAGTGGCCCGATGAAGTCTTCATTCAGATCAGCGAATCTGAGACGGCGCGGGCTTTGCGAACCCCGGAATGGACCTACGTGGCGCTGGCCCCCGACTCCAATCTGCGGCAGGATTCCGGCAGCCTGCACTACCGCGACTATCAGCTCTACAACAATCGCGCCGATCCGGCGCAACGGGTCAATATGGCCGGCCGCCTCGACACAAGATGGCCGACCAACAGGCTTTTGCATTACGCCGGGAATCGATCCATGCCGGAGATTACGGACCACCTTCGCCAGCGTCTGATCGAGCGCATGGTCCAGGCGGGTGAAGAACGTCCCCAGATCGAATATTGGCCCTATTACCCTTGAGTTCTGACGCCTTTTGCATCCCCTGAACCGGGCGCATTCGCGGCACATCGAAGGGCTTCGCGGGCAGCGCATGGATCGCGCCGCTTGCGATCTGTGCGGCCACCGGTCACCACGATTTTAAACGCCAACTTTATACACCCGCGCGCGGGTCGTCAATCGTTGCTTCGGCCCTAAGGCAGTGCCAGGCTCTCCTGCCGCAGCGCCTCGGCGGCTTGCCGTTCATCCAGAAAGGGAGTTCTTCTTCCCGGCAGGAGCACATTCCAATAGAGCCAGGGCAACCCGTATCTTTTCAACAGCCACATGTCGTACCGCTCTTTGAAAGTGTCGATCAGGGGAATGCGGGGTGCCGGCTTGCCGGAGTAATCCAGTTCGCAGAGCAGCATGCGGCCGTAGCCTGTCACAATCGGGCAAGCAATATAGCCGTCATACTGAGTCACCGGCTCTTTGCCTCGCAACACGGCGAGCAGGTTTGTGGCAGCGACCGGAGCCTGATGCGCGACCGCCGCACCCGTCTTCGCGTTGGGCGTGCCCGCCACGTCCCCAAGCGCAAAAACATTGGGGAAATTCACGTGCTGCAAGGTGTGCTTGCTCACCTTCACCCAGCCCTCTTGAGGCTTGTCCGGATCGGCAAGGGCGCTTTGCCGAATAAAGTCGGGAGCGCTTTGCGGTGGAACGGCATGCAGGATATCGTACGGGATTGTGACCCGTTGCTTTTCTGTGCCATTTTTGAGCTGGAAAACGGCTTCTTTCTTTTCGGGCAGAATTTCAACCAGCTCGTGATTGAACCGGGCGTCAATTCCGTACCGCTCTACCACCCGGTTCAACACCGCCGCGTACTCCTTGGCGCCGTAAATCGACCCTGTCGCCGAGCCGTAAATCACCCTGGCGTCGCGCAGGATACCCCTGCGGCGAAAGTGGTCTGCGGCTAAATACAGGATTTTCTGTGGCGCTCCAGGGCACTTGATCGGCGTCCCTGGCATGTGGAACAGGGCCGTGCCACCTTTGAAATTCTTGATCAGGTTCCA